>Ga0209495_1000082_pt1 | contig 70563 bp, 59 predicted proteins | sample EN1Hudsemesocosm_FD_184629 | JGI IMG/M metagenome (GOLD analysis project Ga0209495, IMG submission 184629) | Methane-oxidizing microbial communities from mesocosms in the Hudson Canyon - EN1E Hudson Canyon (SPAdes) (version 2) | ecosystem: Environmental > Aquatic > Marine > Cold seeps | place...
TCACCGCTTAGAAGACTGGGGACGCCGTCACCTAGCCTACCCAATCAACAAGATTCATAAAGCACATTACATTTTGATGAATATCGAATGTAGTGGTGAAGTGTTGGACGAACTGTCTCACAACTTCCGTTTCAATGACGCGATCATCCGTGATTTGGTTGTTCGTCGTAAAGAAGCGATTACTGAAGAGTCTCCTATTAAAGCTGCTTCAGGACGTGAAGATCGTCGTCCTCAGCGTACAGAAGCACCAGCTCCTGCTCCGGCAGCCGAAGCGAAAGCTGAAGCACCTGCGGCTGCAGAAGAAAGTACATCAACTGAAGATGCAGCTGACGATAGCGCAGCGGCTTCGGAAGAGTAATTACTGAATTTAGGAGAAACATATGTCTCGTTTTTTACGTCGTCGCAAATTTTGCCGTTTTACAGCAGAAGGCGTCAAAGAGATCGATTATAAAGATCTCGATACATTGAAAGGTTATGTCACTGAAACTGGCAAAATTGTACCTAGCCGTATTACCGGTACAAAAGCTCGTTATCAGCGTCAGCTAGCAACTGCTATCAAACGTGCGCGTTATGTAGCGTTGTTGCCTTATACAGATAACCACCACGAGTAAGTTGTGGTGATTCGCGAATATAGTGCCATGTTTGCGAACTGGGCCGGAAACTTCGGCCTGATGATAAAAGATTTATACCGTTTAATGAGTGCTTGTGATGCGTGATCTAGCTGTTTTTGTCATGCGAGGGCCTCGACAGGCTGCAATTGTTGCGTTTGTTTGTACCTTGATTCCGATGATGTTTTGGCTTGCTGCCGCCATTATCGGTCTAGTCACTCTGCGCAGTGGTTGGAAGCAAGGTGCGGCGGTATTGGTTTGGGCTATCATCCCGGCATTGGGTTGGTGGTTAGGATTGCAGGATCCAGGTGCTGTAGTGGTACTGCTCTCAACATTGGCAATGGCCGAAATATTGAGAGCGACTGTTTCTTGGCAACTCGCGTTTATAGTAGGGGCGTTGATTAGCGTATTGGTAGGAATACTGGTGCCTATGATGATGCCTGAGTTGATCGACACGCTGGTCGCGATGGCGGATCAGGTATTCCGGGATTTGGCAGCAGACGCCAATGTGGAATATGACGAGACTGTTCAGGCTTCGTTTCGGTCAATGATGATTGCTAGTTTTGCTGCGTCGTTTTACGGCATGGCTCTGGGCTCGCTTTGTTTAGCGCGTTCTTGGCAATCAAAGCTCTATAACCCGGGTGGTTGGAAACAGGAGTTTCATCAACTTCGCTTAACACCGAAGACTTTGTTGGGACTACTCGCTGCTATGTTGATATCCCCTTACATCGGGATAGATGCAACGTTACTGCTACTGATTGTGATGTTACCCATTACAATGTGTGGATTAGCGTTGGTGCACGGAGTGATCGGCAAGAAAAATTTAGGTGGGCAATGGTTATTCGGCTTTTATATATCAGTCGTAATACTGTTTCCGACCGTGCTGATGGTCGTATCAATGCTCGCTATTGTAGATAGTGTCGTTGATTTCCGAGGCCGGATGAAAGGTGAAGGTTCGCAAGCGAACTGAGAGCTCCTTAAGGAAACAGGCTGACCCATTGGCGACGCTAAAATAAATTTGAATATTTACTAATTGAGGTTATCGAGATGGACGTTATTCTACTCGAAAAAGTTGGAAAGCTAGGCGGCCTTGGCGACAAAGTAACTGTTAAGTCAGGCTTTGGTCGTAATTTTTTGGTCCCTTACGGTAAAGCTGTACCGGCAAACGCTGCAAATATTGCAGAGTTTGAAGCGCGTCGCGCTGATCTTGAAAAAGCAGCGGCTGAAAAGCTAGGTGTTGCTCAAGCTCGTGCAGAAGAGCTGAACGATAAAGCAGTGACTATCACATCGAAAGCGGGTGATGAAGGTAAGCTGTTTGGTTCTATCGGTGTTCGTGACGTGGCAGATGCTGTGTCGGCGGCGGGCATTGAATTAGGCAAATCAGAAGTTCGATTGCCTGAAGGCCCGATTCGCGACATCGGTGAATACGATGTAGCGATTCAGCTTCACAGTGACGTAACGGCAATGATCAAACTTTCAGTGGTTGCTGAGTAAGTTTGCGAGTTAGTCGAATTAAGTAAGGCTTATATCTGACGGAATACTTATTTTAGGATGAGTTTTCTATTTGAAGTCTTACTTTCTAAAAAGCCCGAAAGCGTTTCGCTTGTCGGGCTTTTTAGTCTCTGAGATTTATGTTTTGTGTTACTGGGTAAAACGGGTGTTCACGTAACGAAAGCGCGGTAAACTATCATCCTATTTGTGTAGTTTCTTATTTTTTGAATGTGCGTTCGGCGCATTCTCTTGGAGTGTTTAATTGGCAGCCTTGGAAAATGATGCGCTGGGTTTCAAAACCCCGCCACACTCGATTGAAGCAGAGCAATCCATTTTAGGTGGCTTGTTGCTAGATAATAGTAAGTGGGATGTCGTTGGCGATAAGGTGATGGAAGATGACTTTTATCGTCAAGATCATCGTTTAATTTATCGAGTGATTGCCCGACTGGCAAACGAAGGGCACCCAGTAGATGTGGTGACGGTTGGTGAAGAGCTGGAGCGATTGAATGAAATTGAAAACGCCGGGGGCATGGCTTATTTAGGTGATTTAGTCGAAAAGACTCCCAGTGCTACCAATGTTCGTGCTTATGCAGAGATCGTCCATGAAAGAGCTGTATTGCGTAGATTGATCGCAGTGTCTGGAGAAATATCGGACAGTGCGTTTAATCCACAGGGTCGCAAAACGTCCGCTTTACTAGACGAAGCGGAGCGCAAGGTTTTCAAAATATCGGAAAGCCGCGCGGGACAAGAAGGCGGCCCGCAGTCGGTCAATCCGGTGTTAACGAAAACGCTAGAGCGTATCGATACGCTTTTTAATGCGACTGACACGATTACCGGCGTGACGACAGGTTTTAAAGATCTGGATGAAATGACGTCGGGATTGCAACCTTCAGACTTAGTGATTGTGGCTGCTCGTCCGTCGATGGGTAAAACCGCGTTCGCAATGAACCTCGTAGAAAGCGTGCTGATTAAAGGCGAAAAGCCAGTCTTGGTTTTCAGCATGGAGATGCCGGCGGACTCGATCTTGATGCGAATGATTTCGTCGCTTGGCCAAATTAACCAAACGCGAGTGCGTAGCGGTAAACTCGAAGAAGATGATTGGCCCCGCCTAACGTCCGCGGTCAGTATGCTCAAAGACCGACCATTGTATATTGACGATACGGCCGGACTTAGTCCGGCAGAGGTCCGCTCACGGTCACGCCGCGTGGCAAGAGAAATTAAGCAAGACTTCGGCATGATCATGATCGACTATCTTCAGCTCATGCAGATTCCCGGTATGAATGAAGGCAGAACAGCCGAGATTTCAGAGATCTCGCGATCGCTTAAAGCCCTCGCTAAAGAGTTGAAGTGTCCTGTTGTTGCTCTTTCCCAGTTGAATCGAAGCCTTGAAAATCGGCCGGATAAGCGCCCTATGAACTCGGACCTGCGTGAGTCGGGCGCGATCGAGCAGGATGCTGACGTTATTATGTTTATCTATCGAGATGAATACTATAACGATGACAGCCCTGACAAAGGTATTGCAGAGATCATTATTGGTAAGCAGCGAAATGGCCCGATAGGAAAGATAAAGCTCTCGTTCCAAGGCCAGTTTACTAAGTTCAATGACCTTGCCCATGTTGATTACGGTGGCGAGTTCTAGTGGACGATTCGCCAGGTTTGGGGCGGCCGTTGCGCGCGCTGATCGACTGCAGCGCTTATCAACATAATTTGCAGCTCATTGCAGATCGCTGCGCACCGGCGCAAGTGCTGGCTGTGATTAAGGCCGATGCATATGGGCATGGCATGATCGAAATGGCGAGAGCGGCTGGCGAGTCACGACCATTAGCCGTCGCGACGCCCGAAGAAGCGATGCGTTTACTCGAAAACGGCATTCGAAACGAAATATGGGTGCTGGAGGGGCCGTTTAGTTCGCACTGCTTAGCGCTGTCTGAGCGGCATGAAAACATTGTATGGGTGGTTCATCAGCTGAGCCAACTTAAGATGATGGCCGGGAACAAGGACTCATCTCATCAGGTTTGGTTAAAGCTTGATAGCGGGATGCACCGTTTGGGCTTTCAGCCATACTTATTCGAATCCGCATTGGCGTTTATTCAAGAAGCAGCGAACATTTCTCTAACAGGGTGTGCAACGCATTTGGCGTCGAGTGAGCTCGTTGACTCGTCCAGTGTGATATCACAAATACAGATGTTTGATGATGTGATTAAAACCAATGATCTGCTCGATTTGCCACAATCAATTTCTAATTCTGGCGCGATTATTAACTATCCAGAATCCTATAGAAGTGTGGTGCGGCCGGGGATTGCTTCATATGGCGCCATGCAAACGCCTTTACTGAGTTTTAAACCGGTGATGACACTGCGCTCTGCGGTGATGGCCTTGCGTGAGGTGCCGCTTGGCGAAAGTGTCGGTTATGGCGGAACGTGGACTGCTGAGAGGCCGTCGTTAATCGCGACGATCGCAGGCGGCTATGGTGATGGCTACCCACGTCATGCAAAAAATGGTACGCCGGTGCTAGTCAATGGTCAGCGCGCGGGCTTAGCTGGGCGTGTTTCTATGGATATGTTGACCGTTGATGTGACAGATCTCGCCAATGTTTCGTTAGGGGATCCGGTCGAGCTATGGGGCGACAAATTGCCCATAGAAGAAGTCGCTCAGTGTGCTGACACGATTAGTTATGAACTGCTTACGAGTGTGACGTCACGCGTCCCAAGGTTTTACGTCTAGTGGCTTAGTTGGCTCGTCTTCCTAACTCTTCCTTAGTAACGGTTAAGTGTATCGCTAACCGTTTCGTTTTCTCGCCAATGGTCGGCTTTTCGGGCCGTCTTGGGCTCCTTGATAGTTAGGTTGAAGCGGCCAGACTTCTAATTCTCGATAATAGACACCCTGTTTTCTTGAGACGGACTCAAATAAAACGACTTCGTCAAAGTTCAGTTCGAATATAGGCTCTATTAATGGCTGAGGGATAGCTTCCTTAGTTCTATACAGTGAAATATGAGGTTGGAAGGTTTGTTTTGCAGAGCGGCCAACGCAGCGTTGAGAAAGCTCGTTCAGTTGGCGGTTTAGATCATTAAGGGAATTGTTCCAGCTGCGAGGGCCGATCCAAAATGTGCCAGGACTCGGCCAATAGGCATATTGGTCAATCGTCATTGATAACTGCTGCGGGCGCACCCTCTGCCAAAGCTCGGTAGTCGCTTGAATCAACGTATCGCATTGCGCTGTGCTCGCTTCGCCAACGAAGCTTAGCGTGATATGGAAGTTTTCCGCAGCAATGCCTTGTCGATCGCGCGGAAACACCTTATCGCGCCAATGCAGTATGTTCAGGCTACTATGCGCTGATATAGGGAGGGCGAAGAATATGCGCATGATGCAAAGCCTTGCTGAGAGTATGGATTGACGCACGATTCTCTATTGCTTTCGTGGCGAGGGAAAATAGTAACATCTAACGAGTAAGCGGCCGATCACTCGAGCCCAATCAACCAGAGCGAGTGAGGACTCCCTCTGGTTGATTTTCTAGAGAATAAAGTTAACGCCTAAGTAGCCAACGAGACCCAGTACAACCGTATAAGGTAATGCCATGAACACCATCTTTCCGTATGAGAGGCGTACTAGGGGAGCCACTGCCGAGGTGAGTAAAAACAGAAAAGCAGCTTGACCATTTGGCGTCGCAACACTGGGTAAGTTCGTGCCGGTATTAATTGCAATCGCCAAGGTTTCGAAATGCTCCCGGGTTATGTCGCCTGCGTCAAACACAGCTTTGACTTCATCGATATAGACGGTCGCGACAAAGACATTGTCGCTAATCATTGATAGTACGCCGTTTGCTAAGAAGAACATGCCTGGTTGGGCTTCGAGCTCTAGGCTCAATACGTAATTAATGATGCCAGAGAATAGGTGCAGCTCATGAATGACGCCGACGATGGTAAAGAACACCACGAGCAGAGCGGTAAAAGGCAGGGCTTCTTCAAAGGCTTTACCTATTTGATGTTCTTCGTTTATCCCCGTGAATACCGTCGCCAAGACAATGACCATCAACCCAATCAAACCGACCGCGGCGAGATGCATCGCCAGCGATACGCACAACAGGATAGCAATCACGCTTTGGGCAATGAGGCTGGCCTTAAGCTCGGGCGTCATTTTAGATTGCTCTTCTGCGCTGTAGTTTTTTAAGATCTCACGGACTGATGTGGGAAGCTCACTACCGTAATCAAATTTTTTGACCTTTTCAAGAAGGATGCAGGTCAGTAAACCGCAGATCAGCACTGGCATGGTGACTGGAGCCATCACTAAGAAAAACTCGATAAAATTCCAGCCTACCTTTTCAGAAATCAATAGGTTTTGTGGCTCTCCAACTTGAGTACAAACGCCCCCTAATGCGGTACCCACGGCGCCATGCATCATTAAGCTACGCAAAAACGCACGGAAGTTATCAAGATCTTCTCTACGGTTCTCTTCGACCGTTCCATCATTGCTATGGTCATGTTCATAGTTGTGATACTCCTTTCCAGAAGCGACTTTATGAAAAACAGAATAGAAACCGACACAGACGCTGATAATCACAGCAGTAACGGTTAATGCATCTAGAAATGCTGACAGCACTGCGGCCGACATACAGAATACAAGTGACAGAATGACCTTTGAGCGTATGCCGAGAATGATCTTCGTGAATGCGTAGAGAAGCAGGCTTTTCATGAAGTAAATACCGGCGACCATAAATATCAGTAGCAGGATAACTTCTAAATTATTGTGTACTTCATGATAGACCGTCTCGGGTGAGACCATTCCAATGACGACAGCTTCGAGAGCCAGTAAACCGCCGGGTTGAAGTGGGTAGCATTTTAGTGCCATCGCTAGCGTGAAGATAAACTGTGAAATTAGCAACCATCCGGCGACAAATGGAGCGAGCGTAAAGATAATAGGGTTAATGATCAGGAAGGCGATGATGGCCTGTTTGTACCAGTCAGGAGTGTTCCCCAAAAAATTGTTGTAAAAGGCTCGGGGTAAGCTGTTTGTCATGTACGTTCCTAAATTTTCCGATGTTTCTTAGTGAAATGAAGCTTTAACAGCGTAATCGCGAAAGCAAATAAAAAATAACCATGCAGGTCAATGGCCACTAAATGAGGCGGGGAGAGTCTACCAGAAATCAAGATGTGTGATGAAAAATAAAGAGGTAGTTTAGAGGTAAAGACTTAAGCCGCGTTGGGGTACCCAGTGAAGCAAAGTGAGAATCTCACAAGTCGATATTAAGGCGTAAAAAGATAAATCGTTATCGCGGGTTGGAGTCTAGAGTTTTAAGGTTGAGCTATGACGTTTTTATCAGCGTGATGCCGCCGGTATTTCTTTGAAAAAGAGTCATATTTTGAGAACGCAGTTTTTCAATATTGAACTATATTTAAAAGTCGCTAGGCCGAAGTACGCCTTGATTCTAGATAATCAATGCGTACTTCGGTTTTACGCGGTATGCGGATGACCTTAAATCTTATCGTAATATGGGGAGCTTATGACTATATTCAACAACATGCAGCTGAAATGGAAATTAGGCATGGGGTTTGCTGTTCCTCTTGTCTTATTGGTAGTTATTGCGCTTTCAGCTAATTCGGCTATCAACAAATTGATTGGAACTCAAACGTGGGTAACGCATACCTATGAGGCCATAGAGCTGGGCGAGCTGATAACCGTATCATTGGTGAATATGGAAACCGGTTTGCGTGGCTACCTGATTACGGGAGATGAGGTGTTTCTTGAACCTTTTGACAAAGGAAGCAAAGATTTCAAGTCCACTTTAGGTAAAGGAAAAGAGCACGTTTCAGACAATGCTAAACAAGTCGATCGCCTTAAAGAAGTACAGTCACTTAAGAAAGAATGGCTTGAAGAACATGTCAATGTGGCAATGAACCTTCGCGCAGCGGCTAATCGTTCGGGCTCTACGGTTGACCTGATCAAAGTGACCGCGTTTATAAAGCGTGCGGTGGGGAAGGCGTACATGGATCGAATGCGGTCTTTAGTCGATGAGTTTGTGGCCGAAGAAAAAGCACTCGTTGTGACGCGGGGGAATGAACAGAAGGAAACAGCTGAGAGCGCGACTTTTTTGACGTCCATGGGTGCGTTGGTCGCCGTTTTGCTAGGTATAGCTGCTGCTGCGTTGATTTTACGAAACGTGACAAAAGCATTGGGTGGTGATCCGGCGCGTGCGAAAGAAATGGCAGACCGAATTGCTAAAGGAGATTTGAGCAAAAATATTGAGCTTCGTGGCGGTGATGCTGATAGCTTGATGTTTTCCTTGAGTGTTATGCAGAAAGAGATGCGTGAGCGGATCGAACGAGATCAGCGGGTCATGGCAGAGTTTGCGCGCGTGAAGCTGGCTCTAGATGTATGTAATACCAATGTCATGATGGCAGATGCTGACTTGAATATTATTTATATGAATGACTCTGTCGAAAAGACCATGATGGCAGCTGAAAAAGACTTGAGGACAGATCTGCCCAACTTCAATTCCCGAGAACTGATGGGGCAAAATATTGATGTATTCCACAAGAATCCCGCGCATCAGCGGACGATGTTATCCAAGTTGCAGGCTGTTTACGAAACGCGTATTTTGGTTGGTGGGCGTACATTTGGTTTGGTTGCCACGCCAATTTTCTCGGATGATAAGACGCGTTTGGGTACGGTCGTTGAGTGGGACGATATGACGGAGCGTTTAGCGCTCGAAAAAACTCAGCTCGAAATTGCAGCGGACAACGCGAGAATAAAAACAGCACTTGATAAAGTGACTGCTAACGTGATGATGGCCGATGCGGATCGTAATATTATTTACACCAACGATGCGGTGATCGCGACTTTGCGCAATGCACAAAACGATATTCGTACCGAACTGCCCAACTTTAATGTCGACAATTTACTCGGCAATAGCATCGATCAGTTCCATAAAAACCCAAATCACCAAATGCAAATGTTGGATCGTTTGACCAATACCATGAGCTCCGACATTGTGGTGGGTGGGCGTCATATGAATTTGATTGTCAGCCCTGTCAGTGATGCTGAAGGGAGCCGTTTGGGAAGCGTAGTTGAGTGGACAGATCGAACCGCTGAAGTGCAGACGCAAATAGAAATGGACAAAATTATTGCGGCGTCTAACGACGGTGATCTCAGTGAACGTATTCCCTTAGAGGGGAAAGAAGGTTTCTTTAGAAGCATGAGCGAAGGCTTGAATTCTTTGCTCGATAAAACGGCGATGTTTGTTGAAGACATGGGCGCCATGTTCGAAGCGATGTCAGATGGCGACTTAACGCGTACGGTGAATAATGAATACCGGGGCGAGTTTGAAATTATCGCCAATAACGCGAACAACACTGTGCTGAAATTAACCGAGGTGATGGGGAGAATCCAAGGCGCATCCGGCACGGTTCGCACATCGGCGAATGAGGTTGCTCAGGGTTCTGACGACCTTAGCCGTCGAACTGAGTCACAAGCCAGCTCGCTAGAAGAAACGGCGGCGAGCATGGAAGAGATTACCGCAACGGTTAAGCAGACCTCTGAGAATGCCTCTCAAGCCAATACGCTAGCGTCGGATGCGAAGTTGACCGCGCAAACGGGTGGTGCGGTGGTAAATGACGCAGTAAATGCGATGAGTGAAATTCTCGATTCAAGCAATAAGATTAATGACATCATTGGGGTGATTGATGAAATTGCCTTCCAAACGAACTTGTTGGCTTTGAATGCGGCAGTTGAAGCGGCGCGTGCTGGAGAACAAGGCCGAGGATTTGCGGTCGTAGCCGGCGAAGTGAGAACGCTTTCGCAACGTTCTGCAGCCGCGGCGAAAGAAATAAAGGATCTGATTCGCGATAGCGTTAACAAGGTTGAATCAGGCTCTACCTTGGTTAATCAGTCCGGTAAAACTCTGGCAGAGATTGTCACGGCGGTCGACAAAGTCGCGGTGATGATTCAAGACGTCAACAATGCCGCCATTGAGCAAAATAGTGGCATTAGTCAGATTAACCAAGCGATTACGCAAATGGATGAAATGACTCAGCAGAATGCGGCGTTGGTGGAAGAAACATCCGCTGCAAGCCGGTCGATGTCTGAAGAGGCCACTAGCATGAATAACCTTATTTCATTCTTTAAATTGAACGGACAAGCGGCAGCTGCTTCGACAGTTAGTGCGTCGATGAGTGCTCCCGCGAGTGAGTCGATACAAACGTACTCTCCGGCACCGGCTACGCCAGGCCCGCAAAGCGGCGCTGATGGTGTTGCGTCGTTTTCTGAGTCGGATGATTGGGAAGACTTTTGATCGACCCGTTAATGCGAAATGGCCACAATAAAAAGTGGCCATTTCTATTTAGCTGCCGATAGAGAGATTACATAATAATATTGTTAGATGGTTGGGCCTAGGACAGGCTGCACGGAATGCGCATTGGCTTCGCCCTGAGGCCTTTATTCAAAGTCGAATGTATTCGAGTAAGTCCTTGTTGGCTCAAGCAGATGAGCGTTTGAGAGAAGTCGAGGAAGAAAAGTATGTCTATTGCTAAAAAATCACTGATTGGAGCCTTGCTGGTGTCGGCGATTGCGATTTTCGCTACTGCAATTATCGTCGCTACCGCGTCGTATAAAACTGCAGATTCAGTGATTCGTGAGCAGTCGAAGGATCGCTTGGTTTCGATTCGAGAGGTTCAGAAGGAAGAGATCCAGCTCTATCTTGAATCTATTCGCAAGCAGGTTGTCGTGCAGTCCGCGTCCATGGCAACCCAAGACGCGGCAAAGCGTTTTATTGGCGCGTTCCATGACTTTTCTGCCACCGCTCCGCCACTGTCTACTGATAAAATGCGCTCCGAGTTGAGCCAGTACTACACGCAAGAGTATGGCAAGTTGTATCAAAAAAAGAACAACGATGACTCTTTTTCTGCTGACTCATTGCTGACTCGAATCGATGATAAAGCGACGGCATTGCAATACCACTTTATTCAAAAGAACCCTAATGCACTTGGTGCTAAGGATGAGCTTGATAAGCTTGCATTTGATTCACCCTATAGTGACACGCATAGCCGCTATCACCCTGAGTTTCGACGTTTTCTGCGCGCCTTTAACTACTACGATATTTTCATTGTCGATGCCAAAACGGGCCACATTGTTTATTCGGTTTACAAGGAACTGGACTTCGGTACTTCGCTTCTTGATGGACCCTATCGACGGAGCGGTTTAGCGGATGTCTTTAAGCAGCTGCGTTATGCAACAAAACCGGATGCGACTGCCTACTCGGCATTTCGCTCTTACACTCCGTCTTATGAAGACCCTGCTGCATTTATCGGCTCGCCCATCACAGATGAGAACGGTGAGACTATTGCGGTGATGGCCTTCCAAATGCCAATTGATGAATTGAACAAAATGATGACGCATGACCAGCGCTGGTCGGAAAAAGGTCTGGGCGCGAGTGGTGAGACATACTTGGTGGGGGAGAATTACCTAGCCCAAAGTATTAGTCGGTTTTTAATCGAAGACAAAGAGGGTTATGCGCAAGCACTAAGGGAAGTTGGTGTAGACGGCGAACTCTTGGATAAAATTCTTAACAAAGAAACGAACATTGGATTTCAGGAGATAAAAACGCCTGGTGTTCAGGCGGCCCTGTCGGGTGAAAGTGGTTTTGCTATTTTTCCTGATTATCGCGGGGTTCCCGTGCTGTCTGCGTATACGGGTATCGAGTTTGAAGGGTCGAAACTCGCTTTGTTAGTCGAGATTGACGAGGCGGAAGCGTTTGCGTTTGCCGATACGATGATTACGCAAAACAGCATTATCACGATTGTTATTGGTTTGTCCGTACTTGGCTTAGTGGCGCTTATTGTGTGGCGCTTCACGAGCACCTTGTCGGGCCAGTTGAACCAAGCTGTTAGTATTGCTGATGCAGTTTCGCGTGGCGATAAAGCGACGATTACGGTGCCGGATAATAAAGACGAAATTCGTGACTTAATGATAGCGCTTGACCGAATGCAGACGGAGTTGATTGGTGAGTTGGAGCTTCGCGAGCGAGAGTCCTCACGAATTAAAAGTGCGCTGGATGTGTGCGATACCAATGTCATGATGGCCGATACCGACTTGAATATTATTTATATGAATGAGTCTGTTGTGACGATGATGAACGATGCCGAGTCTGACATGAAGAAAGACTTGCCAGACTTCGACTCCGGCAAATTGATGGGCGAAAACATCGATGTATTCCATAAGAATCCAGGCCATCAACGTCAATTATTGGCGACGTTGCAAGATGTTTATCGTGCTGAGATTATGGTTGGCGGAAGAACGTTTGGTCTTACAGCGACTCCAATTGTTGCTGAGGGGGGCGAAAGACTGGGTACGGTCGTTGAGTGGGACGACAAAACGGAACGTATCGCGAAGGAAAGGTCTGAGCGGGTGATTTCTGAAGAAAATGCGCGGATACGCACCGCGCTCGATAAAGTGTCGGCGAATGTGATGATGGCCGATGTCGACCGAACGATTATTTATACCAACGAGGCTGTGATTGATACGCTTCGAAATGCGCAAGACGACATCCGCAAAGATCTTCCAAATTTTGATGTGGATACTTTGCTGGGTGGAAGTATTGATCAGTTCCACAAGAATCCTCAGCATCAAATGCAAATGCTAGACACACTAAGCGGTGTACACAGTGCTGACATCATTGTTGGTGGGCGCCATATGACCTTAGTGCTCAGTCCGGTAACGGATGATGAGGGTGTTCGAATTGGAACCGTGGTTGAGTGGGCAGACCGAACAGCAGAAGTGCGGATTCAGCAAGAGATGGATATGATCATCGCGGCGGCGAATGATGGTGATCTCAGTGAACGAATTGGTTTGGAAGATAAAACGGGCTCTTTTCTTAGATTGAGTGAAGGCTTGAATACTCTGCTAAACAAGGTGGCTTCGTTTGTTCAGGACATGAGTGGTTTGTTCCAGTCGATGTCTGAAGGTGATTTGACCAAGACGGTTAAAAACGAATATCGCGGCGAGTTTGAGGAAATTAAGAATAACGCAAACAATACCTTGCTGAAACTCACTGAGGTAATGGGAAAAATTCAGAGCACGTCTGCTTCAGTAAGAACGTCTGCAAATGAGGTCGCGCAGGGTTCTGATGATTTGAGTCGACGTACAGAGTCGCAAGCGAGTTCGCTGGAAGAAACTGCGTCGAGCATGGAAGAGATGACAGCCACGGTGAAACAAACCTCTGAGAACGCTTCTCAGGCGGATGTATTAGCCGGTGAAGCGAAGGCTAAGGCCCAGCAAGGCGGCGCTGTGGTTAAAGATGCCGTGAATGCGATGAGCGAAATTCTGGACTCAAGCAATAAGATTAATGACATCATTGGGGTGATAGACGAGATCGCTTTCCAGACTAACTTACTTGCGTTGAATGCGGCGGTAGAAGCGGCTCGCGCAGGAGAGCAAGGGCGCGGGTTTGCGGTCGTTGCAGGTGAGGTTCGAACTTTGTCACAGCGTTCAGCGGCGGCGGCAAAAGAAATTAAAGATCTGATTCGAGATAGTGTTGGTAAGGTTGAATCTGGCTCGACGTTGGTGAATCAGTCGGGCGAAACGCTGGCGGAAATTGTAGGCGCAGTAGATCGCGTCGCCATGATGATCCAAGACGTCAATAACGCGTCGAGTGAGCAGAACAGCGGCATTAGTCAGATCAATCAAGCGGTCACGCAAATGGATGAAATGACGCAGAAAAATGCTGCCTTGGTTGAGGAAACGTCGGCAGCTAGTCGGTCGATGTCAGAAGAAGCAACCAATATGAATAGCTTGATTGCATTCTTTAAACTAAACGCAAACATCGCGAATGAAGTGAGTGTCACTACACGAGCGGAATCTGTATCCAGGGCTTCGGAACCGGCTGTCCCGACCTCTGCTCCCGCTGACGCTTCTTCGAATAGTGTGTCTAGTTATATTGACGATATCTACAAGTAATACTATTGGGTGGGCTGGGCGAATGAGTCGCTCAGTTTGCCTTAACGAATTTCCAGGCTTTCTCAGTGCGCACGATGTGCGCTTTCTTCGCAATATTTAATAGAGCCTTGTCTCGTTGCCAGTATTGATGTCCCTGCTGATTGCTTCTCTCGAAATAGGGTTCGCTTTGTTCGATGAGAGACTGCATCTGACTGCGTTGGCCGGCTAAGCTGAGATGGGTCGACGGTGAGCTCAAATTCATTGAGGCAAGCGACTCGAACGATAATATGAGCGATAGATAGCGCTCTATTAGTGTCTTAGGCCATTGCCCATCAATCGCTTCCCCTAGTAAATAGCCCGATACCGCGGCACTTACATGAATGTCTTCGCAGGTACGAAAAGGCTTTATGTAATTAAGGTAGCCATCGCCTTCGAGAATGTCTTTTTCCTCAATGTTTGCGTGTTTGAGAATAACTTGACCGTGAGTGACTTGCGGCACAAAGGGCAATGGTGGCATGGGTTGGATGCTAATGCCGTTATGCCGCGCATCAAGTGAGACTACCTTTAAGCTGGGCTGGCTAGTGTGGGAGCCCTCTTCCTTGCAGGCAATGAATAAGCGTTGAGCGTCGCAGCCGCCGGATACAAAGGTTTTGTGTCCCGATAGTGTCAGTATTCCCTGGTCGTCGCGTATCTCCGAATGGATTGCCTTCGGATGGTTGCCTTGTGCTTCGCTGACACAAAATGATGCCAGTTCGCCTGACGAAAGTTCAAATAAATTTTCGATAGCCGATTGATAGCCTGACGCAAAGGCAAAGCCGACACTGTCACTATAGCGGCCGCCAATAATCGCACGCTGAATACTTTCTGATACGCCGAGCGTGTGTTGCTTAAACTCGTTATGCCAATGTTTTAAATCTGCATGGTGTTTTTTATCGAGCGGGCTTAATAGCCGCTCGATAAATGCTTCTTTTTGCATGGGTAAACGCCGTCTTTTGTGGTGTTATTTCGGGGCCATACGCAGAGCGCTATCAATACGTATAACTTCGCCGTTTAGTACCGGGTTTTCGACCATTTCTTTTACAATTCGAGCGTACTCGGATGGTTTTCCAAGACGCTTGGGGAAAGGTAGCGTGGCGGCAAGGCTTTCTTGTGCAGCTTCCGGAAGTGACTCCATCATCGGTGTCATAAACAAACCTGGGGCAATTGCCAGCACGCGAATGCCATAACGGGCAAGTTCTCTCGCTGCAGGCAGAGTCAAACCGACAATACCTCCTTTCGAGGCAGAGTAAGCCGCTTGGCCTATTTGCCCTTCAAATGCGGCAACAGACGCAGTTGATATGATCACGCCACGCTCGCCGTCTTCATTCGGTTCGCGGTTCTGCATGTCGTCTGCGGCAAGTCGCATAATATTGAAACTACCGCATAAATTAACGTTGATCACTTTGTTAAAAAATGCGAGATCCATCGGTCCTTCTCGACCTAAAATCTTTGCGGGGGTGCCAATGCCCGCGCAGTTGATAGCAATTCCGCAGGGGCCATGTGCTTCTTTTGCGGCGGCGAATGCATTCGTGGCACTTTCGGCATTGGTGACATCACAGCTGATCGCGATGCCGTTTATATCAGCGGCAACTTGCTTCGCTTTGTCTTCTTGTACATCAAAAATAGCAACCTTGGCGCCGTGTTTTGCTAATAGTCTTGCTGTGGCTTCGCCTAAGCCTGAAGCGCCACCGGTCACGATAGCGGGTACGTTTGTTATATTCATTAGAGACTCTCTACAATGGGGCGCGGCGAGGCCACGCGTCAAAAACTCTATGGCAGAATAGCAAGAATCGAGGGACGGGTTAAGGCTCAAAGTCGGGACAATGATTTTCGTTGAGAGGGGCGATCAATAGAGTGCAGAGAAGGCGGGAGGGTCGTTAACGAGGCAAGATCGCTATGCGCCCTTTGAGGGCGCTAGCGAGGATGCACATATTGCTTAGATCGGGTCGCGACTTTGATTGGCGCTGGTGAGTTTTTCGAGATATTGCTGCCAGAGTTTGGTTTGATTCAGCGAGTAATCACGGAGCAAGGGCCAGGTATAAATGCCAGAGTCGTGGCCATCGTCAAAAATGAGTTTTAAACCATAGTTGCCCACGGCTTCAATGTTCTCCAGCAGCACATCCTTTTTGCCATACTGAAGCACTTCAGAGCCAACGCCATGACCACGAACTTCTGCGGAAGGTGAGTGCACGCGTAAAAACTCAAAACCAAGCTCGAATACGCCATCGGCATATTGCAGCTGCAATATGCCGGAGCCGGTTTTTAACTTGATCTGGGTTGGCGGTGTATTAGCGAGAGAGTCTGTCATGGTTTATAAGATGTATTGACTTAAGTCTTCATCTTCTGACAAGTCATCAAGTTGCGCTTCAACATATTTCGCGTCGACCTCAAATGTGCCCTGAGTTTTATCGCCTGCATCAAATGATACCTGTTCGAGTAGTCTTTCGAGTACGGTATGTAGTCTTCGAGCACCGATGTTTTCGGTTTTCTCGTTGACCTTCCACGCAATGTGCGCGATTTTTTCTAGGGCATCGTCGGTGAAGCTAAGCTTGAGGCCTTCCGTTTCCATCAATGCAATGTACTGCTCGATAAGCGATGCGTTTGGTTCTGTCAGAATTCGCTTGAAATCCTCTGGTGTGAGCGCTTTCAATTCGACACGAATCGGTAAGCGCCCCTGAAGTTCAGGGATTAGGTCTGAAGGTTTTGAGAGGTGGAAAGCGCCAGATGCAATAAACAGAATATGGTCTGTTTTAATGGAGCCGAGTTTAGTTGTCACGGTGCAACCTTCTATCAGTGGTAGCAAATCACGCTGGACACCTTCGCGACTGACATCTCCAGAGGACCCTTCGGCTTTCTTCGCGACTTTATCTATTTCGTCGAGAAATACGATGCCGTTCTGTTCTACGGCGCGCAGTGCCTTTGTTTTAATCTCATCTTCATTGATGAGTTTCGCTGCTTCTTCTTCTTTCAGCTTTTTGAAGGCTTGCGCAACGGTTAGCTTTTTGGTCTTTTTCTTGTCGCCTGACATATTGGAGAAAATGCTTTGCAGCTGATTGCTCATTTCTTCCATGCCGGGAGGCGCCATAATCTCTACACCTACCGGGGTAGCACTAATTTCAATATCGATTTCTTTATCGTCTAAATCACCTTCGCGCAGTTTCTTTCGAAAGATTTGGCGAGTCGATGATTCTTCTTGAATTTGTTCATTGACGACGGAGTCAGTGCGGGCTGGTCGAAGTAGTGCGTCGAGGATGCGATCTTCAGCGGCGTCATCGGCACGGGTGCCGACTAGGGCGATTTCTTTCTCGCGATACATTTTTAAGGCATGGTCAGCGATATCTCGAATAATCGATTCAACATCACGACCGACATAGCCTACTTCGGTAAATTTAGTCGCTTCTATTTTGATGAAGGGGGCATCGGCAAGTTTAGCGAGTCGTCGAGCAATTTCGGTTTTGCCGACACCTGTTGGGCCGATCATCAGAATGTTTTTTGGCGATATTTCTTCTCGCATTTCTGTTGGCAGCTGCATGCGGCGCCAGCGATTTCGCAGCGCAATGGCAACCGCGCGCTTGGCATCATCTTGGCCAATAATGTGTCGATCTAATTCGTGTACGATTTCTCTAGGGGTCATGCTTGGCATATTAGTTACTCGCTTCGTCACTTGCGGGTGCGCTCTTGGAGAGCTCTTCAATAATGTGGGAATGGTTGGTGAAGACACAAATATCGGCGGCGATACTGAGTCCTTTTTCAACAATTTCCTTTGCGCTCAGTTCTGTGTTGTCCAATAGCGCTCTTGCACTGGCTTGCGCATAAGGGCCGCCAGAACCAATGGCAATCAAGCTATCTTCTGGTTCGATAACGTCGCCATTACCTGTGATGATTAATGAGCTGTCTTTGTCGGCGACAGCTAGTAGCGCTTCCAGTTTCCGCAGAGCACGGTCGGTGCGCCAGTCTTTGGCGAGTTCAACGGCAGCTCGAACGAGGTGGCCTTGATGTTTTTCTAACTGCGCTTCAAATCGCTCGAATAGGGTGAACGCGTCAGCCGTGCCGCCCGCAAAGCCCGCAATAACTTGGTTTCGATAAAGGCGTCTGACTTTTTTGGCGTTGCCTTTCATGATGGTATTGCCTAGTGACACCTGGCCATCGCCCCCGAGCGCAACTTCGTTGCCACGGCGAACGGATAAAATGGTGGTCATGCTGATCTCCTTGCGCGCAGCGTACTTTGGTTAGCGCTGCCTAAATGATATGCATTAAGAAAAACTATATGGATGCGATGCGATAAAAAACAAGGTGGTATCGCTAGCTTTGTTTTGCTCGAGAGTCGCTATTTTTTGACTTTCTTGACGAGAGGCTCAATTTGAATAGAAACCAATTTGTCCAGCGCGTTATTCATTTCGCTGCGTGAGTAAAATGGTCCCGTTATAACGCGATACCAGGTTGTGCCCTGAGCATTTTGAATGGCTTTGATATTGGCTTTTAGCCCCTGAAAAGCAATTGTCGCTTTTTGTCGCTCTGCATCTGAACTTGAGCGGAACGATCCAGTTTGCACCATATAGTAATAGTCATTGCTAACGGACTTTTCTTTGAACTTATAGCTATCAACTTTGGGAGGAATAACTTCCGACTCGGGCAGTAAGTCATAGAACTTAAAGCGTTGTTCGGGTTCTGCTTTTTTTGTTACGGGCGCTGGCGTTGCGGTGCTTTTTTTGACCGAGCTTTTCGTTGGTTCTGGCGTTACTGTGGCGGGTATTTTTTGGAGACTATAAATACCAAAGCCAAATCCAGCGATTAGTAGTGCGAGCACAAAAAATAGTTTGCCGCGTTTTGGTGGTGGAGGAGGGGGCGGTGTCTGTTTGCGCCGCCCGCCACTTGCAGCGGTGCTTTTCTTTCGGGCAGGTTTTTTCTTTCCTGCACTGCTGCCTCGACTAGCGCTAGTTCGTGTCGTGCTGGGCTTGGCGTAGTCCCTAGTCATGCATCATGTCTTTCTTTACGTGTCGTCATAAAAGGAGAGCTGCTTACATTTCACTTGGCGCGCTAACGCCAAGCAAATTGAGTCCGTTCTTAAGTACCTGCTGAACAGCAAGACTAATTGTAATGCGCGCGTTTCGCAGGGACGCATCGTCTACCAAAACCTTGTTCGCGTTGTAGTAGGTATGGAATTCACTAGCAAGATCGCGGAGGTAATGTGTGAGTACGTGCGGTTCTAACTGAGTGGCAGCCGATGCGAGCACTTCAGGATATTTGGCGATGCGCTTGGTAATATCTAACTCAGCTTCTGAACCTTGTGCGCCTAAGAATTCGATACCTTCTTTTGTCACGGGTGTGACGGATAAGTCAGTGAGCTTTCGCATCATACTGGCGATACGAGCGTGCGCGTATTGGATATAGTAAACGGGGTTGTCTTTGCTTTCTGATTTTGCCAGTTCTAAGTCGAAGTCCATGTGTTGCTCGGCCTTCCTAGTGACATAGAAGAAGCGAGCAGCATCGTTGCCTACTTCTTTTCGTAACTCCCGCAAGGTGACGAATGACCCGCTTCGCGTTGACATTTGAACGCGTTCTTCACCGCGATATAAGATGGCAAATTGAACCAAGCGTACGTCGAGTTTGTCAGGGTCTACATCCAGTGCTTGCAGCGCGGCTTTAACGCGAGGAATGTAGCCATGATGGTCTGCGCCCCAGATATTGATGACTTTGTCGAAGCCGCGTTCGAATTTATTCAGGTGGTAGGCAATGTCTGAAGCGAAGTAAGTGGTCTCGCCGTTGTCTCGTTTTACCACGCGGTCTTTATCATCACCAAAGGTAGTCGAGCGAAACCAAAGTGCGCCTTCTTTTTCGTATATATGACCGTTATCGTTAAGTTTCTGAAGCGCGTTGTCGATGCTGTCGGCAAGCGAGGCCTCGGAGAACCATTCTTGATAGTGGACGCCAAACTCGCCCAAGTCTTCTCGAATGTCGTCAACGATAGCGTTTAGGCCTTCATCAAATACGAGGGAGTACTTATCGCCAAGCAATTGTTTTGCTTTTTGTATGACCGCGTCAATATAAACTTCTTTGTCGCCGCCTTCATTCTCGTCTTTTGGGAGTCCATCTGATAGTTCGTCTAAAGAGCAAAGAAGGTTGTCGCCATGCTGTGATTTTAGCTCAGCCGCAATGGTGTGAACGTAGTCACCTTTATATCCATTCACCGGAAAAACGAGCTCGCTATGGTAGCTCTCAAGGTAACGAAGCCAAACGCTCGCCGCCAGAATGTTCATTTGACGCCCAGCGTCGTTAACATAGTATTCGCGAGACACGTCGAAGCCTGCGGCCTCTAATAAGTCAGCAACGCTGGCACCATATGCTGCGCCACGACCATGCCCGACATGCAATGGCCCTGTTGGGTTAGCCGAAACGAATTCGACTTGGTATTTTTTGCCAGCACCGATATTGCTTCGCCCGAATGCATCACCATGGGCAAACACATCGTCCAGAATGGCGTAGTTGCTAGCGCTATTGACGAAAAAGTTAATAAAACCTGGGCCTGCAATTTCGAGCTTTTCGATATTGCTATCTTGTGAGGCTGTGACGCTACTTACGATTAGTTCCGCAAGCTGTCGAGGCGGCATGCCGGCTTGTTTTGCTAGCACAAGAGAGATGTTCGATGCGAAGTCACCGTGTTTTTTGTCTTTGGTCACATCAATGTTGATTTTGTAGTTGAGCGCTTCGGGAAGCTTCTCTTCTTTAACCAATTGGTTGATGGTGTTGGTGATCAGTGCAGCGATGGTATCTTTCATGCGGGGTCTTTCAGGCCTAGTCTAGTTCGAGGCGCGTATTATCTATGATTCCCCCGCTGATGCAAACTGCCGAAGCCGCTAATCGCTACCTTAAAGGGATACATCTATATGTATTCGTGAGGGTCGACGTCGACGGATATTCGAACTCCGCGCGTTTTGACTAGCTGTAAGGCGCTAGGGATGGCGCGCTGTAATGCTGCTCGTTCTGTAGAAGAATGGTTTATTAGTGTTAGGTAGCTGCGGTAAAAGCCTTGCTTTCGGGCCATGCTTGCTTCGATCGGGCCGATAAATTGCGCCTCGTTCTCAGGAGGTAATGCGTCAAGGAGAGCGCTATGTAATCGCTGCAGGGTATCAATGTTAGCGCTTTGGTTTTTGGCCTCGGCACGAATGCTGATCATTTTTGCATGAGGGGGAAGTAGGCATTGTATGCGGTCTTCCAGCTCTATTTCGGCGCATTGGTGGTAGTCGTGAGCAATTACATGTTCGAACAAGGGATGCTCGGGAATGCGTGTCTGCACCAGCACTTGTCCTGCTTTTTCGCCTCGTCCGGTGCGACCAGCTACTTGCGTCAGCTGTTGCGCTCCCCGCTCAATGGCTCGAAAATCTCCACTGAAGAATAAGCCATCGGCGTCTAGCACTGCCACTAGCGTGACGTGATGAAAGTCGTGTCCTTTGCTCAGCATCTGGGTGCCGACAATAATGGCGGGTCGGCCAGAATGTATTTTGTCTAATGCTTGGTTCAGAGCATTTTGATTTTTAATCGTATCTCGGTCGATGCGAATAATATCAATGTCGGGGAACTGTTGTATCAGTCCTGCTTCAATTCGCTCCGTGCCTGCGCCAAGAGGCGAGAATTCCTGACATTGACAATGTTCGCAGGTAGTAGGGATTGCCTGTTTATAGTCACAATGGTGGCAGTGCATGTGTGGTGGATAGCTATGAACTGTCATTCTTGCATCACAGTGCTCGCACTGCAGTAATTGGCCGCAACCTGAGCACATGAGTGTAGGAGCATAGCCTCGGCGGTTTTGAAATACGATGATTTGGTTGCCGGCGGCAAGCTCTTCTCGCATGCGGTGCAATAGTGGCGGTGAGCAGCCGTCGGTCAACGGACGGCTTTTAATGTCAATTAACTGAACGGTAGGAAGCTTGCCTGCACCCGCGCGCTCGCTAAGCCGAACATGTTGATAGTGCCCTTGGTTTGCGTTGTATAGTGATTCGAGCGATGGCGTGGCGGTGCCCAATATCACCGGGCAGCGTTCGAGCTGTGCGCGCTTGACTGCGAGATCTCGGGCAGAGTATCGGAAGCCGTCTATTTGTTTGTAAGAACTGTCATGCTCTTCGTCAACGACAATTAAACCTAGGTTGTCAAAAGGCGTAAAAATGGCCGATCGGGTGCCAATAATAACGTGCGCAAGGCCTGTTTTAGCCATTAGCCAAGAGCGATACTTTTCTTTGTCACTCAGCCCAGAGTGAACTAGGGCGATGGGTGTTGAAAGCTGTGTTTGAAAGCGCGCAAACGTTTGTGGCGATAAGTTGATTTCAGGAATTAATATAAGAGCCTGCTCGCCCTGCTGAAGGCAGTCAGCGACTTTCTTTATATAGACTTCTGTTTTTCCCGACCCAGTGACACCTTCAAAAAGTGCAGCCGCGAAGCCTTTAAGGGGTTTTAGTTTTTCGTAGGCGGTTTGCTGTGCACTGTTGAGGGCGACTTTTTTCGCTGGTTCACTACTTGAGGCTGAGATAGAGAACGCTAGGCTATCGGTTTTGCTCAAATAACCTTTCTCTTCGAGCTGGGCGAGTTGTTTGGGTGTTGCTTTTAACAGTTTTAGCGTTTCTTGCCAGACGCCTTCGTTACTGTCCGAAATGAAATCGAGTATTTGCCGCTGATGTTTGGCGTTGCTTGGGCCTGAAAATTCCTTGTCGGTTCTCTTCCAGCGACGGCTCTCCAAATCAGGCAGTGCCGCATTTTTTCGAGCAAGTGTAGGGGTTGCCGCGCTGAGGCATTCGCCTAAAGGGTGGCAGTAATAGGTGGCGGCCCATCGAATAAGCCCAAGCAAGGTCGCGTCAAATATGACAGGATCCGTAGGATGCTGCATGACTGGCTTGAGCTTTTCGATAGGCGTGTCCGTCGACTCTTTGATCTCGACAATGATTCCAACCACACGGCGATGCCCAAACTCGACGCCAACCCGCTGACCAATCTTAATTGAGGCTGCATCACTCGTGTTTGGAGCCAGATAGTCGTAGGTTTTATACAATGGAGCGGGAATAGCTACAGCCAAAATCGTTAGGGGTATCGTCACGTTTACTATTAGTTTCTCGGGTCTAAGGGGGGCTGGCGTCAGCAAGGATTGGGCATATTATTCCACAGCTAATGATATCAAACCATCGGCGGTGTAATTCTCTCTTGCTTACTATGGCGTTTTTGGTATCATGCGCCGTCTTAATTTTCGCGTCTCGTTTCTTTTTTTATGAAAAAATAAAACGGGTGCACGGAGTTACCATAAAGTTTTAACCTTCTTGATTGCGGTGCATCGGATCGTCTGATGTGGCGGCATAACAGAAATAGAGGTTTGTAATGAAAGAAAATACGCATCCTGAATACCAAGCAATGGAAGCAAAGTGTAGCTGTGGAAACGTGATCAAAACACGCTCTACTTTGTGTAAAGATATCCTGTTGGATGTCTGTTCTGCATGTCACCCGTTTTATACTGGTAAGCAGAAAGTCATGGACACCGGCGGTCGAATCGACAAGTTCAACAAGCGTTTCGGCAGCAGAATCGGCAGCTAAGCTGTTTGATGATGTTGTAGTTTTATCGAAAAAGAGCGCGTGTCGCTCTTTTTTCGTCTACAGCCTTTGAGTCACTTTTTGGACAAGGGTTGGTAGGTAGAAGTGAAGAGGTTGCGATAAATTTTGTTAGTGTTTTCGCTTTAGCGTGAGCCGCTTTCAGGTTTGTTGTGAGTGAAGGGTCTCGTACCCGGGATGTTAAGACCATGCTGGTCTCTAATTTACTGTTAAACGGTACTTAATAATGTCAGATAATTTCAAGCAAGATGCACTAGATTACCATGAGTTCCCTAAGCCAGGGAAAATCAGCGTAGAGCTTACTACCCCTGCTGAGACGTCTCGCGATCTATCTTTAGCGTATAGCCCAGGTGTTGCTGAGCCGGTTAAAGAGATTGCTGCAGATCCTGAAAATGCATACAAATATACGGCTAAGGGTAACCTTGTAGCGGTTATTACTGACGGTACTGCGATTCTGGGCCTTGGAAATCTTGGTCCTTTGGCTTCTAAACCGGTGATGGAAGGCAAGTCACTTCTTTTCAAACGTTTCGCTGGCGTTGACTCAATTGATATCGAAGTAGAATCAGAAAGCCCTCAAGCGTTCATCGACACAGTGCGTCGTATTGCTATCACTTTCGGTGGTATCAACCTAGAGGACATCAAAGCACCAGAATGTTTTGAAATCGAACGTACTTTGAAAGAACAGTGCAATATTCCAGTATTCCACGATGATCAGCACGGTACGGCTATCGTAACGGTTGCCGGTGCATTGAACGCGCTAGAAATTCAAGGTAAGAAAATTGAAGAAGTGAAAATGGCTGTCTTGGGTGCGGGCGCTGCTGCGATTTCGTGTTCTAAGCTGCTTATCCTAGCGGGCATGAAGCCAGAAAATATATTCATGTGTGACCGTAAAGGCGTGATTCACTCAGGCCGTGATGACCTAAACCAGTACAAAGCAATGTTTGCTGTTGATACGGATAAACGGACCTTTGAAGATGCGTTAGATGGCGCAGATATCTTTTTGGGCTTGTCTGGTCCTGATATGGTGACTGGCGAGCAAATCAAGACTATGGCGCCAAACCCTATCATTTTCGCATGTGCTAACCCAGTGCCAGAAATCATGCCTGAAGTAGTCGCGGCAGCTCGTGATGATGCCATTATGGCAACGGGTCGTTCTGACTTTCCTAATCAGGTTAATAACGTTCTTGGCTTTCCATTCATTTTCCGTGGCGCACTAGATGTTCGAGCGACGGCAATTAATGAAGAGATGAAGCTGGCCGCAGCGAAAGCGCTTGCTAATCTGGCGAAAGAGCCTGTTACTCAAGAAGTACTGGATGCTTATGGCGTTGACACGATGGTTTTTGGTAAAGACTACATTATTCCGAAGGCGACAGACTCTCGTCTGTTAGGTGTTGTTTCTACTGCTGTTGCTCAAGCGGCGATTGATACGGGTGCAGCTGAAGGTCCATTACCTTCTAATTACCCGCTACAGTCTATCTCAGATATCTAAGCTTCTTTAAGTTCAAGATATAAAAAACCGGCGCTTTGTACGCCGGTTTTTTTACGCCTGAAATAAAGCGTGTTGTTTAGATTAAAAAATATCTTCGGGGGATAGTGTCTCTTCTTGAATGTACTGGTTTTCTGGTCTTATGCTTGTCGGCTGTGTTGGTGCATTCTCATCTCTAAATATTTCAAAGATAGCGTCGCTATCTTCCGGAGATGCTAGTTTTCCGGTCGCCGGGTTGATGCGCGCAGTGATAAGTCCATTTGGGCGTTTCATGTGTGCAGGTGGGCGGTTATGCAGAGCTGATTTCATATAGTCGGCCCATATTGGTAGGGCTGCTTTCGCGCCATACTCTCGTCTTCCAAGTGTTTTTGGGTTGTCGAAACCAACCCATACGGAGGTTTGCAGTTCGGTATTGAAGCCAGAAAACCAAGCGTCTTTCTGATCGTTTGTGGTGCCAGTTTTGCCCGCAATGTCATCACGACCGAGCGCGAGAGCACGCCGACCAGTACCTTTCTTAATCACATCTTTTAGCATCGAGTGAAGAATATACATAGAGCGCTCATCTGCAATTCTTGGAGAAACTTTGATAGGTCTCGGTGATGGGTCACCAGTTTCGTCGCTATTCATGTTTTTTTGTGTAGGGTCGCACCGTTCACAAACGGTAAATGGATCGGCCTGATAAAGCATTTCGCCTTGGCTGTCTTCGATCTTGGCGATTAAGTAAGGTTCAACGTAGTAGCCGCCGTTGGCAAGCATCGCGTAGCCTGTTGCGACTTTGAGTGGTGTCATAGCGGCGCTGCCAAGTGCCAAAGATAAGTCTTTTGGCAGAGTTTCGGGTTCAAAGCCAAAGCGTTTAACAACTCTGATCGTATCCCGGATGCCAGTGCTTTTTAATAGTCTTATCGAAACGAGGTTTCTTGAGTTATATAGAGCCTTTCTTAATCGAGTTGGGCCGTAGAATTTCCCGCTAGAGTTTTCAGGGCGCCACATGGTTTCTAGGTTTTTGTCATCAAAGACAATTGGGGCATCATTGATTAATGTGGCAGCCGTATTGTTCTTTTCCAGTGCAGCAAGATAGATAAAGGGCTTAAAGTTTGAGCCTGGTTGGCGCTTGGCTTGTGTTGCGCGATTATAATGACTGCTTGCAAAGTCATACCCTCCGACCAGGGCTTCAATCGCGCCATCGCGAGGAGCAATCGATACTAGGGCGCCTTGCACAAGCGGCGTCTGGGTCAGGCGCCAGTGTGTAGGTTTGTCTTCCAGCTTTCTAATCTCTACCACGTCACCGATACTGAGTATGTCGCTCATCTTTTCTGGCTCGGGGCCAGTTCGATTGATATCGATGAACGTTTTTGCCCATGAGATGGATTCCATGTTGAGCATGATTGTTTCACCAGACCTTGTGCTGAGCGTTGCATTTGATTCTTCTATGCTTGTTACGAGCGCTGCTTGGTTACCTGCAGAGGCCTGCGTTTTCTTAAGTATTTCTGTGCGGAACTGCGGGTCGTCAATCTGCTCTTTCGTTAATGTATTGAGTGCGCCGCGAAACCCGTGCCGTTTATCGTAGCTTTCGAGTCCCTTTTTTAGTGCATGACTGGCCGCCATTTGGCGCTCACTATTAACCGTCAAATAAACATTGAGTCCTGATGTGTAAGCCTCGGTTCCAAAAAGTTCAAGTGTTTTTATGCGAGCCATTTCTGCAATGTAAGGGGCGGATATGTCGCTAAATCCGCCGTGATAAGAGGCTGTTACAGGTGCCTCGCTTGCTTCTAGGTGCTCTTCTTTGTCTATCATTCCCAGCTGAAGCATCCGGCTAAGTATCCAGTTACGCCTTATGAGGGCTCGTTTTGGATTTGCTATTGGGTTGTAGCGAGAAGGGGCTTTTGGAAGGCCCGCTATCATTGCCATTTGTGCGGTATTGAGCTCGAGGATGCTTTTGCCGTAATAAACCTGGGCGGCAGCATGAATTCCATAAGCGCGGTTGCCAAGATAGATCTTATTCAAATAGAGCTCTAGTATTTGGTTTTTGGTCAAACTATCTTCTATCTGAAGGGCAAGAAATATTTCATTGAACTTGCGAATGAAAGTCTTTTCTCTTGATAGGAAAAAGTTCTTCGCTACCTGCATTGTTATGGTGCTGCCGCCCGAGACGATTTTTCCTGTTGAGAGTAACTGCGTTGTAGCTCTGGCGAGCCCTTTGAGGTCGATTCCACTGTGTTCAAAAAAACGATTATCTTCGGCGGCAACGAAAGCCTGAACTAACTTCGGTGGGACGGATGCAATTTGCACCGGTGTTCTTCGTTTCTCACCAAACTCAGCAACTTTTTTGCCGTCGGCTGTATAAATTCTAAGAGGGGTTTGTAGTTGCGTTGTTTTTAGTTTATCCGGACTAGGTAAGTTGGGAGCCAGATACAAAAAAAACGACGCAAGGACGAGTGCACCGCCGCATAATACCGATGCGAAGCACCAGCTCAAAAACGTAGAAAGTCTCACAATACGAAACATGTTTTTCCTAGCAAGTTAGAAATATAGGTCTATTATCTAAGAAATAGCTTTAATAAGGCGTGCAGGATTATACGTCTTTTTAATAGTGCTTTAGTAAAGAAATGTACTTTTGGGTTGAGTAAATAGAATTAGCTTATAGCCTTACTCACAATAGCCTTCATTTTCGACTGGGTTTTCTTGTGCTTGGATTATTTGGAAAGAAGAAAGAAATACTGTTAGGGGTGGATATTAGCTCCTCTTCAGTGAAGCTCTTAGAGCTGTCTAAAAGCGGTGAAAAATTCCGTGTGGAAAGTTATGCGGTAGAACCGCTGCCTGCGAATTGTGTTGTTGAAAAAAACATAAATGATGCGGAAGCAGTGGGTGACATCGTTAAGAAAGTTCTTGGTAAATCGCGTGCTAGCTCTAGACTTGCTGCAGTTGCGGTTGCCGGTTCTGCGGTCATCACCAAAACCATTCAGATGAATTCGGGTTTGAGTGAACAGGAACTAGAAGATCAGATTTCTGTTGAGGCCGATCAGTATATCCCGTATCCCTTAGATGAAGTTGCAATAGACTTTGAGGTGATTGGTGAGTCTGAGACTAATTCTGAGCAAGTTGACGTGCTGCTAGCGGCTTGCCGCAGAGAAAACGTTGAAATGCGAGAGGATGCTCTTGAAATTGGCGGCTTGAACACGAAAGTCGTGGATGTTGAGGCCTACTCAATTGAGCGTGCGTTTGAATTGGTTCGAGAACAGTTAGACGATGACAAAGACGACCTAACGGTCGCAATTGTCGATATTGGTTCAACGATGACAACCTTGAGTGTGTTGGCGGACTCCAAAACAATTTACACCAGAGAGCAATTGTTCGGTGGTAAGCAGTTAACGGAAGAAATTCAGCGGCGGTACGGTTTGTCTGTCGAAGAAGCAGGTCTTGCTAAAAAACAAGGCGGCTTGCCAGATGATTATGAGCGAGAAGTGTTAGGGCCTTTCAAAGATGCGGTCGTGCAGCAAGTAGCAAGGTCTCTGCAGTTCTTTTTCTCATCCAGTCAGTACAACGAAGTGGATTGTGTTGTCTTAGCCGGCGGAGTGGCGTCAACACCCGATATCGCCGAGCTTGTAAAAGAGAAAGTGGGGATTCAGACAGTGATTGCCAACCCTTTTGCTGAGATGACGTTGGGCGCCAAAGTGAATGCCTCAGCGCTAAGCAATGATGCGCCTTCGCTAATGATTGCGTGCGGACTAGCCATGAGGAGTTTTGACTGATGCCTAGTATTAATTTACGGCCCTGGAGAGAAGAACTCAGGGCTGAGCGCCAGAAGCAGTTTGTTACGACGTTAGCGGGCGTTCTCATTATCGCTGCAGGGTTGGTGTTTCTGTGGAGTGGCAGTGTTAATTCTCAAATAGAGTATCAAAAGCAGCGTAATGCATACTTGAACTCGTCGATGAAAGAGTTGGATAAGAAGACTAAAGAGATCCAGCAACTTAAAGCTAAGAAAGAGAAGCTTCTTTCGCGTATGAAGGTTATTCAGGATCTGCAGGGTACTCGCCCTATTATTGTTCGTGTGTTTGACGAGCTAGTGAAAACTTTGCCTGACGGTCTTTACTATGACTCTTTAAGTAGGAGTGGAAATCAATTGAAGATTCAAGGGATGGCGGAGTCAAATAACCGAATCTCAGGATTGATGCGTAATTTGGAAAGCTCTCCTTGGTTTGCTAATCCCAACTTGAAGGATGTGAGTGCGGTGAAAGGTAATGACTCCCTTAATCGTTTTGATATGACGGTAAAACAGGTCATGCCATCTCTCTCAAAAGATAAGAAAGGGGTGAAATAGTGGCTTTTTCTGATTCAATGGAAAGTTTGAAAGGCTTTGATGTCAACGAGCTTGATTTCAATAATGCAGGCTCATGGCCCGGGCCGATCAAAGCAATTGTTTGTATCATCCTTTTTGCGGCGCTGGTGTTTGGTGGGTATTGGTTTTTAATTAAAGATCAATATGTGGCGCTTGATAAAGTAGTCGCTGAGGAGCAGAAGTTAAAAACACAGTACGAGGAAAAGGCTTACAAAGTTGCCAACCTTGAAGCATTTCGTCAACAGATGGTTGAAATGGAGAAGACGTTTGGTGCGTTGTTGAAACAGTTACCTGCGGATACTGAAGTGCCAGGTTTGCTCGAGGATATTACAAATACGGGCCTTGGTAGTGGTTTAGATATTGACTCGATCAAACTTAAGCCTGAGATTTCGAAGGAGTTTTATGTCGAGCTGCCGATTGACATTACAGTTAATGGAAGTTACCACGATTTAGCCGCGTTCGTGAGTGGTGTGGCGGGCTTGCCTCGTATTGTTACGCTGCATAATTTCAAGATTGGCCCGGCTAAAAAGAAAAACGATTTGGGTGCGGATATTCTAAGCATGAGCGTTTCTGCTAAGACATACCGATATAGTGGTGATAAAAAGAAACCGAAGAAAAAGAGAAAAGGTAAGAAAGGTAGGAAAAAATGAATAAACTAATTTTTTTCCCAAGTAGCTTCGTTCTTGTTGCAATGTTAGCAGGTTGTGCAGGAAGCAGCGGCTTTGCAGACTTGGATCGCTTTATGAAAGAGGCGGATGAAAAACCGCGGGGCAGAATAGAGCCTCTGCCAGAAGTCCAAGTTTACCGAGCGTTTACGTACAGTGCAGCAGGCAGTCGATCGCCATTTTTACCGCCAGCGGAAGTAATCGTGAGTGATATTCAGATTGCTGAAGATCAAAGTGATGTTAAGCCCAATATGGACCGTCCGAAAGAGGTTCTCGAGGCCTTTCAGTTGAGCCAGTTAAGCATGGTGGGTACGCTTCAGCGGGGTGAAATTGACACTTTGTGGGCTTTAATGTCGGATGGTGAAGGTGGTGTTCATATGATTCAGTCGGGTCAATATATGGGCCGAAATCATGGGCGAATCGTTGGCATTGCCGAAGGTCGCGTGGATTTGATAGAAATTGTTCCCAACGGACATGGTGGGTGGTTAGAACGCCCACGCTCTGTCTCGCTGGAAGATCAGTAAGAAGTAAAGGGAGACATGGGAATGATGCTGTCGAACGTAACACTATTTAAGAATCAGAATGTAAGGTCCAGAAACATGCTTTTTAAGCTGCGCACATCTATTAGTTTATTCATTGCTCTATTGCTTGGAATGACAAATGCTCATTCTGCCGAGTTACAGGATGTTAGTTTTGCTTCATTGCCGGGTGACGCGACGGAAATTACCTTGGTTTTTTCTGAGCCACCTCCTGAGCCGAAGGGTTATACCATCGAGAAGCCAGCGCGGATCGCGCTTGACTTTAATGGCGTAAGCCATGCCTTGGAGGCGAAATACCATAACTTAGGCTTGGGTAATGCAAAGCGCATGACTGTTATCGAGGCCGGTAGTCGGACTCGATTAATTGTCGATTTGAATGAACTTGTGCCTTACAGCTCGGCGATTATGGGTAATAAACTGATATTGAGAGTGGGTGCATCGGAATCAGGAGCGGCGTCTGCTGCAGCAAGTGTCGCGGCGCCGAGTCAGAATAATCAAACGGCCAGCCGGGTGACGAAGGATCAGATTACAGCGATTGATTTCCGCCGTGGCGAGAAGGGCGATGGGCAGATTGTTATTGATTTCTCAAGCTCTCGCGCGGATGTCGATATGTCTGAAGTCGGTGGAAATATCCAGCTTCGTATTCCGGGTGTTGAGCTTCCCGAAGCACTGCGACAACGTTTAGATGTCGTTGACTTTGCGACGCCTGTTAAGCGTATAGATTCTTACATTCTTGACGGTGATGCAGTGATTACGATTAAGCCGGAAGGGAATTATGATTACTTGGCATATCAAGCGGATAATCAATTCACGGTGAGTGTTGAAGAGTTAACGGAAGACGAAGTTGAAGACCGTAGAAAAGAGAAGTTTCCTTTTACTGGAGAAAAACTGTCTCTTAACTTTCAAGACATTGAAGTGCGAGCGGTGCTTCAGTTGATTGCTGACTTTACCGGTTTGAATCTAGTGGCCAGTGATACCGTAGGCGGCAGCATTACGCTGAGGCTTCAAAATGTACCTTGGGATCAAGCGCTAGAGCTAATTCTTAAAACCAAGGGCTTGGATAAGCGTAAAGTCGGTAATGTATTGCTAGTGGCGCCTGCAGACGAAATTGCAGCTCGCGAGAAACTTGAAATTGAAACCAATCGTCAAGTGGCGGAATTGGCGCCAGTGCGTTTGGATATTGTTCAGGTTAACTACGCAAAAGCGTCAGATATTGTGTCGCTGCTACAGCAGGATGATGAGCTAATTTCTGAAAGAGGTTTTATTTCATCGGATGAGCGTACCAATACGATTAGTGTTCGAGAGACGTCCAACAAGCTGGAAGAAATTCGTAAATTGGTCGCGTCTTGGGATATCCCGGTCCGTCAGGTCTTGATTGAAGCTCGTATTGTTCGTGCTCGCTCTAACTTGACTGAAGAGCTAGGTATTCAGTGGGGCGGCGGTGCTCTCAATCAAAGTGGCAGCAACCTTTTCAGAATCGGCGGGTCTCAAAGCACGCTTGAAGACTTAGGGCAAATTGCGGCGGGTAACTCGACTGATATTAACTTCCCTGGTGCGTTAGCTGTGGATTTAGGTGTTTCGCGGACCAATGCGTCTTCTATCGCAATCGGCTTTGGCGCTAGTGATTATTTGATTGATATGGAGCTGTCAGCATTTGAGTCTGACGGCAAAGGTGAAATTGTCGCTCAGCCTAAGATCGTAACGGCTGATCGTCAGACGGCGACAATTAAGTCAGGTGAAGAGATTCCGTATCAGGAAGCGTCTTCGTCTGGTGCGACGTCCGTTTCCTTTAAAGAGGCTGTATTGTCCCTTGAGGTAACGCCACAGATTACGCCTGATGACAAAGTGATTATGGATCTTAGAATCAATCAGGATTCTCGTGGAGAAGTGACGGCAGGTATCCCTAGTATTGAGACTAACGAAGTGATTACTCAGGTCTTAGTGGGTAATGGTGAGACGGTTGTTTTGGGTGGTATCTTTCAGTCCGAGCAAGCGACGACTATTACAAAAACTCCATTCTTAGGCGACATTCCTTACATCGGTGCTTTGTTTACGAAGACGGAAGAAATTGATCAGCGAGCAGAGCTCTTGATCTTTATAACGCCGAAATTGTTGAAAGATGGAATTGTTGATCAATAAGTTGGTCAAGAAAGTCAAAAAAGGCTGCCTAACCGCAGCCTTTTTTTTTCTCGGAATTCAGGTGTTACCTGATTTTTATGTGATGGGCTATTGAGTTGCATGCTCTCATGATATTCTCCTCTATTTTTTGTGGCGAAGTTTAGATGTCTTATTCCTGTAAGAAAGAATTATTAGTGTTGGTCGGCCCTATGGGGGCAGGAAAATCGACGATTGGAAAAATTTTGGCGCAAGAGTTGGGTTACGAATTTCTCGACTCGGATAAAGTCATTGAAGAGCGTTGTGGTGCCGATATACCGTGGATATTTGATGTCGAGGGTGAGGCGGGGTTTCGTGATAGGGAAGCCGTCGTGATTAAAGATCTGTCGATGAAGAAAAAAACAGTATTGGCGACGGGTGGCGGGGCGATGATGCGTCAAGAGAATCGTGACTACATTACGCGCACTGGCTATGTTATTTACTTGAATACCTCGGTGGAACAGCAATTTCACCGCACAAGCAAAGATAAGAATCGTCCGCTCTTGCAGGGTGAGAATGACAATGCATTTGATGTGCTTTCAAACCTAATGGAAGTGCGAGATCCGCTCTATCGCGATGTTGCGGACTTGGTAATTGATACCGATCGAAAAAACTTAAAGCTAGTTGTCGCGCGGATATTGCAGGATGTTTGTGATGCTGGCTAGCTTTCACCTCTAGCGGTGTCAGAGCACGGGTTGCCGACGCAGGCGAGATACTAAGATAGCGATTAAGAGAGATAAAGAGAGCCATGTTGGAACTGAAAGTCGAGTTAGGTGAGAGAAGTTATCCTATCTATATTGGGGCAGGCTGTCTTGCGATGGCAGAGTGTTTTGCTTCCCATATTAAAGGTCGCAAAGTAATGATCGTGACAAATGAAACGGTCTCGCCTTTGTACGAAGCTCAGCTGCGAAAGTCGCTGGCTGGGTTTGAGGTTGATTGTGTTGTGCTGCCGGATGGAGAAGCCTATAAAAACTGGGACTCGCTAAGTCAGATTTTCGATGCTTTGCTCGAGTCTGCGCATTCAAGGCAGACAACGATTGTTGCACTAGGTGGGGGCGTTGTGGGCGACATGGCTGGTTTTGCTGCCGCAAGTTATCAACGCGGGGTCGATTTCTTGCAAGTGCCAACGACGGTGTTATCTCAAGTTGACTCTTCAGTTGGTGGTAAAACTGCGATCAACCATCCTTTAGGTAAAAATATGATCGGGGCTTTCTACCAACCTAAAGCGGTAGTGATTGATACGCTCAGCTTGCAGACTCTCCCCGAAAGAGAAGTGTCGGCCGGAATCGCTGAGATAATTAAGTACGGATTGATTAGAGATGTCAGCTTTTTTGAGTGGTTAGAAGAGAATGTTGAGCGCTTGGTCGATCTTGATCAGGAGGCGTTGGTCTATGCCATTGAAACGTCATGCGCTTGTAAGGCTGAGGTGGTTGAGGCAGATGAGCTTGAAGGTGGAGTGCGGGCGCATCTTAACTTAGGTCATACCTTCGGGCACGCAATAGAAGCGTTCTGTGGTTATGGGCGTTGGTTGCATGGTGAAGCGGTGAGCGCGGGCATGATGATGGCAGCCGAACTATCTTATCTCAGAGGCGATTTGACTAAGAGTGAGGTTGAACGCATTGAAAAGCTCCTTGTTCGTGCGAAGCTGCCTGTCAAAGGGCCGGTCGATATGCAACCTGATGATTATCATCGCTTGATGAAGCTGGATAAAAAGGTGCTTGATGGCAGGGTTCGATTTGTTCTCTTAAAAACAATAGGGCAGGCAGTGGTCACTGATCAATATTTACCTGCCGACTTAGATTCGGTGCTCAGGCAAGCGGCCAGTTTGCCGTCATAGCAAGGGAATGTGAAATGCCAAATCAAGATGAAATGTTGCTGCCCTCTTTAAAGGATCAGTTGGGGCTTATAGAAGACCCGTTTTCTGCTCGTATTAATGCTTTTTACGAAGGAGCTCAGCGGCGACATAATCTTGAGACACTGCGCCATCTTTCTGTGTTTGGCGACATGGTTTTGCTTCTTACGGGTGATCGTGGTTCCGGTAAAACGGCCTTAATAGATCAATTCTCCAAAAACTTTGCCGGCGAAATTGACTTGCTTCGCTTAGCCGCGGGTGAAGGATCTGAGCGTATTAACAGTATCGTAAGGTTGGCTGCGATTAGTGGTTTGGAAATATCGGCTAAAGACCCCATTCGAGATGTACTTGAGCATTTAATCGATAAATATGCAGACAGTTTCGATAATTCTGGGAGGCGCACGTTGGTTGTCATCGATGACGCCCATGCTTTGCCTGCGGAAGAGCTACTGACTTATTTACAGGTGATGGGGTCTTTGGATCCAGAGTCAGGCGCAGTACTCGCGTTGGTTGGTTTGCCTAAATTAATGCATGATGTTATGGCTTATGAGCACCCAGACAGAGCTGACTGGGTGCACCAGATACAACTAAAGCCTTTGAGTGTGGAAGATACGCAGGAGTATCTTTTATGTCGCTTAGAGGCGGCGGGTTATGTGGGTGATGTGCCGTTAAACCCGGATCAGTTAGAGCAGCTGCATGTTTTGGCTAAAGGTATGCCCGGCTTAGTTAGCGAGAGTTTTTCTGCCATCTTACTTGGGACAGCCGAGCCTTCTGCAATTAATAATAGTGAGGGAGCTAGGGTTGCGCAGTATGCGCTATATGCGATTTCTCTGTTGCTTGTTTTATCGTTTGCCTTTGTTTCTTATCAGCATGGTTTTTTTGAGCTGCAGGACTCCGAGCAAGAGCTGTCTCGCACTCCCTTAATGGACGAGGAAGCTCAGAAGGCGAGTCGATTAGCGCGTATTGAAAAAGCGATTGCAGAGTCTTCTATCTCTCAAAATACAGATGTAGAGAAAGACGCTGGCTCACTGACGGCTCTTTCGTCAGGGCTTGAGTCAAAGTCTGATATGGCTTCTTCGAGTGTCGGAGGCAGTGATAGCGTGGCAAATCAACCCCAAAGCGAGTTAAATGAGAGCGCTGGAAAAGAAGTGGAGAGCTCGGCAAATCAAGAAGACGCAGAGTCTGTTTCGGCTTTAGTGCCGATAGATAAGGCGAAAGCTGAGATTAGTGATCAGCTTTCGGTGGTAGTGGCCGATGCAGCTGATGTGGTGTCCGCTCCTAAAGCGGTTGCGTCGAGTTTGGTCGCTGTCGAACCAAAGGTTTACGCTCCAAAAGTCGTTAGAAAAATAGAGGTGAAGAAAGAGCGCCTAGTGGAGGATGGGTCAATTTATCGCTCTCAAGAATGGGTTTTGGCTCAGGCGGATGTTGCCTATACCGCACAGGTTTTAGGAAGTTACAATGAGCAGACCGCCAAGCAGTTCGTACAGCGTAATAAAGGTTCTGCTCCCCAGCTCTATTATGTCAAAACGAAGTACAAAGGGCGTGATTGGTTTGTCGTGCTTTATGGCGCTTTTGACTCGAAGAGTCTTGCCCAGCGGGCTTTGAAGCAGTCTGCAAACGCGGTTCAGGCACAGAAACCATGGTTGAGAAGTTTTTCTGGAATCAAAAATAGTTTTGCCAAGTAAATGCCTCGTTGAATAAAGTTTGTTCTTGCCCATCCTCGTGTGTAAAATGTCCAACCCCGATTTTCTTAGTCAAGTAAAAGTGCACGGAAATACTTTCTAAATACTTGATTTTAAATGTTTTTTTGTAGAGAAAAAGTTATGGCAGCAGGTTTGTTTCGCCCCGAAGAATTTAAAGATAACTGTGGTTTTGGCTTGATTGCTCAGATGGAGGGCAAGGCAAGCCACGATCTTTTGTTGACGGCGATAGAAAGTCTCACCTGTATGACGCATCGTGGCGGCATCGCTGCGGACGGCAAAACAGGTGATGGTTGTGGCTTGCTGTTACAAAAGCCGGATGCATTCTTCAGAGCGGTGGTGAAAGACTCTTTTGCTGTTGATCTGAGCAAGTTATATGGCGTTGGGATGGTGTTTCTATCTCAGGACTCTGGTCGTGCTGCGCTTGCAAAGACGAAAATGAACGAAGCCTTAGAAGCACAAGGTCTTAATGTTGTTGGTTGGCGCTTAGTGCCTACTGACAATGAATGCTTGGGGCGCATGGCGCTAGACTGCCTGCCTCAAATTGAGCAGGTGTTTGTCGAATCCAAAGAAGAGATCGATGAGCGTGCTTTTGCGCTAAAGCTTTTTGTTGCGCGAAAAAGAACGGAAGAATCGCTGGTAGATGATGACGAATTCTATATATGTAGCCTCTCTGAGAAGGTCGTTTCATACAAAGGGCTAATGATGCCCGTTGACCTTCCGAGTTTTTATCTCGACTTGGGTAACGAATCTGTTGCCACGGCAATCTGTGTTTTTCATCAGCGATTTTCAACGAATACTGCGCCTAAATGGCCTTTGGCACAGCCGTTTCGATGTCTCGCGCACAACGGTGAAATTAATACTATTGAAGGCAACAGAAACTGGGCATTAGCGAGAACTAGTAAGTTTACATCTGACGATTTGCCAGAGCTTCAAACAATTTCCCCGCTCGTTAACCGTACAGGTTCTGACTCTTCGAGCATGGATAATATGCTGGAAATCTTGCTGTCGGGCGGGGTTGATTTGTTTAGGGCAGTTCGGATGATGATTCCTCCTGCTTGGCAGAATGTCGATACCATGGACCCTGATCTGCGTGCTTTCTATGAATACAACAGCATGCACATGGAACCTTGGGACGGTCCGGCGGGACTTGTGATGACCGATGGCAGGTATGCTGTTTGTTTGCTTGATCGAAATGGCTTACGTCCGAGTCGCTGGGTTGTCACAAAGAATGGCTACATGACCGTAGCGTCTGAAATCGGTACTTATGGCTATAAACCCGAAGATGTAGTCGCTAAAGGTAGGATTGGCCCTGGGCAGATTTTGGCGATCGATACCCACACAGGTGAAGTGCTTCATACTGATGACATTGATAGCCGTTTGAAAGCTGCGCAGCCCTACAAACGTTGGTTAAAAGAAAACGCCGTTCGTATTGAAACGACTTTTGATAAGTCTCACCCCGCATTTTTGCCGATGGATAGTGAGGACTTTCTTACGCACATGAAAATGTTCCAAGTCTCGTATGAAGAGCGTGACCAAGTGCTTGCTCCCATCGCAGAAAACGGCCAAGAAGCCGTCGGCTCTATGGGTGATGATACCCCTGTAGCGGTTCTATCGACTAAAGTTCGCTCGGTGGCAGACTACTTTCGTCAGAAGTTTGCGCAGGTGACAAATCCGCCAATTGACCCATTGCGTGAGGCGATTGTTATGTCGCTTGAAACCTGTATCGGTGCGGAGAAGAACGTTTTTGAAGAAACACCTGAGCATGCGAAGCGCATCATTATGGCAACGCCGGTACTGTCGCCAGCAAAATTCAATACCTTGTTGAAGGATCGTGTGGGCTTTTCGCACCACATTATTCGTCTGCAATACGCGGAAGATGTAGGGTTAAAATCAGCCATCGAGTCTGTATGCAAGCAAGCTGAAGAGGCTGTCAGAGCTGGAGCGGTGATTGTCGTTTTGTCTGATAGAGATATTAAGCAGGGTGAACTACCGATTAATGCCTTCATGGCAACGGGTGCGGTTCATCACCATTTGGTGCAGCAAGGCTTGCGCTGCGACTCTAATATTGTCGTTGAAAGTGGTTTCGCGCGTGACCCTCACCACTTTGCAGTGTTGATTGGTTTTGGCGCAACTGCCGTATATCCATATCTCGCATACCAGGTCATTCATAGCTTAATCCTATCAGGTGAGATTCTTGTAGATAGTGTTGAAGCGAAGAACAACTATCGTCGTGGCATAGGTAAAGGTCTGTTGAAGATCATGTCGAAAATGGGGATATCTACCATTGCGTCATATCGTGGTGCGCAGTTGTTTGAGGCGGTAGGTCTATCAGACGATATTGTCGACTTGTGTTTTAAAGAGGTTGCTAGCCGAATTCAGGGTGCAAGTTTTGAGAACTTTCAACGAGAGCAAGCTTTACTGGCAAAAGATGCGTGGAAATCACGTAAGCCAATTGAACCGGGTGGTTTGCTGAAATATGTTCATGGCGAAGAATATCACTCGTTCAACCCAGACGTTGTAACAACGGTACAAAAGGCTGTGCAGACGGGTGATTACAATGTATATAAACAGTATGCGGACCTAGTCAATAACCGGCCGACTGCAACATTGCGAGACTTATTTCAGGTCAGTGCTTCCGCTGTAGCGATAGACGTGGGTGAAGTCGAGCCAATGGAGAGCATCGTGCGCCGTTTCGACTCGGCGGCAATGTCTCTTGGCGCGCTATCTCCAGAGGCGCATGAGGCGCTTGCTGTCGCCATGAACCGGCTTGGAGGGCGCTCTAATTCGGGTGAGGGCGGTGAAGATGCTGCGCGTTATGGCACGGAGAAGCGTTCAAAGATAAAGCAAGTAGCGTCTGGTCGTTTTGGTGTCACGCCGCATTATTTAAGTAGTGCTGAGGTGATTCAAATAAAAGTCGCGCAAGGCGCGAAGCCTGGCGAAGGTGGCCAGTTACCGGGTGGTAAGGTAAATGACTTGATCGCTACGTTGCGCTTTGCAACGCCAGGTGTAACCCTTATTTCTCCGCCGCCTCATCATGATATCTACTCGATTGAAGATTTGGCCCAGCTAATTTTTGACCTGAAACAGGTAAATCCAGACGCGTTAGTTTCCGTGAAGCTGGTTTCAGAGCCGGGTGTCGGTACGATCGCAGCGGGTGTTGCTAAAGCCTACGCAGACTTGATTACTATTTCCGGCTATGACGGCGGCACAGCGGCGAGTCCTCTGACATCAATACGTTATGCCGGCTCTCCTTGGGAGTTGGGTTTGAGTGAGGCGCATCAAACTCTGCGCGGGAATGATTTGAGAGGAATGGTTCGTTTGCAGACCGATGGCGGTTTAAAAACTGGACTAGATGTCGTTAAAGCGGCGGTACTCGGTGCAGAAAGCTTCGGTTTTGGTACGACACCGATGGTGGCTCTTGGTTGTAAATATCTACGGATCTGTCACCTAAATAACTGTGCGACGGGCGTTGCAACACAGAACGAGCGTTTAAGAGACGAACATTTTATTGGCACGGTTGAGATGGCAATGAACTTCTTTAAGTTCGTCGCTGAGGAAACGCGAGAGTGGATGGCGAAGCTAGGGGTGAGATCGCTGGAAGAGCTTGTCGGCCGAACGGACTTGCTGGATATTTTGCCTGGCTCTACCGCTAAGCAGTCGCAGCTAGATTTGACTCCGATATTGAGTAGCGAAGGTATCCCTGAAGATAAGCCTCATACTTGCCAAGTCGATAAAAACGTACCGTTCGACCAAGGTGCATTGGCTGAGCGCATGGTGGCCGACTTGCTGCCGACCATTGAGTCTAAAAGCGGTGGGGCGTTCGATTACACCGTGACTAATTGTGATCGGTCTATTGGGGCGCGCTTGTCTGGCGAAATCGCTAAGCGCCATGGCAATCAGGGCATGGCCGCTGCGCCGATCAGACTTTCATTGGTGGGTACCGCAGGGCAGAGCTTTGGTGTTTGGAATGCGGGTGGCTTGCATATGCACTTAGAAGGCGATGCAAACGACTACGTAGGAAAAGGCATGACAGGCGGAAAGCTTGTTGTTCGTCCTCCAAAGGGAAGCTCGTTTAAGTCCCAAGAAACGTCAATCGTCGGCAACACTTGTTTATACGGTGCAACGGGTGGTGAGTTGTTCGCGGCTGGTACAGCGGGTGAGCGTTTCGGTGTTCGAAACTCTGGCGCAAAAGCGGTGGTCGAGGGTGCTGGTGATCATTGTTGTGAATATATGACCGGCGGCCAAGTGACTGTTTTGGGTAATACAGGTTATAACTTCGGCGCAGGGATGACCGGTGGTTTTGCCTATGTTCTGGATCAAGAAAAGAATTTTGTGGACCAATATAACCATGAGCTAGTTGAGATACACCGTATCTCTAGTGAGCGCATGGAGCCGTATCGCCATCATTTACGTGGTGTAATCGAGCAGCATGTTGCCGCAACGGAAAGTGCGTGGGGCGCTCAAATTCTTGAAGAGTTTGATGACTTCATTACACGTTTTTGGTTGGTGAAACCAAAGGCGTCGAGCCTTCAGGATTTGCTAGATAGTGTTAAATCTAGACCTGAATAGGTTTAAGAGTGTATTGCGATGCTGTGGCAATAGGCCCCGCGAATATGGTTTATGAGGAAAGATAATGGCTAAACGACTGAATAACGATTTTCAATTTATCGAAGTTGGGCGAGTTGACCCCAAAAAAGTAAATATGCGCAAACGAACGCATGACTTTGGTGAGATTTATGAAACGTTTCAGAAAGACGATGTTGCTGATCAGTCACATCGTTGCTTAGAGTGCGGTAATCCATATTGTGAATGGAAGTGTCCTGTGCACAATTACATTCCTAATTGGTTGAAGCTGGTGTCTGAAGGCAATATTTTTGAAGCCGCTGAGCTGTGCCATCAAACAAACTCCTTGCCAGAAGTATGTGGCCGAGTATGCCCCCAAGATCGCCTATGTGAGGGCGCGTGCACACTTAACGAAGGTTTTGGTGCGGTGACGATTGGCTCCGCTGAGAAATATATAACCGACACTGCGTTCGCCATGGGCTGGCGTCCTGATATGTCGAAAGTCGTTTGGACCGATAAAAAAGTAGCTATTATTGGTGCGGGGCCTGCAGGTCTTGCATGTGCTGATATTCTGGTTCGAAACGGTGTTAAGCCGGTGGTATTTGACCTCAACCCAGAAATCGGCGGCCTGCTTACGTTCGGTATTCCTGAGTTTAAACTAGAAAAAAATGTCATGTCTCAGCGTCGTGAGATTTTCAGTGACATGGGAATTGAGTTTCGACTTAACGTTGAAATTGGCAAGGACATTATGATTGATGACCTGCTGAAAGATTACGACTCTGTTTTTATGGGAATGGGGACTTATACCTACATGAAAGGTGGTTTCCCAGGTGAGGATCTAGCAGGTGTTTATGATGCATTGCCTTACTTGATTTCAAACGTGAATCGTCGCTTGGGTTTTGAGAAAAAACCTGAAGATTTTATTAATCTAGCGGGGAAAAATGTCGTAGTACTTGGCGGTGGTGATACCGCGATGGATTGTAATCGAACCTCAATTCGTCAGCAGGCGGGTAGTGTTGTATGCGCTTATCGTCGAGACGAAGAGAATATGCCTGGTTCGCGTAAAGAAGTTCAGAATGCGAAAGAGGAAGGTGTGCAATTTAAATTCAATCGTCAGCCCATTGCTATTGTGGGTGACGGCTGTGTTGAAGGTGTTAAAGTCGTTGAGACGAAACTGGGTGAGCCCGATGAGAATGGGCGACGCCGGCCAGAAATCATTGAAGGTAGTGAAGAAATATTGCCCGCTGATGCGGTGTTAATTGCATTCGGTTTCCGTCCGAGTCCTCCTGAATGGCTTGGCAGTGTTGATGTCACTGTAAATAGCTGGGGTGGTGTTGATGCCCCTGAGTCGAGTGCGTACCCGTTTCAAACGTCTAACCCTAAAATATTTGCAGGGGGCGATATGGTCCGTGGCTCTGATTTGGTCGTCACGGCGATTGCAGAAGGAAGAAAAGCTGCAGAGGGTATTCTAGACTTTTTGGATGTCTGATCGGCAACCATTTTTTCGATAAGTAAAAAGGCACGCTATGTATCGTGCCTTTTTTATTGAGCAATTAATCTCAATAGTGAGTAACACGTTAAGGACGTCCTATGTCTGAACTAAAGAATGATCGATTTCTACGCGCCTTGATGGGGCAGCCTGTTGATGTGACGCCTGTTTGGATGATGCGTCAGGCAGGGCGTTATCTGCCAGAGTATCGTGCTACGCGAGCTCAGGCTGGCGATTTTCTGAGTCTGTGCAAGAACAAAGAGCTAGCGTGTGAAGTGACTCTGCAGCCTCTAGAGCGCTACCCCTTAGATGCAGCAATTTTGTTTTCGGACATTCTGACGATACCTGACGCGATGGGCTTAGGACTTTATTTTGAAACCGGAGAAGGGCCCAGGTTTAGAAAAATTGTACGCACCGAGCAAGATGTCGATGCGTTGCCTGTCGTCAATACCTTAAAGGATCTTCCTTACGTAACGAATGCGGTGAGTGAAATTAGGCGAGAGTTGAATGGTCGCGTTCCGCTGATTGGCTTTTCTGGCAGTCCATGGACGCTAGCAACGTATATGGTAGAAGGCGGTAGCTCAAAAGATTTTAGGCATATTAAAGGTATGCTTTATAGCCAGCCTGAGGTTCTTCACCAGTTGTTAGAAAAGTTAGCATTGTCGGTTATCGATTATCTCAATGAGCAGATAAAGGCCGGAGCCCAAGCAGTTCAGATTTTTGACTCCTGGGGCGGCAGCTTAAGTGATGCGGCCTATATAGAGTTTTCATTAAAGTATATGGAAAAAATCGTAAACGGCTTGATTCGTGAATATGACGGTCGAAAGGTGCCGGTTATTTTGTTTACGAAGGGAGGTGGCCTCTGGCTACCTCAAATGGCCGCGGTTGGGGCTGATGCATTAGGATTAGACTGGACGATGAATATCGGTGGGGCTAGGGCTCAGGTCGGCAATCAAGTTGCCTTGCAGGGAAATCTAGACCCTTGCGTGCTTTATGGAAATGCGGCTCAGATAGAGGCAGAAGTGGCGCGCATCCTTGAGTCTTACGGCATGGGTTCCGGTCATGTATTTAATTTAGGGCACGGTATTCATCAGTATGTTGACCCCGAGGCGCCTAAGATACTGGTCGAAGCGGTGCACCGTTTGAGTGAAAAGTACCATTCCTAAGTTTTCTTGCGGCTAAATCTCATTTGATAGAGTCGCTTGGGTCACATTTGGCGAGACGCTTCATTTAACCGATGGCCTGCATTGATTACAATCAGGGCATCTGTTTCTATCATATCTCAGGGTTGCCGGATGTCGGGCGCGTTCAAAGTTTCAATTATTGCTGTTTTTCTTTTTATGTTTTCCGCTTGTTCGGACATCAAAGACGAGCTTGAAATTTTTAAAGATGACGTCGATTTAGATGTCAACGATCGAACCCTCGATATAACGAAAGAGAATGCGCAGCCTATCGTTTACGGTTTTATTCAGTCCTCTCTTCGTTCATTTCTGTATTTGCCACTGTTTAACTTTCTAGATTCTTCTGACCTTCCTGATACTGCGCTTTTAGTCGACGATGAGTATATCTATGACTGTAGCCTTGGCGGCCGTGCGTTTTATTCGCTTGCTAGACCAGATGGCGAAGAGTACCGGGCGGGTGATCAGTTTGCCGTTCGTTATGAAGCGTGCGAAGAAACAGATGGCGTTACTTTTGATGGGTCGATATCGCTAACCTATTCCGAGATTGACGGGCTAAATGAGTCTTTTAGTTTGAATTCAAGTGAGCGATGCGAAGCGAACTTAGGTAAAACTTTTGATGGTTCATATTCTGTATATGAGAACCGTGACGATAGTGGAGAGCTGTTTTGGGCGGATGATGTGCGTTTCGCGTTAGTTGGCAATGGCTTAGAAATTCAGTATTTGAAACGTAGTGAAAGCGCTCCATTTGATAACGAAGTAGTATTTACGAAAGAAGCATTTGGGAATTCTATTGTAGTCCTTCGAGCGTTAGAGGAAGACGAAAGCCGGTCTGGCGAGGCTCAAATTCGTTACAAAATAAAAGAAAATTCTTACCCCTCTCTAAAGGGGGTCGACGGTTTAGATTTGCTGGAAGTTATATATGATCTAGACGAGGTAAATGGTGGTGATGAGTTCTATCGTCTGGCGGGCCGAACCTCGAGTCAGGTTGAGTGCCAAAGCTATGAACGCTACGCCAATTTACGAGCAAGCAACTTAATATCGACAGTGGCAGATGATGTGACGTTTGTGATGAATGGCACTACGAAGATATATCAGTCTAGCGACCGGCTTCTTCAGTTTAGTGAACGCGTTTATGACAGCAACTTTAAAGTGGGCGTGTTGCAAGGAAACGATGAGCGAATCTATTCCTTTGGCGAGACTTACTCTGCAGCAAAAGGCGTTGATACAACGCGCAGTCCTTATAGTTACTCTGTGACGGGTGGGATGACCTTTGACGGCGGTGGATATGCTGAGTTGGAGGAGTTATCGACGGTTTTTAGTAGTGGCTTGTCGACGCCTCCATCGAGCGGAGGTTTCGTTATTCTGGGCAAAGACTTGGAAGCGATTAGTATTAATTTCGACTCTGAAACTGTTAGTTTGGCCATTGATTATAATGGAGACAGTACGGGGGATGGTTTGTCTGATGCTGACGCTACGTTCGACTCCTACTGGTACGACATACTTGATCAAAATTTCCGTATTATCGATTAGAGGTTAGCCCTTGAATGGCTAAAGTAAAAAGCGCCTTTGTTTGTACTGACTGCGGGGCTGATTTTTCTAAGTGGCAGGGTCAATGCCCTGAATGTGGCCAGTGGAATTCGGTTCAAGAGATTAAGTTAGGATCCTCTTCTCGCGCCAAGAAAGGCGCCTCTTCTAGTGGTGGCTATGCAGGCGCTGCATCTGAAATAAAAACCTTGGGTACGATTGACTTGGCAGAGCAGCCTCGGTTCAGCTCTGGCATTGGCGAGTTTGACCGTGTTCTGGGCGGTGGTCTTGTGCCGGGTTCCGCCATTCTTGTCGGCGGTCACCCTGGCGCGGGAAAAAGCACGCTGTTGCTGCAGTCTATGTGCTCTCTAGCACTTCAAATGAGTACTTTATACATAACCGGTGAGGAATCGCTTCAGCAAGTTGCGTTGCGAGCTAAGCGCTTGGGTCTGCAAGCGGACTCCCTCAGCATGTATTCAGAAACCTGTCTTGAGGCAATTGAGCAAACTATTGCTGTGACCAAGCCTAAAGTCATTGTCATTGATAGTATCCAGGTTGTTTATACGGAGTCGCTTGAGTCCGCTCCGGGTAGCGTATCCCAAGTCCGAGAGTGCGCAGCGCGATTAACTCGAATGGCGAAGCAGTCCGGAACCGTGTTGTTTTTGGTCGGTCATGTGACCAAAGAGGGAGCGATTGCCGGGCCAAAGGTTTTGGAGCACATGATTGACTGCTCGATCATGTTAGAAAGTTCTAGTGATATGCGTTTTCGTACTTTGCGGGGCATTAAAAACCGTTTTGGTGCAGTGAATGAGCTGGGTGTTTTCGCGATGCAGGAAAATGGTCTTAGCGAAGTTAAGAACCCAAGCGCGATATTCCTCAATCGCGGAGAAGAAGCCTTGCCGGGTAGTGTCGTGACCATATTGTGGGAAGGCACACGTGCTTTGCTGGTAGAAGTTCAGGCTCTAGTCGATGAAAGCCAAGGGAGTTACCCAAAAAGGGTTTCCTTGGGTTTGGATCAAAATCGATTATCTATGTTGTTAGCGGTACTTAATCGTCATGCCGGTTTTCATTGTGGCGACCAAGATGTCTTTCTAAATCTAGTTGGTGGGGTTAGAACGACTGAAACGAGTACAGACCTAGCGTCAGTTGCCGCAATAATATCCAGTTTCAAGGGCTCTGCGTTGTCGAGCAATATCGCGATCTTCGGTGAAGTCGGTTTGTCAGGAGAAGTGAGGCCTGTGCCAAGTGGGCAGGAGCGCATTCAAGAAGCGAAAAAACACGGTTTTACCAAGGTGATCGTACCCTTCGGCAATAGACCTCCGAAGAAAGACCCAGATATTGAAGTCGTTCTGATTAAAAAGCTGGCAGAGCTATTCGATCACGTCTTCTAGAGGAAGTGCGTTTGGTCAGCGTTTTTCGGTGCCGTCGGTTGAGACCTTAGGACGACAGGCTCTCTAACTCTCTTTTAAGCATTTCGCCGCTGCCTAGGTTTAACTCAACCAGACGCTTTAAATGCGTCATGCTATCGATATCAATATATTTACATTTGAAACCGATGGTTTGATCGTCTTCATGCGAATAATCGAGAGACATGACGATGCAAGCCTCACTGCCGCTTAAGCGAATTGTCGCTTCACAGCTTTCCTTATTATCAATCGCTAAGTGATCAGGCTTTCTCACCAATATCCCTTTAAGTGAAATATCTTGCAGCTCAGTGAGCCATTCCATGTTGCTCTGGTGCAAGGTGCATTCGGCGTTAAAGAGAATTCGACTAAATTGGCGCTTGTTTTCTTGTTGGTTATTATCGCTCATGATCAATGTCCGACTTAAGCCTAAGTACAAGGAGTTAGCGGCAGTACTAACTCCTTGAAGAATATAAGACGAAAGGCCTTATAACGCAACTTAAGCGAGTTTCTTATAGTTGACTCGCGTCGGCGCTTTAGCTTGCTCGCCTTTGCGTTTTTTAAAGTCTTCTTCGTATTCTGAATAGTTACCTTCGAACCATACCACTTCGCTGTCGCCTTCATAGGCGAGAATATGAGTGGCGATTCGATCTAGGAACCACCTGTCGTGCGAGATGACGATCGCACAACCGGGGAAGGCGAGTACCGCCTCCTCGAGCGCTCGTAAGGTCTCAACGTCAAGGTCGTTGGTTGGCTCATCGAGCAGTAACACATTCGCACCTTGCTTGAGGGTGTTGGCCAAATGTAAGCGGTTACGCTCACCACCGGAGAGGTCATTGACCTTCTTCTGCTGATCATTCCCTTTAAAATTAAAACGACTAACGTAGGCTCTTGATGGCGTTTGATAGGTGCCTATTTGGATAATATCTTCGCCATCACTAACTTCTTCCCAAACAGTCTTGTTGTTATCAAGGTCGCGCGTTTGTTCGACAAACCCTAGTTTGACGGTTTCTCCCAGTCGCACGGTGCCTGAATCAGGTGTGTCGCTGCCAGCGATAAGTCTAAATAAGCTGGATTTGCCCGCCCCATTGCCGCCGATAACGCCGACGATGCTGCCAGGAGGGATAGACAGGCTTAAATCTTTAAACAGCAGTTTATCTTCAAACTGTTTGCTAACCTTATCTAGCTCAATGACGACATCTCCTAGGCGAGGCCCAGGTGGAATGTATATTTCCATTGTTTCGTTGCGTTGCTGAACTTCTTGTGAATTGAGTTCCTCAAAGCGCTGCAAGCGCGCCTTGCTTTTCGAATGCCGGCCTTTTTGATTGGTGCGAACCCACTCTAGCTCCGACTTCACACTTCGTTGGCGTGCATCTTCCTGTTTTTGTTCAATCTCTAGGCGCTTTCCTTTCGCTTCTAACCACTGAGAATAGTTTCCTTCGAAGGGGATGCCGTGGCCGCGGTCCAGCTCGAGAATCCAGCCTGCAACGTTATCTAAGAAATAGCGATCGTGGGTAATGGCGACCACTGTTCCCGAATAGTCATGTAAGAAGCGCTCTAACCAAGCAACACTTTCAGCATCCAAATGGTTGGTTGGTTCGTCTAAAAGCAGCATGTCGGGTTTCGACAGCAGTAGCCGACATAAAGCTACACGTCGTTTCTCTCCGCCTGATAGCTTGCTGACATCGGCTTCCCAAGGTGGCAATCGAAGCGCATCGGCGGCAACTTCCAGAGTCCGCTCTAGGTTGTGGCCGTCACCTGTTTCGATAATGGCTTCTAGCTTTGCCTGTTCGGCGGCTAAGGCGTCAAAGTCGGCCTCTGGCTCTGCGTACTCGGCATATACTTGATCTAGTCGAGTTAGTGCATTCTTTATCTCTTTTAGCCCATCTTCTACGTTGCCTCGAACATCTTTACTTTCATCAAGCTGAGGCTCTTGTGACAAGTAGCCAACGTTAATGTCCGGTTGAGGTCTAGCTTCACCTGTATAGTCTTTATCGACTCCCGCCATAATTTTTAGAAGTGTTGATTTTCCCGCACCGTTTAACCCGAGCACGCCAATCTTGGCGCCAGGAAAGAATGACAGTGAAATGTTTTTGAGAATTTCTCTTTTTGGCGGGACAACTTTGCCAACCCGGTTCATGGTGAATACGTATTGCGCCATGGTGCTGCTCCAATCGACGATAACTATCTGGATGATTTGCGCGAAAAGTTAGCGAAAATAGCTGGGTTTGGCAATCACAATCTAAGTCCGTATGTTCTGATGGCTGAAGCGCCTAGAAATAGATGAGTTTGTGGAAAGAATCGTATAGAATGGCGCGTTTTTTGAGCAGAGCGTCTCATTTTCGCTTTGCCAGTCCTGTTAGATGATCAAAGAGGCTTTTCCCTATGTTTACTCGTGATATGACAATTGCTGGTTTTGACGACGATATCGCTAATGCAATCAATGCAGAAGCTACGCGTCAGGAAGAACATATCGAATTAATTGCGTCTGAAAACTATACCAGCCCTAGGGTGATGGAAGCGCAAGGTTCTGTACTAACCAACAAGTATGCCGAAGGTTATCCTGGGAAACGTTACTACGGCGGTTGTGAGCATGTTGACGTTGTTGAGCAGCTAGCGATCGATCGAGCGAAGGAGCTGTTTGGGGCAGACTATGCCAATGTTCAGCCGCATTCTGGGTCGCAAGCAAATGCAGCTGTTTACATGGCCTTGTGCTCGCCTGGTGATACCGTCTTGGGTATGAGTTTGGCGCACGGCGGTCACTTGACACATGGCGCTTCTGTTAGCTTTTCTGGTCGTATTTATAACGCGGTTCAGTACGGTTTGAATGATGCGACGGGCGAGATTGATTACGAACAAGTTGAAAGTTTGGCGCGTGAGCACAAACCAAAAATGATCGTTGCGGGTTTTTCAGCTTACTCTCGCATTGTCGATTGGAAGCGTTTTAGAGCGATTGCTGACGAAGTGGGTGCTTATTTGTTTGTCGATATGGCGCATATCGCAGGCTTGGTAGCGGCGGGTGTCTATCCTAGTCCGGTTGATATTGCAGATGTTACGACTACGACTACCCATAAAACACTGGGTGGCCCTCGTGGTGGTTTGATCTTAGCGAAGTCTAACGAAGCACTGGAGAAGAAACTGAACTTTGCAGTGTTCCCTGAAAGTCAGGGTGGCCCATTGATGCATGTGATTGCAGCGAAAGCAGTATGCTTTAAAGAAGCGATGTCCGAAGAATTTAAAACCTACCAAGCTCAGGTCGTTGTCAATGCGCAATCAATGGTTAGCGTGTTTCAAGAGCGTGGTTACAACGTCGTGTCGAATGGCACTGATGACCACTTGTTTTTGTTGGATCTAGTGGATAAAGATATTACGGGTAAGGATGCAGATGCCGCCTTGGGTCGCGCTAATATTACAGTGAACAAAAATGCTGTGCCTAACGACCCACGCTCTCCGTTCGTGACGAGTGGTTTACGTATTGGTACGCCTGCGGTGACGCGTCGTGGCTTTAATGCAGACGATTGTCAGCAATTGGCAGGTTGGATGTGTGACGTCTTAGACGCCTTGGTTGCGAATCCAGACGATGACAGCGTTATTACGTCGACGCAGGTTAAGGTTAAAGAGATTTGCGCTCGTTTACCTGTCTACGCATAGGTCTACTTAATTCGTGACAAAGCACCGAGGTTGAGTGATGCACTGCCCGTTTTGTAAGGCAAATGATACGAAGGTAATCGACTCGCGGCTGGTCTCTGAGGGAGATCAAGTCCGCCGACGTCGCGAGTGCGTGTCGTGTAAAGAGCGTTTTACGACGTTTGAAACAGCGGAGCTATTGATGCCTCGTGTGGTCAAGCAAGATGGAACGCGTCAGCCTTTCGATGAAGACAAGCTTAATCGTGGTTTTTCTCGTGCCTTGGAAAAGCGTCCAGTGAGTATTGAGGCGATAGAGAAATCGATTAACAACATCAAGTATCGTTTGCGTTCGACGGGCGAAAGAGAAGTTACCTCGTTGATGGTCGGCGAAGCCGTGATGCAAGAGTTGAGAAGCTTGGATGATGTTGCTTACGTTAGGTTTGCGTCGGTTTATCGTAGCTTCCAAGATATTAATGAGTTTAAAGAAGAGGTTGAACGTTTATCGCGCGAAGGCGAGCGTGTTGATGATGGTTCGATCGGCGGCGACGGCAAGCAGTGAAACGCTCGTTGCGTGTCAGTGTTGGGTTCGACGAGGAATGAATGATGCGGTGTGATGACTCTGCTCAAGAGTGGACGGAGCAAGACTGCAAATATATGGCAGAGGCGCTGCGTTTGGCCGCCAATGGTCTCTACAGTTCCGATCCAAACCCACGTGTCGGTTGCGTATTGGTTGCTGGGGGCGAAATTGTTGGTAAGGGCTGGCATGTCCGGGCAGGTCAGGCTCACGCAGAGGTCAATGCGCTGGCTGAGGCGGGCTTACGGTCTCAGGGAGCGACAGCTTATGTCACGCTAGAGCCTTGTAGTCATCAAGGTAGAACTGGCCCGTGCGCAGACGCATTGATTAAGGCAGGCGTTGCAGGCGTTGTGATTGGGATGAAAGACCCGAACCCTTTGGTGGCCGGTAATGGTGTTCGGCGATTAGTTGATGCAAATATAAGCGTTCGGGTCGGATTGTTGTCCGAGCAGGCTAACGCGCTTAATCCAGGGTTCATCAAACGGATGTCTTCAGGGCGACCTTTTGTCCGGATTAAAATGGCGATGAGCTTGGACGGTCGAACAGCAATGGCCTCCGGTGAAAGCCAGTGGATTACGGGACCGCATGCCAGGGCGGACGTGCAGCGCTTACGAGCACGTAGCTCAGTTGTTTTAACCGGCTCCGGCACCGTGTTAAGCGATAACCCAGCAATGACGGTCAGAGATTCTGAGTTAAGGTCGAACGACGGAATTTTACGGCAGCCAATCAGGGCGGTATTCGATTGGCGTGGCAAGTTATCTGGGGATGAACAGTTTTTTAACGATTCGGCAAAAGTGCTGCACTTCTGCGGCGTTGCCGACAAGAAGATGCCGGCTTGGGTCGAATCGATTCCATTGAGTTTTGATGGCGACATGCCGTGTCTTGATGACGTAATGCTAGTGCTGGCAAAGCATGAGTGTAATGAAGTACTCGTTGAGGCCGGTGCGGTAATGACCGGTGCATTTATTGCACAGCAATGCTGGGATGAGTTGGTGGTGTATATGGCGCCGAAATTAATGGGAAGTCGAGCAAGGCCTTTGTTTGACTTGGGCTTGGATAGCATGAATGAAGCCCATGGTCTAAAGTTGACAGAGACTCGAATGGTCGGTGATGACCTTAGATTGACATATGTTCCCGCGCGATGACCGGGATGACTAGTGCGCGAGTGCGTGCCTCAACAAAATTGTAGCTAGGTATTCATGTTTACAGGCATTATCGAAGCAATTGGGCGAATCGATAAAGTCGTTCGTCAAACACATGATTTGAGTTTGGTGATCGATGTTGGGCAGTTGTGCCTTGGCGATGTCCAGTTAGGCGATAGCATTGCTGTAAACGGTGTGTGCCTTACCGTTGTTAGTTTGCTGGGCAATGCCTTTGAAGCGGATGTCTCGATTGAGTCCTTAGGCAACACTAATATTGGGGCTTTTACGGTCGGGTCGCGAGTCAACCTTGAGAAAGCGTTAACCTTGTCGACGCGATTGGGTGGACACATGGTGAGCGGGCATGTCGATGGCGTTGGCCACGTTGCTCGAATTACGAAAGACGGGCGCTCGACGCGTTATGATATTGATGCGCCTGCTGAGTTACATAAATACATCGCAGCAAAAGGCTCGATTACGGTGGATGGTGTTAGCCTAACGGTAACAGCGCTGCGCCCTGAAGGTTTTAGTTTAAATATCGTGCCGCACACAGCAGGCAACACGATTATTCCAGAGTATTTGGTAGGGACCTCTTTGCATTTGGAAGTGGATGTGATCGCTCGTTATACAGAGCGGCTATTGAATGCGGGAAGTGTTAGCAAGCCGAGTGAGCCTGCTAGCGCGCTAGATAAAGATTTTTTGTACGCTCATGGTTTTACCGGGCGCCACTAGTTTGGTGTTCGATTATATGGAGGCTTAATGAAGCTCAATACTGTTGAAGAGCTTGTCGAAGATATTCGTCAAGGCAAAATGGTTGTGTTGATGGATGATGAAGATCGCGAAAACGAAGGCGACTTAGTCATGGCGGCAGAACAGGTGCGCCCCGAAGATATTAACTTTATGGCGACAAACGCACGTGGTCTAATTTGTTTGACCTTAACACGAGAGCGTTGTGATTTTTTGGGTCTCAACCCAATGGTACAAGCGAATCATGCTCAATTTAGCACTAACTTTACAGCCTCTATTGAGGCGGCAGAAGGCGTTACCACCGGTATTTCTGCAGCAGATCGAGCGCACACTATCCGTGTTGCGGTAGGTCGTAATACTGAGCCGAGAGATATTGTTCAGCCCGGTCATGTTTTTCCGATAGCAGCGCAAGCAGGTGGTGTTTTGAGCCGTGCAGGGCATACCGAGGCTGGTTGCGATTTAGCGCGTATGGCAGGCTTTGAAGCGGCGGCGGCCATTGTTGAGATTATGAATGAAGACGGCACCATGGCACGTCGTCCGGACTTGGAAGTTTTTGCCAAGGAACATAATCTAAAAATCGGCACAATCGCTGATATGATTCACTACCGTGCGATGAATGAGCAAACGGTAGTGCGCCAAGATGAGAAAGAAATTGATACAGAGTACGGCCCTTTCAAACTCATCACCTATAAAGATACCTTGCAGCAGAATACACATATGGCCTTTGTGAAAGGCGATCTCGAACAAGCCGATTCGCCGGTTGTACGTGTGCAGTCTCCCGATATCCTTCGAGATACCTTGGGCGTGAAAAAAGAGGGCTCTGAAAGCTGGTCTTCGCATCGCGCCATGGAGCGTATTCAGCAAGAAGGTGCTGGCGTACTGGTGGTGTTGCGTGAATACGCAGAGCAGGACTTGGCAGAGCGACTAGATGACTTTTATGCTGATCGACCAGCAACTGCGCAGACCGGTACTGGCGCGTATCTAACGGTCGGCACCGGTTCGCAGATATTACGAGATCTTGGCGTGACAAAAATGCGTCTTCTCAATCCTCCAGTCAAGTTTTCCGCTATTTCGGGGTTTGACTTGGAAGTCGTAGAGTTTATTCCGTACGCTGAAAAGTAAAGCCTCAGCTAGTACAACAGTTAATTGATTAAGAGCGATAGAGTATGAGAAACATTAAAACGTATGAAGGCGACTTCAAAAATGTCTCCGGTAAGTTTGCGATGGTGGTGGGGCGTTTCAATAGTTTTGTAGTGGAAAGCTTGTTAGAAGGTGCGATCGATGCGTTGGTTCGCCAAGGTATCCCAGAAAGCGATATTGAAATCTATCGCGTACCGGGTGCCTTCGAGATTCCATTAGCCGTTAAACGTATCGCTGAAAGCAAAAAATACGATGCAATTGTGGCACTAGGTGCTGTGATTCGCGGTGGTACTCCACACTTTGAATATGTTGCTGGAGAGTGCACCAAGGGGCTTGGGTCGTTGTCTCTTGAGTATGCGATGCCGGTTGCATTTGGCGTTTTGACCGTTGACTCGATTGAACAAGCGATTGAGCGTTCAGGCACTAAAGCTGGTAATAAGGGCGCTGAGGCTGCAATGTCGGTGTTAGAGATGCTTCAGCTTTTCAAAGGAGCGGGTATTTAAGTGTCCGATACGCAAGCGCCTAAAGGGCCCAGTACGTCACAACGCAAACGAGCTAGAAAGCTGGTGCTTCAAGCTCTGTACCAATGGCAGTTGTCGCAGTCGTCTTTGAGTCAAATCGAAGCGGAGTTCCGTACTGACAATGATTTCGCTAAGGTTGATATTGAGTACTTTAGCGAGGTTTTCTACGCGATTCCCAAGATGGTAGATGAGTTAGATAAGCAGTTTGATGTGTTCCTGGACCGAGCTATTACAGATGTAGATCCGATTGAGGTCTCGCTGCTGAGAATGGGAACCTACGAGCTGATGCACCGTGTTGATATCCCATATCGAGTAGTGCTCAATGAAGCGGTTGAGCTAGCCAAGCAATTTGGCGGCACTGATGGCCACAAATATATTAATAGTATTTTGGATAAGCTTAGCTTGCGACTGCGCTCTGCAGAAACAAGCCGCTTTAAGAAGTCTTAAGCATCTGTCGTAGGCCCTATGGTTGAGTCCACTGTTTCGGAGTTTGACCTGATAAAGCGCTATTTTTATGCGCTTGGGCCTCGAGATGAAAGCGTCATTGTCGGCCCTGGTGATGACTGTGCGGTTATTGTCCCTCCTCTCAACACAAAGCTTTGCTGCTCCATTGATACCCTAGTTGAGGGTGTTCATTTTCCGCCGGGGATGCAGAGTAAACATGTCGCAACACGAGCGTTAGGCTCGGCTTTGAGTGACCTTGCCGCTATGGGAGCAAGTCCTTCTCATTTTACCCTATCGCTTACAATGCCTAGTGCTGATGCCGAGTGGCTCAACGGCTTTGCTGCAGCATTAGCCGGCATGTCTGAGCTGTATGGTGTCGCCCTGGTTGGCGGTGACACGACGAGAGGGCCTTTGAGTGTCTCGATTCAGGTGCATGGCTGGTTGCCGGTTGATGCAGGTCTTATGAGATCCGGCGCTCAGCCCGGCGACCTACTTGTGGTTTCAGGTACTTTGGGTGATGCCGGGGCTGGCCTTAAATTAGTGCTTTCTGACAATCATACTGATGCGACTGCTGGGAGTAGTGAATATGTGCTGGAACATCGGTTTTATTGTCCTCAGCCCAGACTTGAGTTAGGTAAGCACTTGCTGGATAACGCTTCATCATGCATCGACATCTCGGATGGCCTGCTGAGTGATGCGTGTCATATTGCTCAGCGATCGGATGTTTGTCTGTCGATAGATGCGCGTACATTGCCCATTTCGAGCGCCCTGAGTAAGGTTTATCCAAAGCATTCGACGGAGCTTGCGCTCGGGGCAGGAGATGACTATGAATTGTTGTTTACGGTGAAGCCTGGTGATATGCCGGACTTGATGAAAAACTCTTCGACACCCTTAACGGTTATTGGGAATGTTGCCGCAAGTGTTGACGGCACGGATTTAGAGCTTCTTGGTGCAGAAGGCCTTGATATCAAACAATTGAAACGGGGGTACGTCCATTTTGAGTAAGTTGCCTAAGGGTTTTCTGTTGAACCCTATTCATTTTGCAGCATTTGGTTTTGGCAGTGGCTGCTCCCCTAAGGCGCCAGGTACAGCAGGCACGCTGATGGCGGTACCTATCTATTTGTTGATGCAGTATTTGTCGCTCGACATATACGCGCTGTTATTGCTCGTTGCGTTTGTGGTCGGGGTTTGGTTCTGTTCGAAAGCGTCGAAGGCGCTTGGGGTGCATGACCACGGTGGCATTGTATGGGATGAGTTTGTCGGTTTTTGGATTACGATGCTTGCGGCACCGCAAGGATGGTTGTGGGTAATCTACGGATTTTTATTGTTTCGGCTTTTTGATATCTGGAAACCTCAACCAATAAAACTCGTTGACCGTCACGTGCACGGAGGCTTCGGCATCATGCTTGATGACGTTCTTGCGGGTATATACGCGTGGCTTGTTTTGCAGCTGACGGCTTACACGATTAATGGCTCACTGCCTTTTTAAGCCGCTTTCAGTGAATGCTGGGCAGCTTCTCAACGACATGAAGGAAGCGTTGCAAACTTTGAGATGCTCTTTGCTTGTCTGCGTAAGGTCCGCTATCAAAGCCTTCGCGAGTCGAAAAGTACCATTGATTGCCCACACAGAAGAAACGGTCTGAGCGAAATGGTATATCGCCGAGCTCTCCAGTTCTATGGTTTGCCGCGTGCATAATTATCACCTCTATTGTTTTTGTTTGGTTGATTATTAGCCTTCCCAATCAAATGTATATCAAAATTCACATTTATCAACACTCTCGTTAAGCATTTGTCGAATGTGCGTTGATATTCGACAATTTTGGCTAAGCTGGCAGCTTGCTATTGAAAGCGATGGTAAGTCTCGTCAGAATGTCGGCAACTTTTTTGAATAGAGGTAGTTATGGGTTTTTCTCGTCGAGTAGTTCTTTTGGTGTGTCTGCTGCTGTTAAGCGCATGTTCGAGTGGAAAATTAGTGAAAACGTACTCAGGTGATACCTTGCCTAAAGCACAACTTGCTTCGCTCACGGCGGGCGAGAATGTTTCTTTGTTGTCTGTGAATGGAGAAAAAGTGCCTGACTATTTGTTGAGCGGTATCTCCGTTGATTATGGATTAAAGCCAGGTAAGCACGTTGTGCTATTTCAGTATGAAAGCGTCTGGAGTGTCGCTAGGGTTAGCGAAGACAGTCCGCGCTCAAAGGCGGTAGAGTCTGTTCCTCGCGAGGTGACTATCGATGTCAAGGCGGGCGACCGGTTGTCGTTTCGCTATGCAGAGGCTTCTAATATTAGAGAAGCGGAACGCTTAGCCTCGAATTTTGAGGCGGATGTGGTGAATCAAAAAGGTTGGGTATTAGCGAGCTCTGGTGACCCAGCGATTCAAAAAGTTGAAGCGCCAGAAGCCGTTGCGGCAGCAGGGGTGGGGGCGGTTGTTTCGCCCGGTTCGGGTCTACCTGCTGTTGATGCAATAAAAATACTCTGGGCAGACCTATCTGCGGAAGATAAAAAAGACTTTCTTAAATGGGCCTTTCAGTAACGGAGCCCAGTCACTCTATGAGTTAAATAAAGGGGGGCGCAATCAGATAGGCTAAAACAAGAGGCTGACCCGTTATTGGTCGGCCTTTTCTTTATTGGAAAAGAGGTTGTTCACTAAGCCGACTGCGTCTTCGATTAGACCTGTTTGAGGCGCTGGCTTAAGGTTGGTTTCGCTGCTAGCTGTTAGCTGGCCTTCATCAATGGTTTTTAGCGCTTTTTCCAAGTAATGGCTAAACGACTCTGTCGTCTTGACGAGTTCAGGGCAATAGGTGGTCGTAAGGGTATATTGCCCGTTATAGCTGACAATCGTAATGCCGATACCAAGTCCGTCGAAAAGCGGGCTGGCGCAGGTATGACTGATGAGCTCGTTGTCTTCCATATATAGCGGGAACTGCGGACCTGGAATGTTTGTGATCGGAAGGTTAAACATGGGTTTGTGTTTCTGCGCGAGTAAGAACTCGGAGTAAACTCTCGCTGACAGGGCGGCCATGCATGACGGTATGAGCTCTGTCAGGCGCGCCGCTGAGATCGCTGCGTCATAGTGGCTGGATGATTGTGCGGACTCGTGAATTCGACGAATGCGCTGGATCGGGTCTTTTTCCGTTGTGACGAGCGAGAATAAGCTAGCGGCCAGCTGGTTGCCGGACTTTACTTCTAAGCTCGTAGAGCGAACGGCAATGGGAGACATCGCAATCAAAGGTATTTTCGGAAGGGTTTTACTATTGTCGCTCAGGTAATGACATATCGCTTCTGCGCATATTCCCATGATGACATCATTCGTTGTCACATCATTTAAATTCTGCCTGATCGTTCGTATCTGTGATGCCGGGATAACTAAGGTGTCGACGGCTCTTTTATTCGATACCGACTGATTGACTGGAGTTTTTGCCACTTTCAGCAATGCATCGGGCAGGTTTAGGCCTTTTAAGCGCTCAGCTAGAACCCCATAGAATGCTGAAGCTGCCGTGTCTTTAGCGATGTGAGCTAGTTTCTTCGGAATACTAAACGCGTTGCTGTACGCCTCGTCAAGCCAGTTAGTTGACTTTGGTAAAGGGTTTGGTTGCCAGTTCTCTTCGTCCGGAAGTTCATGAACCTCAGGCGCCAGTTTTAATAGCTGACTTAGAATGTCGTCGCCGGTATTCCCGTCAACGGCAGAGATATGAATGTTAATGATCAGCGCAAAGTGCTGCTTGCTGTATGGCGATTGCTTTTCTAAGCCTTCTACGTAGGTGACGTTCCATAAGGGCTTATCACGGTCCAGCGGTTTGCTTAGTATTGTTGCGGTTAGTTCGTTTAGGCTTGATTGCCCAGGAAGGTCTGATAGCGATAGGTAGTGAATGTGGTTGTCGATATCAAAATGCGGGTCTTCAGCCCAAGTAGGGAGCTCTAAGTTGAGCGACGACTCAAGTACGCGATGTCTAAATAAGCGTTCATTGCCTAGCTTGCTATAGAGTATTTCTCGAAATCGATTAAAGTTGAACCGAGACCGAGGGCTCTTTTTCTTAAATACAAATGCGCCGCCAACGTTAAGTGGGGCTCTGTCTGACTCTAAGTACAAAAACGAAGCATCTAGCTCTGAAAGCGATTCCATAAAAACTCTTGCGGGTATCTCTTAGCGTTGTTTCAAGCAATTTGGCGCAGCCAAAAAGAGCTACGGTACCCAAATAGAAGTAGTGCTCAAAGGTTATTCGTACTACAAAGTTGAGCAGAGCCTCAGTATATGCCGAGAACCCAGTACTCGCCAGCCTATTTGTCTCTAGATACTGCTAGATTGGCGAGTCCGATAAGCGCTTTTTTGTACTCAGAGTCAGGTACAACGTTTAGGCTGGTGAGTGCGGCTCGTTGGCAGCGTAACGCCGCCTCCTGAGTGTAATCTAGAGCGCCGCATGCTTTCACGATCTGGCAGATTTGATCTAGCTTAGCAGTTTCACCCGAGCGAATAGCTTTTCGGATAAGTTTGCGGTCTGTTTCACTGGCGGTTTTCATTGCTTGAATTAAGGGGAGTGTTGGCTTTCCTTCCGCAAGATCGTCGCCGACATTCTTACCCATTGTTTCTGCGTTTCCAGTGTAGTCGAGCATGTCATCGACTAGCTGGAATGCAAGCCCAAGTTGAAGGCCGTATTCGGTGAGTGCGGCGTGCGTCTTTTTGTCGGCGTCGCTCAGATTAGCGGCCGAGCTTGCGGCGGCTTCAAATAGCATGGCTGTTTTGTTGCGAATAACGTTGAAATAGTTCTCTTCAGTGATGTCGGGGTTTTTGCAGTTAGTGAGTTGAAAAACCTCGCCTTCTGCAATGACCTTTGTTGCCTCTGCGAGAGTGTGCATGATGTCTAGGCTTTTTAGCTCCACCATCATTTGAAATGCGCGCGCATACAAAAAATCACCCACTAAAACGCTAGGCGCATTGCCCCACTTGGCATTCGCGGTTGATCGTCCTCTGCGCAAGTCAGACGTATCGACAACGTCATCGTGCAGTAATGTTGCGGTATGAAGAAACTCAATGACCGTGGCTAGCTTGACATGTTGCTGACCTCTATACCCAAGTGCGCCGCACACCAAAAGCACCAATAGAGGGCGCAAGCGCTTGCCACCACTTTCGATAATATACTCAGCTATTTTCTCGACGAGTGGGACGTCTGACGAAAGCTGTGAGGTAATTAGTTGGTTTGCTTGCTCAAAATCTTTTTCGACAACGTGGTAAATGTCTTGTATCTGCATTTTTAGGGGTTCGTAATTCTATAATCGGCTAATAAATATGCGGGTAGGAGGCATGTATAATGAAAGACGAATCGTATGAGTCGTGTGCGATGGTGTCAAGGAAAGAGCTAGCTTTCGTATGTTCTTGCATTTAAATACTTGATCGCATAGAATCACGCGCCCTCGAGGACATTGACGTTCCCTGTAATAGGGTTGCCGAAGAGCTTCCTATAGAAACAGGCGCTTCTAGCTAGGTATTTACTAGTCCGAAGTAATTAAGTAACGCAGAGATAAGCGCTTAAAGCGGCCTCGAGTAGTCTATTAGTTTGTGGAGAAACACAGAATGTACGCAGTTATTGTAAGCGGTGGTAAGCAGCACCGTGTCACCGAAGGCGAAGTACTTAAGCTTGAGAAAATCGAGTTAGAAACTGGCGCTAAAATAGATTTTGATAAAGTGTTGCTCGTCGTGAACGGCGATGATGTGAAAGTAGGTGAGCCATCTGTTAAGGGTGCCAAGGTAACTGCTGAGGTAGTTAGTCATGGTCGACATAAGAAAGTTAAGATTCTTAAGTTCAAGCGTCGTAAGCACCACATGAAACAAATGGGTCATCGTCAGTGGTTCACTGAAGTGAAGATCACTGGAATTAAAGGTTAATTGCTGTTCGCTTGTTGGCGGATATGTTTAAAAAATTAGAGGAGTAGGATAATGGCTCACAAGAAAGCGGGTGGTAGTACCCGTAACGGTCGCGATTCGGAGTCGAAACGATTAGGTGTTAAGCGTTTTGGTGGTGAAACTGTGACAGCTGGAAATATTTTGGTTCGTCAGCGTGGAACGCGTTTCCATGCAGGTGAAAACGTAGGTTGTGGTAAGGACCATACTCTATTTGCAACGGCTCACGGCGTAGTTAAGTTCGTCACAAAAGGTCCGTTGAATCGCAAATATGTGGTAATTGAAGCGGCGGAATAAGCTTCTCCATATTGAAATTTGCGAAAAAAGCTCCGTATTGCGGGGCTTTTTTTTTGCTGCGAACATTGGGTTGTTAGCTCTATACTCTGCGTATCAGCGTAGAAAAACCGGATTTGATAAATGAAATTTGTAGATGAAGCCACGATTGCTGTCGAAGCTGGAAAGGGTGGCAATGGTTGCCTAAGTTTTCGTCGGGAAAAATACATTCCGAGGGGTGGGCCTGATGGTGGAGACGGTGGCGATGGCGGTTCGATTATTCTCGAAGCGAACGACTCTATCAATACCCTGATCGACTATCGATATCAGCGGCACTACAAGGCGCGCTCTGGTGAGACGGGGAGTGGGCGGAATTGTACTGGCGCTAAAGGTGAAGACCTTACGTTATTGGTGCCTGTTGGTACGAGCATTTTTGATATTGATACGGAGGAGGTTCTTGGGGATTTAACGTCTGTTGGGCAGACTCTTGTGGTCTCCCAGGGAGGTTTTCACGGATTAGGTAATACTCGCTTTAAATCGAGTACAAACCGCGCGCCGCGACAAACGACGAAAGGTAGTGATGGTGAGGCGCGAAATATTCGCCTTGAATTGCAGGTGTTGGCCGATGTCGGGCTCTTGGGTTTACCGAATGCGGGCAAGTCGACTCTAATTCGTTCTATTTCTGCAGCGAAGCCTAAAGTGGCTGATTATCCTTTTACAACGCTGGTGCCAAATCTTGGTGTCGTTAGGGTGCAGGAGCATAAAAGCTTCGTAGTTGCTGATATTCCGGGTTTAATTAAGGGCGCAGCAGACGGCGCAGGGCTGGGGATTCGCTTCCTAAAGCATTTGGTTAGAACGCGCCTGTTGTTGCATGTTGTCGATATGGCGCCCTTTGACGGTAAAGACCCTGAAGAGGCGGTGCGAGAAATTGTGGCGGAGTTAGAAAAGTTCAGTCCAACTTTGGCGTCTCGAGATCGTTGGTTGGTATTGAATAAGCTGGATATGATTCCTGAAGATGAGCGTGATGCGCTGTGCGAAGGTCTAGTGTCAGCGCTGAATATGGATGTGCCGGTGTATAAAATCTCCGCCATCAGTAAGGTCGGATTGGACCGACTTTGCCTCGATATCATGCAGTGGATTGAGGATAGAGCGGTTGCAGAGTCGGATAGTGAAGAGCTTGCTGAGAAAGAAGCTGATATCAAACGGCAGATGCAGGAAGAGGCGCGACTGTGTCTAGAGGAATACAACGCAAATAGAAAGGCTCGGCGTGACGCGGCAAAAGCGGGCGACGACGATGACGATGATGACTTTGATGATATCGAAGTCGAGTATGCGCAGTAATAACACGGAAGGGTCAGGTTGAGTTGTATGAGTAAGCGGCGACAATCTCTTGCGCAATCAAAGCGCTGGGTCGTAAAGATAGGCAGTGCTTTGCTGACAGATGATGGTAAAGGTTTAGCGCGTGATCTGATTGCTGGTTGGGTTGCTCAATTGGCGACTCTGAGGGCCGAGGGTCTAGAGCTGGTGTTGGTTTCTTCTGGCTCTGTTGCCGAAGGGATGACGCGTTTAGGCTTGACGCAAAGGCCTAAGCACTTGAATGAATTGCAAGCTGCAGCTGCCGTTGGGCAAATGGGCCTGGTTCAGGCTTACGAGACCTGCTTTCAGTCTCATGGCTTAAATACGGCACAAGTGTTACTCACGCACGATGATCTTTCTGACCGGAAGCGTTACCTGAATGCCCGCAGTACCATTAATACTCTGATTGGGTTCGGAGCAATCCCTATTATTAATGAAAACGACACCGTTGCGACCGACGAAATTTGCTTTGGTGACAATGATACCTTGGGTGCGCTTGTCGCTAATTTAGTTGATGCTGATGGTTTGGTTATTTTGACCGATCAGGATGGGATGTTCGATGGCGACCCGCGTAACAATCCTGAAGCTAAGTTGTTGTCAGAGGTTTCGGCTGTCGACGACGGCTTGGATGCGATGGCGGGTGCTCGCTCAGGTAGTCTGGGTCGAGGAGGTATGGTGACAAAAGTACGTGCGGCTAGGCTGGCTAGTCGCTCTGGTGCTTTTACGGTCATTGCGGGCGGTCGAATCGATAGTGTGCTAACTAGGCTTCGCGCTGGCGAAAATGTTGGAACGCTCCTGTATGCAGACACGTCGCGTCAAATGGCCAGAAAACAGTGGCTCGCCGGCCATCTGCAGACTCGAGGGAAGCTTGTGCTGGACGATGGCGCTGTTGCTGTTTTGCAGCGTGGAGGTAAGAGTCTTCTTCCGATTGGCGTTGTGTCAGTCTCGGGTGATTTTCGTCGTGGTGAAATGGTTGAGTTTTTGAATTGTGCTGGGCGAGAGATAGCAAGAGGGTTGGTGAACTATGATTCGCTTGATGCGCAAAAAATAATTGGGCGCAGCAGTGATGAAATTTTGACTATTCTGGGTTTCTCGCATGAAGAGGAGTTGGTACACCGGGACAACTTGGTACTAACTTAAGGGTATTTTTGTTGATCAGCTTTGTGTAGTCGCCTGGTTGTGGCAGACACAAAAAAGCCGACAGCTTTTAGGGTTGTCGGCTTTTTTATTTCTTAGAACTTCGAATTAAGCTTTTAGGGCTTTAACGCGAGCGTTCATGCGGCTCTTTGTGCGAGCAGCTTTGTTCTTCGGGTAGATCCCTTTGTTGACCATGCTGTCGATCATAGGGACTGCAGTCAAGAATGCTGCTTGAGCGTCATCATAGTTTCCGCTCTCAATTTGAGCATCAACTTTTTTGATGTATGTGCGGACCATTGAACGTTGGCCTGCATTGTGCTGGCGGCGTTTTTCTTGTTGACGCGCGCGTTTTTTCGAAGATGGGGAGTTTGCCACCGTATTGCTCCTAAGTTCCGATTGTTTCTAAATCACAGCTCGTCAAACAAAATATTGCGAGCCGCATAAAAATGACGCGAGACTATGCCGCTTTAGGTCGGCTATGTCAATAGCAACCGCGTCATCGGATGTGTTTTAGGCCGCCATCTTCAATATTAGAGATTCGCAGGTCCTTTGGTTCATATATTTCGGCACTGGGTAGTTCATATGAGCTTCTTCCAAAGCAAGTTTTGCAATCTTCGGAATATCTTCTGCTTTCAGCGCATCCAGCTGGCTTGGGATATTAAATTCAACGAGCATCGTTCTGATTTTCTTGATGAACTTGTTCGCCAGCTGTTGTTTGCTTTCAGATCCGGTTTTTAAGCCTGATGCGACGGCTAGATCGGCGAGGCGTCCAGTAATTTCGTCTTTTGAATAGTCGAGCACATGTGGCAATACGATCGAGTTCGCGAGCCCATGAGGTGTTTGATAAAGTGCGCCGAAATTATGCGCGATAGCATGTACATAACCAACGCTCGCTTTTGTAAAGGCGAGTCCGGCGTAGTAAGAGGCCATCGCCATGTTTTGTCTCGCCACTATGTTATTGCCATCTTTGACGGCGGTTTCGAGGTTTTGCATGATGAGCTTGGTTGCTGCCAGGCTGTAGGCTTCGGTGTCTGTTGTTGCATTAACAGATATGTAAGATTCAATGGCGTGTGTGAGGGCGTCCATTCCGGTTGCAGCTGTCACTGAAGCCGGCAGGCCTCGCATTAGCTTGCCGTCAAGTGCGGCCATCATCGGAACTAGTTTAGGGTCAATGATTGGCGTTTTCTGATGAGATATAGGGTCTGATAGTACCGATACAATCGTTACTTCAGAGCCGGTGCCTGCGGTGGTTGGAATCGCAAAAAACGGCAGTGGTGCGCGACGGAGCTTAAATAGGCCAGCCATTTTCTTAATGGGTTTATTATTTGTCGCTAACGCAGCAATGGCCTTGCTGGCGTCAATAGGAGACCCACCGCCAATTGCCAATACAGCTTCGCAGTTGTTTTTGCGAAGTACTTTAAGGCCGTTTTCGACTTGGGTATAGGTTGGGTCGGGTAGAATTTTGTCGTAGATAACAAACTTAACGCCGGCATTGCTCAGTCTTTCCGTAATGCTATCGAGCAGTCCGATACTAACCAGCACCTCGTCGGTCACAATGAGTAGTTTTTTTATGCCTAGTTGAGAGATCGCGTCGCACATTTCTAAGGAAGAGTCTGCTCCGCTGAATAGCGTTGGTTTAGGCATAGGGATAACAGCAGCGGCAACTTTCAAGGCCTTAGCTAGGCCTTTGTAGTATTGGACTTTAATAGGGAAAAGCATACGAATAATCTCTCACAATCGAATGAATCAAAATTAGAGTATAAGCTCTAATTTTGATTTTGTGAATACTTTCTCGTCTCTGCTAGGTATTCAAGCCTTTTGTTTGTAATACATCGTGCTGCACGATCTTGGCCTGGATCGGTTTGCAGTTTTGCGAGTGACAGCGTATCTCGGTTGGTGAGCTCAATACGTTTCAAATAGCGTCTGGAGTTTTTTAAGGTGCGGTTTGACCGCATCTTTATCTTCTTTGCTTACTTGGTTTTTTAGATAGTTAAGCATTGAGTTGTTTTGCCGAATGGCACTTGATACAACGGCTTGCTGTTGTTTAGAGAGCTTTCCTGACTCCTTTAAAGCTTCAAGTTTTGATGTGTCGAGGCTTCCTTGCTGAGATTCAACTTGAATGGCGGCGGCGGCTCGCGTGATTCTAAGTGTCGTGTCAGCCCAAGACTCCAGAGAAACGAAGCCGAATCGCTTAACCACTGCTGAGGCTGATTGTCCTAGGCCTGACTCGTTTAGGGGGCGGAGCATGTCATCGACAGACAGTGAAAGAGGGTTTTCTGGGCCCTCGTTTGTTTCCTCATACTCCCTTAACTCGGATTGGTGCTCCTCTCCCCAGGCAGTGAATGCCTTTTGAGATTCGACCCAGCGGTTAACGGTATCTGTGTTAAGTGGCTCGGCAGCTATTGTCGCCGCGGATAGGGCCAAGCATGTGAAGAAGAATAAGGAGCGTAATAAGTGAGTGATCATAATCGTTAGCCTTAGTTTGTGTTTATATGGAGAGCCTAAATAATAAAATGTTACAGATTATAAAATATCTGCAACATACAAAGCGCATCACAGCGCTTATTATTCAATCATCAGATGAGGGAGAGCGATTCAGGCCCGCTTTTTCTCGATGAACAGTTTTCAGGATTGCGTTCGAAGTATTTTTTTCCCGACTCTTTAGTCGGGTTTTTTTTGTCTTGGATTTGACCCTTACATATGAGCTTTCGCATTGTTAGGTATTAGCTAGCTGATTTTTCTGACGCTAGAACGCTTAACGCGATAATAAAATGTTACAGATTATAAAATATCTGCAACATACAAAGCGCATCACAGCGCTTATTATTCAATCATCAGATGAGGGAAAGCGATTCAGGCCCGCTTTTTCTCGATGAACAGTTTTCAGGATTGCATTCGAAGTATTATTTTGACCCGGCTCTAATGCCGGGTTTTTTTATGCGTAAAATTTGTCTTACGGCACGGCTTTAAGCTTAGTTGATTGCTTTTCAGGCATGTCGTCCAATAGTTGATTAACCGCCATTGCAAACTCAGTCCCTGAGTCTTCCTGCAAGAAATGCCCCCCTTTGAGGGTGACGTGCGGCATGCCTTGGGCTCCAGGTACTTTAGACTGCATGTAGTGATCACCGCCTTTTGTAATGGGGTCGCCATTGCTAAACGTAGTGAGGAAGGGTTTTTGCCATTGTTCGAGAATAGTCCAGGCTTGCTTGTTCGCGGCGCTCGCGACATTGTTTGGCGTTGTTGGTACGAGTGCAGGGAAGGCTCTAGATCCCGCTTTAAACGCTTTACTTGGAAATGGAGCGTCATAGGCTCTGCGTTCGTCCTTACTTAGGCTTTTAAAGCTACCGAATTCGATAATTTTAGAGATTGGAAACCAAGGGCTATTTAGCGCGAAGGCTTTCCATAGTTTGAATGCCTTGGGTATTTTTTCTTCACCTGTTGGCAGCATCCCATTGCCAACCACGATCGCTTTAAAGCGCGCCTCGTGTTCGGCTGCTAGGCGCAACCCAAGCAATGAACCCCAATCTTGGCAGACTAAAGTGATGTTTTTTAGGTCTAAGTGCTCAATAAGTTTTAGTAGCCAGTCGAGGTGAGTTTGATAGCTATAGTCTTCGATTTTTGAGGGTTTGTCCGACTTTCCGAAACCGATTAAGTCTGGCGCAATCACGCGGTGCCCCGCTGCGCTGCAAATCGGAATCATGTGCCGGTAAAGATAAGACCACGTAGGCTCGCCGTGCAGCATGAGTATCGGGTCAGCGCTTGCCGGGCCTTCGTCTACATAGTGCATACGTGGGCCCCCAACATCTAAATAGTTTGGCGTGAAGGCATAATTGGGGAGCTTGTCAAAGCAGCTATCTGGTGTTCTGAGATATTCAGTCATGGAGGTCTCGGTCGGGCTGGTGTTATTTTAGTTTTGGTGGCTGAGTGGGCGAACAATGTTTGAATACTGGCTTATACTCAGTGCTCGAACTCTATTACAGCCTAACTTATCAGGCAAGGGTGCCTAAGAGTATGGCTGAACGGATGAGCAAACTATGAAAGGCTGGGGATATTCTTTAGCGGTGTTAGTAGGCGCGCTATTTGGGTGGCTTGCGCAACAGTTTTGGCTGGCCTCTCAGGCAGATGATAGTGCGGCTAAGGCTATGCAGCTGGTCAAAAGTGAGCAGCGAATTAAGCGCTTGAGTGAGTCGAATGTGTTTTCTGAAGGGAGTACGTTGTCGAGCGCTGCGCCGGGGGGTGATGAGATTCTTAGCCCTGAGTTGCAATTACTAAGGGCTGGTGAGTATCAGGGCTTGTTGGATGCCTATCAAGGCAACGAACTGGTTTACGGTTTGACTCCTCCTCAGTTAGAGATATTGATTAAGGGCTTGATCGAGTTAGAGCGCTTTGATGAAGCGCTATTTTTATTGAATGACTTACTTGAGCAAGGTGCCTACAACGATGAGCGGGAACATGAGCTCTATATGGCAAATGTGGTCGCCGACATTGATGATATTTTCAGCCAAGCATCACAGTGGCAAAGTCTAACGGATATGTATGCTTGGTTAGTGAGTGTGCAACCTAGCCATATCCCCTATGTTCTTAGATTTGTTCATTGGTTGATAGAAACCAAGCGCTATGATCAAGCTGAGTCGCAGCTAGTGAGCGCGCGAAATGATGTGCTTTATGTTGGAGAGGTAGAGCGTTTGGAAAGTGCTCTTAATGAACGACGAAATTTTGAATTGTCCGACTCTCAAAGTATTCCGCTGGAGCGTGTTGGTAATCACTTTATTGTTGAACTAGAGTTCGAGTCTGGAGAGCGTGCTCGAATGCTAATCGATACGGGAGCTAGCCTGAGCGTCATAAAAGAATCTGAGTTGAACCGTTTGGCGCTTAGTCAGCTGGACCAAGAGCCAGTAACCATGAAGACTGCGAACGGTTTATTAGATGCGCAAAGGTTAACGGCTCCCTCTGTTAACTTAGGTGGGCGTCTATTTTCGAACGTCGATATGGTGACCACGCCACTAACGGACTTTGCCTATGATGGTTTGTTAGGCATGAGCGTCCTTGGTCGGCTAAAGTTTTATATTGACCAAGAGCAAAGTGCGTTAGTGATCGGTCAGTACTAATCTTGATCTAATTTAAGGTCGACATAGCCGCGCTGGATAGAAATCTCGAAGCTTTTAGCGCCGTCTGCGAGTTCGATAAAGCGATTTCGGTAGGCCCGCAAACGTTGCAGTTCTTCCTTGTCAGGGAAATTTTCAGAACCTTCATATTTTTGACACATCTTGTACAGGTGCTCCAAGTACGTGGCCCTGCTGCGAGCAACCAAGTCAACTAGCGGCTTTAGTCCGTCGATGTTGAGTTCTTCAATTCGGGCATTGATGTGCTCTCGGTTCGACTCGCGCAATAGTTGTTCGAATTGCAGTATTAAGCGATTAATGTCTTTTTCTTCCATTTCGGATTAGCTCCAGCTTGGTTTTTTAATAAGCATAGTGAAAGACTAAAGATACGCGAGCCGCGTTTGCAATTAGAAGACAACTTAGTATGCTTCAGTCTTTTTCGGAATAAGTCTGAATGACGAAGCCAAATGCGCCTCTTCAACAAGCGCCTGAGCCACCAAAACCCAAGGTGATACTAGAGAGCAAAAGTAGTAGTTTGCTGAAGTCTACCGGTACCGTTGGGGTGATGACCTTACTGTCTAGGGTTCTCGGCTTAGTGAGGGACGTGGTTGTTGCAAACTTTTTTGGTGCCAGCGCGGGTGCCGACGCATTTTTTGTTGCCTTCAAAATCCCAAATTTTTTTCGTCGCCTGTTTGCTGAGGGTGCATTTTCTCAGGCCTTCGTGCCTGTTTTTTCAGAGTATAAAACACAGCGTAGCGTGGACGATGTAAGGCAGCTCGCTAATGTGGTTGCGGGTTGTTTGGGTTTTGTACTGTTGGTGGTCACTTTGCTCGCCATGGCTGGTGCGCCTTGGTTAACTGCGCTATTTGCCCCAGGGTTTATCGACGAGCCAGCGAAGTACGCCTTGGCAAGCGAAATGCTTCGTATCACCTTCCCTTATTTAATGCTCATTTCGATGACCGCGTTCGCGGGTTCTATTTTGAATAGTTACGGCTATTTTGCAGTGCCGGCGTTTACGCCTGTTTTGCTTAATATCGTACTGATCTGCTCGGCTATTTTTTTGGCGCCGATGTTTGATCAACCTATTGTTGGTTTAGCTTATGGGGTGCTGATCGCAGGAGCATTACAAATGTTCTTTCAGCTGCCTTTCTTGTTGAAAATGGGTTTACTGCCGCGCCCCAGTCTCGACTATAGCCACGAAGGCGTGAAGCGTATTGGGCGTTTAATGTTACCGGCCTTGTTTGGCGTTTCGGTGAGCCAGATAAATCTATTGCTTGATACGATATTGGCGTCGTTTTTAGAAACCGGCAGTATTTCGTGGCTCTACTACTCTGATCGCTTGGCTGAACTACCGTTGGGCGTTTTCGGTATTGCTATTGCTACCGTGATTTTGCCCTCGTTATCAAAAAGACATGCAGGTCAGACCAGCGAAGCATTTTCTCTGACAATCGACTGGGCCTTGCGCATCGTTATATTGCTCGGCGCGCCGGCGGCGCTAGCATTAATTGTATTGGCTGAGCCGCTTGTTACTAGTCTGTTTTACTATGGAGCAATGACCGAGCACGATGTGTTTATGTCTGCAGAAAGCTTAAGGGCCTATGCGTTAGGGTTGCTAGCGTTTATGTTCATTAAGGTACTCGCGACAGGTTACTTCTCGCGCCAAGATATGAAAACGCCTGTCAAGATTGGCATTATCGCGATGGTTGTAAATATGGCACTTAATTTAGCGCTTATTTTTCCGCTTCAGCATACTGGGCTCGCCTTGGCGACAGCTTTATCTTCTTGGCTCAACGCTTATTTATTGTTGAGAGGTCTTTCAAAGGCAGAGGTTTATCAGAGAACCAGCGGCTGGGGGCTATTTCTACTGCGCGTTGCATTGGCGAGTGTGGCGATGATTTTTCTGGTTCAGTATCTAAATAGTGCGACCGAGCAATGGTTTGTGATGGGCCTTGGGCAGCGCGTTGCTAATTTGTCGGTATTGGTGGCGACAGGGATAGGCAGTTATTTTGTCATCATTATGCTGTTAGGACTCAACATTAAATCGGTAATAAAGGCGCCTAAGACATGACG
>Ga0209495_1000085_pt1 | contig 69701 bp, 60 predicted proteins | sample EN1Hudsemesocosm_FD_184629 | JGI IMG/M metagenome (GOLD analysis project Ga0209495, IMG submission 184629) | Methane-oxidizing microbial communities from mesocosms in the Hudson Canyon - EN1E Hudson Canyon (SPAdes) (version 2) | ecosystem: Environmental > Aquatic > Marine > Cold seeps | place...
CGAGGCGCGTATTCTACAGCGCCAATTCGTGTTGTCAACGACTTTTTTAGCCGCCTTGAAAATTTCTTTTCAAGCCTTGATCTCTCGATCAAGCAACACATTCTAAGCTCATGATTTACATCATATTAAGGAGCTTAAAACCCCTCTTCAGTAGCGCTTGTTCTAAGCCCTGTCCGTTGAGGAGGTGCGCATTATATAGAGACCAATCTTCCGGTCAACAGCTAATACGACTTTATTTCAAAATAACTTTCGCTATCTTCTTTTTACCTGCCTGAATCACGAACTGACCGCGCACACGCACCTTTAAAGTAGCCTCTACTTTCTTACCATCCACATAGACAGCGCCACGACCCAAGACATCTTTCGCGGCCGCACCGTTCTTCACCAAACCCGACAAGCGCAATACAGCTGAGATAGGCAACTCCTCCTGCCCCTCAGAATCAACCTCCACCTCTGGGACATCATCGGGAATTTCTCCCAGGCCGACCCGGTTGCCGGCAGAGGTATGCGCAGACGCAGCAGACTCCGCATCATGAAAGCGCTCTATAATTTCCCGCGCAAACAGGTCTTTAACCTCTTGCGGGTTGCGCCCACTATCAACACTTGCCTTTAATAGAGATATTTCCTCGAGCGACTTAAAGCTCAGCAACTCATAGTATCTCCAGATCATTGAGTCAGGCATCGATAGCAGCTTGGTATACATTTCGCCCGGCGCATCACTCACACCAACATAATTATTTAGCGATTTAGACATTTTTTGTACGCCATCCAACCCCTCAAGCAGAGGCATTGTAATAATGGTCTGCGGCGCCTGGCCGGCACTTTTTTGGAGCGTACGCCCCATTAGGAGATTAAACTTTTGATCGGTTCCGCCCAGCTCGACATCGGCCTGCATCGCAACTGAATCAAATCCCTGAACTAAGGGATACAAGAACTCATGGATCGCAATTGACTGCTCTCCTTTAAAGCGCTTATTAAAATCATCACGTTCTAACATCCTGGCAACAGTGTACTGGCCAGCTAGCTTGATCATGTCAGCTGCTGACATTTTAGACATCCACTGCGAATTAAATAGGACCGTCGTTTTGTCAGGGTCTAATATTTTGAACACCTGCTCTTTATAGGAACGAGCATTTTCAGCAACCTGCTCTTCCGTCAACGGAGGACGAGTGGCACTTTTACCCGTTGGGTCCCCGATCATTCCGGTAAAATCACCGATCAAGAACAAGACCTCGTGCCCAAGATCTTGAAACTGCTTTAGCTTGTTGATCAGGACTGTATGGCCTAGGTGCAAGTCAGGCGCTGTTGGATCAAAGCCCGCCTTGATTCGCAAAGGCTTACCCGACTCTAGTTTTTTAACCAGATCTTCTTCAACAATTACTTCTTCCGCGCCACGCTTTATTAGCGTTAACGCATCCGCTACGGACGTCATACGGAGCTCTCCGACTTCTTATCTGGCCGCTTACACAGAGCAACCTCGATTAACTAGATGTAACGCACGGCGGAAGACCGCGCGCGAAAAGTGCGGCATTATAACAGTTTTACCGTGCAAGTAAGTCAACAAATACAAGATCTACTTTGCCTGCTTGCAAATGACTCTCTATACTTAAAACAATCGTTAACTCAAAGACATTACACATTGAATTAAAGGCAATAAATTGATTCAGGCATACCCCAAAAAACACATGCTTGCAGCCATCTCGATTGGCGCAGTGCTCACACTTGTATTAGTCATTAGCCCCAGCTCGAAAGTCAACGCAAATAGGACCAGCATTCCCGTCGTGCTTGACACCCTTAAGTCGGACCAATCCGACCTTGAAAGCGAAGCCGTGACACCTGCACTCAGCATTATCGTGAAGGCGCCAGTCGAAAACTGGGATACATTTACCGTCAAAAGTGGCGACACACTATCGAGCCTGTTCTCTAAAGCAGGCTTCAACGATAGGTCGATGTACAATGTGCTAGGTAAAGGAAACAAGAACAAAGAGCTAACCAAAATATTTCCAGGCGAAAAAATCGCGTTCCTCAGCGATTCTGACCAAGCACTTACAAAAGTAAAACTCATTCGCTCTAAACTCGAAAGCGTTTTGCTTGAGCGCGACGATAGCGGTGCATTCAACAGCGAAACCGTAATGCGCGAACCCGAGATCCATACTGCATACAGTGAAGGAATAATAGAAAGCTCGCTATTTTTGGCTGCCCAAGCCGCAGGTTTGAGCCAAAGCCAAATTATGGAGTTCGCTAATATTTTTGGCTGGGATATCGACTTTGTTCTAGATATACGCCAAGGCGATGAATTTAGTTTGGTATATGAAGAGCTTTATTTAGATGGCGAAAAGTATAAAAACGGAAAAATAGTAGCTGCCAGCTTTACCAATCAAGGTAAGAAATATGAAGCAGTGCTTTATCAGCAGCCCAACGGTGTCGCCAATTACTTCACGCCAGACGGCAAAAGCATGCGTAAAGCATTCCTAAGAACACCGGTAGATTTTGCCAGAATTTCGTCTCACTTCAACATGAAACGTAAGCATCCGGTGCTGCATAAAATCAGAGCACACCGAGGCACTGATTATGCCGCCTCCCGAGGCACCCCGATCAAGTCTTCCGGTGATGGCAAGGTAGTCCATGCTGGACGTAAAGGCGGCTACGGGAATACGGTCATTGTTCAACACGGGCAAAAGTTCACAACCCTCTACGCTCACATGAGCAAATTCGGACGAGGCGTTCGCAAAGGGAAGCGCGTTAAGCAAGGCCAAATAATTGGCTATGTTGGCAGCACCGGCCTTGCGTCAGGACCTCACCTCCATTATGAATTTCGCGTTAACGGAGTGCACAAAAACCCCGTGCGAGTAAAGCTACCCCACGCAAATCCAATCCCGCGTAACCAGCTTGCTGACTTTAAGAGTCAAACTAAAGTGCACTTAGCTCAGCTGCACACCTTTAGCGATAGCTATCAAGTCGCACTCAAAGACTAATGCTTGAGACAAAAAATCAATCCGAGATACAGCCAGCTCTGTACATCGGATTGATGTCAGGCACGAGCATCGACGGAATAGATTCGGTCATTGCTCTAATCGGCCCAACGCACTTTGAAATAATCAACAACGATTCAATACCATTCCCAGCCGCAACAAAAGCCAAACTGGCCGAACTGTGCCACGCACAAAATGCGTCTATCAATGAAATGGGCTCCCTCAATACAGAGTGCGGGCGACTACTAGGGCATGCCGTTAAGACCTTGTTAAAAAAATCACAGATAAGTGCTGACGACATATGCGCTATCGGAAGTCATGGACAGACAATCAGGCATGCACCAAAAACTGCCAACCCCTTTAGCATCCAACTTGGCGACGCGAGCGTAATCGCTGAAGAGTGCGGCATCACAACGATTTCCGACTTTAGAATGGCTGACATCGCCAGCGGAGGACATGGAGCGCCGCTTGTACCTGCGTTTCATCATGCAGTCTTTCGCTCAGAAAAGTCGCATCGCGCGATTATTAACATAGGCGGCATCAGCAATATTACACTACTACCCCAAGATTCAAACGCTGACGTTACGGGCTACGACATAGGCCCGGGCAACACGCTGATGGACCAGTGGACGCTCAATAAGACCGGCAAGCCTTTTGATGACAACGGCGCATGGGCCAAGTCTGGCCAAGTCGACACCGCCCTTCTTGAAGCCACACTATCGGAGCCGTACTTTACCGCAAACGGCCCCAAAAGCACTGGGCGAGAACTGTTCAATCTCGAATGGCTAGAAGCCCAGCTAATTAAAACAAACGCCCCTGTTACGGATTGCGACATTCAGGCAACGCTAGCAGAGCTGAGCGCAATTACGATCGCACGCGCCATTAGCGACTCAAGCCCACATGGCGATATCTTAGATGTATACTTATGTGGCGGCGGCGTAAAAAATAGCTACCTCGTTGAAAGAATACAACACCACACCCCCCAAATAGCGCTGCGGACAACTAGCAGCTTAAATATGGACCCCCAATTAGTTGAAGCAGCGGCATTCGCATGGCTTGCTTACCGAACCTATAACGGACTACCTGGCAACATGCCTTGTGTGACCGGCGCTAAAAAAAGCAAAGTATTAGGCGGGATCTTTCGTCCATAACACAGCGCCTATCGAAAACTAATCTGCCTCGACGGGCGCCACCCCTCTCTTAATTAGCTCCATCACTTTCCCCCCCTGCAGGCCCAGCATCGCGGTGGTCGACATAACTCCACCCATTAGCGCGCCACCAACACCTGCGGTCACAACATCTGACCCGGTTAGATAGAAATTTTTTATCTTGGTTTTTGGATGAATCCAGGATTGTTCGAAACGCTCAACAGTATGATCAAGTCCTAAAATTTCTCCGCTATCGTTCCATTGAAACCATTGCGTAGACAAAGGCGTGGATAACTCAACGTAATCCAAATGCTCTTTTAGCTGAGGCATTTTCTCAAAAAGCACTGCCAACATGCGATCCATCAAGCGCTGCTTAAGCGCTTCATAGTCTTCACCTCGCTGGTTCCATGTCGAACCTTTCCACGTTTCAAACAGCTCAGTATTGCAGGTCGTCACAATTTCAACTGTGGACTTATTTGGATAACGTTCGCTCCAACTAGGATCTTTCGCCGACGGGAAAGATATATAAATAAGCGGCATCGGCGCATCAAGATCTTTATCATAGGCCTCGACATTTGCGTCGTGATCCGCGCTAGGATAAATCCATAGGTTTTTCTTCGGGATCCCTAACTCTTCGGCGGTCCCTTTAAAGCCGGCGTAAATACATAAATGAGCAGAGGACACCTCTACTTTCTTAATCGCTTTGTCATAACCATGCTTCTCAACAATGCTTTTTGGAAGCAGGCGCTCCACTGTCGGCACCAAACCAGCACAACTAACAATTGAATCTGCAGTAATCTCTTCACCTTTGACGAGTCGAACGCCGTAAGCTTTATTATTTTCGATCAAGACCTGATCGACACCCGCGTAAGTGAACACCTCCCCACCAGACTGCTGAATGACGGGAATAATCGTCTCCGCAATGCGTTGCGAACCACCTACTGGATAAGCGCCGCCATTGATATAATGCTTGGCGATCATCGCATGCATCATGAAAGATATTTTCTTTGGCGGCAGCCCATAATCGCCCCATTGACCACAAAGCACGCCAATCAATTCTTGGCTCTGCGTCAATTGACTCAATACTTCGTAGGCCGTTTTATTAAAAAAGTCCGGCACTAGCTTTCCGCGCACTTTGTTATACATTTCACCGGCAAATTTTGGCATCGCTTGGCCCGCAAAAAACTTCGGCACTTTTTTACTCACCTCGTAGATCATCTCAACGTAGGTATCTATCGCGTCGCTCTCCTCGGGAAAACTGCGCTTGAGCTCATCTTTGAAGGCCTCTCGCCCAGCAAAAAAACTGTACATATTTTTGCCAATAAAGATTTGATCATATAGTGGGTCCATCTCCGCCCACTTAAGTTCTCCATCGGTAATTACATCGAAAATACGCCTCAGCGTCGTCCAAGGTTTATGGACCTCCCCCACATAATGCACCCCCACATCCCATTCATACCCAGCTCTCTCGTATGCATGCGTATATCCGCCAGCAGTATAGTGCTGCTCAAGCACGCACACTTTTTTACCGAGCTTCGACAGCAGAGCCGCACTGCACAGACCACCAATTCCCGAACCAATAATGATGACATCGTAGTGCTCAGCCAGCTTTTTCTTTCTGAAACGCGTTCCTGTCCTTGTCGACATGAGAATACCTTTTATGCAATTTTTTGCATATTAAACTAGCCTTCGATCTATATGCAAGTTATTGCATCGTATATACTTGGTATTTCACTACGCATACAAGACAACCATGTCACTAAAACACGCAATATTGGTCTTACTCGATGAGGAGCCCAGCACTGGCTATGACCTAATGCGAAAGTTCAAAGGCAGCGTAGGATACTTTTGGAACGCCAAACACCAGCAGGTTTATCTGCAACTCAAAAAACTTAACGAAGACGGCCTCATCCACCTTGCCATCCAGGCTCAATCAGGAAAGCCCGATAAAAAAATCTACTCACTGTCCGCCCCTGGCAAACAAGCACTGTGCAACTGGCTAAGCACCCCAATTGAGCCAAGCAAAACCAATGATGCTTTTCTGGTAAAGCTATATGGCGGCCACCTCTCATCCAAAGAGGAACTATTAGCCGAGCTAGCGCGACACAGGGCGACCCATACAAAGACGCTCGATTATCTATTAGGGCTGGAGCAGTCTTATCGACAACTCCCCGCCCACCAAAAGGATAAGTATCAATACCCCTACTTAACCTTGCGAAAGGGAATAATCGGCGAACATGCGTGGCTAGAATGGGCCGATGAGGCAAAAAAAGAGATCAAAAAATAATCAAAGCTTTTTTTATTAAAGCTGCGTATAATCGCCAACCTTTTTCCGGGAGCCTATCATGCTAAGCGCTCCTTCTATTTATGTCTCAAGGCAAAATATATGAGTGAACCCTTATCCAGTTTCGAAACCCTAGGTCTACCCGATTTCCTGCTGAATGCTATCAACGACCTTGGCTATGAAAGCCCGTCGCCAATTCAAGCTGAAGCAATCCCCGCACTGCTGAGCGGAGGAGATATTCTCGGACAGGCTCAAACCGGAACAGGTAAGACTGCTGCATTTGCGCTTCCCACTCTTGCGCGAATCGACCCAGCTAAAACTCATACTCAGGTGTTAATCCTTGCCCCAACACGAGAGCTAGCAATTCAAGTCGCAGAAGCTTGTCAGAGCTACGCAAAGTACATGAAGAACTTTCACGTACTTCCTATTTATGGCGGTCAAAGCTATACAAACCAGTTACGACAACTCAAACGCGGCGCGCAAATTGTTGTCGGCACACCTGGGCGAGTCATGGACCACATGCGTCGCGGAACTTTAAAACTTGATCAGCTTTCTACCTTGATCTTAGACGAAGCTGACGAAATGCTACGCATGGGCTTTATTGACGACGTTAAGTGGGTACTCGAACAGACCCCGCCGACTAGACAAATTGCTCTATTCTCGGCCACGATGCCTAAAGAGATTAAAAAAGTTGCTGAAGCACACTTAAATAAACCGACTGTTATCAAAATCGCGACGCAGACTTCTACCGCGCCGACTATCAGGCAACGCTACTGGCTAACGTCCGGCATTAACAAACTTGACGCACTCACTCGAATACTGGAAGCGGAAGAGTTTGACGGCATTATCATCTTCGTCCGAACGAAACTGGCAACGGAAGAGTTGGCAACAAAGCTGAACGCTCGAGGATTCTCGGCTGCGGCATTGAATGGCGATATCGCTCAAGCCGCCCGCGAAAAAACAGTCGACAGGCTGAAGAGTGGAAAAATAGATATTCTCGTTGGAACCGACGTTGTTGCGCGTGGGCTAGACGTAGAACGTATCAGCCACGTCATCAATTATGATGTGCCGTATGATACAGAAGCCTATGTCCACCGTATTGGTCGTACCGGCCGAGCTGGACGATCCGGTGACGCGATACTGTTTATCGCACCTCGCGAAAAACGAATGTTGCGCTCGATCGAAAATGCCACCGGACAAACGCTTGAACGGATGCCGATTCCATCCGCCTCTGATATCAACGCAAAGCGCATCGATCAGTTCAAGCAAAGTATTTTAGATTGCGCCGAAAGCGCGGACCTTTCCCTGTTTCAAGAAATGATCGAATCATTGATCGCTGAGAAGCAGATGGATCCAATCAAGGTCGCCTCTGCGTTAGCTAGCATTGCACAAGGCAACCGACCTCTTTTGCTAGATACTCGAGCAGACAATAAGATCAATCGAGCAGAAGACGACCGCAGCGACTACGGCGAACGAAGAGAACGTAAAGGAAAATCAAGCAGCAAGATCAAAACTGGACCGGTTCGCCCATTAAGAGACCACCCGGAAGTCGAACTCATTCGTTATAAGCTAGATGTTGGCTATGAAGACAGAGTTACGCCAGGGCAACTCGTAGGTGCGATTGCAAATACTGCAGACATATCAAGCGAATATATTGGCCAAATCGAAATCTATGACAATGTCAGCACCGTCGATTTACCAGAAGGAATGCCAAAAGCGTTGTTTAAACTGCTTGAAAGGACGCGCGTTGGCAATAAGCCACTTAAGCTTCGCCCCCTCGGAAGTGAGGAAGATAACCAAGCGCCTTACAAAGCTAAGCGTAAAAAGTCTAACCAACGGCCTGACAGAAAAGGTAGCGCGCAGCCACGTAAGAGACAAAGCAACGATTAGGGCTAACAACGTATGACGCAGCTTACTCTGCGTCATACTTATTAAGTTAGCTGTGGCACTCTGAGCTAACTAGGAAATACTTTAGACACAAAAAAGCCAGCATATAGCTGGCTTTTTTGTGTCTAGGACAAATAGCTTATTTGCTGTTATCCAGCATATAAGTCACTGTCGCTGCGATATCATCATCGGAACAAGACGCGCATGTTCCACGGGCAGGCATTGAATTAATCCCGTTAATGGCATTTGCTATCAACATATCCACACCTTTAGCAGAACGCTCGGTCCATGCGGCAGCATCACCCACTTTAGGCGCGCCCAACGCCCCCGTGCCGTGACAAGCAAAACATGACGCTTGATAGATATCAGCTGGGCCCATTGGACCCGCAGCTGCTGCAGCGGTCGCAGAGCCACATTCGTCGCCCTCCAAACAAACCTTACCCACTGGGTTAATTCGCTCAGCAATGGATTTGTCATCCATGCCCGCCGTCGCAGTTAGCACTGTTAGCGCCAACCAAACTGATCCAATCACTCTCAATAGATTTTTCACTTATCACCTCATGGGTCTTTGTATAATTTGTTAGAGGGTTTTCAACTTGCGCCGCATTATAGGGTAATTTCTTACTATCTAAAACAGTGATTATTCATGCGACGACTCAAACATTCATTGATATGCCCAAAGCTCAAAAATAAATTACCGAAATGCGCCGATTGAACATCAAAAATATAGAGATTTCGCCAAGGCGATTTGGTGGGTTACGCATTTATTGTCTACACTTTTTATTAGCTAAATTTCTGCTTAACAATCTATATTCAGCAGACTTTAGCTCTCTCAGGGCGGCGCGATAAATAGCTCTCAATCACTGCTAATCAGCGCGCTGCAAGATTTATTATTACGTAAACATATAGGTTAGATAATGTCAGACACGCTTTCAGGAACCGTTAAATGGTTCAACGAGTCAAAAGGATTTGGGTTTATTCAACAAGAAAACGGACCAGATTTGTTCGTTCATTTTAGCAACATTTCTGGCGACGGCTTTAAAACCCTTGCCGAAGGACAGGCCGTTACATTTACCGAAGGTAATGGTGCGAAAGGCCCTCAGGCCGAGAACGTTTCTCCTGCCTAAGCTTGTTATCTAGCATGAAAGGGCCTCTTATGAGGCCTTTTTTATTGTTTAGTGAAGATCGATCGCATGCGCTTTAAGCTTATCTAGCGCAACAATGTCCAACGCTTTTCCATGAGTAGATTGGAGGTTTACTTTAGGGGCCATGCCAGCCTCGTATGCCTCTAACCAGCGAGACGCACAAAGACACCAAGAATCTCCCTCCTTTAGGCCCGCAAAACCAAATTCAGGGCGAGGCGTGGACAAGTCGTTTCCACGAAAGCGGGAATATTCAAGAAAGCGCTCTGTCACGACAGTGCATACGGTGTGACTGCCATGGTCTTCCGCGCAAGAGTTGCAACAGCCGTCACGAAAAAAACCTGTCACTGGATCAGAGCTACAGGGCTCTAGCTCAGCGCCAAAAACGTTTAGGGATTCGAATGGTTCTAGCTGATCTGGCATTAAGACTCTCTACTTCAATTAAAAAATTGCCGAAATCGTTTCATCACATCGACGACTTCGTATAAACCCCGATTAAACTGCACCCGCATTTTCTGGCCCCAAGAATAATCAATAATTCTACGCTGGTATAAATGAACACTGACATGCCCCCACACTTGCCACCAAAGCATTGGGTTCATCCCTTTCCCGGTCTTACCCGTGTCTTTATTCAAGACCATCACTTGCATCTCAATACCACAATTGCGCGGGTGTTCGTAACTTAAGCCCGCCGCTCGAAAGCCCATTCTGACGAAACGGTCTTTCCATTCAGGCTCAGACCCAACAATCACGTAGTTTTTACCCGCAGAAAGCCCCTCTCGATACATGCTCTCAAAAACGCCATGCAGTACATCGGTCTCTTGGTAGTATCTTTCGATAAAAATCGCCGTAATTTCCATTAGCTCTTCATAGGCCGGCAAAAGAGAAAAGTCGCTTAGTGGCACCTGTTCGTCAAGCTCAAACGGTTGCTCACCGCGCTGCGCAAATACCAACAAAGCTGTCCCTATGACTCGAGCATTATGAAACACGATCAATATTCTTCCATATGCGTCCTGTTTCAAGGCAAACATCGCAATAGGGTCGTCCTTGTTACACATACCTCTGCTTGCATAAGACTTACGCCTAAGCTTCAGTACCGCCTCATATTCTGCCTGAGTCTCGACAAAACGATATTGCACTAGCTCTTGGATAGCCTCTGAGTTCAGTCCCGCCAAACGAATGTCTCTTGGCGTTTTCTGCGCAAAATGAAAACAGTGCTGAGCCAACTGTTCTTCAGTCTTAGACGTCAAATATGCGGTATCAATAAAACAGCGAATGCTATTTTCCTGCGTCAGGCCAACATTGGAAACTCGACCTCTTATATTCTGCATACCCTCAATTGAACCAAGGCTAAATGTCACCTCCATGCCTTCAAACAAGGTAAAGTCGGAGTTTATACCCGTTGCATAAAACCCGTTGCGCGAAAGGCTTTCTAATTCAAAGTAGCTATTTTGTTTGTAAATAAACGGGTGAACAATCTGGCCTTTTAGGCTTTGCTCAGGCGTCAAATGAATGGGCTGAAAGTTATCATGGCGACAAGACTGTTCGTGCTCAATCACGGCAGATACTTTGACGCCACCCAACCGCGTTGGCTGGCTATCAATCACGACACCTTTAATCACATACTCATGATTAATTAAAGGACTCAGCGTGATACTAATTTCATCACCTACGGCGTAGGATGTGGCTCCGACTTTATCAATAGTGATCGCAAAACCCAAGCTTGAGAAGTCACTTAGCGAAGCATCAACTTCACCTGATGAAGTTTGAACAAGTGCTTTAAATCCATGTTTGCCAGACAAAGCTTGTCTGGCAATACGCCGATCTTCATGACTAATAAAGCGCGTTTGAAATTCCATACTGTTTTGATACTCATACATGGTGTGCGCCGCGCTCCTTTATTGTTGTTATATTTCGCCCGATCGTACCGCGCCTCGAAGCAATTATCCCAGAAGCGCCCTCACCTGCCAAGCTTACAACGAGTCATCAAGACGAGTCACATCGCTAGTTCACGTAAATCCTGCAAAATACTCGCAACATGTGATGAGAAACGCGCGCCATCAACGCCATTCACCGCACGATGATCATAACTCAAGGACAACGGCAGCATTAGTCGCGGCTGAAACTCTCCGTCAATAAAGACTGGCTTGTAGAACGATTTAGACACGCCGAGTATTGCCACTTCAGGCGTATTCACTATCGGTGTAAAAGCCGTTCCGCCAAGAGATCCTAAACTAGATATAGTGAAGCATCCTCCTTGCATTTCCGCTGGACGGAGTTTTCGTTCACGCGCTTTCAACGCAAGTTCAGCACACTCTGTTGCCAGATCCCAAATGCTTTTCTGATCGACATCTCGGATAACCGGAACGACTAAGCCCGCAGGAGTGTCAACGGCCATTCCTATATGGATATAGTGTTTCTGAATGATAAGTTGATTTTCCATATCAATCGAAACATTGAATTGTGGCAGAGAGGCCAAAGCGTGAGCACAAGCTTTGAGTATAAACGGTAAGGGCGTTAACTTGACCCCTAAGGACTCCGCCTTCGCTTTCTTAGACTTCCGAAATAGCTCCAACTCCGTGATATCAGCTTCATCAAATTGGGTTACATGGGGAACTTGCAACCAACTTCGCTGCATATTCCTTGCTGTTAGAATCTGCATTTTATCCATTGCCGCCGGTTCGACTGAGCCAAACTCAGAAAAGTCGGGCAACGCTGGCGCTGCCGGCAAGCCATAAGCATTTCCACCCGGTGCCGAAATCGCCGTCTGGCTTAACTGGCCTTTTACGAATGCTTTAACATCGTCTTTAACCACCCGGCCACTTCGTCCTTTGCCCGTTACTAACGATAAATCGACGCCCAATTCACGCGCGAGCTTTCTTACCGCTGGGCCAGCATGGGCACTTGCAGTAGACGTCGACTGCTCATTTTCATCACGAACTGCCGCCTTCTTTTTCTTCAGGTCTTCAATCTCGGGCTCTGTCATCTTGGACTGTTTAGTCGTCTGCGCGACATTATCTGACGGATTCTGTTGAGTCGATTCTGCCGCCCCTTCAGAGTCCTCGGATAGCGTCAGACGGGCCACCAAGTCGCCCTCAGAAACTAAGTCACCAACCGATACAGAAACCTCCGCAATACTACCCGGCGCAGGGCTAGGTATTTCCATCGTCGCCTTGTCTGACTCCAACACCAATATTGTTTGATCTGACTCGATGACATCACCCACAGACATCAACAGCTCAATCACTTCGACTGACTCTGCTCCACCTAGATCGGGGATACTGACATCCATCACACCTCCAGATGCAACTTCGTCGGCTGCACTATCTGTCGTTGTCGCCGCTTTCTCAGCAGCCTTATCTGAACTTTCACTAACTGGCTGTTCAACTGACTGAGACTCCGGTTTTTTCGGCGCGCCAGTCGCAGACAATAGCGCCAAACAATCTCCCTGCTCTACTTTGTCTCCCTCTTTGACCATAAGCTTCGTGATGGTTCCACCCGACTCAAGTGGCACCTCCATCGTTGCTTTATCACTTTCCAGCACAACAAGTGCATCATCAGGACTAACTTGGTCCCCTTCTGACACACATATTTCAATCACCTCTACGGCCCCTTCAACACCTAGGTCAGGCACGACTACTTCGACTTCACTCATTGAGATCTCCTGATACCTATCGTTGCATTGGGCTGAGGCAGTTACGGTCAATATCGAACTTTCGAATCGCATCCATTACCACTGACACATCAACTTCGCCACTGTGACGCAATGCATCCAGCGCCGCGACAACGACATGATATCGATCGACTTCAAAAAACTGACGTAACTTTTCGCGCGTATCACTTCGACCAAAACCGTCAGTTCCTAGCACGGTATAGCCTTGACCAATATAGGGGCGAATTTGCTCGGCATACATCCGAACATAGTCTGTAGACGCGATGACTGGCCCTGCTCGTCCCTCGAAGCACGTTTCTACATAGGTACTTTTTGCAGGCTTATCCGGGTTAAGTCGATTCCAACGTTCCACTTTTTGCCCTTCGCGCGCAAGCTCGTTGAAACTGGTCACACTCCAAACATCACTCTCGACACCGTAGTCTTCCTGCAACAATTTCGCCGCTGCGCGCACTTCGTTTAAAATCGCTCCGCTACCGAGTAATTGAACCCTTGGCGTTTTCTTTTTGCCCTTCATGGCATGGCTTTCAAACAAGTACATGCCTGCCAAGATGCCCGCTTCGCTATCTTTTACCAAAGCAGGCTGAAGGTAATTTTCGTTCATCAAGGTAATGTAATAATAAATACTTTCATTGTCCTGATACATTCTGCGCATTCCATCTTGCAGAATGACCGCGAGCTCACAGCCGTAGGCTGGGTCATAAGCAACGCAATTTGGAACCGTGCTCGCTAGCACATGACTATGGCCATCTTGGTGCTGCAAACCTTCGCCATTAAGAGTTGTTCTTCCTGCCGTTCCGCCCAATAAAAAACCACGGGAACGCATATCACCTGCTGCCCAGGCTAAATCGCCAACACGCTGGAAGCCGAACATTGAATAGAATATGTAAAAAGGTATTAGCGGATAATCATGGGTACTATAAGACGTCGCACACGCCATCCAAGCCGCCATTGCTCCGGCTTCATTGATGCCTTCTTCTAGAATTTGGCCCGCCTTATCTTCACGATAATACATGACTTGATCGCGGTCATTAGGGACATATTTTTGCCCTTCGGAGGTATAAATGCCGAGTTGTCGGAACATACCCTCCATGCCAAACGTTCTCGCTTCATCCGGAACAATTGGCACTATACGCTTACCGATGCGCTTATCTTTTGTGAGTGCAGACAACATTCGAACAAACGCCATTGTCGTCGATATCTCTCGCTCACCCGAACCGGCCAACTGCGATTCAAAAATATCGATATCCGGAATTTGGAGTGGCGGGCTGCTTTCTCGGCGATTGGGATAAACACCACCGAGCGCATCACGCTTAGACTTTAAATATAAAGCCTCTGGGCTATCCGGTGCAGGGCGGTAGTAGGGCACTTCATCAATGTCATCATTACTGACGGGAACACCAAACCGATCTCTAAATGCTTTTAAGGTTTCCGTATCCAGCTTTTTAAGCGAGTGCGTGGTATTCGTTGCCTCTCCTGCTTTGCCAAAACCATACCCTTTGATAGTGTGCGCAAGAATAACTGTTGGCTGCCCTTTATGCGTAACCGCCTGCTGATATGCAGCGTAAATTTTATAAGGATCGTGTCCGCCTCGATTCAGCTGCGCAATATCTTCATCACTCAGCTCTTCGGCAAGCTTGGCGAGCTCAGGATATCGCCCAAAAAAGTGTTTGCGCGTGTAAGCAGCACCATTGGCTTTGAAGTTTTGCATTTCGCCATCAACAAGTTCATCCATTGCTCGCTGCATGAACCCCTGTTCATCGCGTTCAAAAAGGGTGTCCCACATTCGGCCCCAAACGACTTTAATAACATTCCAGCCGGCACCTCGAAACACCCCTTCAAGCTCTTGGATAATTTTTCCGTTACCACGAACAGGCCCATCTAAGCGCTGCAAATTGCAGTTAACAACGAAGATAAGGTTATCTAATTTTTCTCGGCCGGCCAGTGCAATTGATCCTAGCGTTTCAGGCTCATCCGTCTCGCCATCACCGACAAAACACCAAACCTTTCGGTCAGACTTATCAATGAGTTCACGGCTATCCAGATACTTCATGACGTGCGCTTGATAAATCGCTTGCAGCGGCCCTAGTCCCATAGAGACAGTAGGAAATTGCCAATAGTCAGGCATCAACCACGGATGTGGGTAGGAAGGAAGTCCTCCGCCATCAACCTCACTTCGGTAGGCATCCATTTGCTCCTCAGTAAAACGTCCTTCCAAAAATGATCTAGCATAGATACCTGGAGAAGAGTGCCCTTGAACATAAACAAGGTCAGCATCGCGCTTTTCGTTTCCCGCGTGAAAGAAGTAATTAAACCCAACATCATATAGGGTGGCACTGGATGAAAAAGATGAGATATGACCGCCGAGTTCGCCGGGGCGTTTGTTTGCCCTGAGAACCATTGCCATAGCGTTCCAGCGAACAAGAGAGCGTATACGCCGCTCCATAAATAGATCGCCCGGCATTCTTGCTTCTTGATCTCTAGGGATCGTATTCCGATAGGCTGTAGTGACACCATATGGCACCTCTACACCAGAATTTTTTGCTTGCTCGGCGAGCTGTCGAAGAATAAAGCGTGCTCGTTGCGGACCCTCTGCCGCGATAAGTGACTGAAGGGCTTCTAGCCACTCAGAGGTTTCAATAGGGTCATTATCTTCCAACATTAAACTCTCCCTTGAGTTCGTAGTGAAATGCGAATCTAAGGTTCTCCCGTTAATCAGTGTAGACCCTAACTAGCAGAATGCTTCACGCTATCGACCGCCTTATCCACTTTCAGTATTTTTTCTATCAAACAAATGTTTTAAATGCGAATATTGATCATTTCATGTACACTTCAAACTTAATTAAGTTCAGTTAACAGCAATATCAAGTAACTCAAGAGAGATACGTCAACATGTCTTTGCTCTATATGAATAGCCAAAAAATACTAGGCGCTCTTCTTCTGTTCGCATCAAGTATGGTTAGTGCTGTTCAACCACTCACTGAAGCTGATATGGATAATGTATCTGCTGAAATCGGTCAAAATATTTTGGATATTTTTGGTCCTGCAGCCGCGGGTCTAGAAGACGATATAGATCCAAGCGAAGGTTCAACGGAAAGCGCGGACACGAGCAATAAAGACGCGGCCGATGTCGCGCTTAAAGACGAAGAGCGTCGAACCGCTGAAACGGGTAGCGAGCAAGTAATTACCTTTGATAGCTTTGAAGATGCACAAACGGCTATCGAAGAAAATACACAAACAATCGGAACAGCAAGCGCATTCAAAACGTCGAGCGAGATTCAGTACAAAACTAAAGGTTTTAGCCATAAGGCTGACTTCCTTGGCGATGGGTCGGTCGTTCACACGCGCGACCTCAAAATCGACCTATTGAAACTCGAAAATCTTCGTGGCGATTACAATGATGGTGACCGCACGGTAGGTAACATCTATTTGTCTAATTGGGAGTCGCGAGGCAGTACTCGCATGCAAGAAAGAGATTAACCTTCAGACATAAAAAAACCGGTGACAAACACCGGTTTTTTTATGTCTAGTAATTAGCTCAGCGGGTCCCGTAAACGACCATCGTTTTTCCTTTCACCTGAACAAGGCCCTGCTCTTCAAGCGTTTTCAGTACGCGCCCAACCATCTCCCTTGAACAACCTACAATACGACCAATCTCTTGTCGTGTAATCTTAATTTGCATGCCATCAGGGTGCGTCATCGCGTCAGGCTCTTTACAAAGATCAAGCAAGGTACGAGCAACACGGCCTGTCACATCTAAAAATGCTAGATCGCCAACTTTACGAGTGGTTTGACGCAAACGCGACGCCATTTGCTCGCCAATGAAGTATAAAATTCTTGGATCTTGCTGGGAAATCTCGCGAAATTTGGTGTAACTAATCTCCGCGACTTCACACTCTATTTTAGCCTTAACCCATGCACTGCGAGAGTCCATGTTGTCGAACAGTCCCATCTCTCCAAAAAAGTCACCAGTGTTCAAGTAGGCCATTATCATCTCACGCCCATCATCGTCTTCGATAATGACCGTTACTGAGCCTTTTATAATATAAAAAAGAGAGTCGCTCTTATCACCCGCATAAATAATTGTGCTTTTACTCGGGTACTTTCTTCGATGACACTGAGACAAGAAGAAGTCTAAGTGCTTCGTTTTACTTTCTACTGGTTTTAAAATAGTGGACATTTCGGATACCTTTTTTATGCTGCTTGTCATCAGACGGGAACATCCCATTAGGAGCGCCTGAGCTCACATTTATTACTCCATAATGATTCGATAAGTTTGCGAACAAACCTCTCCAAACCATTGATCTACAAAAAGTATAGACCAAGAAACCAAATACACATTTATAATTGGGCTTCTTATTGTGTTAATCTGCGCTGCAATTTTGTAACAATAAAGCAGGCTACGATTATGAACGTGAGCATTAACTGGGGTGGTGACGCAAAGTTTGTTGGGCGTTCGGGATCAGGGCATTCCATTACGATGGATGGCCCTCCTGATCATGGTGGCAATGACCAAGGTCCTCGGCCAATGGAAATGCTTTTACTCGGACTTGGTGGGTGCACATCTTTCGATGTGATGAGCATTCTTCAAAAGTCACGCCAAGATATTACTGAGTGCCGCGCCGAAATCGACGCTGAGCGTGCCGACGAAGTCCCTAGTGTTTTCACTAAAATCAACATCCACTTTTACATTTCCGGCACCAATTTAAAGGCAGCGTTAGTTAAAAGAGCCGTCGCTTTATCCGCGGAAAAATATTGCTCCGCATCTATAATGCTAGAAAAAGGCGGGGTCGAAATTACCCATAGCTTTGAGATCTGTGAGAACTGAGAGAACTGAGAGAACTGAGAAATGACTGACAAAAAATTAAAGCTCCATGGCTTCAACAATCTAACAAAGTCACTAAGCTTCAACATCTACGACATTTGTTTCACAGAAACAGACAAAGACCGTCGCGAGTACATTGCCTACATTGATGAAATGTACAACGCGGAGCGCCTAACGCAAATATTGACAGACGTTGTCTCGATCATTGAGGCAAACATTCTGAATATTGCGCGACAGGACTACGACCCTCATGGCGCAAGCGTCACCATGCTCATCGCAGAGCACGAAGTCGCCCCGGAAGATAATGATACGACGGAAGCTCCCGGGCCTCTGCCCGATACGATTGTCGGACACCTCGACAAAAGTCATGTCACGGTCCATACCTATCCAGAAAGCCACCCAGTTAATGGCATTAGTACTTTCCGGGCAGATATCGACGTGTCGACCTGCGGCCTAATCTCTCCATTGAAAGCGCTAAACTACCTCATTCATAGTTTCGACTCCGACATTGTTATGCTCGACTACAGAGTAAGAGGGTTTACGCGAGATATTGATGGAATAAAGCATTACATTGACCACGAAATCAGTTCAATACAAAACTATCTAAGCGAAGACACGCAAGACGCTTACCAAATGGTCGATGTAAACGTTTACCAAGAAAACACCTTTCACACGAAAATGCTGCTCAAAGACTTTGACGTTAAAAGCTACCTCTTTGGAGAAAGTGCAGACAACCTGTCGGAAGAGCGCTTGGGCGCCATAAGCAGTGACTTGCGCAAGGAAATGCAGGAAATTTTCTATTCCCGCAATATGCCGTAAATTGATAGCCTAGCGATTACTAGCCGTCACAGAGCCGTTCATAGTCTGCGACGGTAGACCCTTGCACAAAATCAATACCAAACGTTCGCATACGTTGCAGGCAAATAGCACTATCAACAGCGCTAGCCAACACGCTCTTTCCAAGGTAATGAGCAACCTCCACTACCGAGTCTGCGGGGCCTTTCTCAGCGTTCTCACCATTTAGCGCTTCTATATAACTTTCATCGATTTTAATCATATGCACGGGCAGTGCTTTCATGAGATAGAACGGCGCATGAACGGTGCCAAACTGATCCAAACAAAAACGAAAGCCTAGCTCGGCAAGCTGTGCCAGTCGATCGGCTGCAGCATGAGTATCGCTAATGACAGAGCTATCATAAATATCGAACCAAATTTCTTCAGGTTGTATTTTACCTTCAGTCACTAGCTCAGCCAGCCTATCCGGCACAGTATCCGAGTTGAGTGCATATCCGCTGATTTTCAATCTGACTTGGCCCAGCCCTTCCCAGTCAGGAGACGCCTCTTGATATCTTCTCGCGATACGCTCAATCCACCAGCAGTCCAGCGCAATTGCATCACGTTGAAGCTCTGGCACAAATGACACCCCTGAGCCTACTTCAGAGCACAACAATTCGCACTGCTCATCGTTCGCTGCATCTGCAGATATACCGATTGCTCTTTGGTAGAAAATCTCAAACGCTTTGCTATCTACGGTACTCTCATGAGAAACCTCTTCTGAACCAATATCAGCTAAGTGCTGATCAAGCTTGACCTGGTCTTCCAAAGGCTCAATCAAATCTTTTTCGGGCGCTGGAGAAGCTGTCGGAAGCGGGCGTTTGACCTCATCATCCGTAATAGATGTCAGAGGCACGGGCGTTAAATCAGCGGACGCTTGCCGAAATAACGATTCTGGGTTAATAAAGCCCAACGTAGAGTTAGCTTCACCGATTTCAAAAATAAACGCCGACTGATTACCATCCTCGCGATATAACGCTAAGCGCTCACTCAGCCTGACGCTGAGCAGTTCCATATCATCATCGATCGAAAACAATACGAAATCGTATGCATTCAAACGACCCGTTATCGCATCCCCTTCGCGCAATTCAAGTAACAAGCCGCCAACATCTTTTGTTGTCTCTGCTGGCGCTGGGCGCAAACCCTCACCTTTCTCTGCCATTAGGCGGACATAGAGTAGACCACATGGCGCATGGCGGTCCCCCTCTAGCATTTGCGAGCGAATTCTACGACAACTCTCTTGGTAATTGAGAACACCCGAATTTGGATCATGACTCGACTCAAACGCTAACTTCTCATAGACGTCCTTAATCATGTCATCCAAACCTTGGTTCACTATTGGCACTTCATAGTTTGGATCAGGTTTGATTTTTTGGCTTTTCAAATAACGTGCGAATTTAAAAAGCCCCAACTCGACTACTTTCATTCCCTGGTGATTAACAAATACAAACTTGCTATACCCCTTGGCGACCCAAACTAGGCGCATGAATTGAGGGTCTTCAGCCGATTTTAAGAGCTGAACCCATGAACCCGCTTGCAGGGATCTCGCTCGTCGAATCCAAGGTTTAAGCTCCTGTAAGACTTTAGTATTCCGAGCTTCTCGCGTTTCTTCCGTCTCCTCCACTTCTTCGATAACAGATGTAACCATCTCCTGTTTGCGATAAGGCGCAGACTGTATCAAACTTTTCAACTCATCCCTGACTACCTCTGGCGGGCGATCATTGCCTGAAACAGTCCTTAAACCTTCCTGAATTCGAGGAAGAATCTGCTTCATATCCAATTTGCTATCGGGCTTTTCGCTAAACTCCATTAGGGTATCAACGATCGCTAGGTGATCACCCCATTCGTCACTGTCACTGCCATATTTTATATGCGTCAAGCGCAGCAAGTCTTTCCAGCCGTGGTCAATTAGCGTTTGTACGGCTTTCGGTACAGGCCTGCCACCAAGTCGCTCATTTAACGCTTCGACTACCGCGGCTTTGGCTTGGTCTACGCGATAAACCCCTTCCGCTGCTGCCGCCACTCGCTCTACATTTTTGGTATAAGAACTAGCTTGCTTGGATACCATCTCGTCAAGCTCCTGAAGAGCTTGATCAAATACGGCAGTATCTTGGTCAAAATTTTGTAGGATTTGCTTAACTAAACCATCAACTTTGGACTGATTTAACGGACTCAAACGGGCACCTTTAGCGCCTAACTGAGCGATCCTATTCATGACTTGCCGAACGGAATGACTGGACTCAGAAAAAAAGTTTTCATCCCGCAGTAAGACTTTTAGAAGTGGTATTTCGAGTTTATTAAGTTGCGTTTTTGCATCAATGGTCAAACGAGGATTATGCTTGAGGCTAACAAAAAATCGATCTACAACGTCGATGGCGACTTGCTGATCTTCGTCGATACCTTTTGACTCATCTCCATCTGTTTCAAGGTTACCTAATACTCGTTCCAACAAGCTTCGTTCGTCACTCTCGTCGCCAATATCTTGCGACGCTGTTTGCATAAACGAGAGGCCTTGTGTCATCTCATCTTCGCTATATTTTTCTTCCCTAGCTGCCGCAGTAATTGCGGAGTCTGGCCTATCACCTAAACCCGTCTTAAGTGATTTCATTAGTCCCAAAACTTTGTCAAACGCTGCCTGCGCTTCCGCTTGGTTTGCACGAAACGCATCACTACCGTCGTCTGACCTGCTCATCGGCGAAGATTGAAACGGCGCCGACGTATCCAGCACACTATCCTGCTCTGCCGTTTTTAGTGGTGCATCAGACAGTGGTGAGCCATAAGGTCGCTGAGGTGTTTCCTTGGGTAAAACAGGCAATTCATTTGTTACTCGCTGACGTACGGAGCCTCTGCCCGCGCCGCTTTTCGGCAAGGTGTTATTCTGTTCTGGCACGACCGCGTTTGCGCTGCCCTCTTCTTCGGCAGGCGTATCCTCAGCAGTGTCGTTAGCGCCTAGCTTAGAGGGGGTCTTTTTCAACTGTTTAGATGCATCAAAGTCGGCCAGCACACCATGCCCAGCTAACACTTCATTCAAACGTTCATAAAGCGGTGCTAAATCTTGCATAAAGCTATTTTCAAACACTTTGAATAGAACGCGTTCAACCGTGTTATTGACGACCATGCCATGGATAGCATGACGATAGGCAAGAACGAATAGCTCAGGCCCAAAAACGCTATGCTTGTATTCTTCCGCAGAGAAACCGACTGCATCCATACGCACTCTTAGCGGCAATAAATACTCATGATACTTTGACTCAGCTTTCGTAATTAAGACACGAGACGTCAGCCAATCTTCAAATTCTCCTTTATCAATCAAGCTAAGGTTGTCTGTGACATCAGCTTGATGGACATACTGCGTCCTCAAGAAAGAAACAGCATCCTTAAGTGCCAAGAAAAACCGTTGCGTTATTGATGCATTCTTCCGTTTTAACTGCTGCACCAACTCCATATACATGTTGGCAGACTGATCAGTCGATGCGCCAACCGCTTCTTCTTTTAACGCCGCTTCAAGGGCAGGAAAAACGTTTTCCCATAACGGGTCAGACAAGCTTAGGATTTCCTTAATACAATCCGTTAGTATCAACTTACTATCATTGATAACGACTTGGGCTGGCTTGCTCGTTAACGCAATAGCCTGCAACGCTTGAAACTCTGCATCGTACTCACCAATAAACCTAACGCCAGTCGCGCATTCTATTTTCCGCGCAACTTCTACGGCAACCTCATAGTGGACCCCTTTTGGGCCGAGAAATCGGAGGGAGAAAACCTGAGTCGGGCTCATGCTCAACTCTGCCTTGATCGCCTTTGAAGCGGTCAGCTCATAGGTTAAAAACATCCCCTGATCACAAAAGTCAGAAATAACACAGGGCCACTTCGCACCGCCCTGTAAACATACGACTGCTTCATGATGAATTGCTTTTCGATAACTCGTTCTGCGTTCCATTCCTCGAATCCGCTCATTTAAATCTTGAAAAGGCCTTGCCCAAAAAAGCTAAACCTCTACAGGATGATTTTCTATGTACTATAACGACCGAACCAACACTTTGGCATTTCGGTCATGATTGTAGAGCTTTGCTCCGGGCAAACGATCTGCGCTGACACCTTCAAAACCCCGCTCCTTGAACCAATGTTCAGTCTGGGTCGTCAACACGAATAATTTATCAATGCCAAGACTATCCGCTCGCTTTATGATTTCCAAAAGGATTCTATCCCCTCTGCCTTCCTTACGATAGCTCTGCTCGACTGCAAAACAGGATAGTTCCGCACTTTGGTTTTCTTGATACGGATAGAGCGCTGCACACGCAATGATCGCATTGTCTCGAACATTGACCACAAAACACTCTAGTTCCGATTCAACACGCTCACGCGAGCGCCTAACCAACACACCTTTGTCCTCAAGTGGCCGTATCAACTCAAGAATTCCATTGATATCTTCTAAACGAGCTGGCCGTATTTCATCATAGCTATCGGCACTGATCATGGTGCCAGAACCATCTCGGGTGAAAAGCTCTCTCAGCAAAGCGGCATCAAGGCAGTAGCTAACTAAATGTGCACGCTTAACCCCCTTAAGACAGCTGTTGATGGCGACAGCCAAATGCCCTCGCACCTCTCCGTCGGCCGCTCCAGTTAACGAATCTAGGCATTTTTTCGCCGTTTCGATGCCTAACTGCTTTATGGCCCCTAAATTTTCTTGAACCCCATTTGCGGCGCCAAATAGCACTAACTTATCAGCACTCAGCTGAGATGCGACATCGCCAGCAAGAGATTCATAACCCAGGTTAAAAATCTCTCCCGTGGCGGAGTAGCCGAGAGCAGGAATTAATACAATATCGCGATTGTTCAATGACGCATTTACCGCATCAACATCCAATTTTCGAAAAATACCGGTGCAGCAATAGTCAACGCCATTAATAACGCCCATTGGCTTGGCCATTACAAAATTACCGCTCACGACACGAATACTGGCGCCATGCATTGGCGAATTAATCACACCCATAGATAGTTTTGCTTCAAGTTCAGCGCGCAACCGTCCATATGCATCTAGCACGAAAGGCATAGACTCTAATGGCGTGACTCTTAAACCTTGATGGAAGTTTGAGCTTGCCCCTTGCCCAGCAATGGCCGCATCAATTTGCGGGCGAGCACCAAAAACAACGACTATTTTAACGCCTAAGCTATTTAATAAAGCCAAGTCATGAATAAGGTTTTCGAGCCGTTCACTGGCCAGCGCTTCGCCGCTTAGTGACAGTACCATCGTTTTGTTTTGATGGGCCTTGATGTAGGGCGAAGCATGGCGAAACCACGACACCCAATCCTCAGAACTTACACTATCTTTCACGCTTGACTCTCTGTTTCTCTAATACAATATTTTCGAATTAAACCCTGCAACACATTTGCCATAGGCCGCACTTGCGAGTCGGCTAAGTACTCATCAGGCTGATGCGCTTGATCGATAGATCCGGCACCCATCACGACGGTTTCAAAACCCATTTTGGATAAAAAAGGCGCCTCGGTAGCGAACGATACGGCGCCCGCAACCGTTTTAGTCATGCTTTCACACGAGCGCACCAGCTCACTATCTGCAGCGGTTTCAAAGGGGTCAACGTGATCGATCAAGTCGGACAAACGCGCCTCGATGTTTCGGTGCGCCGCCAACGTCGACACGATACCATTAATTTCACTGCGGATGGAGGAAGAGTCCATGCCCGGCAGTAAGCGCACATCAAAACTTAGCTCGCAATGTCCGCATATTCTATTTGGGCTATCGCCGCCCGCCACATGCCCCAAATTTAAAGTGGGGGTTGTGACCTCAAAACCCGGATGCTGATAACGGGCCTGAATAGACAAACGATACTTCAACAACTCAGTGATCATTTCATTCATCGCTTCAAGAGCGCTATTTCCAAGCCCCGGATTGGACGAATGGCCTGAACGCCCATTAATACGGATACCTTGCATCATAATCCCTTTGTGCATCCGTATTGGGCGAATATTAGTGGGTTCACCGATAATTGCGGCTCGACCCTGTATAGCTGCCGACGCCGCAATAGCGCGAGCACCGGACATAGAGCTTTCTTCATCTGCAGTGGCTACAACGATCAATGGCTGCTTTAACACGCCCGCTTCTAACCCACGCAATGCTTCAACAATGATAGGAAAGAAACCTTTCATATCGCAGCTACCTAAACCGTAAAAACGTCCATCACGATAATCAAGCGAGAACGGGTCACTACTCCACTTGGAGGCATCAAAAGGGACCGTATCAGTATGCCCCGCTAGCACCAAGCCATTGCAACCCTCTCCCAAGGTAGCAATCAGATTATACTTTCCTGAACTGCCAGGAACATCGTGCACTTCAGCATTGAAACCTAGCAAGGAAAACCATCGGTGTAGGGTCCTAACAACGCCTTCATTGCTCTGATCCCAATCATCTGATGGCGAACTAATAGAAGGCACGGCGATCAACTCTGCGAGAAGTTTATCGTAACTGGGTAACTCTACTTTAGGGAAAGCATGGACGCTCATCGTGCCGCACTTAAAACAAACAGTTCAGCAACCTCTTCGCGCTGCACATTGTAGGTCACATTCCCTCCACCTGCAGCGGGAACCAACTCAAAATAGAATTCATCACTTGCCTGCAAGGTACCTTCGTAGCTTTTACCTGAGGACAGGACAACACGAAGTTGTTTCCCTAAAGATTTATCCAAGTCTGCCAGTTCAAGTGGAATGAAGCGTTGCTCTAACGCGGGTTGCTCAGGCTTAACATCGGCGACTTTCACCGTTGGGCGAAAGTACGCAGATTCCAAGACTAATTTCGCTCCGGCAACGGAGGCATCATTAACTGATAGTGATACGCCATGTTCCTCAAAAAGATTCTCGTCAAACTGAGTAAGCATCTCAGCAGGACTCTTAGCTTTTTCTCCTAGCAGCGATACTTTTACCTGCCCGCCTAAGCTCATGAACGTATAGTACGCATTTACTAAGGTATCATTCACAGTAATCCCGCTGTTTTTTAATTTTCGCTGCCAATCTAGAGCAGCACCCTGCGCAAATCCCTTACGTGCTAAACCTGTTCGAAGCTCACAGAAGTTAGCAATTCGACGCAAGTAACCGTTGTCAGCATAACTGATCGAAACATCTTGGATAGCTGATTGCGTCCAGCCTGAGTCATTGATTCCCGATGGCAGCGACAACCGAAGGCTTAAGCGACCTAGTTCATAGAGTTCAGCATCCAATTGAATCGACCCTGCTAACGCCTCAGGCGATTGAGGAAACCCTATAACGACATCAGCTCTCTGCTCAGCTATCCCCATCTCCTTGAGCTCTTGATGGCCCACACGTTCGGTCTCGGCACAACCATACAAAGCCAAGGGAAGCGAAATTTCCGGAGCATGCTCACTAGCCAACAAAACCTCAAGGTCACGGCCCTCTAGAGGCGCCCTTATTTTGTTGAGAATAACCCTCTCTAAACTTTTAACCGATAGAGATTTCAGCTCAACAAGCCCTTGCATCAGCGAGAAATACCCGCCATATTCTAGCCTTAACTCAGGAATAAAGAGCGGTCTCTTCAATGCATAAGGTGTCAGGACAACATCCTTAAAGGTCAGGGATCCGTCAAAGCTAGAAGAAATCCAACCATATGAAATCGAGATTTTTTGGCCATAGGCATCGCGCGCCGCCTCTGCGGCCTGATAGCCAAACAAAGTAACCGCTGCCTTGGAGCTGAGCACCAGCGCAATAAAAATGAAAGAAACACGCAACAATGACTTTTTCATACTTGAGATATCACTAAAGGAAAATCGGGAACGAACTTAAACTATAGCAAACATCAACCAACAGTCAGTTCTGACATCAAAAAAGGCGAATACTTCCATTCTAAGCGTTCCGTAACTATAAATTTTGGCGTACAACTGTAAAAATAGTCCTACTTATTCCTTTCTATGCTAAGTCATTAGTTTTCATGCTTAGCAAGACCCGGCAATTCAATAATTAAATACTATGACCGATCGAAACGACACTTCTCGAGCAGTGGCACTACTAAAGCAAACGCTGCCTGAAATGAACAAACGCGGCATTGCCACGACACCAGAAAACTATGCCGTATGGTATGAGTATGTCAGTGGAGATAACCCTGATTTAGTAAACGAAGTTAATTTACTAGATCTGAATAAAACAGCATTCACCACGGAAGTTCATCGCGATCTATACAACCGCTATATTGCTGGCGCGCGTGAATCTGCAGTGAACAAGCTCAGCGAGGGCGTAAAAGAAATTATCGCCGAATACCTTAAGCGCTCTTTAGCTGAGGGGAGCGGCCTGAATAATTATGCACAAGCACTTAGTCAATTTGGCTCGGATATGGAGGGAGCAAGTAACGTTTCCGACATAAAGAATATGATCTCTACCTTGATAGAGGAGACCCATAAACGGGAAGTCGCAACCGAAGAAATGAGCGGAACACTTTCTTCAATGGCCAATGAAATGCGCAAGCTTCGAACAGAGGTCGCTCGTCTTAACGCCGAAGCAACAACAGATAGCCTCACCAAAGTCAGTAATAGACGCGCTTTTGATCTGGATATTGAGCAGTTAATGAGCTCTGCAACAACAGAGAACAAGCCACTAACCCTTATCATTCTTGATATCGACAAGTTCGGCACATTTAACGATAAGTTCGGTAACGTCATCGGCGACAAAGTTCTGCGGTTTGTCGCTACGCTATTCAAGAAAAATATTAAAGGAGGAGATTCAATTGCTCGGTTAGGTGACGATGAGTTTGGTATTCTGCTACCTGAAACGGACTATCATGGCGCGCTAGTCGTTGCCGACAATGTTCGTGAAAAACTTGCTAAGCAAACACTTTCAGACAGCGCCGCAAAAATACAGCTTGGCACAATCACTGTTTCTTGCGGCGTCGCAAGCCTCAAACCGTCAGAGTACCCCGAAGAATTATTTGGCCGTGCAAGCGCATGTTTACGGGAAGCTCAGAAAAATGGGGATGCGGTGGTGGGAGAGGAAAACCTGCCTGACAATGGCAATGAATCAGACGTTCAACTATAGACAATAAAAAAGCCCGAGCTCTATCGCAAGCACCGGGCTTCCATCAATGGAATTGATTAAACCGACGTCTCCTGCGGCGGCATATTCGTAATCAACGTCCCAACACCCTCATCTGTAAATATCTCAAGAAGTGTTGCGTGATTTAAGCGACCATCAATTATATGTGCACTTTGGACGCCCTGCTTAACTGCTGATAATGCGCAGCCTATTTTTGGAAGCATTCCTCCATAGATCGTACCATCATCAATCAGGTCGTCGACTTGTTGCGTCGACAAACCAGTCAGCACATTTCCTTGCTTATCTTGCAGGCCAGAAATATTCGTCAGTAAAATAAGCTTTTCAGCGTTTAGCGCTTCCGCCACTTTACCGGCAACTAAGTCGGCATTTATGTTGTAAGACGTTCCGCCTTTCCCTACACCAATCGGCGCAATTACCGGTATAAAGTCACCTGTTGTCAGCATATGAATAACGTCAGCGTCAATTGAGCTGACCTCCCCGACATGTCCAATATCAATGATTTCCGATTTTTGTACGTCAGGGGAAGACTTCTTCACTTCGAGTTTTTTCGCTTTAATGAAGCTTGCATCTTTGCCCGTCAGGCCGATTGCCTTGCCGCCATTACTATTTATCAAGGCCACAATTTCTTTATTTACAAGGCCGCCCAATACCATTTCAACGACATCCATCGTCTGAGAGTCAGTGACTCTCATCCCATCGACAAAGTGGCTCTCAATGTTCAGCCGTTTGAGTAGGTCTCCAATCTGAGGGCCGCCGCCATGCACGACAATTGGGTTAATACCTACTGCTTTCATCAATACCACATCACGCGCAAAGCTGTTCTTTAGTTCCTCATTTTCCATTGCATTGCCGCCGTATTTGATAACGATGGTCGACCCAGCGAAACGCTGTATGTAAGGCAATGCTTTGTTGAGTACTAAAGCAACTTGCTCCGCAGACTCTCTATCCAAGCTCATTCGTTATTTATTCCTATTTCAAAAGTCTAAGTTCAAGCTTGGTTCAACTACCGCTAACTGAGCCTTAAATTTCTCTTTGATACTCTCCAAGGCTTCATCATCATCAGCCTCGAAACGTAACACAAGCACTGGCGTTGTATTTGACGCTCGACATAGCCCCCAGCCATTGGGGTAATCAACTCTCAGACCATCGATTGTCGAGGCATTACCATCGATAAAGCTACTCTTTAACTGACATAGCTTCTCTACGATCAAAAACTTACTTTCATCAGTCACTTCAATATTAATTTCAGGCGTGCTGACGTCTTCCGGAAACGCTTGGAACACCTCATCAGACGTACTGTCTTCAACGCCCAGTATTTCAAGTAAACGTGCGGCACTATAAAGACCGTCATCAAAACCAAACCAGCGCTCTTTAAAGAATACATGTCCACTCATTTCACCAGCCAACAAGGCGCCAGTCTCTTTCATTTTTGCCTTAATCAGGGAGTGTCCGGTTTTCCACATAATTGGACGACCACCATAACCTGAAATAAGCCCGTTCAGGCGTCTTGAACACTTCACATCAAAAATAACATCGGCACCGGGATTTCTAGAAACAACATCTTTCGCAAACAGCATCAATAAACGATCTGGCCAAATGATTTTACCAGTATTAGTTACCACACCTACACGGTCGCCATCGCCATCAAATGCAATACCAATATCTGCATCGTGCTCTTCAACTGCCGCGATTAAGTCCTGCAAATTTTGAGGCTTTCCTGGGTCCGGATGATGGTTAGGGAAGGTGCCATCAATCTCACAAAACAACGGAATCACCTCGCAGCCAAGTTCTTCGATTAACGCTGGACCGAGCTCCCCAGCCACGCCGTTCCCCGCGTCAACAACCACCTTCAATGGTGCCGCAACGGCGATATCATTGAGTATTGTATCCAGATAATCTCTATCAATAGACTGCTGTGAGCGGGTGCCTTGGCCTTCAGAAAAGTCTTGCAAAATAATACGGTTATATAGCTTTTGAATGTCTTCTCCGGCAAGCGTATTACCCCCCAACATCATTTTGAACCCATTGTAATTACTAGGGTTGTGGCTACCGGTAATCATCACACCCGAGCCCGTATTCAAGTGGTGCGTTGCGAAATATAAAACCGGCGTAGGCACTTGACCAACCACAATCGCATCAAGGCCCGTACTCACAATCCCCTTCGTGATTGCTTCACAATACGCTTCGCTCGATAGTCGACCGTCATACCCAACACACAATGCCGTTTGCCCCTGGGCTAACGCTTCGGACGCCAGCGCACGGCCGATAAGCTCCACGATCGCCTCACTAAGCGTCTCGTCAACAACACCACGAATATCGTACGCTCGAAAAATAGACTGAGGCACATCTAGTTCTAACTGCTCTACTTCCTGAACCATTGAATCATTCTCTTCATCATTAAAACCCGTCAAGCCGTCCTCGGACTCACCTAAAACATCTAAATCCAACAAGTCATCATCGAAAAGTGGAGCATCGCTTGGCGCTGAAGGGCTCGCAGCCTCCTCAGGAACATCTTTGCCGCTAGACAATGCCGTTAATCGGTCATGCACTCGCTCCTTAGCCTTCTGTTTTGCTAAATCGCTAAGATTCGACGTCAACGTTTTAACTTCTGCATAATGAATGTATTTTGACTTTTTTCCTTCCCCGGAAATGGCGACTTTAATCGTCTGCGATGCAGCCATTAAATCATCCCGAATACGCGCGACGTTAGACCGAGAAACAAGGACCACCGCCATTACACATAGAACAACAAACGCACCGAGACAAAGCAATATCAACAACCGCTCAACCCGAGCGAAATTAGGATCATCACTGACGAAACTGATACGCCATGAACTACCTGGAACAGCAATCACTTGCGCCTTTTCTATATTGCCATCACCTAATTTAATGATGGCCTTTGCACGCGCATCAGTACTATTTTTCAGTGCCACCGTCCCCTGTGCTATCGATGAGGGCAAAACCAAACTTTGTTTTAGCAACAAGGTGTTTTGAACGACTAGAACAGCCCCCAGTAAATCCCCGGTTTCTGGGCTATTAATTGCAGCAGCAGACTGCATTAACCACCTATCTGTATCTAGAAAAGAGTCCATACGAATCTCTTCCCCATCAATCACTCTGCGCACAGCGTCAACGTTAGCGAAGGTCAATGTTGGATGCTTCATCCGCATAGCGCCAAGATCGTCTAACGAAATCAAAAACAACGACTCCAGGTCTTTATACATCACCTTTAACGTCGATTCTAAATTGGCAACTTTTTCTTTATCCCCAAACGCTTCGACGACCAGCGGCGACGAAGACAAAGCCTCAGTCAAGGCCTCTCGCTCTTCGATAAAACGCTTAGCACTGCGGACTAAACCAGTGCTTACGACTTCCGTTAAGCGCTGAGCTTGCTGCTGCTCTGCCTGCTGAATGACCACAAACTCGAGTGACGCCACCAACAGCGCCGCAAATATAACGATCGCTAACGCAGGCTGATAAATCCAAGAACCAAGACGCTGACCGCTAGCCAAAGCTGGCTTAGACTGCCCCACTTGTTCTTGCTTCGACTTCTCTTTTTCTTTCTTAGCAATTTCTTTTACAACAGCATCTTGCTTACTGAAGAGTCCCATTGATTTTCCTTGATCTAAGCTACCAGTATTCAGGTATCGTTTATTAGGCTTTTACTTAAGTCCGGTAGAACCAAAACCACCATCACCGCGTTGCGTTTGCTCAAATTCTTCGACGATATCGAACTCTATCTGCACCACTGGAACGACGACTAACTGCGCAATACGTTCACCCACAGAGACCGTAAATTCATCCTTTCCTCTGTTCCAGCAAGAAACCATTAACTGACCCTGATAATCGGAATCGATCAACCCGACCAAGTTTCCTAACACAATACCGTGTTTGTGCCCTAAACCAGACCTAGGCAATATCATTGCTGCTAAGCTAGGATCTTCGACATATAAGGATAGACCTGTGGGCAACAAAACAGTTTGCCCCGGTTGAATAGTTAAGTCTTCATCAATGCAGGCTCGCAAATCAAGACCGGCAGACCCGGCTGTCGCATAGGCTGGCATCGGGATCTCTCCACCTAAACGAGAATCGAGAATTTTAAGCTGCATTTTTTGACTCGTCATCCTATCCCTTCTTATCCAATTTAGTTGTTGATTTTCGCGTTTTTGAATTCAAAACTATTGATTTTACGATACTTCTAGCCAACTCTTTTTTGCTTTGTTTGGGCACTTCGATTATCTCGTTCGCTGTAATAATATGGACAGCATTGTGATCACTATTAAAACCAATATCGGACCTAGAGACATCATTTGCGACAATCATATCTAGGTTTTTCTTAACCAACTTACCCTTTGCATAGTTAAGTACATCATTAGTTTCAGCTGCAAAGCCGACCACATAAGGCTTGCTTGGTCGAGCCGCAACCGTTGCAACGATATCGACATTTTGCGTCAGGTTAAGAACCACGTCGTCCTCACCTTTCTTCTTCATTTTTTGATCCGCAACCATTACCGGCGAATAATCCGCAACGGCGGCAGCACTGATAAAAATATCACAGCCTAATGCTATCTCTTGATCGACCGAAGACATCATCTCGGTGGCAGATTCAACCATCGCTACCTTAACTTGCTTCGGTCGCTCAATTTGGACAGGACCCGACACCAGCACTACATCCGCGCCTTGCTCTGCGCAAGCGGCTGCAAGTGCATAGCCCATTTTCCCAGAACTGTGATTACTAATATATCTAACAGGATCGATAGCTTCTCGTGTTGGACCTGCAGTGATAACCACTCTCTGACCAGATAGCGGGCCAGCATCAGCGTCTAACAACACAGCTAAAACCTCTTCGACTGCATCACACAGCTCCGACGCTTCCAGCATTCTGCCCGCGCCAATATCGCCACATGCTTGCTCACCTTCCGCCGGCCCCAAAAAAGTTACTTGTTCCAAAAGGGCTGTCTGAAGCTCTCGAATATTGCGCTGAGTAAGAGGGTTAGACCACATCGCTTGGTTCATTGCTGGTGCAATGGCGACCGGTGCCGTTGAAGCAATTAACAAGGTTAAAAGCAAATCATCAGCCAATCCTTGCGAGTACTTGGCAATAAAGTTTGCTGTTGCTGGCGCTACGATAATTAGGTCGGGCCATTTCGCAAGTTCTATATGTCCCATACCCGCTTCGGCATCAGAATCTAGCAGCTGAGTGTGCACAGGGTTGCCTGACAAGGCTTGAAAAGTAAGAGGGGAAATAAATTCGCATGCGCCGCGTGTCATCACGACTCGCACAACCGCATTTTGTTTTCGGAGAAGACGACATAACTCAGCACTTTTATACGCTGCAATTCCGCCTGTAATCCCGAGTAGAATATTTTTACCGTTTAAGGTCGCCATAGAAAAGGAAGCTTGATTCGCTTGGAACATTCACGGTAGATATCTTATTACAAAAAAGCCCGGTTTGGTGTTTTATTTTACCAAACCGGGCTTTCTTTAATGCTTAACTAAACGCTTAAACAGGCGTTACGTTCTCAGCTTGTGGGCCTTTGTTACCTTGACCAACTGTGAACTCAACCGCTTGACCGTCTGTAAGCGTTTTGAACCCATCAGCTTGAATCGCGCTGAAGTGAACAAAAACGTCTGGGCCGCTTTCTTGTTCGATGAAGCCAAAACCTTTTGACTCGTTGAAAAACTTAACTTTACCTGTAACTCGATCTGACATAACTCTATCCTAACAATTAATATTGAAATGGCCGAAAAACTGGATATAACTTATGTTTGACCTGACGACAGACTTTATACAGACATTCGATGAGCTACACATAAAAATAGCCTGATTTTCTTGGCTGAAATAAGTATACGCAATTAGTGTATAAAATCAAATCACCCCAAACCTTAGCTAGCGTGGCAATGAACAAAAAAAACCGACAAGAAATATTCGAACGATTACGGGCAGAAAATCCACACCCGACGACGGAACTTAACTACAGTAATCCTTTCGAATTACTCATTGCAGTCATTCTTTCTGCACAAGCAACTGACAAAGGCGTCAACATCGCAACAGACAAGCTATTCCCGGTTGCCAACACGCCCGAAGCCATACTAAAGCTAGGGCTTGAAGGGCTAAAAGGGTACATAAAAACGATTGGACTGTTCAATACAAAAGCAGCAAACGTCATGAAGACCTGCGCCATCCTAGCCGAACAACATAACTCGGTTGTGCCCGATACTCGAGAGGCGCTAGAAGCACTCCCCGGGGTCGGTAGAAAAACCGCTAATGTTGTTCTCAATACCGCATATGGCCAGCCAACAATGGCAGTCGATACTCACATTTACAGAGTCTCTAACCGGACTAATATTGCGCCGGGCAAAACGGTGCTGGATGTAGAAAAAAAGCTACTTAAGTTTATTCCTAAAGAATTTATAATCGACGCGCATCACTGGCTAATTCTGCATGGCCGCTATACCTGCATTGCACGAAAACCAAAATGCGGTTCCTGCCTGATAGAAGACCTATGTGAGTTTAAAAAGAAAGCAGACTACGCCAACTAAAGACCCTGCAAATTAAGCTGGCCAAGATTTAATGACTTTCGCGACCTTAGATATGACGCTTGAGCCAGCAATAACTCGCCGGTCGCGATAGCATCATACATCGCATTGTGCGCGACTGCCGGCGGCAAACCGTAACGCTCACGACAGACGTTGAGCTGCAACCCTGCCGTTTTTCCCTGCCGCTCTAAACGACGCTGTTCAATTCTCATGGTATCAACATACTGAAAGACCAGCGGACAGCCAAAAGCGGCCTGCGCTGTTTTTTGAAGAAAAGCCAAGTCGAGAGGCGCATGATGGAAGACTAAAACCGAACCGGGAATTTCGTGCACGAGCGCTGCAATAGCCTGAGCGGGACTCGAAGCTCCCGCTAGATTGTGATCAAATAAACCGTGTATTTTAATGCTCTCTCCAACATCGCCTTTTGCGTGCAGCAAAACATGTTTACGAGAGTCGTACTTCATCACACCATTTTCAACCCGAACCCAGCCAATACTAAGTAACTCGCTGGTCGCCACATTAAGCCCGCTCATTTCACAGTCTACGATGAGAAAACGAACATCTTGGAACTTGCAGTTTTGTGCCGTTGGCGTGCTTTTGTATAACGCGTTGAGTGGGCTGCGCATCGCTTTTTTAGACCAGCGAAGCTTTTTATATGCGCTATAAAGCCCCATGGCCAAATCTCATTTTTAGTGCTTTTTGGTTTTCGGCAACCACAGAAAATGCGTCTTTTAGTTGGCGACGTACTAAAGGCGACACAAGATTCGGGTCTAGGCTATTGCTTGGCTCACGCCCTTCACTAATTGCAATTTCTTGGCCTTCGAGCCGTAAACGAGCAATAAACTCATGGGCGTCACGTAGATTTTTTACATCGGAGCTGGTCAACACTTTTGCAGCCTCCAAGACGTCCAATCGATCCATCGTATTAACTTCACCTAAGCCATTAGCCAAACAGTACAATCGCACCAATGCGACAATAGGCACGGTCCCACGATGCTTAAGGTCTAACACTTGATTGTGGTTGCCGTCCTTCTCCAATACAAACTGCTTGAAAAAACCAAGAGGCGGAGAGCTATGGCATGCATTCTCTGCCATGCATGCCTGAAAAATCGTATTCTTTTTGGCCTCCTCTAGCACCAGACTTTGCAAAGCTCTCGTCAACTCCTTGCGTCCCGCCACATGACGAATGTCATAAAAAATACTCGCATGCATCAGTGCTTTCGGCTCCGGCTCTCTAATCCATTTGATGAAATATGACTGCCACTGAGCCAGAGGCTGACGCCACTTATCGGTCATTGCCATGATATCGCCCGGGCAGTATTTTAGCCCCGAACGATCCAGCCCTTCATTGACGAAAGAAGCGACACGCTTAAAGTATTCTTGAGCCCCCTCATCAGCTCCATCCTCCAAAATCAAACCGTTATCTTGATCCGACCCAAGCATCTGATCTTGCCTCGCTTGAGATCCAAAGACCACCCATGCATAAGCACAAGGCTCGACGCCAAACGATCGCTGCGCCAGGTAAATCAACTGGCGGGTAATGGCGTCTGTAATCGACGTAATGACACGGCCAATTTCCTCTGCACGCACATTAGCTTTTATCATTTTCTCAATGAGGCTTGGAAGGCGCTCAGACGTGCGATAGATTTCATCTCGACTTTCCGCCCGATGAATTGCCTGAATCATATAAATAGGCTCGCTATTCTGCGCTCTTGCGAAGTCATTTAGCGCAACAATTCCCACTGGGCGGTGGTCCACCACAACAGGAAGATGATGAATATTGTCTTTCATCATTCGCATCTGGGCTTCGTACACGGTTTGAGTCGGCGCAACAGAAATTGGCCCCTTCGTCATTACTGACTCCACTAATTGATCGGGATCAACCCCCTTTGCCAGCACTCGAGATCGAAGGTCTCGGTCTGTTACAATGCCGGTCAACCGGTCTCCATCCACAACCAAGATGGAGGACACCTTGGCCTCAGACATGCTAATAGCAACCTGCCTTATTGTTGCTGCCTCATGCGTGCATAGTGGGTCCGTCACCATCAAACCGGACACCTCTTGATTAAGGCGAAAATCACGTTCATCGCCTTCGGAGGAACTCAATCTTAACTCAGGATTTTCCTGAAAAAAGTCTGCAAGACGATCGCTTTTTGAAGAGAAAGACTCAACAGCATGACGTTCAAAGGCATACAGCAATGTATCTTCCAAGAAGCTGACATTTAAAGGCGTCACTCCGCCTAAAACAGGAAAGATGAAGACATCACCGGCGCTCATTCGATCAAAGAACTCTCCCTCTTGATCTCTAATCTCAACACTACCGGTTCTTAAAATAAGAACCTTCTGTATGTCACTTCGATCCAGTAATTCACCCGCCTTATGGTATTGAATTGTTAGCTCATTGAGGCATCGAGAAAGCGCATCGTCATTAAGATGATCAAAGGGGGGACATTGCGAAATAAACTGTTTTTTATCATCAATTTCCAAATCTTTCTCCTAAACGAAGGGCAAACCAAGTTTCAGAAATACCTACCACTCGCCTCTCGGAAAGATTGTGTCATAGTCAAAAAAAGCCGTGTCGGTACTGGCATAAAACACCCTTCCAGACGATTCAAACGCGACACGCAGTCCATTTGATTCTTGTGAATGCAGAGACAAAGGCATCATCCATATTGTTCCATCAGAGGCTGTCCGCTCTAGCGCGACCGCTTCCTGAGCCTCTTCGCCATTGACTAATGCAACGCGAATACCCGTCAACGGTTGATTGGACTTCGCCATCAATACTCGACCACTATCTTGCTCAAATTCAATTCTCAGCTGCAACTCTATGTCGCCATTCTTTAGCGTGCATTCACCACTCTCATAACGACAGTTTGGCCTAGCCAGCAAGGCATAGCTCTCCCCTTCCGCAGCAGCGATGGGTTGATCTGAAACCGCATAATCGGTGGCAAAATAACTGATGATCGCCAGTATAGGCGCCACAATCATTGCCACCATAATATGTTTATTTTTTTTCATTTTTGCACCCTATAAGTTCCTGCATAGCCGTGAAAAAAAGGGACTCACCGAAGTGAGCCCCGAATCCAGCACTTAAAGTGCTGAGGCGTGTTACCAGTTAATGGGCCTGTGCGCTACCTGCGCCAGATGGCACTCGAATATGCTCAACCAGGTCTTGGATTTCTTTCGGTGGTGCTTTCGTCACTCGCGACACGCCAAATGCAACCACGAAATTAACCACAGCACCTATCGCACCAAACGCATTAGGCTCTATCCCTAGGAACCAGTTCGACGGCATATCCCCCAAGAAAGAGGTGCTAGCCACAAACATGATGCCTTTGTGCTGGAATACATAAAGCAAGGTCACACCGATACCGGCGATCATTCCCGCAATAGCGCCTTCCTTCGTGACGTTTTTGCTGAAGATACCCATCATCAATACCGGGAATATCGACGAGGCGGCCAAGCCAAAGGCTAGCGCAACCGTTCCTGCTGCAAAATCCGGAGGGTTTAAGCCCAAATATCCAGCAAACATAATGGCGCCGGCCATCGCTATCCTACTCGCCAGCAGCTCGCTCTTCTCCGAAATATCAGGCATGAACACACCTTTCAGCAAGTCATGAGATATCGCCGACGATATTGCCAACAATAGACCAGCAGCCGTCGATAACGCCGCCGCCAAACCACCGGCCGCCACTAACGCAATGACCCAGTTAGGCAATTGAGCAATTTCAGGATTAGCCAGTACCATAATGTCGCGATCTACTTTAACCATTTCATTAGTGGTCTTATCTGACGTGTACTGAATACGGCCATCACCATTCTTATCTTCAAACTTCAACAGCCCAGTGGTTTCCCATTTTTTAAACCAGTCAGGTCTCTCTGCATAAACAAGAGTCTCGGCTGATTCTGGCTGATTGATGGTATCGATTAGGTTAAGACGAGCCATCGCTGCAACAGCTGGCGCAGTGGTATACAAAATGGTGATGAATACCAATGCCCAACCCGCAGACGTCCGCGCATCACGAACCTTAGGAACTGTAAAGAAGCGAATGATGACATGGGGTAAGCCTGCCGTTCCGATCATCAGAGACATTGTATACACAAACATATTGAGCGTACTTAGCCTCGCCTGTGTCGTGTATTCAGAAAACCCTAGTTCCATCACTACTTGATCTAGTTTGTCTAACAGATAGGTCTCGCTTCCTATCATCGTACTACCCAGACCCAGCTGAGGAATCGGGTTACCTGTCAGGTTGAGCGAAATAAAGATTGCCGGAATCGTATACGCAAAGATCAATACACAGTATTGAACGATCTGCGTATAGGTAATGCCCTTCATGCCACCCAATACCGCATAGATGAAGACAATACCCATACCACTGAGTAGACCGGTTGTGTAGTCGACCTCAAGAAAACGAGAAAAGGCGACACCTATCCCTTTCATCTGACCGATAACATAAGTCACCGACGCCACAATCAAACAGATAACAGCCACAATTCTAGCGGTACGAGAGTAGAAACGATCTCCTATAAATTCAGGCACCGTAAACTTACCGAACTTTCGAAGATAAGGTGCTAAACACATCGCAAGCAATACATACCCGCCAGTCCAGCCCATCAGAAATACCGAGCCGCCATAACCATAAAACGCAATCAAACCCGCCATCGAAATAAACGAAGCGGCTGACATCCAATCGGCAGCGGTTGCCATACCATTGGCTACAGGATGAATACCCCCACCCGCCACGTAAAATTCAGTCGTGGTACCAGCTCGAGCCCAGATAGCTATCCCGATATAAACTGTAAAAGTAATCCCTACAACGATGTAGGTCATTGTTTGTAAATCCATGACGCTACTCCCTATTCATCGACGTTGTATTCGCGATCAAGTGCCGCCATGCGCTTGGCATAGTAGAACACTATAATCACAAAGCTATACATTGAGCCTTGCTGGGCAAACCAAAAGCCAAGCTTGTACCCGCCTATTTGTATCTGATTCAGCACGTCTACTAGCAAGATCCCGCAAACAAACGAAACCGTAAACCAAACGCATAGCAACTTCAGCATGAGCCGAATATTGGTTTGCCAGTAGGCAGATTCGCTGCCGCTGTCATTCTCTTTCATAATTATTCTCCGTATAGATTGGACAACTCGAGCGACTGAAGAATCAGAAGCTAATGGCGACGGTAACAACTATTCAAAATAAAATGACCACGACTTTGGTCTAAGGGTCGACTAAAGTATTAAGCCTTATAATAAAAAAATCAGGCGAATCATGCCGGCGTATGGGCGCCGCATTAGCGCCACGCTCTTATACGGAGATTTATTTCTTGCTCACTCCAAGCACCTTGATTATCACAATTATTGGCTATATCGCTCTACTGTTCTGGGTTGCAAAGCGCGGAGACCAGGATCGATTTAAGGACGGCAGCTGGTCTAGACACCCTCTAGTCTACGCGTTAGCGCTCGGCGTATATTGCACCTCATGGACCTTCTACGGCCTCGTTGGCACGGCGTCTATTTCTACCTGGCAATTTATCCCTATTCTTCTGGGCCCCGTGCTGATGTTTACCGTGGGCGCGCCATTAATGAGAAGAATATTTAGCATTTGCCAACAAGAACATATTCATAGCATCGCCGACTTCATTGCCTCGCGTTATGGAAAGCGTCAAGGCGTCGCGGCCAGCGTTACGCTCGTGGTATTGCTCGCAACAGTGCCTTATATTTCGCTGCAACTTAAAGCCGTATCTGACAGCCTATCGCTGCTGATCGGAAGCCATATTATTGGCTATCAAGACCTGACACTTTTAATCGCTGGCGCAATGACCATTTTCTCGCTCATGTTTGGGGCGAAGCAACTAAACGTCTCTGGCTATCGTGGAGGACTCACGAGCGCCATTGCATTCGAGTCGGTGATAAAACTATTGGCGATGGTGTTCATTGCCGGGTTTGCCGCGTACTGGATATTCTCAGACCCCTCTCGCATTCAGACATGGCAATCAACCCAACGAGAAAGCGCACCGATTCATCTAAACCTCCGTTTTTTTGTCGAAGTCGGTCTATCAGCTTGTGCGATATTTTGCCTTCCCCGTATGTTTCATGTTGGATTTGTGGAATGTCTTTCAGAGCGACACCTAAAAACAGGTCAACGCGTTTTTCCTATTTACCTCGTCGTTATCGGGCTCTGCATCTATGTCATCGCACAAGCTGGTAACCAAATGTTCTTTGGCGACACTGTTTCCGCAGACACCTATGTCATTGCGATCCCGCTCGCACAAGAAAGCCAAGCGCTCACGCTAATAGCATTTCTGGGAGGCTTTTCAGCCGCTACGGCCATGATCATTGTCGCGACAATTACACTCAGCCAAATGCTCAGTAATGACGTCATTCTTCCGCTGATCATTCGCAGACAAAAGCACAATCACCACCGCAAAGACTATACAAAGTCGCTCATTCTCACGCGACGTTTAACGGTCGCTCTAGTTGTCATTTTCGCCTACCTCTATCAGGCCGCCTTGGCTGAAAACGCCGCGTTGACCAGCATGGGACTTATCGCTTTTGCACTTTCCGTCCACCTTGCGCCTCCTCTTCTAATCGGCCTTTATACGCGCAAAGTGAATGCGGCCGGCGTATACGTCGGACTAGGATTAGGAGTCTCTTGCTGGGCATATATGCTAATGCCACCACTACTCGCCAAGGCTGGCATGGTCGAATTTCATAATCTTGAAGACGGTCCTTTTGGGGTGCGTTGGCTTAGTCCTATCTACTTCCTTGGTGCAGAATTCGGAGACCACTTTACCCGCAGTGTAATTCTTAGCTTGAGTATCAACTGTCTTGGAATATGGCTATTTTCAAAGCTATTTAATACCGCGCTATCAGACCGAATTCAGGCGGCGGCGTTCACTGACTTGGAGAAATACGGCTCGGAACTTGAGTCATTCCCAGAAGACATCAATACCAATGACCTAAGAGAGCTACTCCGACAGTTTGCAGGGCCCAGTATTGCGGAAAAATTGTTTGCCGGCAGTAGCAGCCAGGCGAGCAGTGAATTGATAGAAAAAGCACAGCGTGCGCTTTCTGGTATTGTCGGGGTCGCAAGCTCTCAGTCAATGATCGACAGTCTTCGCAGTGGAAAAAAACTAGCGGTCGAAGACGTGGTTAACATGTTTGGCGAAACCACGCGTGCACTCCGCTTTAATCAGGAGATTCTATTTTCGTCCTTCGAAAACGTCTCGTCGGGAATTAGCGTCGTTAACGCCGAGCTCAATATCGTTGCCTGGAATCAGCGCTACGAAAAAATGTTTAACTATCCCCAAGGCATGTTGCAGGTAGGGGTTTCCGTTGCAGAACTCGTGCGCTTCAACGCCGGCAGAGGACTGCTGGGTGCAGGAGCAATAGATAAACTCGTTCAACGCCGCCTCACCCATCTGCAAGAAGGAAAGCCTTATCGGGTTGTTCGACAACACCATGGCGAACATGTCATCGAAATAAAAGGAACCCCTTTGCCAGATGGCGGTTATGTCACCACCTACGATGACATCACCGACTTTATCGCGACACAAAAACAACTAGAGCAATCGAACATCAACCTTGAACAAAGAGTGGTGCAAAGGACAAGCGAAATCCAAGCAATCAACCAAGACCTGCGTACTGAAATTGAGCTTAGAAAAGGGATGGAAAGTGAGCTATTACTAGCAAAAGCGCAAGCCGAAGCGGCAAATGCGACGAAATCTCGTTTCCTGGCGTTAGCTAGTCATGACATTTTACAGCCCATAAACGCCGCCCAGCTCTACATCAATTCGATACTAGAACACAACCAAGAACGCCGAGACCAAAGCACGCTAGGACAAATCCGAGACGCCGTCACTAGCGCTGAAACCATTATTTCATCGTTATTAGAAATCGCACGGTTAGACACCAACGCAATGAAACCCAACCTACAAAGCTTCCCCGTCGCGACGTTACTAGACACGCTAGTTAATGAACACCGAGTACTGTTAGCGCCGGAAGTTTCGATGCATTACGTCAAAAGCAGCATGGCCGTAAAATCGGACCCAAGCTACCTGCGCCGAATCTTACAAAACTTTGTCTCCAACGCAGTCAAATATACAGACAAAGGCCGTATATTGATTGGCTGCCGGCGAGAAGGTAACTGCGTTAGGATATCGGTATACGACACGGGCCCAGGGATTCCAGAAAAAGATCAACAAAAGATATTCACAGACTTCTATCGCGTCGCGAGCCAGAGAAGCATCAAAGGCCTTGGACTTGGACTGGCCGTTGCGGACCGCATGGCTGCTTTTTTAGGACACGACTTATCGGTAAGCTCGGTGCTGCAAAAAGGAAGTCATTTCTCAATTGTTGTGCCGCTTAGCAAAGTCCCGGTCATCGTAAACAATCCAGAGCAAGTGCGAAATACTGGCGACCTAGCAGGCCTCGACATCATGTATGTCGACGATGGCGAAGAAAACCTTAAGGCGACGGAGAAATTACTCAAACGGTGGGACTGCCAGATGACCGGTTTCAATAGCCCCGACGAAGCAATCGGATTTAGCCAAACCAACCCAGCGCCAGATGTATTGTTAATGGACTACCAGCTAAACAATGACACCTATAATGGGCTCAAGCTAGCACAGACCTTAAACACACACTGGGAAAATAACGTTCCGGTTTGTATTATCTCTGCGGCGGCAGAACCGGAACTGAAGTCGATGGCGAACTCTTTGGGTTTCGAGTTCTTGAGTAAACCAGTAAAGCCAGCCAAGCTGAGAGCAGTCCTCAATCATTTCTCGAAACGAAGCAATTAAAGAATAGAGTGTTAGTTTGGCATATCTTCCAATGAAAGTTTGCTTAGTGCGATAACGGCCTGCGTGCGATTGCTAACACCCAGCTTTTTGAAAATCGCCGTGATATGGGCCTTCACGGTCGCTTCTGTCACACCCAACTCATAGCCAATCTGCTTATTTAACCAACCTTCCCGCAAATAACACAGCACCCTATATTGCTGAGGAGTAAGCGATGCGATTTTAGAACCGAGAGACATCTCTTCGTCGTCTATTCTGCGCAAGCCATTACGTGCCTTTTCAGGCACCCATCGCTCACCAGACGCGACCGCATCGATCGCTTCATGAATCATTGCCGGGCTGGCAGACTTGGGGATATATGCACTGGCGCCATGACCAATGCTACGACTGATGGTTTCTAAATCGTCTCTCGCCGATACGACAACAACCGGCACAGACGAAAAGCGCTCTCTTACCGTTACTAAGCCAAACAAGTCCTGGCTACCCGGCATATGCAGATCAAGCAATAAGATATCTAGATCAGGTAGGCTCTCCAGCGCAGCAAGCGTCGACTCCAAGTCTGAAGATTGCGAAACACTTGCTCCAGAAAAGTGAGTACTGATGATCCCTAACAGCGCATCCCTGAATAGGGGATGGTCATCCGCGATATGTAACTGATACATGCTCACTCCAGTGCGCAATCATTATTATTTGGAGTGAAGGATAACCCGACGCCTCACCATTTTCGAGCCTGTCATACATTAACCAACCCGATTTAGGCGTCCCTCAATTAACTGATCCACCACTCCCGGGTCGTTTAACGTCGACGTATCCCCAAGGTTTTCAAAATCGTCCGCAGCAATCTTGCGAAGAATTCGGCGCATGATCTTGCCAGAGCGCGTCTTTGGTAAAGACGGTACCCACTGAATTAAGTCGGGAGTAGCTACCGGCCCTAGCGCGACACGAACATGTTGTTTAAGGGTGCTTACGGAGTCTTCTTTTTGCTCAACGCCACTCATCGGGCATATGTAAACGTAAATGCCTTCCCCCTTTATATCATGAGGAAAACCTACCACCGCCGCTTCTGCAACGTCGGGGTGCGAGACTAAGGCACTTTCTAACTCGGCCGTCCCAAGCCGGTGGCCACTGACGTTGAGGACATCATCAACACGCCCTGTAATCCAGTAATAGCCGTCACTATCCCTGCGCGCGCCATCCCCACTAAAATACATGTTCTCGTGCGTTGAAAAATACGTTTCAATAAAACGTGCGTGGTCGTTCCAAATAGTTCGGGCTTGTCCCGGCCAAGAGTCAAGAATCACCAAATGTCCCGCGCTTTCACCTTCCAGTATGTCACTATTGGTATCGACCAATGCCGGCTGAATACCAAGCGATGGATGACACGCTGAACCAGGCTTTGCGTTCGTCGCAAACGGGAGCGGGGTCATCATGTGGCCGCCCGTTTCAGTTTGCCACCATGTATCGACTATCGGGCACCGGCCATGCCCATAAACGGTATCGTACCAGCGCCAAACTTCTGGGTTAATTGGCTCACCAACTGTCCCTAGAATACGTAAGGTGCTTCTTTTTGACGAGCTCGTCGCTTCTTCCGCTTTTGCCATCAGCGTTCGAATCGCCGTTGGCGCGGTATAGAAAACAGTCACCCCATGTCTATCAATCACGTCGCCAAAACGTCCCATATTTGGATAATTTGGAACGCCTTCATACATAACGGTTGTCGCGCCATTAACCAACGGCCCATATAAGGTATAACTGTGCCCCGTAATCCAGCCAACGTCCGCTGTACACCAGTAAACATCGCCTTCTTTATGATCAAATGTGTAGTAGTAGGTACTCGCCACATAGGTTAGATAGCCGCCACTTGAATGTTGTAAGCCTTTTGGCTTTCCCGTGGAACCCGAGGTATACAAGATAAACAAAGGGTCTTCTGCATTCATCGCTTGTGCCACATGCTCTGCGGGCTGCGCACTCACTAATTCCCGATAGTCTCTATCCCAGGTATGCCAGCTTTTTCCAGTATGGTGCGTCGTTTCTACAACCAATACATTTTTTACGGTGTTACGTAAGGATAATTCCAAGGCGTCATCGACACTCGACTTTAGGGCGATTGGCTTGCCACCTCTAACCCCTTCAGAAGCGGTAATCACAAGGTTGGCCTCACAATCATCCAACCGGTCTGCCAATGCAGCCGCTGAAAAGCCACCGAACACCACCGAGTGAATCGCTCCAATTCGCGCGCAAGCAAGCATCGCATAAGCAGCTTCGGGAATCATAGGCATGTAGAGCACAACGCGGTCCCCCTTGCTCACACCTAGACTTTCCAAACCGTTTGCTAAGCGACAGACCTCTGCATGCAGCTCGTTATAAGTGATTGTTCTGCTGTTGCCCGGCTCATCAGCCTCCCAAATAATGGCTGCTTGGTCTCCGCGCGTCGCGAGGTGCCTATCAATACAGTTAGCCGCAACATTTAGCTCACCATCCTCGAACCACGAAATATGTAAGTCGTCTTTCTTGAAGGACACGTCTCGGACTTTGTTAAATGGCTTGATCCAGTCTAGACGCTTTGCTTGTCCCGCCCAGAAATCAGCATTATTTTCGACTGACTCTCGATACAGTGTGTCGTACTCTCGACCGTTAATATTCGGATTAAATTCAGAGTCTTGCAGGGGGGATTGGTTGGACATGCTTAATGTTCCTATCAATATGGCAGATGCAAGCTATTGTCCTCGCTTGTGAGTGCATAGCCATTAGACGATGGTCGAGTTGTAGACCAAGGTCTAACTAAGACATAGACGTAATGAGGATTTTTGAGGAGGGGGCCGAATCACAGGCGAAAAAAAACGGCGATGATCGCCGTTTTTTTTCTTCGTTTAGACTAACACTTAAATAATGTCTCGCAGCTTAGGCCTTGTTTCTCAAGGATATCACGCAAGCGTTTAAGCGCTTCAACCTGAATCTGACGCACACGTTCGCGAGTCAAACCAATTTCACGCCCTACCTCTTCCAAGGTGCTCATCTTATAGCCACGCAAACCAAACCTGCGAGCCAACACTTCTTGTTGCTTACCTGACAGCTGGTCTAACCAGCCATCGATACTTCCGCGCAAGTCACTTTCTTGTAGTAACTCTGCAGGATCAGAAGCCGACTCATCTGCAACTGTATCCAATAAAGACTTATCACCATTTCCGCCGATTGGCGTATCAACCGAAGCAATGCGTTCGTTTAGCCCCAGCATCCGCTTCACGTCAGCGACCGGCTTATCTAATAAGTCAGCAATCTCTTCTGGAGACGGCTCATGATCAAGCTTTTGAGTAAGCTCACGCGCCGCTCTAAGGTACAAATTAAGTTCTTTAACAACATGAATCGGAAGACGGATCGTTCGCGTCTGGTTCATAATTGCACGTTCAATGGTTTGTCTAATCCACCAGGTGGCATACGTAGAAAAACGGAACCCTCTTTCTGGGTCGAACTTTTCAACCGCGCGTATCAAACCTAGGTTCCCTTCTTCAATCAGGTCTAGGAGCGTCAACCCACGATTAACGTAGCGTCGAGCTATTTTAACAACCAAGCGCAGGTTGCTTTCGATCATGCGCTTGCGGCCAGCCTCTTCACCCTTTTGCGCCATCCGCGCAAAGTGCACCTCTTCTTCAGCAGAAAGAAGTGGCGAAAATCCGATTTCGTTTAGATAGATTTGTGTCGCATCAAGTTGCCGGTAAGATGAACCTTCGGCTTTCGTTGTTCTGCGGCTGTCAATTGAAGTCACGACCGAAGCAATATCTTCACTCTCTGCTTCTTCTCGCTGTTTTTTATTCTCCAACTCTTCGACATCGTCAAATAGTGCTTCTCTTTCCGCTGACATACTCTTCTCCAAACTTATTATTGTTTGTCCAAACGGCTCGCAACCGAATCATTGGACAACCTAGTTGTTGTTTCTACACGCTTTCAAGCGCTACTACTTTGATGGCAAGTACTTCAGCGGGTTGACGGGATCACCGTCTTTTCTGATCTCGAAGTGAAGCTTAACGCGATCTACCCCTGAACGTCCCATTTCCGCAATTTTCTGCCCTTTGCTTATTTTTTGCCCTTCCTTGACAAGCAGATTGCGGTTATGTGCATAAGCACTTAAGTAACGTTCGTTGTGATTTATTATCACTAAATTGCCATAGCCCAGTAATCCGTTTCCTGAATAAACCACTTCTCCCGAAGCGGCCGCAAAAACCGAATCACCCAAACGCCCTCCTATGTCTATCCCTTTATTTACATTTCGAGATGCGCTTGCAGATTTACCTACAGCATACTTGGCAAGTATTGGGCCAGAATGTGGCCAAGCCCAAATTATGTCTTTGAAGTTCTTATGTTTTTTTACTTTTGTAACTTTTTTACGAAAAGCTTTATTGCCTTTACGTTCTGTTACATTTGAAGAAGAAAGTGCTCCACTTTGCTGTTGTTTTTGCGCCGCGTTTCGTTCCGACAAGCCCAGTTCCAAACTGATTTTTTGGCCCGGGATAATTCGGTATGGGGCCGCAATGCTATTCGCCGCTGCAAGTTCTTTAAAGCCGCGACCGTAGCGCCAAGAGATCGAATATAGAGTTTCACCACGCTGCACAACATGCGTGCCAAAATAGACAGGGGGATTAAAATTACGGTCGTTGTAGATGGTAGACGAAGTGCAACCGAACAGAGCCATTGAGAGCAAGATACAAATTGTTACACAACGTAGTTTCCCGCACATGAACCAAAGCCAAAATAGAAGAGTGGTTGTTTTATGAGCGTTTCACGCGACACAAAACCAGAAAATAACTATAAAAAAACAATTATATATACCTAATTATTATATAACCTAGAAACAACCTTAGCAGAATTCGCTAACCCTTTAATCTTATATTGATTAATTTTGTTCCCAGCTTCGTTTCGATGCGTTACCAATACAGCAAAAACGTTACTATTTGGAACAATCAGCTAAACAAACTAAGACGACCTTTTTTGGCTTGTGGACTTGAGAGCTATGCGCTCGAGCACCAGTACAATCACAACTGCAAACAAGGCTGCAAAAATGGCCAGAACAAGCTCAGGGCTCCGATCGGTCAGCGCAAGATAATCAAAAGGTGAAATGTTATTTTCTAGCAAGGGAACTTGCTCCCCATGCCGGTTAACACGAACGCTAACCACTTCCTTCCAAGGCCAAACCTTATCCAGCGCGCCGACCATGAAACCTGTTAATAAGGCTAGCACAATCTGTCGATAATGCTTGAAAGCCAAGACCAGGATGTTGGCGATAGAAAGCAAACCGAGCCCGCAGCCCCCAATAAAAGTCGCAAGCAACACGACGTCCAAAGACTGAATGGCAGCAATCACAAAGCCGTAACTACCTAGCAATACGAGAATAAAACTCCCCGATATCCCTGGCAAGATCATGGCACAAATGGCGATTGCTCCCGAGATAAATGCGTTAAAAGCCGACGCTTCGAGCTGTGCTGGGGCCGCGCGAGAAATACTTACCGCTGCGACCACCCCTAGCAACATAAAAATGATAGATTTCCAGCACCGAAAGTTAACTTCTTTTCCCAGCCAGTAAGAAGACACGACGATAAGTCCAAAAAAGAACGACCACAACGGAATAGGGTGCTCTTGCATCAAATAGCCAATAAGGCCTGCAAACATGGCAACACTAGCAAGAATCCCTGCCAACAAGGTAATCAGAAACGTTCCATTAATCTCGTGCCAAAACAAAGAGAGTTTACGATGCGAACAGAAACGCAAAAAAGAAGGTAAAACTGACTGCACCGAGCCAATCAAGGTCTCGTAGATTCCGGTTATAAACGCGATAGTACCACCTGACACACCGGGAACAATGTCCGCAGCGCCCATCAGCATACCTTTTAAAAACAGCCAAATATCAAACTTCACGTCTCTCGCCCCTACCTTCTAGTCACACGACCGTACCCGGCAAGAATGGAACAAACATGACCGGCTCAATTATCTTTTCGTCATAACCTGAACTGTGTTTTGTTACGACGGTCAAGCTTTGACTAGAGTCACCCACCGGAGCGATCATGCGCCCACCTTCTTTTAACTGTCGCAACAGTTCAACCGGAAGTTCTTTAGGCGCAGCCGTGACAATAATAACGTCAAAGGGCCCGCGCTCAGGCCAGCCCATTCCCCCGTCAGAGTGACGAGCACTTAGGTTTCGCAAGCCCATTTTTCGAAACCTAACAACCGCTCTATCCAACAAGGGAGAAATCCTCTCTACCGAATATACGTCGTCGACCAGTTGCGCAAGAATAGCAGCTTGATACCCAGAACCAGTTCCCAGCTCCAACACTCGACGGGGGGACGTTTCTAACACCAGCTCTGTCATTCGGGCGACAATGTAGGGCTGTGATATCGTTTGCTGATGCCCTATCGGCAGGGCCGTATCTTCGTAGGCGCGATGCGCTAGCGCTTCATCCAAAAAAATGTGTCGTGGCGTCTCGCCCATAGCTGACAAGACCGCTTCGTTTTTAATTCCCTTATCCCTCAGCCGCTGCACCAAACGCATCCGCGTTCGCCTCGACGTCATTCCTATCCCTGCCAGTTCAACTGACTCACTCACCTGCTGTTACCTTCTAACCAGTGTTCTATTTCGCTAATGGCGCTATGGTGCGTCATATCTACCTGAACAGGCGTCAATGATACGTAACCATTTGCCACTGCATAAAAATCAGTTCCCGGTCCGGCGTCATCACCCTCACCAGCAACTGCAATCCAATACCGCTCACGGCCTCTTGGGTCCGCCACGACATGGGGTGACTGACCCTTTGCTCGATGCCCCAAACGCGTTACCTTCAAACCCTTTAGCTGCTCATAAGGAACATCAGGAACGTTAATATTCAATATTGTTCGGTCGCCTGAAAATCGGAGTGGCACGGGCCGACTCAACAAGTCAACGACCACTTTTGCAGCAGTCTCATAGTGAAAATTTCCGCGACTCACCAGCGAAACGGCAATCGGAGCTTCAGCCAAAAAACGCCCTTCAATCGCGGCGGCGACAGTACCGGAATAAAGAACATCATCGCCTAAGTTTTCATGGCTATTGATACCGGAAACCACTCGATCAATACGACCATCAAACAGAGACGTCAGACCGACATGAACACTATCAGTCGGCGTGCCATCGACACTAAAGTAACCGTTGCGCAACGTTGATACCTTTAGAGGCCTGGACAAGGTAAGTGACCCACTTGCACCGCTATGATCTCTATCTGGCGCCACGACTTCGCATTCCGCTATTTCTTTTAACGCATCGGCTAGCACCAGTATGCCTTCGGCATTGATACCGTCATCATTCGAAACAAGCAACCGCATTACTTCACCTCACACCCGACGCATTCTTTACGACGGCAATTTCATCCAACAACGCCGTTGCAAACACACCGCTTGGCAACGAAAACCCGAGTCTTGCCCAGTCGTCACCAAACTCCCAATCCATATCGGAGGGGACGACTTTCAATGGTCGGCGCTCTAACTTCATTCTGTTTTTAACCAAGCCCTTTACTAAAGTAGGGTAGCTATCAAAAACAACTCGCTCTTCGGCTGTAACATCATCCACATCACGCTGAGGGTCACCAAACAAAGCACCCTGTGCGCCATCTTCTGTCCACACTTCCTTCCCGATCGCGCGCGCTAGTATCTGATTAAACATAAACGACCGAGCAGCAGACAAATAAAACGAACGCTGAGAGCGAGACGCTTTAATCTTGCCTTCGAAATAGACGTGGCCTCGTGACAGATTAGCGCCATCCAACCCAAAACGCTGCAAGCCAAAGTAATTGGGAAAACCGTCTTTCGCAATTGTCGACAAAGCAGGCAGCAAGGCTTGCGGGTTGTTCAAGTTGCGCAAAGTAATGCAAAAACGGTTTCCGAAATGCTCTCCGCGACGAAGCTTCTTATTATGACGCGAGACCCGAATGATATCGACTCCCTCTAAGCCCATCGCGAACCAATCTGGCTCTGGCTTATTCGACAGGTAAACGCTAAACCATTGCTTTGTGACCGCCCAACGATCCTTGAGACCCGAAAAGCCAACATCCATCTCTTTAACGGACGCATAGCGGGCAATCTGTTTTGCCACATACTCGGTATTCTGCCCCGACTTTTCGAGCCAAAGCCAAACATGCTCGCCCTCCCCTTCCAGTTCAGGGCCGAACAGCTCTTCTACATAAAAATCTTCCGAGCGCTGTTTAATCTCAGCTTCTGGCCGGTCAAAATCATAAGCAACGGGAAATGTAATCGGGTAATTCATGACACACTAACCGGAAAAAGCATCACACTCGCTTGGCACGCGATACCTTCAGATCGGCCCGTAAAACCAAGTTTCTCTGAGGTCGTGGCTTTAACGCTGATTTGATTTGTCGGGACACCCAAGTCTTGTGCAATAGATGCCTGAATATCACTGATATGAACAGCCAACTTGGGGTATTCTGCAATCACCGTAATATCAGCATTCCCTACCCGATAACCTTGCTCAGATAGCATCAGCATCACCGCCTTCAGCAAAGCCCTGCTATCGGCACCTTTCCATTTACTATCTGTATCAGGAAAATGCTTACCAATATCACCCAGCGCCAAAGCCCCAAGCAGTGCATCCATTAGTGCATGAAGCAAGACATCACCGTCCGAGTGCGCTTTCAATTTGTGGGTATGGGCAATACGGACGCCCCCTAAGATAACGCTATCGCCCACGTCAAAAGCATGGACATCGTATCCACTCCCGATTCGCGGCATTAGCGCGCTAGAAACGTTCATAAAGGACATCGCAGTCTCCAAATCGCCAGGGCGAGTTATCTTGATGTTATTGCCTCGAGACTCGACAAGGTGAGGAAAAGTGCCACTATGCTCCATCGCAGAAGCCTCATCCGTCAGCGTTACTTCGTCGCGAATGCCCTGCTCAACTGCGGATTTTAGGTCAGAATACTTAAAAACCTGTGGCGTCAAAGCGCGCCACAAACCAGTTCGATCAACTGTTTCACAACTCAAACCAGCGCCATTTTCTCTCTTTATAGTGTCGTTCACTGGGCTCGCAAGCAAAGCACCCTTTGCGTCAGGCTGAGCCAGTTGACTAAACAAGGATTCAATATCTGTTTGTGATAAACAAGGGCGTGCCGCATCATGCACCCACACCCAATCATGATCTTGTGCCACGCTATCTATACAATAAAGACCGTTCAACACCGTATTAAAACGCTCTGAACCACCAGGAAAAATGGTTACGTTATCTCGTTGTGGAAAATTCAACATTTGCCAATATTGATCGTTTTGAGCTAAGCCAAGCAATACCTTACTGAAGCGCAGGTCCGAAGTGAACAACGCCAGCGTATGCTCTAGGATGGTTTTGTTATGAATCGAGAGATACTGTTTAGGTCGGTCGGCGGCCATGCGGGCGCCCACCCCAGCAGCGGGAATAATCACCCAATGCTTAGGCGATAATGAATTGGCATTCAACTCTGTCAATGAGAGCGACTCACGACGACAAAAAACGTTTCATCAGGGCCTATCATCCCTAACTCCGACCGAGCGCGCTCTTCGATCGCATCAAAACCACTCCTTAGGTCTTGAACCTCCGCATCGAGTCGAGCATTTCGTTGGATCAAGGTTTGATTAACCGCTACCTGACTTTCTACTTTTGAATTAAGCATACTTGCTTCGGCGAAACTACCTTCACCGACCCATAGACGAAACTGCAAGCCAAGGGCTAAGACGAGCATTAAGCTCCACAAAAACTTCATTAAAACAACCGCCTATGCAGGCAATTAGAAACACCAACAAACAACATCGACATATCAGACAATTCACAGAAAACTAAACGAAAAAGAGCCCTATAAAAGGGCTCTTCAGACCATCTATTTACTCTAGCCTAGATCGTTTTCTTTCGCTAAAAGAAATAGAGTACGAATTTGTAATATCTCTGTATTGTAAATGGGCTATCAATGCACAGCCGTATTACTGGCCTTTGATTTCAGAACGGCCTTTATACGGAGCACGATCACCCAACTGCTCTTCGATGCGCAGTAAACGATTATACTTAGCCACACGATCTGAGCGACACAAAGAACCCGTCTTGATTTGGCCAGCGCACGTCCCAACGGCTAAATCTGCAATGGTAGTATCTTCTGTCTCGCCAGAACGATGTGAAATCACCACAGTATAGCCAGCATCTTTTGCCATTTTTATCGCATCTAACGTTTCTGACAAACTGCCAATTTGATTAAATTTAATCAAAATAGAGTTAGCGATATTCTTATCAATCCCTTCTTGTAAGATTCGAGTATTGGTCACAAACAAATCGTCACCAACTAGCTGCACCTTCGCACCCAACTTTTCAGTTTGGTACTTCCAACCATCCCAGTCCGACTCGTCCTGTCCATCTTCGATAGACACAATAGGGTAGGTGTCGCAAAGCTCAGAAAGATAATCACTAAAGCCTTCAGCACTGAACGCTTTCCCTTCACCTGCCAAGTCGTATTTTCCATCTTTATAGAACTCAGAAGCGGCACAATCTAGTGCTAGCGTTATATCTTTATCTAGGGCGTAACCTGCATCAGCAACGGCCACCTTGATCACCGCTAAGGCGTCAGCGTTAGATGCCAAGTTCGGCGCAAACCCACCCTCATCGCCTACCGCTGTATTCAAACCTTTTGCCTGCAAGACTTTTTTTAGTGCATGAAAAATTTCAGCACCTGCTCGTAATGCTTCGGCAAATGTCGTGACGGAAACTGGCTGAACCATGAATTCCTGAATATCGACATTATTGTCGGCATGTTCGCCGCCATTAAGAATGTTCATCATAGGAACCGGCATAGAATACTGACCATGCGTTCCGTTTAGCTCTGAAATATGTTCATACAGCTCAACGCCTTTCTCTTGAGCCGCTGCCTTTGCCGCTGCTAAGGACACCGCTAGAATAGCATTAGCCCCTAATTTTGCTTTGTTGTCAGTACCGTCCAAATCCAACATCAGCTGGTCGAGAGCGCGCTGATCCGTCACGTCTTTGCCGATTAACGCTTGGCGAATATCAACGTTAATGCCTTGAACCGCCTTCAACACACCTTTACCTAGATATCGAGACTTATCGCCATCTCGTAATTCTAGCGCTTCACGCGAACCAGTCGATGCGCCCGAAGGTGCACATGCCGAACCAACAATCCCCGACGACAAAATAACATCTGCTTCTACGGTAGGGTTACCACGAGAATCGAGCACCTCACGGCCTTTAATATCAGCAATCGTTGTCATGACCTAATTTCTCCAAATATCTAAAAACTTACTATTCACACTCACACGCGCTTCAAGCGGTATCAAGCGGCTCAAACTTTTTCACCAGTTCATCGACCTGTTTGACCCGAGCCAAAAATGGCTCCAACTGCTCAAGACGAAGCGCACAGGGACCATCACACTTGGCGGCCGCTGGATCTGGATGCGCTTCCAAAAACAAGCCTGCAAGCCCTTGAGACATACCAGCAACCGCTAGGTCGGTGACGACCTCTCGACGACCACCCGCCGAATCCGCTCGCCCGCCCGGCTGCTGAAGAGCGTGCGTGACGTCGAAAAACACTGGGTATTCAAACTTTTTCATGATGCCGAAGGCCAGCATATCAACGACTAGGTTGTTATAACCAAAGCTGGAGCCTCGCTCACACAAAATTAATTTATCATTTCCTGCTTCTTCAAACTTATGAAGAATATGGCCCATTTCTTTGGGCGCCAAAAACTGTGCTTTCTTGATATTTATTACGGCATCGGACTCGGCCATCGCTACAACGAGGTCGGTCTGGCGAGACAAAAATGCGGGCAACTGAATAATGTCGCAAACTTGGGCTACCGGTTTTGCTTGATACGGCTCATGAACATCCGTGATAACCGGAACACCAAACGTCTGCTTTATCTCTTCGAAAATACGCAAACCCTGCTCAAGACCAGGCCCTCGATATGATGAAACTGAAGAGCGGTTCGCTTTATCGAATGATGCTTTAAAGACGAAAGGAATATTGAGCTTTTCTGTCACGCGGACGTAGGCTTCAGCCACTTCCATCGCGATATCTCGCGACTCAAGGACGTTCATTCCACCAAACAGGGTGAAAGGAAGTTCGTTTGAAACCTTTAATGTCTCGCCAACATTAATAATTCGTTGAGTCATATTTCCCCTTTACCGAGACCGAAACTATTTGGCATTCGCCAAAGCAGCGGCAACAAAGCCATCGAACAAACCATGGCCATCTCTAGGTGTAGAAGTGAACTCAGGATGAAACTGACACGCTACAAACCAGGGATGATCTGGTGCCTCAACCACCTCAACTAACGCGCCGTCGATTGAACGACCGGACACAATCAGCCCAGCCGCTTGGACCTGATCGAGCAAGTTATTGTTGACCTCGTAGCGGTGACGATGACGCTCAACAACAACATCTTTCCCATAACAGTTATGGGCAGTAGAACCAGGCTCCAGACGACACTCTTGACCGCCTAAACGCATGGTGCCACCCAAGTCTGACGCGGAATCACGTTGCTCAGTACTACCTGTCGCATCCTTCCACTCGGTAATTAAGCCCACGACTGGAAACTCACAGTCTTTCTTGAACTCTGTGCTGTGTGCGTCAGCCATCCCCGCAACATGGCGAGCATATTCAATAACCGCCACTTGCATACCCAAACAAATTCCGAGATAAGGAACCTTGTTCTCACGTGCAAACTTTACCGTTTGAATTTTACCTTCAACGCCTCGATTCCCGAAACCACCTGGCACCAGAATCGCATCAACATTTTCTAAAACACCAGTACCGTTATCAATAATCGTTTCCGAGTCGATATACTGCATGTTAATTTTGACACGATTTCGTATACCAGCGTGCTTCAGCGCCTCAATCAATGACTTATAAGCATCGAGCAACTCCATGTACTTACCGACCATCGCAATCGTAACTTCATGCTGCGGCTTTGCTTCTGCTTCAACGACATCGTCCCATTCCGACAAGTCAGCTTCTGCACACTCTAGGTTAAATTTTTCGACGATAATCTGGTCCAACTTATGCTCATGCAGCATACGCGGAATCTGATAAATACTGCTTGCATCTTGAAGAGGGATAACCGCACGTTCTTCAACGTTGGTAAACAGGGCAATTTTACGACGCGACGCCTCATCAATCTCATGATCAGACCGACACACTAGGATATCTGGCTGGATACCAATAGAGCGCATTTCTTTAACAGAGTGCTGAGTTGGTTTGGTCTTCGTTTCGCCGGCGGTTGCGATATAAGGTACGAGCGTTAAATGCATAAACATGGCACGATTTGAACCCACATCAATGCGCAATTGACGAATCGCCTCTAGAAACGGTTGCGACTCGATGTCACCTACCGTGCCACCGATTTCTACTAACGCAACATCGTATCCATTTGCGCCCTCAACAATTCGGCGTTTGATCTCATCGGTTATATGAGGAATAACCTGAACCGTACCGCCGAGATAATCACCGCGACGCTCTTTACGCAAAACATCCTCGTAAACCCTACCTGATGTAAAGTTATTGCGTTTAGACATCGTCGTTCTGATATAGCGTTCGTAATGACCCAAATCAAGATCGGTTTCAGCGCCATCGTCAGTGACAAACACCTCTCCGTGCTGAAAAGGACTCATGGTTCCTGGGTCAACATTGATATAGGGGTCCAGCTTAAGCATTGTTACCTTCAAACCACGAGCTTCAAGAATCGCAGCTAAAGAAGCAGAGGCGATTCCTTTGCCCAAAGAAGAAACAACACCACCGGTTACGAATATAAAACGCGTCATGTAAATCCCGTCAATTTCTCTTGTATGAGCCTAGTACGAAACGACGATTCGCAAGGCTGTACAGTTTAAAAGCACTATATAAGAAGGGGGAGACTTTCATCTCAAGATGGGGCGCCAGACTACCAGAAACATGATATCGCCTCAATCAATATGGCGATCATTTTTTGATCAAAATAATCCGCGCTTGCCATGGCTTAACCATGACAAGCACCCTGCTCTACCTGCTATTTGACAATTTTAAGTGCTGGCTTTGGCGCGCTGGGCGGCAACTCCTTGGCACTGGGGTCGTCCGGGTCCGGCGGCTCTGGCGCGCCAGGCTCTGCGCCAAATACCATTCCCTGACCATTCTCTTTTGCGTAAATGGCCATCACCGCGACAACAGGTACATAAACCTGCATTGGAACACCACCAAAGCGCGCACTAAACTCAATCGCATCATCAGAGATCAAAAGGTCCGTAATCGCTCCAGGACTAACGTTAAGGATAATCTGACCGTTAGTCACATAATCTTCAGGAACACGAACGCCCTGCACACCGGCATCAATCACCAAGTATGGCGTCATTTCATTGTCTACGATCCACTCGTTCAATGCTCTAACAAGATAGGGGCGACTCGGGGTCATACCGGCTCCAACAGATAAATTTTTGCGCTCGGTTAGAGACGCATCTCAGACTCAACTTCAGACAAACTGGCTTTGAAAGATTCGCTCTCAAAGATCTGTTCCATATACTTGAGGATAGGTTTCGCTGCCGCCACGTTAAGCTCGATACCCATGACAGGTAACCGCCATAAAAGGGCTGCCACACAGCAATCAACAATCGTAAACTCGTCGCTCATGAAGAAGGGCTTTTCAGCAAAAATAGGCGCTGTGGCGATCAAGCTTTCCTTCAACTCCTTACGGCACTGCTCTGCTTTTGCAGATGTTGGGTCTTCCAAAATTTGATCCGCCAAACCACACCAATCTTTTCTGATGCGGTACATCATCAAACGACTCTGGGCTCTTGCAACTGGATAAACAGGCAACAAAGGAGGATGTGGAAAACGCTCATCCAAGTACTCCATCATGATATCTGGTTCATAAAGCACCAAATCACGATCTACAAGCGTAGGGAGATCATTGTATGGGTTATGGTCTGCAAGCTCTTCAGGCTTCGCATCAGGGTCTACATCGATAATATCGACCGCAACACCTTTTTCTGCCAAAACAATTCTTACTCGATGACTGTAATGGCTTTTTCCGTCAGAAAAAAAAGTCATTGAAGACCGCTTGGTCACAACTCCCATAGGTATTCCTCATGATCAATTAAGCTAAATTTGCGAAGCCAGTGGCGGCCACTTCAAGAGCCGCTTATAAATACGCCGCTGACAAAAATTCGCGCAGAGTATACATGATTTCTAAACGAATCGTGTATTTTATGGCCGATTAGGAAACAAAAAAGGCCGTCGACGCATGCCAACAGCCTTTTCGAATCCACTAATCTCGATTAGTGAATGTCGCGCCAGTATTCCTTGTTCAAGAAATAAACAAAGATAAAGAAGAATGCAAGGAAGATAAGGACTGTACGCCCCAGCTCAACGCTCTGCAATCGCGATGGCTCACCAACGTATTCCAAAAAGTTTACGAGATCATAAATCGCCTCGTCATACTGATCAGGAGAAAGCTTACCAGGCGTGGAAAACTCTTCACAACCGCTGCTTTTAACGATCTTGCCACTTAAAGGATCAACCTCTGGCTCAACACCTAGCTGAGGTTTATCTGCACACACACCTTGAAGGTCTGCCAAAACATGCGGCATACCGACATCCTTAAATACGACATTATTGACGCCATAAGGACGCTTAGAGTCTGCATAAAAGCCTCGCATGTAGTTGTACAACCACTCAGGACCTCTCAACCGAGCAGCCAACGTTAAGTCTGGCGGCGCACTACCAAACCATACCTTCGCTAAGTCTTCAGGCATTGCGATTTCCATCAACTCACCAATCTTGGCATCTCCGAAGATGAGATTTTCTTCAAAAATCTCATTTGGAATACCCAAATCATTCGCCGCACGCTCATAGCGCGCGTACTTCATGGAGTGACACGCAAAGCAGTAGTTAGTGAATAACGCCAAACCTCGCTGAAGCGACTCTTGATCACGGATGTCCGTGTCGATAGGGTCCATTGGCACAGAAGCGCCACCGGCGGCAAACGAACCTGCAGAAACAAATGTAAGAAATAGGGCTATTATTAATTTTTTCATTTCATTGTCACCCTTTCTGGAACAGGCTTAGTTTTCTCGATACTTGTATACCAAGGCATTAAGAGGAAGTAAGCAAAATACACTCCCGTCAAAATCTGCGCTAGCAAGGTTCTTCCCGGCGTCGTAACGACAACACCTAAGTAACCCAAAATACAAAATGCGATAACAAACATAACCAGCCAAATCTTACTCATCCAGCCCTTATAGCGCATCGACTTAACAGGACTTCGATCCAACCAAGGCAGCACAAACAATACAGCAATCGCAGCACCCATCGCGACGACACCCAAGAACGCATCAGGAACAGCTCTCAGGATTGCGTAGAAAGGAGTGAAGTACCAAACTGGTGCAATATGATCGGGTGTTTTAAGCGGATTAGCCGGCTCAAAATTAGGCTTCTCGATAAAGTAGCCACCCATTTCAGGGAAAAAGAACACAATCGCACAAAATACGAAGAGAAAGACAACAATACCTACCATGTCATGCACGGTATAGAAAGGGTGAAAAGGAATACCATCTTTAGGGATACCGTTTTCATCTTTGTTCTTCTTGATCTCAACACCGTCTGGATTATTTGAACCTACCGTGTGAAGCGCTAATACGTGCAACACAACCAAGGCAATAATGACAATTGGAAGAGCAACAACATGCAACGCAAAGAAACGGTTGAGGGTAATACCTGAAATCAAGTAATCACCACGAATCCACAAAGAAAGGCCTTCGCCGATATAGGGAATTGCACCAAACAAGTTAACAATTACCTGCGCACCCCAGTATGACATTTGACCCCAAGGCAACAAGTAACCCATAAAGGCTTCAGCCATCAGCGCTAGATAGATCGTCATTCCGAAAATCCACACTAACTCACGAGGCTTCTTATAAGAGCCATACATCAAGCCTCTAAACATGTGCATATATACGACAACAAAAAATGCCGATGCACCCGTTGAATGCAGGTAACGCAATAACCAGCCATACTCGACGTCGCGCATGATGTATTCAATTGAGGCAAAAGCACCTTCGGCCGTTGGGTTGTAGCTCATAGTCAACCAAATGCCGGTTAGCAGCTGATTAGCAAGAACAACAAAGGAGAGCACGCCAAAGAAGTACAAGAAGTTAAAGTTCTTTGGTGCGTAATACTTGCTCATGTGATCTTCAAAGGCTTTTACAATCGGTAGCCTTTGATCAACCCAGTTTATCAGTTTTTGCATTAGGCAGCCTCCTCATCAACACCAACTACAATGGTTTCGTCATCCAAGTATTTATACGGAGGTATTTCAAGATTTTTCGGGGCAGGAACCCCTTTAAATACTCGACCCGCCAAGTCAAATCGCGAACCATGACAAGGGCAAAAGAAGCCGCCCAACCAATTCTCGTCATACTCTTGCGGCTCGACCTCTGGAACAAACTGTGGAGAGCACCCTAGATGCGTACAGATACCGACAATAATCGCATACTCTGGTCGAGTTGCTCGAAACACACCTGTAACGTATGAGGGCTGTTGCGGCATTTCAGAGTTTGGGTCACGCAGCTCGTCACCTAGCTTTTCGATATTATCGAGCATCTCTTGTGTTCGCCGAATCACCCAGACAGGTTTACCACGCCACTCTACGGTCATTCGCTGACCAGGCTCTAACTTTCCAATACTTGCCTTCACTGGTGCCCCAGCAGCTTTCGCCTTGGCACTTGGATTCCAAGAAGCAACAAATGGCACTGCTGCACCAATCGCTCCTACTCCTCCAACTACCGAGGTGGCACCAAGCAAAAATCTGCGCCGGCTCGCATTTACGTCGCCATCACTCATTACAGGCTTCCCCCATCAACTTATTACTTAAAATTTCTTGGTTATTATACGGCTATACAACAGCACGAAGGAGAAAACTGAGCAAATCAGAAATCATCTTCCTTTAGCCAATTTATGTTTTAGGCAGTAATTACTTCGGCCATTTTAAAAATGGCCCAAATAGTAATTAAATTAACCCCGCGCTTCAACCGTTTTCCCAAGCATAACAATCTGTTTCGAAAAAAAGCTAAGAAAACACTCAAGCAAAAAAAAACGCCTGACGAACAAATTCGACAAGCGTTTTTTTGAACAGACGCGATTAACGCTTCGAGAACTGAGGCTTTTTACGCGCTTTACGCAAGCCAACTTTCTTACGCTCTACCGCTCTAGCATCACGAGTTACCCAACCCGCTTGACGAAGAGGAGCACGCAACGTTTCATCATACTCCATTAGAGCACGAGCAATACCGTGACGAATCGCACCGGCTTGACCCGTTGTACCACCGCCTTTAACAGTAATTTTAACGTCGAACTTATCGGCCATTCCAACCAACTCTAGTGGCTGACGAACAACCATTTGAGCCGTTTTACGACCAAAGAATGTATCCAAAGATACACCGTTCACTACAATCTGGCCGCTGCCAGACTTAAGAAAAACACGTGCCGCTGAGGTTTTACGACGACCTGTTCCATAATTGTATGCTACTGACATAATCGCCTTACCTTAAATATCTAGTGTTTGAGGCTGCTGGGCTGTGTGCGGATGTTGATCACCTGCATACACCTTCAACTTCTTAAACATTGCACGACCCAAAGGCCCACGAGGCAACATTCCCTTAACCGCACCCTGAATAACTCTTTCAGGCGCTTTATCAATCAATTTTTCGAAAGATATAGACTTCAAACCACCAATATAGCCGGTATGGTGTTGATACAGCTTATCGCTCGCCTTCTTTCCTGTTACCGCTACTTTTTCAGCATTAACGACAACAATGTAATCACCCGTATCTACGTGAGGGGTGTATTCAGGCTTATGCTTGCCCCGTAAACGGCTTGCAATCTCGGTCGACAAACGACCCAAAGTCTTGCCTGTAGCATCTACTACATACCAGTCGCGCTTTACGCTCTCTGGTTTTGCACTTAACGTCTTCATTTAATCCGCCTTTTTTAGCTCAACTGAGCACACAACACTTCCCACCTAAAGCCATCATCGACAGCAGGGAAAGCCATTCAGATTCATTATTATTCGATTAGCCGTGAGACGGGGCTGACTCGTTGACTTACCGACAAAATAAGGGCGCGAAGTATAATACATACAAAGCAAAAGAATCTAGCCCTAAATGCCATTTTTTAACCACGACTCGCATCCAAACAGTTTTGCACTATTTTGAGCCAACTGATGAGATATTTGCTCCGGCGACTCAGACCTAATTTCACATAGCGCATGGAACACCTCAACGACATCCAACGGCGAGCCCTGCCCTTTAGCCTTATTGAATATCGGCATATCTGGCGAGTCGGTTTCTAATACTAACGACTCTAGAGGGGCGTCAGACAGAGCCGCTTTGGTCTTTGTCGCTCGAGGCCATGTAATAACTGGCCCAACACCTAAGCTGAGGCCTTGAGCAACGAACGCATCCGCCTCTTGACGACTTCCCGAAAAAGCATGCACCACCCCAGACGAGACTCCCGACACCTTTATTTTTTTGCAAACAGCCGAATGCGTCTTCCTCGAATGAACAATGACCGGCAACGAAAACCGTGTTGCCAACTCAAGCTGACAGTCAAAAAAGTACTCCTGGCGACTATAATCTGACACTGTCGCATCTAGCCCAACCTCCCCAACCGCGACCACAGAAGCCTTTTCATTTGAGGCGAGAAAGCGTTCTAGCTCAACAAGGTCAGACTCTTGATGCGAGCCTATAAAGTAAGGGTGCAAGCCTAAAGCAAGCCTTACCACAACCGGCGTCGCCCCAGACATCTTCAACAACGGCTCCCAAGAAGCCTGCGTCACAGCTGGAACGAGCAAGCCAATAACTCCTTCACTGTTACAGCGAGCGAGCAACGCGTCACGACAACCATCAAATTCAGGAAAATCAAAATGACAGTGCGTATCGATTAACCCTGAACCGGCAAACAATACTAATGCTCTCGTGTCTTATGGAACTGTATCTCTGGATAGCGCTCCATCGCGAGCTGCAAGTTCACCATTGTTGGCGCTACGTAAGTCAAATTATCTCCGCCATCCAACGCTAAGTTGTCATGACACTTTCGCTTAAACACATCCATGGCCGCATTATCATCAGACGTCACCCAAAGCGCAGTTGAAACGCTAATCGGCTCATAGATAGCGTCAACTTTATACTCAGACTTTAAGCGATGCACAACAACATCAAACTGCAACACACCGACGGCACCTACGATCAAGTCATTATTTCGCATAGGCCGAAATACTTGCACCGCGCCCTCTTCTGACAACTGGATCAAACCTTTGTTAAGCGCTTTTGCCTTCAACGGATCTTTCAAACGAATCAAACGAAACAATTCCGGCGCGAAATTTGGGATACCCGAGAATCGAAGCTGTTCGCCCTCTGTAAAGGTATCCCCAATTTGAATCGTCCCATGATTGTGCAAGCCGATTATATCGCCCGCATAGGCCAACTCAGAATTCTCTCGATCCCCAGCCATAAACGTCACGGCATCAGACACACGTAGATCCTTACCTAAGCGGACATGCTTCATTTTCATTCCTTTACGGTACTCACCCGAACAAATTCGCAAAAACGCAATCCTGTCGCGGTGCTGCGGGTCCATATTCGCCTGAATCTTAAAAACAAAGCTGGTAAATTTTTCTTCATATGCATCAACAGTTCGCGTCTCAGCCGCACGAGGTAAGGGTGACGGCGCCCACTCGGTCAAACCATCCAAAACGTGATCAACACCAAAGTTACCCAGCGCGGTGCCAAAGTAAACGGGCGTCAACTCTCCCGCCAAAAACATCTCTAAATCAAACTCATGGGAAGCACCTTTAACGAGGTCAACCTCTTCTCTCAAGTCTGCGGCATAGGAACCCAGCTCTTCATCCAGAGCAGGGTTATCCAAGCCCTTAATAACCCGCCGTTCCTGTATTCTGTGACCCTGGCCTGTTTGATAAAGAACCGTCTCATCTTTGTATAAGTGGTAAATCCCTTTGAATTCCTTACCCATACCAATCGGCCAAGTAATTGGGGCACACGCCATTTTCAATACCGCTTCAACCTCATCCATTAAATCAATAGGGTCGCGTGTATCACGATCTAACTTATTCATAAACGTGACAATTGGCGTATCGCGCAGACGCGTTACCTCCATCAGCTTAATGGTGCGAGCCTCTACACCCTTTGCCGAGTCAATCACCATCAAGCAAGAGTCAACTGCCGTCAGAGTCCTGTAGGTATCTTCAGAAAAATCCTCATGCCCCGGAGTGTCTAACAGATTCACCAGTTTATCGTTATACGGAAACTGCATCACTGAGGTTGTAACCGATATACCCCGCTCTTTTTCCATTTCCATCCAGTCAGACTTAGCATGCTGCCCACTCTTTTTACCCTTTACCGTTCCGGCTTTTTGAATCGCTTCGCCAAACAACAGCACTTTCTCGGTTATGGTAGTTTTACCGGCATCGGGGTGGGAAATAATCGCAAATGTTCTGCGGGAATCTATTTGTTTACTGAGATCTGACATGAAACCAAAACCTTGGAGGGGACTCAAAAAAGCGCATTATAGCTGCAATAAGGAAAGATAACGAAAGCAGTTTATTACTAAGGGTCAATAGATAGGTCTAGGGTCATTAAGCGCGCATCTTCGCGCCCATTTGAGGAGGGATAATAATTAGGACGAATCCCTACCTCATTGAAACCTTCTGAAAAATAAAGCCCGGTCGCAACCTCATTACTAATGCGAACCTCTAAAAAAAACACCGCGGACTTTCTTGCCCGAGCATCACTAATCAGATAATTAAGGAAAAACCGACCAAAACCACGATTTGCATTCGCCGTATTGATGCAGATGTTTAACAAATGAGTTTCATCGGCGACTAACATCAGCACAGCGTGCCCCACCAAAACATCGTCAACTTCCAACACATAACAAAGGTTGCGGCCCGCTATGCATTCGCTCATTACACCCTCAGACCAAGGAATCGGATAGGCATCGCGCTCGTTGAGCATAACCTCCCCTAAGTCGCACAGCTGCATCAAGCGAACAACTCTGTTAGCGCTAACGGTCGACAACCCTACTCTCCAGAAAACAACTCATGAGCACAAAGAAAACGCCAATAATCGGCTTTGATCGAAGGGCGGTTAATCATGTCAGTTAGCGAATACTCAAATGCGAAAAATGCAGCGTCGACGCCACCGGTTTCCACAAGCATTTCTCGCACTCGCCTCTGGTTGTCACGTCCATGATAAACCACCGCCTTTACTTGCCCCCCTAGCAAATCCTGGAACCAACGCCCGAGCAATGCATCAACCTCAATACCCGCGCTGACCACGGCATCCATTCGAGAAAAAACAGGCCACTCAAACCCTGAAACATCGGACACGGGCACATCGCCGCGAAAACACGCAAAATATATATTCTTCAATAATTCACGCTCACTATGATCGGCCGCACCCACCGCAGACTCATCAACAAATAGCAGGGCGCCAACCTTGTAAGCCACCAAGCTAATATCAACGCCCTCAACGCCCTCAACCAAACCCTGCGGCGCTAACGAGGAAGAGACACCGAGCGAAGGTAACGAAACCGAACTCTCGGGCTCCACATGAACTAAGCCGCTAGCCTCGGCGGACAAACCCACCAAATCTAGAGTGGTAGACGGCACTGCAGCGCTAAGCTTTGCGGGCGCAGACACCTCTTCACCTACTGGTTCTGCAACAGAAATAACAGGTTTGTGCCGAGAAGCCACCTCGGTTTTCACGATTGGCTCAGGCCAAATCAAGGCTTGCGATGGCGCAGCACCAAGCAGGCGCTTGCGCGCGTACCACTGAGGCGCACCAAGCTCTTTTAAGTATTCGCTACGAAGATCTAGCCTCACAAACGCACCGCGAGCAATAAGTTAAAACTCAAAGCCCTACACCTCGCCCTGAGGGTGTCGCTTGGCTTGCGTAGAACACATTAGGTTCAACGCGTGTAAGTAAGCTTTTGCTGAAGCAATAACAATATCGGTATCAGCTCCTAAGCCGTTCACAATCCGTCCGCCTTTCTCAACTCGAACCGTCACCTCTCCCTGAGAATCGGTTCCAGAAGTAATACTGTTAACTGAATAGAGCTGAAGACTAATACCAGATTCAACCAGCGCCTCTATCGCGCAAAATGTCGCGTCAACAGGCCCGCTTCCCGTATTTTCCGCAGACAGCTCTTCTCCATCAACCAGCAGCGTCACTTTAGCAACGGGCGCAACCCCCGTTTCTGAGGTTACGGACATGCACACCAACTGGTATCTCTCATCAGCTTCGATTGCTTTCGTATCACTAACTAGCGCATGCAGATCCTCATCGAAAATCTCATGTTTCTTGTCTGCGAGTTCTTTGAAGGCAGAGAACGCTTTATTTAGAGCAGTTTCCGACTCTAGCGTAATTCCCAACTCCTCTATCCTACTTCGAAACGCATTGCGGCCCGAATGCTTACCCAGCACCAAACTATTAGTATGCCAACCGACATCCTCTGCTTTCATGATTTCGTAGGTTTCGCGATGCTTTAAAATCCCGTCCTGATGAATTCCCGACTCATGAGCAAACGCATTAGCACCGACAATTGCCTTATTTGGCTGTACAGGAAAACCCGTAATCGTAGACACTAACTTTGAAGCTGGAACAATTTGCGTCGTATCAATATTAGTAACCACATCAAAGATATCCGGACGAGTTCGAACCGCCATCACAAGCTCTTCAAGAGATGCGTTGCCAGCACGCTCACCTAGACCATTGATCGTACACTCAACCTGACGCGCACCATGATTTACTGCAGACAAAGAGTTTGCGACCGCCAAGCCTAAATCGTTGTGACAGTGCACTGAGAAAATAGCTTTATCTGAATTGGGGATTCGTTCGATTAACGTACCAACCGTCTCGCCAAACTGAGCAGGGATAGCATAGCCCACCGTATCAGGGATATTAATAGTCGTCGCGCCCGCATCAATCGCAGCTTCAATAATGCGACACAAAAAATCTATCTCAGAACGCCCTGCATCCTCACAAGAAAACTCGACATCATCGGTATAATTGCGAGCTCGCTTTACCGCATGAATAGCTTGCGCAATGACGGCATCCGGCTCCATCTGCAACTTATACTTCATATGGATTGGTGACGTTGCAATAAAAGTATGGATCCTAGAGGCCTCAGCACCCTTAAGAGCCTCAGCAGCCCGATCAATGTCTTTATCTAGAGCCCTAGACAGACTACAAATCCTCGATTCCCTCACCGTGTCAGCTATCGCCTTCACCGAATCAAAGTCACCCTGACTTGCAATCGCAAAACCCGCCTCAATCACATCAACACGCATCTTCTCCAACGACTTAGCTATACGTAGCTTTTCCGCCTTTGTCATTGACGCGCCGGGGCTTTGCTCGCCGTCGCGAAGCGTAGTATCAAAAATCACCAGTTTGTTGTGCATAGACATTCTGAAAACCCTAACTGAAAGAGAAATATTTGGCGTGAGATCGCACGACACAATCGCTATGGAGTTTAAGCAAAACCGATCGAGCAAACGTTAGTACACTAGTTTAACGCGACACTATAGCTTCAGCATCAGACTTTGCCAAGACTGAGCTTCGCTTAGCCATCACAGCCATAAGGGTGTATGCTCCGAAACAATTGAGACCAGCGTTCAAGGGATTGTATTTTGCGTTTGATCTTCAGTGCGTTTTCTTGGAGAATTCGCACCACAATAACAACACACTGTTTCAACAACACTAACAAATGGGGAACCGTCACAATGACGCCAACAAAACTAATGGTCGCTGCACTAGCGATTGCCTTCTCAACAAGCGCATTCGCTCTAGAGAAGAAAAAAATCTGTACATGGGACCCGGTCGGCAAAAACGGCCCCGTCATGACTTTTTATTCTGACCTTAAACCAAAAGCAATCAACTGGGGTTTAGACCTCGAATTCATTGCATATACCGACGAAAAAGTCGCCTCAAATGACTTCAAAGCTGGTGTCTGTGAAGGTGCTCACCTGACTGCAATCCTTTCGCGCCAGTTCGTTCCATTCTCTGGAACACTAGATGCAATTGGCGGCATTACATCAGATGAAGGTTTACAAAAGATTATCGCAACGCTTGCCAGCCCTAAAGCAGGCAGCATTCTAACTAACGGCCCTTACGAAGCAGTTGCGGCATGGCCAGTAGGGTCAATGTTTGCTTTCGTTAACGATAGAGAAATCGACACAGTTGCGGAATTCAGTGGTAAGAAAATTTCGGTCCTTAACGAAGACCCTCAAATACATAAGCTAACAAACATGGTTGGCGCATCACCGGTTGGAACGTCCCTAGCGACATTCTCCGGCCAGTTCAACAATGGCAACATAGACATCGTCTTTATGCCAGCATTAGCCTATAACACCTTCGAGCTTTACCATGGTCTTGGTACTAAAGGCGGCATCCTCGACTACAGAATGTACTTCGGTATGCTTCAGACGGTTATCAAAAAGGACGCATTTCCCGCAGATTTCGGCAACAACATGCGCAGCTATGTTGTTAATCGTCTGAAAGACATTAACAAACTTGTTGAAGATGCAGAAAAAGAAATTCCAGGCAAGTACTGGATCAAAACTACGCCGGAGACGCAAAAAGAATTTGTTAAGCTTAGCCGTGACGTACGCTTAGCCTTGAAAGCAGAGGGGAAAATGGACCCTAAAGCACTTAAGCTACTCTGGAAAATTCGTTGCGCAGAAAACCCTGGCGCTTCAGAATGTGCTACACCCGAATAACCTAAGCTAAACGATTTAGGTCAAGGCCCCACACAGGGGCCTTTTTTGTGGCTGTCACATTCTAGCCAAACTAACTCTACTAAAATCTTTGTCGAAAAAAATCCAATTTAGGCGTCGATCAGCGCCGACATTAATGATTCAAGACGTTACGTACTCATTAAAGCCACTCCCAGGCAACACAGAGCGTACACGCTTCACCAAATACAAAGCCAACACGCTATCGCTTAGCCTTGGAGCAGCGTATAACACAATTAAGAGTCACACCACTATCGCGAAGACCCTACCGAAAGGCACGCTAAAGCTTAATAAGAAATCCTAAAAGTGGCAGACCTCCAGCGTCAGACAGATTCGACCATACAGAATCACCGACCTCTCGACACTGATCATTCGACCCTTAACTCTAAGAACAAGCAGAGCGATAACTAAATACATTTCTATCTGCACAACCGTTATTGAAAGCGCTGATGAGAAACGATCACACAATATACCCGCCCTGCGTATCAAGGACAGCAAGATAGAAAAACGTACGCCAAGCGACGGTATGATATAGATACAGAACTCCGTATAGACTAACAGCGCAACGGTCATACGCATTCCCTAACGCGAGATACGTGGTCGAAGAGCGTCCGTTGCGTTTATAGACATTTCTCACGCTTTACAGGCAATAAAAAACCCCGTCAGGATAACCTAACGGGGTCTGTTCTA
>Ga0209495_1000087_pt1 | contig 69078 bp, 61 predicted proteins | sample EN1Hudsemesocosm_FD_184629 | JGI IMG/M metagenome (GOLD analysis project Ga0209495, IMG submission 184629) | Methane-oxidizing microbial communities from mesocosms in the Hudson Canyon - EN1E Hudson Canyon (SPAdes) (version 2) | ecosystem: Environmental > Aquatic > Marine > Cold seeps | place...
AAGCGTGGTGAAACCAAACGTATTGAATTACCTATGCCACCTTTGTATACAGATACTAGGATGTCAATGCCGGTGCATGTGCAACGTGGCAAGCGAGATGGACCAACGATGTTTGTCAGTGGTGCCGTGCATGGTGACGAATTAAATGGCATTGAGATCGTCAACCGATTACTCAAAAGCAAATCATTGAAATCATTACGAGGCACATTAATCGCAGTGCCTATTGTGAATGGTTATGGAGTCTTAAATCAAAGTCGTTATTTACCAGATAGAAGAGATCTTAATCGGAGTTTCCCTGGCAGTTCAAAGGGTTCTATTGCCGGGAGGTTAGCTCACTTATTTTTAAATGAAATCGTCGCTAAGTGTGACGTTGGCATTGACTTACATACGGGCGCGATTCATCGCAGTAACCTCCCTCAAATCCGGGCAGACTTGGACGATGCGGACACATTAGCTATGGCAGAATCGTTTGGATTACCCGTTTTACTTAACGCTGACATCAGGCCAGGTACACTTAGACAGGCAGCTGGAGACGCTGGCGTGAAAGTTCTTCTATACGAAGCGGGAGAAGCACTTAGGTATGATGAGTTTTCTATCCGAGCTGGGGTAAAAGGTGTGATTAACGTGATGCGAGAAATAGGCATGTTAAATAAGCGCCAACGCAAAGGACACAAAATATCCAAATTTGTAGCACGTCAAAGTGGCTGGGTACGGGCCACAGAAAGCGGGTTTGTTAGCCATGTTGCGCAGTTAGGAGATCATGTAAGCAAAGGGGGAATATTGGCCATTATTGCAGACCCTTATGGGACTGAATTATGCAAAGTAACTTGTCCTGAAGAGGGGGTGGTTATTGGTAAACAAAACATTCCCTTAACCCAAGAAGGTGAAGCTATGTATCACATTGCTTATTTTAGGAAACCTGATTCAGTCGCCGCACACCTCGGATTATTACAAGATAACTTACAAGACGACTTGGTTGTAGATGACCCTTCGATTATTGATTAAAGAGTAACTTAGATGAATGAAAAACATTTAGTAGGCGCGCTTGAACTATGTGATTTACCAAAACTCAAGCTAACCGGATTGGAAGCAAGAGTTGACACGGGTGCCACTACATCCTCATTGCATGTAGATAATATTGTCATGTTTAAAAAAGAAAATGAAAAATGGGTACGATTTGATATTCACCCGGACTCACATGATGTGAACAAATTGATGCAAAGAGAGGCAAAAGTTAAAAGTGTACGTAAAGTTAAAAGCTCTAACGCTACGCAACAAAGACGTTATGTCATCGAAACAGACATTTTAATTGCCGGTATGCAGTGGAGCATAGAACTGACACTTACCGACCGTTCTGAAATGAAATATCTTATGTTGCTGGGAAGAGAAGCCATGTCTGGGCGCTTAATTGTTGACCCAGAACATGAATTTTTACTGACCGAATAAAACAAAGATGAAACCCTAGATAAGTTTACGCTTTCAACTTAGTTAGGGTTTCAACCAACTCTTTACCAAGAGCCTTTAACGCTTTTTCCGTTTTTTCATCAGTAATGTTGCCATCAGAATCGAACTTAGCAAATGCACCTCCTATGGCCTTTTGATTAGGTAACACCATAGTCCCCAAATTTTCCATCAACATACGCAATACAACTAAAACTCGCATACCACCTAACGCACCGGGCGAAGCGGCCATAATTGCGGCGACTTTGCCACGATAAGCGGCCATTGGCTTTTCGTCACCGGTTTTTCTCGATGCCCAATCAATCGCATTTTTAAATAAGCTACTATAAGAACTATTGTATTCTGGAGATGCAATTAAAAACCCGTCATGGCTTATGAGTAATTCCTTAAAGGATTGGGCTTCTACAGGCATACCCTGCTTTGCTTCTAGGTCTTCATTAAAAATAGGCATATCGAAATCTTCCAAATTGACAATAGTCACTTCAGCGCCAGCTTCTTGGGCACCTTTAGCGGCTATAGCCACTACTTTCTTATTAACTGAATCTTTTCTGCCACTGCCTGCAAATGCTAAAATTTTCACCATGTTAGTTGTCTCATTTATTATAAATATAGTTAGAAAACAGATATGAATATATCAGCATTTAGCTCAAATTGAGATTTTATGAGTTGAAAAAAAAAGAACCCACAAAATTGCGGGTTCTTTGATTAAAATAGTTTGTTTCGAGATGAAGTCTTTTACATTTTATCCATAGTCTCAATACCTAACAAGTCTAAACCTGATTGCAAAGTTTTCGCAGTCAATTGAGCTAACATTAGACGACTGTTTTTAGTCTGCTCATCAATACCTTCTTTTAATATTGGGCAAGCTTCGTAGAAGCCCATAAATAAACTAGCTAGCTCATATATATAAGTACAAAGTACATGAGGCGTGGCCTCGTTTGAAACTTGTTTAATAGCTTCAACATATTGCATTAACTTGATCGCAAGTAGCTGCTCTTGCATTTCGTCTAACTGGATATCAGCCTGTAAGTTCACGTCATCTACATGGGCTTTTCTGAAAATACTTTGTACACGGGCATAGGCATATTGTAAATAAGGTGCAGTATTGCCTTCAAAACTGAGCATGCTATCCCAGTTAAAGATGTAATCTGTTGTACGGTTTTTACTTAGGTCAGCGTATTTCACCGCGCCAATACCCACTTTGTCAGCGATAATTTTACGCTCTTGTGCTGACAAATCAGATTCACGCTGATTGATTAGCACTTCCGCTCGCTCAATCGCTTCGTCCAATAACTCAGCCAACTTAACTGTTCCACCGGTACGGGTTTTAAACGGTTTACCATCACTACCTAACATCATGCCAAATGGACAATGTTCGTAACTTTGCTGTGCATTGATAAATCCGGCTTTTCGGGCAACCAGTTCTGTTTGTTTAAAATGCAAAGCCTGCCTAACATCAGTAAAAATCAATGTCCGGTCAGCGCCTAATACACCGTTACGATAACGAATAGCCGCTTGGTCGGTAGTAGCATACAAATACCCGCCACCAGACTTTTGTACAATATAGGCTGCGGGGTTACCCTCTTTATCGGCCATTTCCTGCAAGAATGCTACTTGTGCGCCTTGGCTTTCGACTACTATGCCTGCAGATTGAAGCTCCGCTACTGTAGCGGCCAAATCATTGTTGTAAGCACTTTCACCCATTACATCACTGCGTTTAAGGGCGACATTCAACCTGTCGTATACTTCCTCACTATGAGCAATCGATACATCAATAAAATTTTGCCAAAGCTGCATACATTGGGCATCACCACTTTGCAACCTTACAACGTAATCACGGGCACGATCTGCAAAACCCTCTTCATTATCAAAGCGTACTTTAGCTGCTCGGTAAAAATCTTCTAAATCAGATAATGCAGTTTCAGCTACTTCATTAGCGGCTAATTTGTCATTGAGGTGCGCTAGCAACATGCCAAATTGTGTGCCCCAATCCCCCATATGGTTTTGGCGAATGACTTTATGCCCTAAAAACTCAAGGGTTTTAGCCACTGCATCACCAATAATGGTGCTACGCAAATGACCAACATGCATTTCTTTAGCAAGGTTAGGCGCTGAGTAATCTACAACTACAGTTTGTTGCTGTTCAGCTTCAATACCAAGACGAACATCAGCGTTAGCGGCTTGTAATTGTTGCGCTAACCACTCGGGGTTCAAATAAATGTTAATAAAACCAGGTCCTGCAACCTCAAGCTTTTCAACTTCAGTATCTAACTCAACCGCGTCCACAATTTTTTGCGCTATTTCTCGCGGGTTTTGTTTAAGCACTTTTGATAGCGCCATCGCGCCATTAAACTGATAATGCCCAAATCCAGCACGAGTAGTGCGACTAAGAGGAGCAGGCGTGCCTTCAGGTGCGCCTATTGCAATAAGTGCGGCTTTAAATTTGTCTAATAACAATGTGTGTAAGTTCATATCTGCTCTTGTTTCTAAAATGCTTCAGGCTACTAATGAAAATGCCTTAGTGTTCTCTGGTTGTGTGAAACTCAATATCAGGGTAACGCTCTTTGGCCAGAGACAAATTCACTCTAGTAGGTGCGATATATGCGAGGTTATCACCGCCATCTAAAGACAGATTGGCTTCTGATTTACGTCTGAATTCATCCAGTTTCCTAGGATCTTTAGATGTCACCCATTGGGCTGTATACACGTTGATATGTTCGTACATTGCATCTACGTTGTACTCGCCTTTTAAACGAGCCACCACCACATCAAATTGTAAAACACCTACCGCGCCGACAATTAAGTCATTGTTTTGTAGTGGTCTAAATACCTGCACAGCGCCTTCTTCAGCCAACTGAATCAAACCTTTTTGCAATTGTTTTTGTTTGAGCGGATCTTTTAATCGAATACGTTTAAATAATTCTGGCGCAAAGTTAGGAATACCTGCAAAGCGGAATTTTTCACCGGCGGTAAAGGTATCACCGATTTGAATCGAACCATGATTGTGCAAACCGATAATATCGCCTGCATACGCTTCTTCAAGTAATTCACGATCGCCGGCTAAAAACGTTAAGGCATCTGAAATACGCACATCTTTGCCAATTCGGCTGTGGTGCATTTTCATGCCTTTCTCGTATTTGCCCGATACGATACGACAAAACGCGATACGGTCACGGTGTTTGGGATCCATATTGGCTTGAATTTTAAAAACAAAACCACTGAATTTTGGTTCAGATGATTCAACTTTACGTTCACTGGTTTCCCGACCTTGAGGTAATGGTGCCCATTCAACCAAACCATCGAGCATATGATCAACACCAAAATTACCCATGGCAGTACCAAAAAATACTGGGGTTAATTCTCCTGCTAGGAACTCTTCACGATTAAACTCGTGTGATGCACCTTGCACCAGTTCCAACATATCTATCAATTCTTCGGCGTAAGAACCAATCGCTTCTTCTAATTCTGGATTGTGTAAACCTTTAACTATCCGCACATCTTGAATTGTATGGCCTAAGCCCGTCTGATAAAGGTACGTTTCATCTCTAAGTAAGTGGTACACACCTTTAAATTCTTTACCCATGCCAATTGGCCAGGTGATAGGCGCACATTTAATATTTAGTACTTTTTCAACTTCATCTAATAAGTCGATAGGATCCCGCGTGTCCCTGTCGAGCTTATTCATAAAGGTAATGATGGGTGTGTCACGCAATCGTGTTACATCCATCAGTTTTATCGTACGTGCTTCTACACCTTTGGCCGCGTCTATAACCATCAAGCAAGAATCAACCGCGGTTAATGTGCGATAAGTATCTTCAGAGAAGTCTTCATGTCCTGGTGTGTCTAACAAGTTCACAGTACATTCTCGATACGGAAATTGCATAACGGAGGTAGTAACAGATATACCCCGCTCTTTTTCCATTTCCATCCAGTCAGACTTAGCATGTTGGCCTGACTTTTTGCCTTTTACCGTACCGGCTTTTTGCAAGGCATTGCCAAACAACAATACTTTTTCTGTAATGGTGGTTTTACCCGCATCGGGGTGAGAGATAATCGCAAATGTGCGGCGTTTATCAACTTCTTGTTGGAAAGACATGGAATACTCTTAAGTGACTGGTTACTAAATAATTTGGCCGCGTATTGTATATGACTCCGATAAAAAAGTCGCTGATCTGAGAGAATTTTGTAGCTTAGTACCCAGTTTTATTAGGCTCCTTTCTTTTAACTATAAGAAATTTCGATATTGCCACTATTTATTATTACGTTTTCTATTTACTCAACCCCATGTTTAAATTATATTTGCTGTAGGTAAATTTTTTGCCGTGTAATAGTTTAACTAATAACATTTATAATTTGCCATGAGGAAACGACTTTACATGTCACGTAGAAAAATGTTTAGTGGCGCTCAGCTCAAATCATTGCGCAAAGAAGCCGGTTATACCCAAGAAGAACTCGCTCAGAGAGTAGGCATTAGCCGTGAAACCGTGTCTGCCATAGAAAATGACAAACCTGAAACCATGGACAATATCGGCGTAGGCGTTGTGAATAAATGGTGGTCTATCTGCCGCCAAACTGCATCAGAACAAACCCGCGAATCTTTTTTCTCTACCGTTATGGATTATTTCGGCTTTAACTTAAGCTAATCTTGTTTTAGTCTAGGCCTATGCTAATACGCGCCTATCTTCCCCATTTTCTAACAGCCCTCTTTGGAGGGCTTTTTGTAGCAGCTGGTATTTTCACTTTTGGGAATGCTTTAGTTTTTGACAGACTTTTTCTAGGTGTCATTATTTTCACTGCAATTCTTTGCCGCAGAGATATTAATATTGTGGCAGCTCTAGCCATAATTCTCCTGCAACATTTATTCGAAGAACTAGCATGGTTGTATATACCAGCCTATGACATTGTCAACATCCCAATTTATCTAGCCGGACTATTGGTTTCATATTACTTTTGGTATGACTGGGTATCTAAAATATTGCTGGCAAATTCGATTTTGGCAATAATCGCTGAACTCTTCTGGTATTTGACAGAATATTCAGCGCCAAGTATTGCATGGTATTTGGGGCTAATGATTGTTTGCATATTTGTAAGGCACTTTATATTCAATCGAGTAAGTTATGTTGACATGTACTTTCCAGAAAAAGGACGTTCAATCAATCTCGATTGGATACTTTATAAGATAAATGCATTTTTAGTTATAACCCAAACAATTATTTTTCTTGAATACTTTGTAAGGCACATCCTAGGCTATTCAAATGCGCTATTAGCTTACAACTATTCGGCCTATATAATTCACGGACTATCAACATTAATAATATGGGCCGCTTTTAGTGAAAGTTATAAACAGTTAATACCTAAACAATTGAAAGCTTAACGCTCTACATTCAAAACTAAAACCTTCATAATAGATTAATGGCAATTTTGCTATAACTTTTGAAGGATTTTGTAATGAAAGATTTAAATGTAAAAATATTAGGTATCACACTCGTTTTATTTATTATCACATTACCTAAATTTATAGAGTCGCCTAGACATTTAGTAGCTGGCACGGCTAAAAAAACACCCCCTATGATTGCTGGTACAGCTAAGAAAACACCTCCTATGATTGCTGGCACGGCTAAAAAAACACTCCCTATGATTGCTGGTACAGCTAAGAAAACACCTCCTATGATTGCTGGTACAGCTAAGAAAACACCTCCTATGATTGCTGGTACAGCTAAGAAAACACCTCCTATGATTGCTTATATTTAGAAACTTTCAATAAAGCACCTAGATCGCCTCGTTAAAGGGGCGCTTCCTTTTTATATTAAAATGAATTCAGTTAATTTAATTTCACTTAAGAAATCATAAACTTACCCAATTAAGTGAAATTAATTCACCCCGTGGAGTCAAATCCACATTTTTATTTGTACTCTTAACACTGAGAATGAAAGCAGAGATTAATAATAATACTAATCCACTACTCTGTTGTTGTTTCAATAATCATAAGAGGAAATAAATATGTATATTAATGGTGCAGATTTAAGAAAAATGCGTCTTGATGCAGGGTTAACCACAGTTAAAATGGCAAAACTTGCTAACGTTAAAACCCGTAAAACTTACGAAAACTGGGAAAAGAATATTGGTGCACCTAGCATGAATCAATTTATCGCTATGTGTGTAGGTTGTAATTACAATTCATCGAAATTTGTAAAGTTAGCCATTGATCGTCAAGACACGGCTGAAAACCTAAATGTAACGGCTGCACGTCGTTAAATTATATTTGTTGGGGGACTAGCGCCCCCTACTCTTCGATAAATAATGTTTTCTAGCGATTTTTTTTAGATGCCAAGCTCCTACCCTAAATAACAACACATGATCAACGCGTCTTCCTTTCCTTTTGCACTAGGGTAATAATTCACTCTCTGCTCGACCAAAATAAAACCCGCATTATCGTAAAGATTGATTGCAGCGGTGTTTGACTCACGTACTTCTAACCATATTTGTTGAATATTATGTTGATTACATTGTGCTATAAAATGGTGTAACAAGGTTTTACCTAGACCTTTGCCTTGATGAGCCTTGCTTACCACTATATCCATCAACGTCACTTCATCTAGCACTCTCATACCAATGTAATAGCCTAGCGGCTGATTATCTTGGTCGAGTGAATATGCAAAATAGGGTTTAGTTAAACAATCCTCAAATATCTTACGAGACCAAGGTGAGAATTGTCCTAGTTTATGCAGCTCAAAATAGGGGTCACTATTTTGTGTGGTTAAAGGTGAAAAGTCTGGCTTCATTAAACTTAGTGCGCCTGCTATTTAATTAATTTTTTGCGAGAGATAAGGCACTTTGTAATTGCAGCCAAAGTTGCTTCTTGGTATCTGAGCGATGTAACTCAGATATAGCTGGTGTGATAAGTTGTTTATCGTGCAAACTCACTTTTTCACCTAGAGTCCAACTAAGGGGAAAACCTGAATAATGGTTAAGTTGGTCCGTTGAAATATGCTTGTGTTGGTCAGCTTCTAGCCCCAACGCGATTAATACATCTGAAAATATTTGAAATTTAGCATCGCTTTGTGAAAAAGTGACTAATACAGCATCTGTCATTTCATTTGTTTGGGTTTGTACTTTAAGTTGTTTTAACTTCGCTAACGCATCTACTTTAGAAACAACTTCGGATGGTGCAGCTACAGCTTCAATGGTTTGATTATCGACCTTAGCTTGAGTTTGTTCTTCACTTGCTAACTGCCAAGAGGAAACGCCCATTTCATTTAAAATGGCTCGTTGATAATCAGTTAACACAAGATGCGAGGTATTTTCCATTTTAACAGACTAGCATGATTTTAAATTAGATAACTGGGGTTTAAGAAAAGTTGGCAGGAGTGGAGGGATTATCTCAGTTACATCCATGTAACAGACCGCAAGCGGCGCTGTCGCGGTTCAAATCGTTCCAGACGATTTGTCGACCCCATGGGTGTTCTCACCCTCTACCATCACTATCATTTTTTACTTTACAACCGAGGATCAACTCAGGTCGATTCTAAATTATTTGGCAGGAGTGGAGGGATTCGAACCCCCAACCATCGGTTTTGGAGACCGCTGTTCTACCAATTGGAACTACACTCCTGCTGACCGGCTGAATTATACTGACGGAAAACAAAAGGTAAAGTGATTTTGCTTTTACTCATGATATCTTTTGAACAACAGCGCATTTAATAAACAAAACCATCAAACCAATGCAAAATGACAAAACTAAATGGAGCAATAAGTGGTTTAGGTCGCTAAATCGGTAGCAATTGTATTTGACCGGTTTGCAGCCTGAAACCAAAGCCTATTGGTTAATTCAACAAGGGGTTTCATTCTAGTCGATTTAGCAATGACATCTGATAATCGTTGTCCACTATATTGTGCATAAAATGCATATAAGCTGGCTTCATCTGCGATGCCAAAATCATTAACCGCTACACATGATGCCAAATCAAAATATGGGCAAGAAAGAGCGCAGTATTCCCAATCCAAAACTTTGCTTGGTTGAGCATTTGTAATATGAGATGAAGACAAGTCATTATGACAAAAGACGGCTTTGGTCGAACAAGCGTTTTGCCATATAGTTGTATAATTGTCGATCGTTTGCTGATCTGATGTTGAAATTGGTGAGTCAATTAAACTTATATAGTGTTGCCATTGAGCAGGTAAATCTAACTCTTGAGCACTTATTTCAGTGTTATGTATTAATGATAAAGAGGCCGCTAAACGATTAATGGTAACTAACTCCGATACATCGGCTTTGTCTAATGTGGGAGTATCAAGCCATTCGTCAATTTGAAAATCACGTGACTTTGATAAATAGATTGGATTTACAGCAAGGCCTTTATCCACCAGTTTTAATTGGAAGTCGAAAAGTCTTTTTCTATCCAATAGTACTACATTGGCAGACTCGAACGTTTTTACAAAATAATTTTTATCCGATGTTTCAAGTCGATAACTGTTATTAACTGCCCCGCCAGTTATAGATACGAGGCGAAAATCTGGCTGGATAAAATCCAAACTGGCTAGTTCAGCTTGCATAGAAACGTTTATATTATTCATACCGTATCAGACTCGGTTTCTAGGTTACCTGTCTCAGTACGCCATTGGGAATAGCCATAAATCGCGAAACCTATGTAGCATAAAAACAAAATTCCTGTGAGCGCTAGGTCTTTTGCAAAATATAAATATGCAGCAAAGATATTTATGACGATCCAATACAGCCAATTTTCTCGCACTTTGTGGGCGACCAAAACAGTGGTAAACACACTAAATACAGTAATGAAAGCGTCTAAATATAAGAAATTGGCATCCAATACAGTGCTAGCAAATTGGCTTAACATCCATGCGCTTATACTAAGACCTAAAATACAAATGACATGACGTTTCAAAGCCCAACTTTGCACTGTTACAATTTCAGCATCTTTATTCCGCCACTGCCTCCAGCCATAAACAGCCATAATTAAATAATAAAAATTAAGCCCAGTATGAAAAGGCAACGACACATGCCAAAACAACCAAGTGTAAATAGCGGTACTAACTAAAGCACAAGGCCAGCACCATATATTTTGCCTAGCAGCTAGCCACACATAGGCCAGAGCGAGAACAACCGCAATGCCTTCTAATCCTGATGTACTGGTTAGTTGTGCTAGGAAACTTTCCATTAAATATCAGTGCTCATTTTGTCGCCATTTAAAAACTTACAAACAAATATCGCCTGGCCCACTTTTTTATGACTGCGTTGCATTTCTTCGGCTAACAGTTGCATGGTAGGTAAGTAATCCCCACTCACTACAGTATTAGTAGCAGATGTAAGCACGCTTAGACGTTCATATGTATTTAAACGATCAATAAACTCTTGAATTGGTTCTATGTATTGCTCTTTAAGAGGATACATAGATATTTCGGCGACTAATTTCATATTGATTCCTAGAGGTAAAAACCGGAGTGACAAGTCAACTCCGGTTTGGAATATCCTTGTTAATATTGATAATTGAAGTTGATACCGACTCGACGTGCCTCACCAAATTGCTCGTACAAATGTGACTCATACTCATCTCGTGGATCATTACCAAAATAGAAACCACGATTAGCATATTGTTTATCGAATAAATTACGAGCATACAAACTAATCTGCCAATTCTCGATTCGGTAATCTAGGCTCGTATGTGCGATGAATACGTTATCTGCTTGTTGATCATGGCTAAAGGAATAAAAGAACTCATCTTTGGCATCAAATTCCATAAGCCAAATTAGGTTATCAGTCACTTGCCAATTTAGACCCGCATTCACATGATAGCTAGGGGCATGTGCTTGGTCACGTTTATCAATAGTGCTGCCGTCTTGACGCGTAATTCCATTAATTTCAGTTTTGAGATAACCGATATTAGCGAATGTATCGACACTTTCAGTCAACTTATAATTAAGGCTGACTTCAATACCGTAGTTTTTTCCATCTGCCGCATTATTGTAAAAATCGACAAATGATTGATCGTTTACAATAGAGTTTTTGAACTGCACATCACCTCGTTTTTGATAGAAGGTGCTGAAGTCCAATTCCAATCTACCATCTTGACTGGCACCTTTTACCCCAAACTCTATACCGACTAAAGATTCAGCATCAAATATCGCGTTGTCGAGTAAATCTTGTCTAAATTCAGCAATGTCCTCATCGTCAATCTTACCTAAGGCTTGACCATTTACTCCACCCATTTTATAACTGCGCAAGAGACTGAGATAAAGCAGGCTGCTATCACCTACTTTTTGATGATAGCTAATTTCAGCTCCCCAATCATTATGCTCAAGGTCTTCATTAATCAACTTAGAGTCATCATAATCAAGAGTCTGTGAGGCAAAACGCAAACTAGTGGTAATCCACTGGTCATCTGATAACACATGTTTATATTGCCCAAACAATGCGCTGTCTACACGATCAACCTGACTTTCAAACGGTGCGCTTAACCACGTATACTCGCGCGTTAACGTCTCGGTTTTATCAGCAAAATAAAATCCGATGACCCAGTTATTAGTTTCGCTACTTTTACTGGTTAGTTTGGCTTGAATGACGCTGTCTTTGCGTTCGCGGAAATAATGATCGGTAGAAGAGTATTCCCAGCCCGGCGCTATGCCCGTATACCCCCAATCCTCGTCATAACCATACGCTAGATCGGCCTGCATAAAACTGCTCTGAAGCTGCAAATTAGCCCAATCCAAACCTTGATAATCCACTGTAAAGCCAATAGCTTCACTCTCTTGCGTATCAAAACCTGGCTCATCAGATAAAGTGGTTCTATCTCGGTTAAGTGAAAAAGCATCATAACCATTGTCAACATCTATCAAATGAATAACAGTCTTAACCGATAGGTCTTCGCTAGCTTGCCAATTTAGTTTGGCCCGCGCAGTGAACTCATCTACACCGTTAGTATCATCACGCCCTAGCCAAATATTATCTACAAACCCGTTGCTGGTGTTTTGGTGAACCGATAAACGGTAGTCAACGGTGTCGCTTAATCCACCACCGACTGCAGCTCCAATTTGCCAACCACCGAAATTTGCCACTCCAAATTGAGCGTCAATACTGCTTTCGTCTGATGCTTCTTTGCTCAACACATTGATCATGCCAGCAAGACCATCTGCGCCAAACCGCGCACTGTTTGGACCTTTGAATATTTCAACTTGAGCAATATCAAAGGTACTTGCACCAGCCAGTAGGCCGGAATAATTGATACCGTCAACCAGATAACCAACAGATGGGTTAATTGGATCGGTAAACTGGCTGCGCTCTCCGATGCCACGAATTTGTACAAAACGTCCACGACTAGCACCGCTGGCAAAATTCACATTCGCAGCGCGATTTAGAATATCTTCAAGGTGTTGGGCTTGGCGTTCCTTTATTGCCTGCTCATCTAAAACAGAAATACTGGTGGCCATTTCAGACAAAGGTGTGGAAAACAATGCGCCTCTTACGATTATCCGATCTATTTCATTTTGTTCAGTTGATTGATTATCAGTATTTTGGGCAGATACATAAGTACTGATTAAACAAAGGCTTATAAGGCTAGCCAGTGGTTTTTTACTAAAGTTCATTTTTAAGGATCTCTTCACTAAAGGTTGAAAAGATCCGGCTGTACGGCAGGTAAATGGGGATGTGTATGACCATTCCTACGCCGGCATTATCCGGATCAGGTATAAGGGTTATGAGTATTTACTCAAATCTCAGCCAAAAGGCTCCCCTTGGTTTGCTAAATAGCAGGGTGTTTAGTTACCACGCAAAAAGCGAACGCAGTGTAACAGGCAAGTAAGCCATAGGAATAGTCGAATGGGAATTTATAAGAGTAAAATAGTATTTAACCTGAACTCGGGTTAGTTATTGTAAAATGTTTAGTGTGACTAACTTGTTATCGGAGAACAACGAACTTTCTTGGGTAAACCATAGTTCACCATTTGGAGTGACACAGATTCCCTCAACTTGTCCAAAACCATTAAGTTCGAAAGACTTTTGCAAGGTCAAATCTGCATTAAGAATAGCGATAAAAGGACTGAAATTTCCCACGGATTTAAGCTCATAACCGACTAAAATAAATCGATTGTTTTTTCTGTCAAAATCACCACCTGTAACGACACCTGGTAGCCCTTTGATCTCGCGAATATGTTCCACATATTGTTCTGGCTCTTTTTTATTGAGTTGATAGATAAATAAGGTGCCCGTTTTCCAACTCTTAGAAAATAGAAACAGGTTATCCTGCAAACTAATCAAGGTTTCAGCATCAAAGTCGTGTTTAACGTACTCATTCTTTTCAATTTCGTTTTTTGTATAAAATATCCTAGATGTGGTGACATCCGCTTCACCTATTTTACTTTTTATGGGTACTGCGTGTATTTGAACAAACTTTCGCTTACCATTATTGTTACCAACGTCACCAATAAAAAAATGTTGGCTATCACCAGTTAGTGCTTCCCAGTCAGTATTATTGGTCGAGACGAGTTGTTCACCAACGATATGCCCCTTATTGTCAATTTTATAAATAACAGGCTTATTGCCAGAATCATTGACAGTGTAAGCTGAACCAATTTTTGGGCAGTATAGTCCCGACGTTTCTTTTAGCTCATCTGGTAAATCATGCTGGGTTAACACGGCATAATGAGGAGAATTAGTGGCTAATGAACTGCAAGCGGTTAGTAGAATTAAGCCAACTAGAAAAATGACTCTAAATAGCAACTTTCTTTTCCTCTTGATAATACATAAATGATATTTCATTTGATGCGCAGTATTTCATATTAGATAAGGGAATTCTCACTTGATTTGTACACAGATGAATACTTAAGTATGCCAAAAGCACATTCGTATTCTTTAATAAGTTTGCTTACACTAGCAAGCAATATTCCACCCCATTAAATAAGATTTTTTGTGAACTTACCTAAACAGCTATTCCATTGGCTAAAACAACGTCAATCAAAATTATGTCATAGACAATTGTTAGTCTTAACTGGGCAAGAGCAGTGGACAATAAACACTGCGGATACTTTATTAGGTGATCACGACTTTCAAAATACGTTATGGGTTGGAGACACCCAATCTGAATATCAAAATATTAATATAAAAAATTACCGCTCTAAATTGGGACACGAGTATGATTTTGTCGTTTTAAACTGCTTCAGTGGATTTCGAGCTAATGCAGCTATGGCGTTAAGTGGCACAATAAAAGCAAAAGGGTTGATGATATTACTTTGCCCTGATATTGACCTATGGCCTACATATGACGACCCTGAAAAAATAAATCGAATCTCCTTTGGGTATAACCAACAGAAAATTAATAGTCAATTTTTTCGTTACTTGAGCTCGGCCTTTACTGAAGATCACTTTGTGGCGGTATGTACAAAAGACCAATTTTCTGGATCGGTAGCTATTGCCGAAAAGATGTCGGTCACTCACAACTTTGATCAACAAAATCAAGCAGTTGAAGGAATTATTAGAGTCGCTTTAGGTCATAGAAATAGACCGTTGGTGTTGACTGCGGACAGGGGCCGAGGAAAGTCTTCAGCCTTAGGCATAGCGGCGGCTGAGTTGATGAAGCAATACTCAAAAACTATTTGGGTAACTGCATTACATTTAGATAACACCGAACAGATATTTGGTCACGCACTAAGAATGTTACCAATGGCAAGTGCCACAAAAAGCAATATCACTTTTCAAGGTAGCAGCCTAAATTTTAAGCCCATAGATCAATTACTAAACAGTAAAGAAAGTACAAATTTACTGTTAGTAGATGAAGCCTCTTCATTGCCTATCCATATCTTAATTAAGCTTGCCAATAAGTATCCAAGAATTGTGTTCAGCTCGACAATTCATGGCTATGAAGGCAGTGGTCGTGGTTTTGAGATGCGTTTTATAAAGCAACTCTCACAACTAAGGCCTGACTTCAAAAGAATGCAAATGGCACAACCGATCCGCTGGTATCAACATGACACATTAGAGCAGTTTTGGTTCAAGACCATGTTTCAAAATGTGCAACAAGATAGTAAAAATATTGATTCGGATAGCCAGCCTATTAGTTATCGGCATATCTCTAAAACACAACTATTCAACAATAAAAAATTATTAGCAGATGTATTTAGATTATTAATTAACGCTCACTACCAAACCAGTCAAGATGACTTGCAGCGTTTATTAGATGCACCTGAAATCGAATGTTTTATTATGACCAGAGGTAACACTTTGCTTGGTGTCGTTCAAACGGTCGAAGAAGGGGGAAATTACTTTGACGAGCTCGCGGAAAATATTGCTGATTGTAGTAGACGCGTAAAGGGACATTTAGTGGCACAAAACATTGCGTCATCCTATAACACTGAGCCTTTCCTATTATCTAAACAGTGGCGTATTAGCAGAATTGCTATTGAACCTGAGCACCAACGAAAAGGACTGGGAAAACAATTAATTGACTACGTAGAGCAACAGGCTAAACAACAAGATATTAATTTCCTAAGTGCGTCTTTTGGCTGCAATGCAGACATACTTAGATTTTGGTACAGAAGTGAATTTATACTCGCTAAACTGAGCTCAAAACCAGAAGTTTCAAGTGGTGAACACAGCGGCATTTGTATTAAACCCTTAACAAACGAGGCATTACATTTATCTGACTCAATTCATTGTGAGTTTTATCAGGAGCTGTTGTTTCAAATGGACAAAAATTTTAGAACAATATCTGAACAGTTATTGATTCAAACTTTACAACTTGAACCAAACGCTAATTCAGAGGCGAGTGATAGTGTGCAGATTATTAAACAATTTGCTTTAGGGAAACGGGCTTATTCCACCTGTAAGCGATTATTAAAAGAGTACTTGATAGGTAACGCAACTTGCTTGTTAAAACTGGCAACACAAGAGAAACACATTCTGGTAGGTGCACTATTGCAAAACTTAATAGATAAAGAGCTTTGTGAAAAATTTGATTTGAGTGGCAAAAAACAAATAGAACAAATATTAAGAGTTAGCTTTAAAAAAATTCTAACTGGTTAATAATTAATTTAAGACCTTTAGAATAGATAACAAGCTTGAATAATCATCTGTCCAAATGACCTCTTTATATTGCTCCATAGGTATCACAGTTTGACTATAAATAAGCTTTGCTGAATCGGTCAATCGACTATTATTTGTCAGCACCACCCATTGTGCATCATGGTCATTTCCGTTTCCTGGAGTTTCAAACAACATAACCTGCATATTGAAGTTTTTACCGTGGTGCATGATGACTGGCAGTAGTGACAAATGCCTATTGGAAATGTGTAAGGCAATAACACCTTGGGATTTAATATGTTGCAGATACAATAAAAATGCTTCATTCGTTAATAAATGAGTCGGAATTAGATCTCCAGAAAAAGCATCGATAACAAGCAAATCAAACTCGTTACTTTTCCCTGAATCTAACTCATGTTGTAACGTTACCCTAGCATCGCCTAACTTAACATCTACATCAGCCTTTGAACTGCCCAAATAGTTAAAATATCTGTTAGCAAAATCTGATACCAATGGATTAAGTTCATAAAAAGTATAGTGATCACCCTTTTGACCATAAGCAGCTAAGGCCCCTACTCCTAAGCCAATAATACCAACATCTACTTGACCATCCCTAGACAGTTCTTTAATGACCAATTGTATACCTGTACCAGGACGATAATAGCTCCTAGGCACTGCAGAATTAGACAAGGGCAACGTTTGACTACCATGAGAGGTTGTACCATCAATTAACCTTCTCTCGTTAACCGAGCCCTCAGTAATATCTTTAACTGACAATATGCCGTAAAAATTTCGCGCTTTTGCAATGTCGTATTGTTGGTATTGGTTATTCAGCTTGATAAAAACAAATAACCAAACCAGACCAAAAACAGCACTTCCTATAGCTAATTTGGAAAATGAGCTATTTACGCTCCCAACCATGTCGGATTTAGTCTCCGCAAATTCTTCATTTTTGTTCCACCACAGTGAAGCAGTTGCCAGTACTAATACACTGAAAATCGCTAATGGAAATTCTAAAAAATCATCAAATATATTTTTAGCAACGAAAGCCACTAGAAAACTACCAAATACTCCACCGGCGGATAGAACCAAATAAAACAAGGTTGTATTGCCCTGTTGAGGTTTAAGAGAATTCAATTCACCATGACAAATCATACAACCACACAATAAAATCAAAAGATAAATCAATAACTGCGTAATAAAGTCAAATTGCCCACCGATGAAATAAATTAATAAGGCGACAAAGGACAGCAACATAAAAAGAGGCAACCAAAAATGCCTAATATAAAGCGCAAAATGACTAAAAGCCACGACATAAGTTAGTAGGTATATGGCTAATGGAGCTAGCCAGAGAAAGGGTACAGGAGGAACATTTTGGGTTAATGCATTGGTGGTCGAAACTAGCAAAACCACACCTAAAGCAGACAGTGTAAACCATAAGAAAAACCGATAAACAGAAACCTTCGGGTTAATTCCTTGCTTACGAAGTTCAAGTATTTCCTGTTTATTTTGCTTTACCACGACAAAACAAATCCAGCCAATCATAAACACAAACAACAAATAAATACTGGACCATAACTTAAGTTGCCAGTCCAGAGGCATAAAAGGTTCTATGGCTAGTGGGTAACTAATGAGCGCTAAAAATGACCCAACATTCGAAACCGCATACAACCTATAGGGTTGATCCCCATTAGCGTGGTTTGTGAACCAATGCTGCAACAAAGGCGTGTTGGCTGACAATATCAAATAAGGAACACCTAAGCCCAAAAACAACACTTTTAATACGGCCCAAGTAGGTGCCCCATTAATCGAGATACTTTGTAAATCAGAAATATTATCAGGCAACAAAAATAAGCAAAGTAAGAGGCAAGTCAAATGAACAACGACCTGAAACTTCACCTTGACTATTTTACTCAGCAAAAATGCATATAAATAACCAACCAATAAAAAGAACTGAAAAAACAGCATACAAGTGGTCCATACACTGGCGCCACCGCCAAACCAAGGCAATATAATTTTAGAAATAATAGGTTGAATTTGAAATACCAAAAAGGCACTAATAAATACAGAGATAAAATATTGCATTAATTATTCAGACATTGCTTTAAGGTTAATAATTTTGAGGAATATAAATACGTTAGATTTAATAAGGTAAATCCAAATTAAAACGTAAAAAAAGCTCCCTATGGGAGCTTTTTTCATTAAAGCCTAATACCGCGGTTTTTAGCTTTTTCTTTAATATAAGGTTCCCAACTTCTAGCATTCCGAGCTGTGGACCTATCCTTTTTTGCTTCCAATACATGTTTATAAGCCGACCTAAAGTCACCTTTATCAAAGTGAGCTTGCATCATAGCTAAATGGATAGAACCTTTCTTATCAGAGCCTCCATCCAATGCCTTTTGAAGAGCAACAACAGCTTCGCTATATTTCTCCATTGCATAATAAACAGTACCTTGTTTCTGGAATAAATCTGGGTCAGACGCCAACAAAGCAGATTGACCATAATAATCAGCAGCTTCTTTAAACTCTTTAGCTTGTGAATATGATGATGCCACGCTTGTCAGCATTCTTTCTTCTTTTTTAATTAAGCCAGATTTAAGATGCTTTTCCAAAATTTGAGCTGCTTTCACAGGTATATTATTCATCGAATATAACTGACTAAGCGCTTTAATCTCAGCTGCTTTAGTAACAAAACCTTGATTATAAGCAATCTCAAATGTAGACAATGCCTTCTTATTATCTTCAACTAACAAATAAAAGAATCCAAGCTGAGTCCATTGAGAGCCGTCCTCAGGAAATACTCTAACGCTTTCTTCCTGCACATCAATCGTTTCTTTATACATTTTACGGTTGTAATAAGAAGTCATTTTCAAGGCGTAAGCAGTTTTATTAGGCTTTTTAGCTAAGGCTATCGCCTTATTAATCGGCTCAATAATTTCAGCATACTTCTGAGTTTGATAATACGCATTAGCCATTCTAAAGTAGACATCAAAGTCTTCTTTACAAGTTACTTTAAGCCACTGTTTATAAGACTTAATTGCAATATCGTATTGCTCTTCCTGCAAACTTAAGTCAGCTATCAACTTAATAGTACCAACTTGCTCAACATCATTTAACTTACTAGGCGCTACAGCTTTTTGTAGGTACTCAATGGATTGTTTTGCTTTACCCGTTTGAGTAGCTAGAAGGTTACCAATAAACCTGTCGGTAAACGCTCTATCAAATGTATTAGAAGTGTCAATCTCATAAAGAATATTCAACGCTTCATCAATCAAGTCATTATTATAAGCTTCTAACGCTTTACCAACTTTCTTCCCTACTTTTTGACCAGGAATGTTAGTTGGTCCACGCTTATAATCGGGACAGGCAATCGGAGCAGATACCTGAGCAAAAACAGTCGTAGGTATAATTGCGGCAACAGACATCACTGAAACCACACATAAATGTTTTAGATGTTTATTCATTATGATTGATCCAACTTAAAGTCTAGTTGCACTGTTAACCCATATTGCTTCATCGGTTTACCATCTTCAATTTTAGGCTTGTATTTCCACTTACCTAAAGCTCGTCTCGCTTCACGATCAAATACTCGCTTTGGATCGGCCTCGATAACTTTGACGTCTTCAACGCCACCCACTTCATTGATAGTAAAAGACAGTTTAACCCATCCTTCTTTACCGTCACGGGCGGCCTGAACAGGATACTTAGGTTCGATTCGCACTATAGGTGTTGCATCACCATCACGCATCGCACCAACACTACCAATATTCACCGACGCCCCACCTACATCAACACTAGGCATACTGAAACTTAAGCCATCTGCATCAACTTCAGCCACATCCGGCTCAACCGGCTCAATTTTAGGAGGCTGTTTAGGCGGTGGTGGTGGTGGTGGTGGCACCCTTTGTCTCAGCTGTGTCGCATCGTCAGGCGTAGCCATAACAATATCAATTACAACTGTTTCACCGGCTTTTGGAGGTGGTCTTCCAGAATTAGAAATCAACTCTGCCATGACAATAAAAAGTATGAAGGCGATTACACCACCTAACAATATAGAAACTATTAACCGACCCATATTAACTACCTGCCGTTGCAATTGAGATGCGATCAATACCAGCCGCTTTTATTTGATCCATAACCTCAACAACCAGACCATGTTCGGCCTTTTTGTCAGCTTGAATGATGATTACGTCAGAAGGCTGTTCAGCCATTAAACGCTCTAAATTAGAACGAACAAGATCCGTTTCAACCGGACGTTTATCAATCCAAACTTTTCCATCTTCTGTTATTGCAATGAAAATATTTGCATTTTTGGGCATAACAGCCAGTGAACCATTAGGTTTATTGACTTCAATCCCCGCTTCTTTCACAAAAACAGTGGTAACAATGAAGAAGATCAACATGATGAACACTATGTCTAGCATAGGTGTCATATCAATTGTTGCATCTTCTTCTACTCGAACTTTACGACCCATAAGATCCTCTCTTTAATGATGGGGTAAGGCATCTACTAGCTTTTCTCTAGCCATCTTCACTTTAGCTTCTAAACGAGAACTAAAGAAAACACCAGATAAAGCAGCTACCATTCCTGCCATAGTAGGAATAGTCGCCATAGAAATGCCCGCAGCCATTAGACGAGGGTTACTTGTACCCTGAGTTGCCATGGTTTCGAACACACCGATCATGCCGGTAACTGTTCCCAACAGACCAATTAGAGGGCACATAGCAACAAGCGTTTTAATTAATAACATTCTTGTACCAAGGCCATCTGAAGCTTGTGAAATCCATGTATCACGGATTCTATGCGCATACCATGAGGTAGTGTCTTCACGTGAATCCCAATCAGAGATAATCTTATCTCTGAGTTTTGGGAAAACTGAAGCTAAATACCAAAAGCGCTCTATCATAAATGCCCACATAAGAAAGAGCGCAGCTGCGACAACATAAAGCACGTCACCGCCAGCAGCAATAAAATCCCTGACAGACTCCCATTGTTCTATCAGAAATAACATTTAGGCTTTCTCCGTCTCAGCATGCGTAGCTATGATGCCAGCAGTCTGCTCATCGAGAATATGTACAATTGACTTACTACGTCCGGCAACAATACTGTGCGTCAGCAATAATGGTAAAGCAGCAATAATACCCAATGCAGTAGTTACCAATGCCATTGAAATACTACCCGCCATCAATTTAGGGTCACCTGTACCGAACAAGGTAATTTGTTGGAAAGTTTCAATCATACCAATAACGGTTCCTAACAAACCTAATAGAGGAGCAATTGCAGCAAAAATCTTAATGATATTGATACCACTTTCAATTCTAGGTAACTCTTTCAGAATCGCTTCATCAAGCTTCAACTCTAAGCTTTCAGCATCAGCGGTTTTATTTTCACCGTAAACTTTCAATATACGTCCAAGAGGATTACTGCTTGATGGATTAGAGATATTTTTAAGTTGCGACTTCATTTTTCCACCAACTAAGGTAAGAGTAACAACTTTGTAGATACCTATTAGAAGTCCGATAAACAACATAACAGTAATGGTGTATCCCACTGGACCACCTGCATGATAACGTTCTTCCATTGTTGCTTTTTCTTTCAACAAACTAAGAATACCGCCGCTTGAAGGATCCGCATAAAAAGGAACAAGACCTGAGGTGGCATTTCTAAGCTCAAAAGCAGAACTCACTAAGTATCCATCAGGTTGACGACCTAAAGGTTGAACCATTTCATTTTCGTAATCGTAAGCTAAATAGCCTTGCTCACCAATTAGGTTGAATGTTCCAACTCGAATCACTTCTTGTTGTGTAGAACCACCATCCAAGCTGACGACTTCAGTAGTAAAACGCGAAACTCGTCCTTGTTCGGTCATTTCTGTTTGTAGTGCATACCAAAGATCTTCCAACTCTTTAATATTAGGAAGGCCTTTAGATTCTTCAGACATACGTTTCAAAAATGCACCACGCCCTGGGAATTCAGCACTAACAATAGAAGTAGAGATTTGGCCATAAGCTTCTTGTGACGCTTGACGAACTACACCAAACATTTCACCTAAATTGCCGGTAGCTGCGATTAATTCAACTTCTTTTTCGGCTAATCTAACTTCATTGTCGGCAAATGCTTTTTGCAATCTGTCACCGCGAGACTTCTCAGCTTTGAGGTCGGCTTTCGCCTTTCTAACTAAAGCTTGTTTGTCGGCACGAGCTGATTGGAACTCCGCTTCACGTTGTTTATTTATGCGTGCTTCGGATACACGATTATTTTTAACTTCTTGAAGAAGATCTTCTAACGAAGTCGCCGCTTGTGCTGAAGACGCCATTAGTGTGATCGACGCAGCAGCTAATATGGATTTAAATACAGTTTTCATCAATATTACTCCGCAGCTTTGATTGGTAGTTTAAGAAGATCAGGTGGTGTCAATTTGTTCGCCATTTTCACAGCTGTAACAACTGCGCTTATGTACTCAGCGCCCAATTCTTCCCAAGCTCTATTATCATTATCCCAAACCCAAGCATTTTTCCCATCTAGGGACAAAGCTAAGTGTGCTGTTCTACCAAGATTGAAGAAATCTACCGTAATTTCAGTACCTTGATAATCCAACTTACCTTGATAAGCGCGAATTGAACTTGCAGCACCCATTTGGTTTTCGATTTGATACGCTTCAACAACCTGACGGAAACGTTCTGATACTGTGACATTTGAATTCGCCATAATGTCACGTAAACGCTCTACGCGCTCTTTACGTTCTTCAAGATTGATTGGCACATCAAGAGCAATAAATTGCTCTAAACTATCAATCATTCTAAACATTAGCGGAACTATGCCACGCTCAATGCCACCAATACCATCAATCTGAGTTTGCAATGAATCAATGCTGCGTTGCTGATCAGCAACAAGTGTTGCAACATAGTCGTTGTACACTTTCAGATTTTCTGTTTCGTCAACGATCCCACGATACTCAACAAACAACTCCTGTGACTGTTCATACAGGTTGTTTATTTTCTCTTGGGATTTCGCTGCAGCCGCATGAATCTTAGCTTCTTCTTTATGAAGCTCATTTAACGGATCTGCAGAGACAACGGCGCTGCTACCCAGTGCTAAAGCACCAACGACGGCAGAAGCAATAAGGTTTCTCTTGCTCATTTTGGACATAATTCCCAACCAATTTTCTTGTTTTGAATCCTCGTCGAGCCATGTATTTCGTCGACAAGGGGCTTTAAAGTTCTGTTTGTTAAAGGGGCTTAGACTCTATAGATCTAGAGACTAAGACCTAGGAATATTCACACGTATGTAACTAAATTGTCAAGAAACTACAGTCCATAAACATATTATTTATTAAATTTGATGGCTGGACGTTCATAAAATAGTCACCTAAGCATCTAGAACAACAGTAAATAGCTCGAATAAAGTCCTTTGACTCTGCCAAATAAAATTACAGGCGCGAATTTTTCCACCAGCACAAAGATGTTGCCAATATGTAAATTCTTCTGAATATAGTCACTATGAAGCAACTTCAGTCTGTTATTAATTTTAGCTAACCGTCAACTGTTGGTGGTATGCACTATTTTAGCTGATACGAGCAAAATTTCGTTCAGTTATAGAGGCTAAAATCATCTCATTGTCTGTTAGCTAGATCTCAATGAGATTGCCATCTGTTGGAGCCTAATAAAAAAGCTTGGCAATTTAATTGTTTAAGATATCACAACATTATTACGCATATTATTAAGTTGATATCTTGGTGTAGAAACTTAAATAGTTACTTTATTTTAATACCAGCTTGGGTAAGAAATGTTTTTAACGGCTCTAGTTCATCAACGAAATTTTTCCATTTATTGATCGAACGGGTATGAATTTTTTCACGAACTTGTAACGTACTGGCTGTAGCGCTAGACGCAGTGTTTTTTTCAAATTCTAAACAAGCAGGTTCAAATTCCACCCCTACTTGATTTAGCATTTCTTTTGTTTTGAATTCTTGATTCGCTACAAGCGAATCGTAATCAACTTCAATTATTCGGTCACCAAGCATTGACTGCCAATGCTTTCGTAATTTGTCCTGAGCAACATAATATCTGCCTAAATCTTCAAGAGAATAAGCAAATTTAAAAAACGATTGTTTAAACATTGCAAAACAAGCGTCCATTGGATTTCGTTTAAGGTAAATAATTTTGGCTTGAGGAAAAGCTTTTGCAATGAAACCAAGGTAGAGATAATTATAAGGATACTTATCGATAAACATTGGTCGATCAGATAAGCGATACTCAACTGAATTCATATAATGTCGAGCGATGAGCTGAATATCTTTACCCGCTGCCTTTTCAATCACTTTTTCGCCAGGCTCATTGATGCCAACGGCTCCGCTGACATGTCGAATAGCCATTTGCATAAAGAATGTTTCATCTGCGCTTTCAACTTGTGAATGAGATGACAAAATACGCTCAACTAATGTAGTACCTGTTCGAGGTAAACCAACAACAAAAACAGGAGTTTTGACCGATTTCAGTGTTGGACTAGGAGTTTTACCTGTCGATAACCAATCTAGATTGCACGTATTTATAATACTTTCAATCACTCTAATTTCATCAGCCACATCATAATTAGCGACACTTAAAACTGCCTCCCCTGCCTTTTGATAATATTCAAACGACTCTTTCCAACGCCCAAGATCTTCTAATTCTTTACCTAAGGCATAATACATAAAAATATTTTTCTCTGGAGGAGACTTAGTATCTTTGAGAATCTTCTGCATTTGTTCAATATGCATGTCATTTTTTGCAGGTTCTAATTTTGAAAGTTCATAGTGATTTTTCTGATGTTGAGGGTATTTGTTAGCAAGATCCCTATAAATAGCTTTCGATTCTTTGACTTTTCCCAATAAAACGCCACAAGCTGCAAGGTTGGCTCTGAACGGATCTATATTGGGCTGAAGCATATTAGCTTGTTCATACAAAGGCCAGGCTCTGGTGTGTAATCCAAGGCCTGAGAAAGTATTCGCCGCCATATTTAGATAAAATGGGCTGTTGCTTAGCTGTTGTTCATAATTATTAAGTAAATCATAGGCTTCACTATGCCTTAGTAACAATAAAAAGACTTGGGATAGTTCTATTGCTGCATCATATCTTTGCGGCCCAAGATTAAGTGTCCGAGTAAAAGCTTCGATAGCTGATTCATATCTTCCCGCAGCCTTTTCAGCTAAGCCCCCAAGAAAATATCCCTCTGGGTCATTCTTATCTAAAGCGATAATTTTTTGAGCAAACGCGTATACATTTGGCCAATTTTTTTGTTGTACTGAGAATCTAGCTTGCTGGCTTAGCTGTGACAATTCTTGGTGCACTCTTTGTTTATCCATTTGAAACCAAGGTAGCCTGAACGTTTGTATTTTTATTATTTAACATTAATACCTGCACTTTCTAAATACTCTTTTAATGGATTAAGTTCATCACTAAAACGCTGCCATTTATTAATTGAGCGATCATGTGTTTTTTCTCGAATTTGCACTGAACTTGCGGTAGCGCTAGGCGCTTTATTCTGATCAAAATCAAGACAAGACCGCTCAAAATCTAAACCTAATTTATCAAGCAATAATCGTGTTTGATTTTCTGTATCTGAAACTAAAAATTCATATTCAACTTCTATCAAGCGTTCTTGCAATACGTCACGCCAATGGTTGCGCAACCGATCATAAGCCACATAATACTGCCCTAATCCTTCGAGCGAATATGAAAACTTATATGCCCAAGTAAATATTTGTTTGTACATTGAGAAGCAGGCATCCATGGGATTACGACCAAGGTGAACTATTCGCGCGTCAGGCCAAGCCTTGGCAATAAAACCCAGAAACAAGAAATTAAAAGGCAGTTTATCTATAAAGAACGGTTCTTTTGCGAGTCTATAATTAACACTGTCAATGTAACATTTGGCGATAGTTTCCGGATCTGAATCGACTAATGCTTCAATCATCTCAGCAGTCATATTTTCAATGCTCTGCACCCCGCTTTCACGACGTAATACCATTTGCAAAAACTGTGTTTCACCAACACTCTCAACAAGTGAGTGGCTTGAAATTATTCGTTCAGTTAATGTTGTTCCGGTACGAGGCAAACCAACAATAAATATGGGCGTTTTTTTAGATGGAGATTTACTCTGCTTTACAGCCCCTTGAACCAACCAATCCTTGTTGCAAACATCTATAATTTTATCAATTAAGGCAATGTCATTATTTATCTCATATTTGGCAACATTGCATACGGCATCCCCGCCTTTTTTGTAATAGCTGTATGATTCTTGCCAACGTTCAAGATCTTCAAGCTCCTTGCCAAGCGCATAATACATAAAGATATTTTTGTCTTCTGTAGCACCTGTGCTTTTGAGTATTTCCTGCATCTGCTGTATGTGCGATGTGTCCTTAGCTTTACTAAGACGCGCCAATTGATAGTGATTTCGTTGATGATTCGGGAAACGTTTTAGTAGAGATTGGTATATTTTTTTAGATTCATCTATTTTACCTAAAAATACACCGCAAGCCGCCAAATTTGCTTGAAAAAGATCAACTCCCGGCTGCAATTCATTCGCCTTTTGGTACAAAGGCCAAGCTTTTTCTGGCATTCCGATGTCAGTATAAACCGTCCCAGCTAAATCCAGATACATTGAACTGTTTGCCAACTTATCTTCATATTTAGCCAGAAGATTTGCAACATCGCCGTTGCGTCTCGCTATCGAGTATTGGTTAGCCAATTCAATGGCGGCATCATAACGTCTTTCATCCAATTCGAGGGCCCGTTCAAAAGCCTTTGCCGCTTTTGCAGGGCGGTTTGAGACTCTTTCAATTAAACCAGATAAAAAGTAGCCTTCTGGATTGTTGATGTCTTGCTGAATAATTGAATTAGCGCAAGCTGAAACTGTTCCCCAGTCTTGAATTCGCACTGCATGTCTAGCTTTTTCACTCAATTGTGTGGAATTTATAGTCATTATTTAAAGTCATTTTTACGTCTCATTATGAAATATTATTACAGCAATTATCATTAAAAGCTTTAACTTTGTAGGCAAAACCCTCATTCAGAAAATTAATCTATTCGATGCAGAATGCTAGTGTTATTAAAGAAATGTGGTTGTTATACTAACGCATTATTAATGCAGTTTGGACACTATGAATAATATGATATCTAACACTTCTCAGACCAGTAAAAGCTGGGATAAATACTGGCGAGGAACGAACGACACTGGTGCTTTCACTAGTGGTGGTGTTAGTCACCCTGCCATTCGAGCATTCTGGATCGAGTTTTTTAACAGTGCAAAACAGAATTATAATAATCCTAATATTTTAGATATTGCCAGCGGTAATGGAGCTGTTATCGAATGTGCATTGGAGGCGTTTGAGCAAATTCCAAACGAACTCTATTCTTTGGATGTTTCTGAAGCTGCAATTAAAAATATTCACAGCCGATACCCAAAAGTTAAAGGCATTGTTTCCAATGCCAACTCAGTACCTAAAGAAACAGGCAGTTTTGATATAGTAACCAGTCAATATGGTATTGAATATGCCGGTCATGATGCCATCCTTGAAGCTGCAAGATTGTTAGCAGATAGTGGCTCCATGGTGTTACTGATGCATTGTGATGCAAGTAGTATTCATCTAGAGTGCCAACAAAGTTTCATTGCTATTGAACGAACCCAAACGTCAGGCTTCATTCAATTAGCCATAGAAATGTTTGATGCTGGATTCAAGTCGATCAAGGGTGCAGATCGTAAACCCTATGAGCAATCCTCCAAACAACTCGCTCCTGCTATTATGGAACTCGAGTCAATTATGCGGGAATATGGCTCACACGTCGCTGGGGACTCAATTTCTCGACTATATAACGATGTGGGGCAAATTCACCAACGCATTCAACATTATGAATCAGCAGACGTTTTAGCCTGGCTTAATAGAATGGAAGAAGAATTAAGTGCTTATGCAAAACGGATGTCATCTATGAGCGAATCAGCAATCAACAACTCAAAATTCGAACAGATTAAAGATGATTTAACGGAACGAGGCTTTGTTATTGAGACTGCGGACAAACTCTATATTCCCGGTGAAGAGTTACCAATGGCTTGGGTTCTTATAGCCAAAAAACACGCCCAGTCATTATAAGAAATGTAATATTCTGGTTAAATTAAACGTTAATCAGCAAAGATAAATAATATGATCGCCGAATGGAGAAAGAATGATAAATCCTGCTCTAGATATTAAAACGTTAGCTAAGGAGTTTAAAACCGACAAGCGGCTTATGGTTCCTAATTTTATGCAGCAAAGCATTGCCGAACGAATGCATAATGCCTGTTTGAAAAACGTGCCATTCTCCATGCACTATGTTATTGACGGTAAATATCAAAGTAAAACGCCGGAAGAAATAGCCAAACTCAGTCCGCAAGATGCGAGGGATATCAATAATAAAGTTTCATCAGCTGCAAGCCAGGGAATAGGTTTTCTATACGAAGGTTATCTCAAAAGAAGAATTAATACCGGTCCGAACAAACAATCTAACGTTGAATTGTCATTTCTACATCAGATTTTTGATTATATCAGTAGTGAAGAGGTTTTAAGCAAAATAAGGCAAATTACTGGATGCCAAGAAATTACTGGTGCTGAAACACAATACACCCGCTTCACGCCTGGACATTTTTTAACACGTCATCTAGATGTTATTGCCGGTAGTGGCAGACGTTTTGCCTTCGTACTTGGATTGACCAAAGACTGGCATCCTGATTGGGGCGGATTACTGCAGTTCTATGAAAAAGATGGAACACCACGCGATGCATGGGCCCCTCAGTTTAACGTTCTATCAATCTTTGATGTAAGTCACATTCATTCTGTTACTTATGTTACACCTTATGCTGCTGCACCACGTCTATCACTGACAGGATGGTTTGTTGCAAAAGATTGATTTTTTTATTCAGTAGTATCAATTAGTCCAATATTGCACAAACAACTCTTCTTCAAACCTTAGTCAGTTTTCAAATATATTTTCACCATATAAAAAAAGGGCCGCTAAATAGCGGCCCTTTTCATATTTCTGTTATATCTAACGACTTATTCGAAAGTCCACTTAAGACGCAAGTAATAACCTTGACCAAACATACGGTAAGTAGATGGATCAGTTTTACCGTTAAAGCCAGTATCCATGAAAGGAGGAGCTTCATCAGTAATGTTAGTAATACCAGCAGATACAACTATGTTTTCATAAGTATAGCTACCTACGATATCAGAGTAGTACTGTGATGGAATTTGTTGAGTGTAATCTAGACCAAATCCAGTTCCACCTTCCAATCCACTGATGTATTCACCTAAATAACTAACAGACCAATCACCCTTAGTCCATTGAAGAGTAAAGTTAGCTTTATCTTCAGCAAATGCTGCACCAGCATAGCGACCAACAAAATCATCTACTGGATTACCAGCAAACTGAACTTGTTCACGCTCTAACATATGAGTCCACAATACAGTTGCTCTCAAATCACCGATTTCACTTGGATAATTCCAACGGAACTCAGTATCAATACCAGCAGCCGACTCTGTAGACACGTTCAATTGAGCATCAATAATGTTGTTAATTGAATAATCAGAATTACGCGTAATCAAAGCACATGCTGCAGCATTTTGCTCAACGTAACAATCTTCAAGGGTAAATTGAACACCTAAAGAACTAATACCTTGATCTAGGCTAAGTTCCCAGTAATCAGCAATAAATGTGAAGTTGTGATCACCAAACTCAGGATTCCATACAACACCTACAGTTAATGAATCGCCTGTTTCAGGTTTAAGGTTAGGGTTACCACCAACACGTGCTAACACTTGGCTATCTGTTTGAACACCTACTTGAGCACAACCAGCTGGTAATGACTCGCCAGCAAGTGGTACACATGGATCATTATATGTTGGGAAGCTATCTACTTGGCCACCAAATAAATCACCAATAGTTGGCGCTCTAAATACCGTACCGTAAGTACTTCTCAATTTAAGTGAAGCAGATGCCGAGAATTCTAAACCAATTTGGTAAGTTGTATCTTCGCCAAATTGATCCCAGTCATCATAACGAAGACCGCCTTTTATGGCTAAACTCTGCTCGCCGTTATCAAATACTGGCGCATAAAACTCACCAAAAAATGCATTATTAACTAGAGAACCATTGGTACTTGCACCAACATTCCCTGTTACTGCACCGATTGTTTTAGCTGAATCAAGTATTACAGCAAGATCCTGTTTCCAGTAACTGTAACCTACAGACCAACCCAAATCGCCACCTGGCAACTCCATTGCTATACCAGTGATGTTAGCACCTGCAGTGCGCTGGTCTTGGTTGATTGTATCTACAGTATCCAATGATACATAATCTAACATTTCTTGCGTCAATGTTGTTACGGTTGGGTTACCACCCGCATCAACAACACCACCACCAAACAAATTAAGTGGTACACAACCAACAATTAAAGTACCAGGGTTATTGATATCTTGATAACACTCAGGTGCGCCATCGCCATTCAAATCAGCTGATGGACCTAATGCGTTAAACAAACGCGAGCCAGCAAATTGACCAAAGTCTTGGCTAGCGTTATTACGATGACCTTCATTTACGAACACTTCCCAGCTTGTATCATCATTGATGTCACCTTCAAGACTAGCAGTCCATTGGTACTGAGTAATGGTCTGTTCGAAACGTCTGTTAGTTTCAATCATACGGCGACGAGGGTTAACTACTGGTTCGTACACTAACGACGTACCGTTTGCAGTATTATAAGAATCAACCGCACGGCGAAGGTAGTAGTTATCCTGTGAAATACCAGTAAAACCTACTGTATTGCCTGTTTCTGGGTCGTCATAGAAACCGTTATACATTGGGTCGCCACCAGTGAATGGTAGAGGAGCCAACTGCTGTGCTGAAGTACGCTGATTACCACGGAATTCTGCTTTGAAACGAACACTATCAGACAATTCAAAATTCGCTTCTGCGAAAATGTTTGTTCTTTCATACGGAGTTTGCAAATAGTTTACTGGCGCATAGTTATATGTACGACCGTCGTGAGGAGTCATTAATCCCACTTCGTTTGGAGTCGTAGCTGGCGTACCAATTAAGAATAAACCTTGGCTGTAAAAAGGTAAGCGACTTTCAGGAATACGTGATGAGCCAATTGGGTAACAACCACCTTGTGGTGTGCCGTCATATGGAGCAGCTACTTGTGCTTCACAACCACCTGGATAGATGTAGAAAGAATTCTGCATGAAATCCCAAGGAGTATCACGTTGGAACGCTTCGTCTTGCTCTACTCGCTCCATACCAAATACAAAGTTACCTTCATCAAATTCTCTACCTGCTATAAGAGATAATGAATTCTGTCCAGCTCCGGAAGTATTGTTCCAATCAGCTGTTTGAGCTGTAATTTCAATACCGTTGAAGTCACGACGAGTTACAATGTTAACAACACCCGCAACCGCATCTGCACCATAAACTGCTGATGCACCATCTTTCAAGATTTCAACTTGTTCGATCATAGTTGAAGGGATTGCTTGGAAATCACCACCATCTACAACACGTTTACCGTTGACTAGCGTAAGTGTACGAGCTGTACCCATACCACGTAAATCAACTTGTACAGAACCATTACCACCATTATTGGTAGTTGTACCAATAGGTGATCCTGACATTGAAGGGATGCTCTGAAGAAAATCACCGATATCAGTTAAACCAGTCACTTCAAGTTCAGCACGACCGATGATAGTAACAGGGCTTGCGCTCTCTACGTCGATACGCTTAATACGAGAACCTGTAACTGAAATTTTCTCAAAAGACTCTTTTTCTTCTGCGCTAGGTGTTTCTTGAGCAACAACTGCACTTGATGCAATCATAGCTGTTGATGCTGCACCAAAAGCCATAGCTAGACGAATTGACTTCGCCAATTTTGAATTTGTAAACATGTATGTCTCCCTGGACCACAAATTTTTAGTGTGTTTTGTCGTTATAACGACTTTTAATATAGAAAAGGTAGTGAACCTCACAGGTGATGATATACGTAAGTGGGGATTAGGGTCAACTATTGAACGAGTTAGATTATAAGATATAAATAAAAGCTCACTATTTATATCATTTAAGTAAAAATTAGTTTACACCTGTTATTAAAGCACTTGTTTTGAAAAAAGATTTCTTCTGCATACTAATTTTGTATTAATACCATAATGACAATTTGTAAAATGACTATACGAAACCATTAGTTCATGTTTATAGTTAGCTAACGGATAAAAACGATAGAGGCCAAAAATCATGAAGTTAGATGATGATATCCATAACTATTATGAGCACCTAGTATTAGAAAGAATTGAATTATTAGGTTTAAACAAGACTAAAGGCGAAGATTACTTAGCCGATTTGTGTTGCCTAGCGTTAAATCAGATACCGCCCCGCTATATCAGATTTGAAGTGGATATGTCGTTTTACATGCCCCAAAGTGAACGTCAACAAATGGAAATGAACGTGGTCAATGCAGTCAAACAAGCGATGAGTTTTTTAGAGCAGAATAGTTTAGAAAAAAGTTGGAAAAAGATAGTTAGATAAAGGAATTGGTGGTGCCCTTCCAGCCACACCTCGGCACATGAGTCGTTTGCTGCGGCTGCTCCCTTCCAGGTCTGACCGGGTTCACAAAGTATCATTGCGAGGGGACCGAAAGGTCACCATTGAAGAACCTTAACTAAAACTAATTAGACTAGTTAAGGCGAGCGCATTATGAACAAAGCTCATGTCAGATGCAACCCACTTTTTAAGACAATTTAATTATTAACTAAATCGTTCCTCAGCAATTTGGTTAGCAACAATATTGGTAGCGATACCTTGCGTCTGAGCACGTTGGTATATTTCTAATAAAGTATCACCAATTTTATTTATATGATTTATCAATGCTTGATCGGAGCTAGATATTGATTGATGGTATATATCTATTATTCCCCCAGCATTAATTACATAGTCCGGTGCGTACAAAATACCTTTACCCACTAATAATTGACCAAACTCCTCTTTGGCTAATTGATTGTTCGCCGCTCCAGCAATTACTTTTGCTTTTAGTTTGAAAATATTTTCAGCATCAAGTATTGCTCCCATTGCGCAGGGGGCAAAGACATCAACATCTAGATCATAGATATCTTCTGGTTTGACCGCCGTAGCGGCAAATTCACTCACTGCCTTTTCAATGTTTTCTGGATGGATATCGGTAACGTATAACTGGGCCCCTTCTTTGTGTAAATGCTTAGCTAAGCGTATGCCAACATGCCCCAATCCCTGAATGGCTACTTTCACACCTTTTAGCTCAGAGTTCATAGCATGTTTAACACTTGTCTTTAGACCTACAAAAACACCATAAGCGGTTGATGGAGCTGGATTCCCATCCGCAGGTTCAGAATTAATATGATATTTGGCTTGAATACCTGAAACATATTCAGTTTTCTTCCCCATCATCTTTAGGTCATCAACGGTTAAACCAGAGTCTTCTGCACTGATATATTGCCCAGATAAACTGTCAATAAACTTACCCATTGCCAACATTTTTTCAACCGTTTTTTCAGTCCTAGGGTCACCGATTATGACCGCTTTACCCCCACCTTGTTTAAGGCCCGCCATTGCTGCTTTATAAGTCATTCCCTTAGACAATCTCAGTACATCACGCAAGGCTTCTTCGTCGCTACCATAAGGCCACATCCGGCAACCACCAAGAGCGTTGCCAAGGTTTGAATTATGCACAGCAATTATTGCTTTTAGTCCCGTAGCTTTATCCTGACAAAAAGCCACATGTTCGTGTCCATCATATTCACTATGCTCAAAAACCGACATTCTTTTCTCCAGATGAGTGTTCACATGGTCTAATCATATCTCATTAGATATAGGACATCTTTTGCGACTTTATTGAGCAGAAAATTTAGTTGCATAGATAAAACACAGATGAATTGTGTCACTAGGATAAATATCCTATTTTTTGTCTTGAAAAAGAATTAAACTTTCATCATGCTAGAAATTAAGTTAACACTTTCAATTAATCAAAGTATTTTATGAAACTAGATAAATTCGATCGAGAAATTTTGCGCGTCATGCAAAAGGATGCGACGGTATCAATGGCTGACTTAAGCCAAAAAGTAGGCTTATCACATACTCCTTGCTGGAGAAGAGTAAAACGCCTTGAAGCAGATAAAATCATTCTGCAAAAAGTGACGCTACTAGACAGCAAAAAGTTAAATTTAGGCGTATCAGTCTTTATATATGTCACCTTAAAAAATCATGATGGTGAGTCTTTAAATGATTTTGAAAAAGCGGTACAGAGTATAGATGCGATAGTTGAATGTCATACCACAAGTGGAGACAAAGACTATTTGTTAAAAGTCATAGTTGAAAGTATCGAAGAATATGAGCATTTACTAAAAACCAAGCTCACTAACCTGCCTTTAGTCGATCATCTAAGTTCTACTTTTGCCCTTAAGCAAGTTAAAAACACCACTGAGTTGCCCATTAAGAACTTGTAGAAAACCTATTTACTGATGTGTATATGCATAAATAGGTTTACTGCCAACTTTGATAGATAAGCAAATAGCTCACACAATCTTTACCGTCTTTTTATTAATGCCGTAATCACGCAATTTATTAGCGATTGCGGTATGACTTAAGCCTAGTTTTTTAGCCAACTGCCTAGTGCTTGGGTAACTAGGATATAAACGCATCAAAATATCTTTTTCAAAACGCTTCACCTCATCGTCTAAACTTCCAGCAAATTCCTCTGAAACAAAACTGACTGTTGCTGAGCACGACGGCAGTTGAATACTTTCTTTTTCAAGTTCTTTGCCTTCTAACAACGACACTGCTCGATAAAGCGCATTTTCAAGTTGTCTAACATTGCCCGGCCAAGGATAAGTTTGTAAATAATCAACACATGCTTTCGTCATCTTAGGCGCCTTTCTCCCTAATTTAACACTGTGTTGTTTTATGAAACGTTCTGCTAACGCAATAATATCTGATTTGCGCTCTCGCAAAGGAGGCAACACTAAACTCAACACATTTAACCGGTAAAACAAATCTTCTCTAAAATGCCCTTCCTGTATAAATTTACCTAAATCTTTTTGCGTAGTACAAATAATCCGAACATCGAACTGCAACTCATGGTCGTCGCCAATTCTTCGATAACTCCCCTCTTGCAATACCCGTAAAAGCTTTACTTGTAATTGTGCAGACATATCGCCTACTTCATCCAAAAATAACGTGCCACCTTTCGCTCTTTCTAACAACCCCACTTTACTATCAGCTTGTCCGCTAACCTCTGAGGCACTGCCAAATAATTCTGCTTCAGCAACATTATCCGGTAAAGACGCACAATTTAATGCTAAAAAAGCCTCTTCATTACGTCTACTGGCTTCATGGCATGCCTTAGCAAGCATTTCTTTACCTGTGCCCGTTTCACCAAAAATAATAATGGGCCCATCCAACTCAGCCATTCTTTTGGCTTCTTTCACCACATTTTTCATTGCTTTACTATCCGCTTGGATAGAAATAAAGCTGTCTACACTTGCCTTATGAAATACGGTGAGTTGTTGACCTAATCTGAGCTCAGACTTGAGCATGAACACGGCTCCCGCCAATATATCTGCACCTTCTGTGTCGGGCACCATAACAGGCAACATATCAATCAAATAATCTTGTTCTAAAAATCTAATCCTTTGTGCTTGAGCTTGGGGATTTTTACTTTCCAACCAGCGAATAACATTAAACCCTTTAAGAAGTTCGGCAATGTCGCTACCCACAATGTCACTTTTAGGCAGTTCTAGACTTGACACAACCGCGTCATTAATCAAGATGATTTTACCTTTAGTATCCACTGAAAATACCGGGTCGGGTAAGGTCTGTAATAACGCTTTAAGCTGGTATTGCTCTCGCTCGATTGGCATGAAAGGCGTAGTTTTGACGTCTTCTATACCTTCAATTTTGCGAATTTTAGGCATTAAATGTTGAAAATCTGCAAACTCTATATTCGGAAAGTTAAGAAATATTTTCCCAAGCTCGTTAATTTCAATACCACGCAAATCGATTTCATGTTCTACCAATATATCTAACACATCTTGGGCAATGCCCAAACGATCCTGGCAGTTTACTTCTAAGCGCATTTACAACCCCGATTGAATACTAGACTAGACTAGACTAGCCCAACTTAGACTAGCGTAAAGATTTTATTACAATTAACGGAGCTAAGACAGCTTTATTACTTGGCGTTTTTCACTACCAAGCAAATCTATTTTGGGCAGGGTTATATCCAGACAATCTCAAAGTGATTGATTTTGCGGGAGTGTAAATCGGTTCAGGCAACAACCATTTGTAGACTTAACAATCTAAGTCTACATGGCCAACTACGCTTGGGCGCTCCAATCGTTCTGAAACGCAAATATGAAAATGGTGTGGGTGTATGTAAAAACATTCACTTTAAACAAAAATTAACTAACTTTTTTTTCCTTAGGTAAAAACCTAGGTGTAAATAGCCCCTGCTTTTTAGCTTGGCTGACTAACTCCATAATATCCATTTCTGCAATATCGAACAGAGAGTCAAATGATTCCAAGGCATAATATACTGGTTGCATAATGTCGATTCGATACGGGGTTCTTAATGCATCTAAAGGATTCATTGGAAGATGCACACAATCATCTGATTCAATGGCATAGAGTGTCTCACCAGGTGATGACAAAATCCCACCTCCATAAACACGAGTTCCTTGCGCTGTATTCACTAAACCAAACTCTACAGTAAACCAATACAGTCTGGCTAAAAAGGCTCTGTCTTCTTTACTAGCCGCATAACCAAGTTTTCCATAGGTATGGGTGAAATGTGCGAAAGCAGGATTGGTTAATAGCGGACAATGACCAAATATTTCATGAAAAATATCTGGCTCTTGTAAATAATCAAACTCTTCATTTGAACGAATAAAGGTCGCTACTGGGAATTGTTTATTGGCTAATAAACTAAAAAACTCATCAAAATTTATTAACGATGGCACTTGTTTTACCTGCCATCCCGTAGCTTTAGTTAATACCGAGTTGATTTCAGCTAACTGTGGAATACGATCCGAGGGTAAGTCCAATAATTCAAGCCCATGTAAATATTCCTCACAAGCCCTTCCTTTAAGTAAGTTCGATTGTTTTTGTAACAATGCCGCCCATATTTTATTTTCTTCAGCAGACCAATTTACAAGACCACTCTCATCTGGTTGATGAGATTTATAACGAGTATTCTTTGACATGCAATTACAATAATTTTTTAGCTAACGATTGCAAAATTGTACTCGTCCCACGCAAAATCAAAAGACTAGTGGGTGTTTTCACTTTGTTAGTTAATTGTAAATATAAGCTTACAAACACACTCTTTCACAAGGAATAACACTGGGACATCGAAGCAAAATGTTTATCTTAACTGGTTGTGTAAATCAGCCAGCAACTGCTTGCTGATGCCCGACAAACCGGGCTTTTCTTGGGATAACCAAGGCAATGGACGGCTTTCATTAATCGCCTTTAAACCTATTCTGGCTGTCAAAACTCCAGCTCCCATTCCTTGAGCGACTCGGGTCGATAATTTGCCAGTTACACCTGCACCTAAGGCATAATTACCCGCATCAGATAGGATTTCGGCAGCTCCTGCATATACCATAGTGTGGAATATTTTTCGGATAAGCTTAACTCTTCCCCAATACCCCAGTTGTAAACCATATACTTCACTAATTTGGTTCATCATCCGCAGATTTCGCCAAAGCACAATCAACATATCCAACAAAGCAAAAGGGCTAACAGCGATCATGACACTTGCTGCCGAAGCATTTTTACTGACCTGTTTTAAAGCCAATTTATCAATAGGCGCTAACACTTGGTGTTCAAACAAACTTAACACTTCACTGTCACTGTGATGCGCTTCTAGATTATCCTGCCAATTTCCTACCAAAATCTGATAATCAGTTGGCAGGGTTTGGGCTATTTTCAAACAATGTTGTTCAGCTAAACCAATAACACTAGAACTGGCCATTTGTGCAGATTCACTTCGAATATCGTTCTGACGTTTGAGTTGCTTCAATCCTCTGTATTCAACAAAGACTTGGCGTAATACTAATATCCCAAGAGCAGAAAAAATAACTAACCAAACACCGGCTAACCAATCCATTTGCTCAATCAGTGCCATAATAAACAAAACTAACTCAGCACTACTCGCCAACAGCACAAAGACAAACAAAAATGCTAGCCATTTTTTGCCCGTTTTTTTGGCGCTAAGTTTTTCTGAATACTGCAATGACAATCCGTCTTCAATTGGATCTTCGCTTACTTCAACTGAGTCAATATCGGTCACAATAAATGCTGGTTTTACAATAGGTTGTGATTGAATATCGGTCTCTTGGGTGTTAAACACATATGCACCTTTTAGTCTGTTAGGTGATTTATTTTGCAACTGATTTTGTTCCTCGGATTGAGAAGACTGTTTCATGTTAATTTATCCGCCAATAGAAAATCGAGCACTTGATCCATTCTAATATGCGGCAATGCATGCTCTGAGTTTAAAAGAGGGGGTGATAATTTAGGGAACTCAAATTGTTGCTGTTTCCAGAATTCAGGATCAGGGCAACTTTGTGGAACTTCTCCCGGAAACAATGTAATCGCAGAACCCTGCTCATTTCTTCCTTGCAGCAGTGGGATGCTCTCCCCGTTTAGTTGACCAAGAGCTGACTTTGAAGCCCGGATAGCTGACACAGCTGTCGATTCAGTTACCACGCCTTCAAACTGTATTTGTTTTCTTGCACTATGCAGCATACTTTCTAGCAGTTTAACCAAATTCGTTTGCTGATCAGGTGTGATGTGATCGGCTTTACTTGCCGCAAATACAAGCTTATCGATTTTAGGCTTGAACAAACGTTGCAAAACATTAGATGAGCCATATTTAAAACTGCCCATCAGCCAATCTAACGCTTTTTGTAGGTCTTGATAACTATGAAAACCACGGTTTAATGCTGACAAACAATCAACTAACACTACTTGTCGGTCAAAACGTTTAAAGTGCTCCTTGTAGAAAGGTTGAACCACCTGGGTTTTATAATGTTTAAAACGTTTACTCAATAATTCCGCATTACTATTTTGTACTGGTTTACTAAGATCAACTCCTTGTTGTTCAAGTTGCTTGTCAGTAATAGGAAAAAAATGTAAAACCGGAGCACCAGTCAATTCACCCGGTAAAATAAATCGACCGGGTTGTAACAATTGATAACCACGACTTTGACAATCAACTAAGTACTGGCTATACACCTCAGCGATTTTTTGTAAGGCTAATTCGTCGCCTACTGCATTTAAATCCAAATGCTCTACAGCATCAAAGAATGGTTTGGCTAAGTCATGCCTTATTGGGTCACTAAGTTCGCCTTGGCAATGCGTAGACCACTGAGCATAATCCATGTCCAAAAGCGGCAAATCTAGCAGCCACTCACCTGGGTAGTCGGTAATATCTAAGGTTAGCGTTGCATCCTCAGTAAGATATTTACTCAACCCCCTACTCTTTTTATACTTTATTTGCAGCCTTACCTGGGAGATACCTTTTGTTGAAGAGGGCCATTCAGGTGAAGATTGAGTCAAATTAGCCATAGCATCTTCATAGGCAAAACGACTAAACGTTAGGTTGGGTTGAACATCGCGTTTTACCCCTACGAGTCGTGACTCTCTTACTACAGAGAAAAAGGGGAGTTGCGCCGCTTCATTTGCTTCAATAAGTTGATTAACTAAAGAGGTAATAAACGCAGTTTTTCCACTACCACTCAAGCCTGTCACTGCCAAGTTAACATGGTGATTAACCAATCTAGCAGTCGTTAGCTTTAGTTTTTGTTTAGTACTTTGAATGTTTGGGTGTTGGAAAAAGGACGTTTGCATGAAAACTGTATTAGCCTTATGTTATTAGAAAAGCGCAACACTTAGGGCTAGTAATTAACTAGCCCCATTAACAATTTTTTATAGTTTGTTTAACTCTCTGTTGAGATGAAACTGCGGTGAAGTCACATAAGTTTCCATTTTTCTGAGTCTCGTTTCATTCTTAGCAAAGCGTTGCTTTATATCCATAAAAGCCTGTTTAGGTGGTTCACCTGCTTGCCAAACTTTAGACTTTACCACTACTTTTTCAGGCTCTTGCTCAGACACATTATGCCAGCCCTTACCTTGTGCTCTATTGTGCGAGCTTCTGGATGCAGATTCTTCGTTTCGAGACTTAGTTGAAAAGCCATGTGGCTTTTTTTCTAAAATAAACCAAGCTGCTATATAACCTACGAAGAAAAATGGCGGTGCTAACAAGAAAAACCCAGTTAAGGTCAGAATTCGTACTAACCAAATTTCCATGCCAAAGTATTCCGCTATCCCAGCACATACTCCGGCTATTTTTCCTTTACTTGGGTCTCGATGTAAACTGCCAAAAGTTTTCATACTTTATTCCTCCACTCTGGTGCCTCAGCATCCAAAATTGACTCTAATGTATGGATGCGATCTGCCATCTTTTCGGCTCTGTCAGCTAATTCCTGTAATGTGCCATACTCGGCTTCAGTCAATCCCTGATTCATTTGCTTTTTACTCCGATAATGCATTATCAGCCAAATCGGAGCGACAAAGATCATAAAAATAATGATAGGTGCTATTATGATTCCAACCACGTCTTCCACAATTTATCTCCTTTTACTCGTATATGTCTTACTTTTTACTAGCCGTTGATTTGCTTTGCATTTTTTTCTTCATCGCCGCTAGTTCATCATCAATCTCATCATCTGACTCAAGATTTGCAAATTCATCAGCAAGGGTCTTTTTACCTAAATCGTAAGCATCTACTTGTGACTCTAAGTCATCAATTTTACGCTCATATTGTTCGAAACGTCCCATTGCCGCATCAACTTTGCCACTATCTAGGGTTTTCTTCACTTCAAGTCTAGAGCTAACCGTTTTCTGGCGCAATATAATGGCTTTCTGACGTGTTTTAGCATCCGCTAGCTTATCTTGTAGCTGACCGACTTCACTTTGTAATTTAGTGATTTGTTCATCGACCACCTTTAGTTCAGATGATAATGTGCTGGCATGCTCATCACATTTTTTCTTTTCCTGTAATGCAGCTCGAGCTAAATCTTCTCTATCTTTACTGATCGCTAACTCAGCTTTCGCTTTCCAATCCTTAGCTTCATTTTGCGCTTTGCTAATTTGTGAAGAAATATCTTTCTTACTAGCTAAAGTTTTTGCTGAAGCGGAACGTACTTCCACCAAAGTGTCTTCCATTTCCTGAATGATTAGACGCACCATTTTTTCTGGATCTTCAGCCTTGTCTAAAATGGAATTAATATTTGAGTTCACTATGTCTGTGAAACGCGAGAAGATACCCATAGTCTTTACCTCTTTTATCAAATGTTAGTTAAATACTGTTACTTAACTGGATTATTGGTTTTTCTTATCAACTATTATTCAATTAATAGGCCAACATGGTGACTTAACTAAATTATTGATTTTAAACAAATATTAATTTACACACTGAGCAGTGAGATCTACAATAATTAGTAAGCAGACTATTAGTTAGTCGTTTAGACCACTTTTTGAGGATATTGATGAGCCGCTTTAACCAACAAGATAATTTGCTAGGTCACTCCAATAACTTTTTAGAAGTGTTAGAGCAAATTTCACAAATCGCTCCTTTGAATAAACCTGTATTAATCATTGGTGAAAGAGGCACGGGTAAAGAGCTTGTAGCTGCCCGTATGCACTTTTTGTCTAAACGTTGGGAACAAAGTTATTTAAAACTAAATTGTGCTGCATTAAACGAAAGCTTATTAGAAAGTGAATTGTTTGGCTACGAAGCGGGTGCATTTACTGGTGCGTCTAAACGCCGAGAAGGACGATTTGAAGCTGCAGATAATGGCACCCTATTTTTAGATGAGCTGGCGAATACCTCAGGAATGGTGCAAGAAAAGCTATTGCGGGTAATTGAATATGGCGAATTTGAACGTGTGGGTGGTTCTCGTAGTGTGAAAGTTGATGTGAGGCTGGTAGCTGCAACAAATGAAGATTTACCTGCCCTAGCCGATTCAGGTGAGTTCCGAGCAGATTTATTAGATAGATTGGCATTTGACGTAATCACCCTGCCCCCTCTGCGTGAGCGCCGAGAAGACATCATGATGTTAGCTGAAAATTTTGCTATTAACATGGCCAGAGAACTTGAAATGGAGCTATTTAGTGGATTTACTGAAAAAGCCAAACGTACTTTAATGGACTACCACTGGCCGGGTAATATTCGTGAATTAAAAAATGTGATCGAACGTGCAGTCTATCGCAGCAACAATCCCAATTTGCCAGTGCATAATATTATTTTGGACCCTTTCGAGTCAATTTACCGCCCCCAAAAAAGAACCAAAACGCTCGACAGAGTTGCTCAACCAGAGGTTGTTTCTTCTCCTCCAATAGCAGAACATATACCACAAGTGCCTTTGGTTTCTGAGCAAAGAACAAACCCAAGTTTCGATTTCCCAGTGGATTTAAAAGAACTTTCCCAAGACTTTGAGATTAATTTAATTAACCAAGCATTAGCAGATAGTCAATTTAATCAAAAGAAGACCGCAGAGAAACTCGGATTAACTTATCATCAATTACGTGGTTATCTAAAAAAGTACAATTTGTTAGATCAAACTAATGAAGATATGGATTAAGCTAATATTGTGAATATAATCAAAAAGCATAACAAAAATGCTAGGTTCAAGACAATTTCAATTGTCTTAGCAAGTATATTATTGTGTGCTTGCGATGTACTTCTTCAATCGGAAACAGATCCTAATGGCATTGTATATTGTTCGGAAGGAAGCCCTGCGAGCTTTAATCCACAATTAGATACATCAGGTACGACTGTGGATGCATCTTCACACCAAATTTATGATCGATTAATAGATTTTGATCCTGTAACTGGAGATGTAGTACCCGCTTTAGCTACCAGTTGGCTGGTCAGTAATGACGGTAAAACCTATACCTTTCAACTTCGACAACAAGTCCCTTTTCACCAAACTGAAACCTTTAAACCTTCACGTTTTTTTAATGCTGACGACGTGTTATTTAGTATCGATCGTTGGCGCCTGATTAACCATCCTTATCACGACATTTCAGGCGGAAGATATCCTTATACTGACAGTCTCAATCTTGGTAGTTTAATAACAAAGGTTGAGCGCATTAATGGTTATCGAGTAGAAATCACCCTTAATAAACCAGAAAGTTCGTTTCTAGCTAATTTGGCGACAGATTTCGCAGTAATATTATCCGCCGAGTATGCCGACAAACTGATTTCACGGAACCAAAAAGAGCTAATAGATTACCAGCCAATTGGCACTGGGCCTTATCAATTGGCGAACTTTCGCCAAGACCGTTATATTCGTTATACAAAACACCCCAAGTATTGGCGCCAGATCGAGTTAACTGACAAACTCATATTTGATATCACCTCTTCCAGCTCTCTTAGACTGGCTAAACTACTTACCGGCGAATGTGATGCGATTGCTTTACCAGCCCACAGTGAACTAGAAGTGATACGACAACAAGACGACTTGGTATTAGATGAAAAGCCTGGCCTGAATATAGGTTTCTGGGCGTTTAATACTTCTAAACCTCCATTTAATAATCCTGAGGTACGCCGAGCATTAGGCATGGCAATCGATAAAAATGCTTTGATTGAGGCGATTTACTTTAATAGTGCTATTGCAGCAAAGAACATTGTTCCTCCAACATCTTGGGCTTTTCAAGCTGATGTGAGATCACTTAGTTATAATCCAATCGCGGCAAAAAATTTACTACGTGAACAAGGTGTACCCGAAGACTTTTCAATGACCGTTTGGGCAATGCCAGTGCAACGAGCTTATAATCCCAATGCCATGAAAATGGCTGAACTAATCAAAGCCTATTTGCTAGAAGTCGGTATTCAAGTCAATATTATCAGTTACGAATGGTCAACATTTAGAGAGCGTTTAACCGAGGGGCTACATGACTCTGTGTTAATTGGCTGGTCGGCTGACAATGGCGACCCTGATAATTTCTACCGCCCGCTGTTGTCGTGTGCTGCCATAGAGTCTGGTACTAACAGGGCAATGTGGTGTTCTGAAGAATATGACTTATTAATTAATAAAGCTTTGCAGTATACAGACATAGGCGAACGGACCTATTTTTATGGAAAGGCGAATGAGCTACTGGCTGAACAACTGCCTTTGATCCCCATTGCCCATGCGTCTAGATACCAAGCCCATAGAAAAGAATTAGACGGGTTAGTGATTAACCCTTATGGCGGCGTGCGTTTTGGCGGAGTGAAAAAACTGTAATGGTTAATGTCTTGCTGCGCTATTTAAATCTTGTTGTTGTCACCCTTTTTATTCTGAGCTTATTGTCTTTTCTTTTGGCCTATTTATTTCCTGGTCAAGCCGTAGAAAATCTAACCGGTTTAAGGTTGGATGAGTTAAGCACATTACAAAATAACCAATTGAAATACGCTATAGACGATAATGTTTTTGTCCAATACTGGTATTACATGGGTGAGTTATTTGCCGGAAACTGGGGTGTCAGTTTTAGTTCTGGTTTACCACTATATGAAGACATTGGTCATTATCTTCCCGCTAGTATAGAGCTCAGTGCATATGCACTATTCCTGTCTTTTTTTATTGGTTTACCTTTAGGTTTCTTAGCAGCGTTACAACATCATAAACTTACCGACTATGGTCTACTATCTGTGAGCTTATTGGGTTACTCCATACCAGTATTCTGGCTGGCTTTGATCATGATTTTGGGATTTTCTCTGCAACTAGGATGGTTTCCGCTATCTGGGCGACTTAGCTTAATATTTGAAATCCCTAGTATCACGGGATTCATTTTAGTCGATATTTTACTATCTGATTCTATCGACAAACAATCAGCTCTCATTGATGCATTAAGACATCTTATTTTACCCACGTTATCCATTGCTATTGTCACCACAACATTAATATTGCGTATTACAAGGCGTTCGGTAATTGAAACCTTAAATAGTGAATTTATCTTAGCCGCTTACGCTAGAGGGTTAACGCCTAGACAGGTTTTGATGCGTCATGGAGTGAGAAATGCGTTGATACCTATTTGGCCACTGTTAGCTATGCAATTTCCCACCTTATTAACAAATGCGATGATAGTAGAAAGTATCTTTTCTTGGCCTGGTATAGGTAATTGGTTAATTCAGGCTATTTATCAACAAGATTACCCCGCGATTAGAGCTGGAATGTTAGCCGTATCTGTTTTGGTTGTTATTTTCACCATGTCGATTGATCTTACGATTCGTCTTACCGATCCAAGACGCAGGAGGGTTGGACGTGCCGCAATCTAGTTTATATCAAGAAGAGCATCATCCCTCACCGCTACAGTACACTTGGTTGGAATTCAAAAACAACCATATAGCTGTCGCTGGATTGTTTTGTTTTGTGTTCTTTTTAACCATCACTATTTTTTGCCCATTATTGGCGCCATTTGACCCGAACGTGCAACAAATAGGTGATTTGCTCATACCACCCGCTTGGGATCCTAACGGTGGCATTAGCCATTTATTTGGAACTGACGCCTTAGGTCGTGATTTATTATCTCGAATTATCTATGGCTGCAGAATGACTTTTGGCATTAGTTTACTTTTAGTTCTGGTGGCAATGCTGCTGGGTGTGGGTTTAGGAGGAGTGGCGGGAATGAGCAGAGGGTTCCGCTCGAGTTTTCTTAACCATACTTTAGACTCAATTCAAGCCATCCCTACTCTACTGATAGCCATCATTATCATCGCTATTTTAGGCCCAGGATTAGTCAATAGCATGTGGGCAATAGCACTCGCACTCATACCTCAATTTGTCCACCAAACTCGAGACTTTGTCAGACATGAATTGTCTAAAGAATATATTATGGCTGCCAAACTAGACGGAGCCAGCAATACACATATTTTTTTCCATTCCATTTTGCCAAATATGGGGGAAATGCTAGTGGTACAAGCGACTTTAGCACTATCTGTTTCTATATTGGATATCAGTGCATTAGGCTTCTTGAAACTAGGTGCTCAAGCACCTTCGTCTGAACTAGGCGCAATGCTTTTAGAAGGGATAGAAGTTGCTTACATTGCCCCATGGATTATTGCTTTGCCAGGTGGAGCATTATTTCTCATGATGATATCAATCAACTTAGTTGGCGATGGTCTGCGCTCTGCACTTAGAAATAGGCTACTACACTAATGGTTTTGCTCGATATCAAAAACCTAACCTTAGAAATTGATATATCTGGAGGATGGGTAAAGGCACTTGATAAAATCAACATGGTAATTCATGAAGGTCAAATTCATGCATTAGTTGGTGAGTCAGGCTCAGGAAAAAGTTTAATCGTTAAAGCGATTGTTGGGGCACTACCTTATCGCTGGCGAATTACTGCCGACCGAATGACTTGGAAAGGACAAAATCTATTAACTATGTCTGTCAGCGCAAGGCGTAAGATAATTCGTAAAGATATATCAGTTATTTTTCAAAACCCGATTAATTCTCTCGATCCGACCTTGACCTTAGGCCAACAGTTAAAAGAAATGTTACCCACTGACAAGTTGAGCAAACTTTGGTTTTGGCAGCGCAAAAAAGAAAAGCATGCTTTGGCGGTAAAGTTGTTACATAAAGTAGGCATTAAAAACCATCAACTATGTCTTGATAGTTACCCCCACCAAATTGCCAGTGATGTAGTGCAGAAGTTTATGATTGCCATGGCACTCGCATCTGAGCCTAGGTTAATCATTGCCGATGACCCTACAAGAGGCATGGAGGTCACATCAAAAACACAAATATTGAAGTTACTCAGTAGAGTCAACCAAGTAAAAAACATGAGTGTTTTGTTCGTCAGCCATGACTTATTAGCTATTTCCAGTATGGCTAGTTATATGACCGTTTTATATTGTGGGCAAACGGTTGAAAGTGGTGAATTACATCAACTCAGAAAACGCGCCTTCCACCCCTATACTCAAGCATTATTAGACAGCGCTCCTAGTTTTCGTAAAGACCTACCGCCTAAATCGCCGCTTAGCTCGTTAGATGGCACTATTCCTACTTTGCATCATTTACCCATAGGTTGCAGATTAGGTCCAAGGTGCCCAAGAGCTCGCAAAGAGTGTGTGGCGATACCTCAAATTAGACGGGTTCATACACATTTTTACAGTTGTCATTTCCCACTACATTGGGAAGCCAAGTGATGGATTTAATTAATGTTGAAGACTTAACGTTTCAAAATTGCACTAAACATATGTGGTCAAAAAGCCAAGTAATCTTTGATTTAGGGCCTGTGAGTTTTACTTTAAAGGCAGGCGAAACTTTGGCAATCGTGGGCGATAACAGCTCAGGTAAGTCATTATTGGCAAAACTTCTTGTAGGTTTAGAAACACCTAAAAGTGGCACCATTCATATGAATGGTGTGCAATTAAACAAATCGAATATTAGTGTCAGATGCCACGATATTAGGATGATTTTTCAAAACAGCAATGAATCCCTTAATCCAGGACTGACATTAGGTACCATTTTAGAAGAGCCACTGCGCCTCAACACCAAACTAAATGCGCAACAACGAAGTGCATTAATCGAACAGACTCTGCGACAAGTCGGCTTAATGGCGGAACATCGTTTTTTTTACCGGCATATGTTGTCAGATGGACAACGGCAAAGAATAGCGCTGGCTAGAGCCCTGATACTCAACCCTAAAGTGATTGTTGCAGATGAGCCCTTTGCTGCATTAGATCCTTCTGTGCGTTCTCAGGCAGTAAACCTGCTAATGAAATTACAACGTGATTTAGGCTTAGGATTTATATTTATTTCCCATAATCTAGGCATAGTTAGACATATATCTGACAAAGTTATCATCATGAAAGAGGGAAAAGTCGTAGAATCCGGAAAAACCGATGCCATATTCAATTGGCCAAAGGATGACTACACTAAAAAATTAGTGGAGTCGCATCAAGCATTAGTGAATAGACAACACAATTGATACTTGATACTGCTATGCAAACTGAAACAGTTATACATAGCAGCATGTTGTAATTTTATCCTACAAGCGCCAACAATATCCCAGCAGCCACGGCCGAACCTAATACACCAGCCACGTTAGGCCCCATAGCATGCATAAGTAGGAAGTTATGATGGTTAGCCTCAAGTCCAACCTTATTCACCACTCGTGCAGCCATAGGCACCGCAGATACACCAGCAGCACCAATTAACGGATTGATTGTTTGGCTACTCAGTTTACTCATCAATTTAGCCATCAATATGCCCGCAGCGGTGCCAATGGAAAATGCAATCGCACCAAGAGCCAAAATACCTAAGGTTTCAACAGTCAAAAATTTATCAGCTGATAACTTTGAGCCAACGGCTAATCCTAAAAAGATAGTCACAACATTAATTAACTCGTTTTGAGCACTATTACTTAATCTATCAACTACACCTGACTCTTTCATCAAGTTACCTAAGCAGAACATCCCTACCAAAGGTGTGGCAGTGGGCAAAAATAAAATACACAGTAATAATACCGCTAGAGGAAAGATAACTTTTTCGCGCTTAGATACAGCTCTAAGTTGCGGCATTTCAATTTTTCTTTCTTCTTCAGTCGTAAACAAACGCATGATAGGAGGCTGAATAATTGGCACTAACGCCATATAAGAATAAGCAGCTACGGCAATTGCACCTAGCAGATCAGGGGCCAATTTGGAGGCCAGAAATATTGCTGTAGGTCCATCTGCACCACCAATTATGGCGATTGCGGCGGCGTCTTGTAATGAAAATTCGAAGCCAGGTACCATGTTTAATGCAATAGCACCAAATAAGGTACCAAAGATACCAAATTGCGCAGCAGCACCAAGTAGCAGCATTCTAGGGTTGGCAATCAATGCACTAAAGTCAGTCATCGCCCCTACCCCCATGAAAATTAGGAGAGGAAATACACCTGTTTCTATACCAACGTAATAAACTAAGTAAAGTAACCCTCCAGGATCACTAAACCCAGCCAACGGAATGTTGGTTAAAACAGCACCAAAACCAATTGGTAACAACAATAAAGGTTCAAACTTCTTAACAATAGCTAGATATAGTAATAATGCGCCAACGCTCATCATGATCACCTGACCTAACTCAAAATGAGCCAGAGAGGTGCTTTGCCATAATAATTCGAGCTTTTCCATTTGGTTTCTTATCCTATGACTAATAAAGGTTGACCCGTTTGCACGGCATCACCTTCTTTGGTTGAGATATTGGATATAACGCCTGATACAGATGCACGAATTTCTGTTTCCATTTTCATAGCTTCCATAATGATAACTACGTCACCGGAATTGACTGACTGACCTTCTTTAACCAACACTTTAAAAATATTGCCTGCCAATGGTGAATTTAATGCTTGTCCTGTTGATGAAGGTGCACTAGCTGCTGGCGTTGAAGGCGAGGTATCTGACGTTGGCTGTACACTTGTTAACTCACCATTCTGGGACACTTCAACCTTAAACACTTGACCGTCAACGCGCACCGAATACGCTTCTGCACCAGAGCTTTTTGACTCAGGCGAAGAAGTATTTGCTGCAGCGACTTGAGATGTTTGACTGGGTGCTGGCTCGAATGCAGCAGGATTGTTTCTATTTTTAAGAAACTTTAAACCGATTTGCGGAAACAAAGCATAGGTCAACACATCATCGACCAAATCATCTGCCATTTGGATGGATTCTTTTTGAGCTATGTCGGTCAGCTCAGTGGTAAGCGCAGCTAATTCGTCTTCGATTAAATCGGCTGGACGACAAGTAATCGCTTCTTTACCTTCTAATACACGTAATTGAAGTTCAGCGTTAACTGGAGCAGCCGTTGCACCATATTCACCTTTAAGTACGCCAGCCGTTTCTTTACTGATGCTTTTGTAACGTTCGCCAGTTATTACATTAATAACAGATTGAGTACCAACAATCTGTGAAGTAGGAGTCACTAAAGGAATAAAACCAAGATCCTCTCTCACTTTAGGTATTTCTAGAAGCACTTCATCCATCTTGTCTTCAGCACCTTGCTCTTTAAGTTGGCTTTCCATGTTAGTTAACATGCCACCAGGCACTTGAGCGATTAAAATACGTGCATCAACACCTTTGAGGCTGCCTTCAAACTGTGCATACTTTTTACGCACATCTCGGAAGTAACTCGCAATGTCAGTAAAGGCTGGTAATGCTAAACCTGTATCTCGCTCTGTCCCTTCAACTATAGACACGACGGTTTCGGTCGCTGTGTGTCCATAAGTCATACTCATAGACGAAATAGAGGTATCTAAAATATCAATGCCCGCATCAATCGCTTTTTGATAAGTCGCTGTACTCAATCCAGTAGTAGCATGGCAATGCATGGCAATAGGTACTTCAATAGATTCTTTTAATCTGGTTACCAACTCCTCACATTCGTAAGGTTTAAGCAATCCCGCCATATCCTTAATACAAATCGAATGCACGCCCATGTCTTGTAATTCATTGGCCATATCTAACCAAGTTTGCAAAGAATGCACAGGTGACACTGTATAAGACATGGTGCCTTGAGCATGTGCACCTTGTTTAATCGCTGCCTTAACCGCTGTTTGTAAATTACGAATATCATTCATCGCATCGAATATACGGAATACATCGACACCATTTGAGTGTGCTCGCTCAACAAACTTTTCAACCACGTCATCTGCATAATGGCGATAACCTAAAAGATTCTGCCCCCGTAACAACATTTGCTGTTTAGTTTTAGGCATGGCTTTTTTAAGCTGACGAATACGCTCCCACGGGTCTTCACCCAAATAGCGAATGCAGGAATCAAAAGTCGCCCCACCCCATGTTTCAAGAGACCAATAGCCTATATCGTCTAATTGACTTGCTATCGGCAACATGTCTTCCAGATGCATTCTGGTGGCAAGAATTGATTGGTGGGCGTCACGCAGTACAACATCTGTAATCGCTAGTGGTTTACGCATGGGGATACATCCTTAAAAAAGTTAAACTAGTGTGACTGTCTATGTTGAAAAATAGCGGCGCTGATTGCTGCCACAATTTTTGGAGACACGCCTTGATGATTAGCCAAGGTTTTATTAGTAAACTTGGTTTGGTTTTCTGTAGCGTTTAGCGACTCATCGGGTATGAGCTTATTAATCCAAGCAATCAGAGAAATAGCACCAATTAACATTGATAAAAATAAAAACACCACGACCATTCCAACTAATAATAAATTGGCGGCTTCTGCAAGAGCATTTGCGACTTCAGGTTGCATAAAAACGAGATCTCAACATTAAACATTTTATAAGATATAAGTACCATGCAGCCTAAGAAAACACAACAAAACGCCAAGAGGAAAAGTGCATAAAGAATAAGAAAATATTCGGATAATATGAATATTTACCCAACTTACCTCAATCATTAACACGATGCTTACATATGGAGTAATAAATCACACTAAAAAGTAGCCAAATTGGTATTGAATAGTTATTTATCAAAAAATAACGATTTAAAAACAAAAAAGCCCTTAAAGATAAATCTTTAAGGGCTTTAATATATGGTGCGCGTGGAAGGATTCGAACCTCCGACCACCTGGTTCGTAGCCAGGTACTCTATCCAGCTGAGCTACACGCGCTTAAACTGTTTACGTTAGAAGTATACCGAATTTTCGTTAATCTTCTAAAAAATCTTAAAATATGGTGCGCGTGGAAGGATTCGAACCTCCGACCACCTGGTTCGTAGCCAGGTACTCTATCCAGCTGAGCTACACGCGCATTAACACTTTTCACATCAAAATCTATGGCGGAGAGGGAGGGATTCGAACCCTCGGTACGAATAAACGTACGGTTCCTTAGCAGGGAACTGGTTTCAGCCACTCACCCACCTCTCCGGAACTTAGATCTTGCACCCATTGTCGGATATTTTACCGCTAACTAGCTTAGATTTGCTTTCTAATTAGTAAGCTTTAGCTCCCCCTAACTCAGGGTTAACCTCTCCTAAATGTGGAGCCGAAGTTTACCGATCCACATGAGTAAGTCAAACACTTTTTATGAAGTTAATGACGGCTTGCTGGCATTTTAAACGATTATTAACTAAGTGCTTATTATTTGTCAGCTTTGGGCAAAAAACACACATCAACCAAGACTAAAAATTAGACATAAAAAAAGCTGGTTACCCAGCTCTTTTTAGTCCAATCACTAATTAGTCTTCGTCAGTACTTGTTGCCTGTTCGTGGGCTGCAAGTTGAACGTTCTTTTCAGCTTGGATTCGCATATAAATTTCTTCACGATGCACAGATATTTCTTTAGGCGCGTTCACACCAATTCTTACCTGATTACCTTTTACCCCTAATACTGTCACGGTGACGTCATCACCAACCATTAGGGTTTCTCCAACACGACGAGTTAAAATTAGCATTCTATTGCTCCTTTATCCGTTAAAAGTACGATCCCTTCCTTAAAGTTAGTGTAAATTACTAGCATAGCCAGAAAACTTACCCAATCGGTTTTTCCCTATTTTTGTTGTCACCACAAAAAACAACCGAAAAATACATATCCTATTATAATTTTTCTTCTAACCAAGATTTCACTGATGCAATGGCTGAGTCTAAGTTTTGTGGTTGAGTTCCGCCAGCCTGAGCCATATCAGGACGACCTCCTCCCTTTCCACCAACCTGTTGGGCAACAAAATTAACCAATTCACCCGCTTTCACCTTGGATACTAGATCTTTTGTCACACCTACTATCAAGCTAACTTTACTTTCTTCAGCTATGCCCAAAACAATGATCGCACTGCCGAACTGATTCTTAAAGTCATCGACCATACTTCTCAGCGCTTTAGCTTCAACGCCCTGTAATACTGTAGACAACACTTTCACGCCTTTTGTTTCATATACATCAGACAATACATCTGTCGTGGCGTTACTGGCTATTTGCTGCTTTAACTTCTCTAGTTCTTTTTCTACAAGTTTGTTTTGGTCTAACACCTGCTTAATACGTACAGATAAATTTTGCGTATCGGTTTTTAATAAACCCGCCGCCTCGTTCATTTTCTGACCTTGAGCCTGCACAACCTCTAACGCTTTTCCCCCAGTAACCGCTTCTATTCTTCTGACACCGGCTGCGATACCACCTTCAGAAATAATCTTAAAGAAACCAATATTACCGGTCCTATCAACATGCGTCCCACCACACAATTCCATAGAGAAATCCCCCATAGAAACGACACGTACGTCTTCGGCATATTTTTCACCGAATAAAGCCATAGCGCCTGCAGTTTTGGCTTCGTCCAAATTCATCAATTGTGTTTTTAAAACATGATTAACACGAATTTGTTCGTTAACCAGTTTCTCAACACTTTGAAGTTCCGTATTAGTCACCGCTTCAAAATGTGAAAAATCAAAACGAAAACGGTCTTCAGATACCAACGAACCTTTCTGATTTACATGTTCGCCCAAAACTTTCTTCAATGCAGCATGCATAAGGTGTGTAGCAGTGTGATTTAGCTTTATTGCTTCACGGCGCTCTACATCAAATTCAGCTTGTACCACATCAAGTAATTTAAGCTCTGAATGGGCAATCCCCTTGTGAGCAATTGCATTACCCAACTTAACGGTGTCCCTTACAACAAAACTACCGTTAGCAGTTTTGAGTAAGCCAGAGTCTCCGACTTGACCACCTGATTCAGCATAAAAAGGGCTATTGTCTAAGACAACTACGCCTTCTTCGCCCGCACTCAATTGTTTAACTTGTTGGCCATTGGCAAACAATTCAACAATTTTCGCCGGACTACTGTACTGATCATATCCGGTAAACTCAGAAGTACAATTAGACTTTAGTAGCTCGTTATAATCTGTATCAAAATTGCTAGCTTGTTGGGCGCGTTTACGCTGCGCTGCCATAGCAGCCTTAAAACCTTCTTCATCAATACGTAGTTCTTTCTCACGGGCTACATCATTAGTTAAATCTGCCGGGAATCCGTATGTATCGTAAAGTTTAAAGACCAATTCACCAGGCACCACATCAGTATTGAGTTCGTTAAGAGCATCATTGAGGATATTCATTCCTCGCTCAAGAGTACGAATAAACTGTTCTTCTTCGGTTTTTAATACTTTTTCAATAAGTTCACGATTGGCTGTTAACTCGGGATAAGCATCGGCCATTTGATTTTCCAAAGCCTCTACCAAACGATAGAAAAACACGTCACTTGCACCCAGTTTATTACCATGTCGAACAGCCCTGCGGATGATTCGTCTTAATACATACCCTCGCCCCTCATTTGACGGAATAATACCGTCACAAATCAAGAAACTACAAGAACGGATATGATCGGCAATAACACGTAAGGACTTATCTTGTTTATCTTCAACTCCGACAATATTAGCTGTGGCCTCAATCAAATATTGAAAAATATCGATCTCATAATTGCTATGTACATTTTGAAGAATGGCTGAGATCCGCTCTAAACCCATACCCGTATCAATAGAAGGTTTAGGTAATGGCTGCATTGTCCCATCACTTTGACGATTAAATTGCATAAAAACCAAATTCCAGATTTCAATAAACCTATCACCATCTTCTTCTGGAGAGCCTGGAGGGCCGCCCCAGATATGCTCACCGTGATCATAAAAAATTTCTGAACATGGACCACAAGGCCCGGTATCACCCATAGACCAAAAATTATCTGAAGTGCTAATTCTAATAATTTTATCTTCACTCAAACCAATCTTGTTTTTCCATATATCGAAGGCTTCTTCGTCTGAATGATAGATGGTAACCAACAATTTATCTTTAGGCAGGTCCAATTCTTTAGTTAAAAAGTCCCAAGCGTACTGAATGGCATCTGTTTTAAAGTAATCGCCGAAGCTGAAGTTACCTAACATTTCGAAAAAAGTATGATGACGTGCTGTATAACCCACATTTTCTAGATCGTTATGTTTACCGCCTGCTCGCACACAACGTTGCGAAGATGTCGCTTTGTCGTAACTACGTGATTCAGTACCTAAAAACACATCTTTAAACTGGTTCATCCCAGCATTTGTAAACAAAAGTGTAGGATCGTTTGCAGGAACTAAAGATGAACTGGATACTTTTTGATGTCCCCTAGCGGCAAAAAAATCTAGAAATGCACACCGGAGCTCGGCGGTTGTTTTACTCATTTACAATCCTGAAATATTAATAATTAATGGAATTCGAATATGCCTAAACCATTATACATAGTGGTTTGGGCGCCAAAGATATCAGTTTAGTGGGCTATTGTTAAGGATAGTGTGAGTACAAAAGCGTTAATCTTTTACTGATTCAATAACATAACGAATTTGTTCATGGATAAAACCACGATAATACAAAAACCGTTGTTGTTTTTGCTGCTCTTTAAAATATTTCGCTGATTTACCAACATATTTATTTTAAACACTTTTACCGCCAATCCGTACCAGTCGATATCAAGTTCATTCATTGCTGCGCAGTAATCTGAGCCTAAATTTTATACTCTCTTAACTGGTTACGTATGCGTGATTCTCCTATGCTTTTATTCGAGCGACCTCGAATCAAAGATTCAGCAAACCTTTCATTACTTTGTCAATTATGTTGACTAAATTTGGCAATCTATTCTAGGCATAAATGACGCTCAAAATCCCGCTGCAAAAGCTTCTTGAACAATTCGTGTTTACTGTGTTCCCGTCCAGCGAGCAATCGAGTAATGGTATATTTAATGATCTTCGTATCATTCTCTGCCATATTAGGTAAGTAAATTTAGCAAAAGGTTAAACTTAACATTGTCGATATCAAGCTCGAAATATACATTCAAATTTAGCACCTCTATTGAGCAAATTGGTCAATCAATTTGGGCTCCTTTAGCTGAAGGTAGTAGCCCATTTTGCCAATACCCTTTTTTACACGCGTTAGAAACCTCTGGCTCCGTGGGTGGGAAATCGGGGTGGCAACCTTTTCATTTAGTAATTTATCAAAATTCACAGCCCGTTGGCATCCTACCTTTATATAAAAAAACACATAGTTACGGAGAATATGTATTTGATTTCGCTTGGGCAAACACTTATCGACAATATGGCGTTAACTATTACCCCAAATTAATCGCAGCTATTCCTTTTACACCAGTAACTGGCGCTAGATTAATGCTCGACGATAAAGTCGATAGGCAACAGCTACTACCCGATTTGTGCGATGAAATAACCGAGCAATTAAAATTAGAGGGCATGTCTTCGATTCACTGGTTGTTTGTTGATCAAGATTTCAGCCAGTTGTTGCAAGCCCATGGTCAAGTGCAGCGCAAAGCAATTCAGTTTGAGTGGTTTAATCGTCAATATGTTTCTTTTGAAGATTATTTGGCGTGTTTTAATTCTCGCAAAAGAAAAAATGTAAAAAAAGAACGTCTAAAAATAACCACCGAAGGTATAAAAGTCGTTCGTTTACATGGGGACAGCTTAACCGAAGAGATCATGGACTTTTTTTATCACTGTTATAAACAAACCTACTTAAAGCGCAGTGGTCATAGTGGTTATTTAACCGAAAATTTTTTTCAACAAATTTTTAAAGATTTACATAAAAATTTAATGTTAGTCATCGCTTTAAAAAACGAACAACCTGTTGCAAGCGCATTATTTGTATTTGATAAAAAGCAACTATGTGGACGTTATTGGGGTGCTTTAGAGGAAGTGCAAAATTTACATTTTGAGTGTTGTTACTACCAAGGTATAGAGTTCTGTATTGAACAAGATATCGCTCATTTTAATCCCGGCACTCAGGGCGAACATAAAATTCTAAGAGGATTTGAGCCCATATACTGTTACTCAAATCACTCACTTAGAGAACAAGCATTCCATGAAGCTGTAGAGAGGTTTGTTGAACAAGACAATACTCATATTGAACAATACAAAAACAATGCTGAAAAACTTTTACCTTTTAGACAAACAGAAGGTTAATTAGTTTTTTGCCAAATCAGCATAAAATTGTTTGCCGGCATTGAGACTCTTTCGATAAGAGTCAGAGGTTTGGCCCAATGGATCAACTCATCAATATCTCGAATTCCTCCACAACCTTGCTCATTTAGATGTTCGTCGAAGGCCGCATTTGACTCACTGGTATATTGCCCTTGAAAGTTATACGGCCCGTATTGGCAAAATATGCCACCAGCAGGCAAGTTATCAGCCACTAATTTCATCATAAGTTGTGCTTCTGAGGGTTGCATTATGTGCGTAGTATTTGCTGTATACACGGCATCAATGTGACCTAAGGGCCAATCGTTAATGCCGATTGTAAATGACATAGGCTGAAACAGATTATTAACTGAAACATCTTCAATCCAGGCCTTTATACCACCATGATTATGTGGCATATCGCTAGTATGCCATTGTAAATGTGTGAGCCTAGGAGCAAAAAAAGCGGCATGTTGACCTGTGCCAGAACCAATTTCCAGTAGTTTTTTACTGCTAGCAAGTACCCTATTCAATACGTCTAAGATAGGTTGTTTGTTATTTTCACAGGCTTGGCTAAAAGGTTTATCAAACATGACGTTCCATTAATTATTGAAGGTTAGGCCCAAGCCATTTTTCAGCTTCTAATCTACTCCAATTTTTGCGAGCTGCATAATCGAGTAATTGATCTTCTTGTATTTGTGCCACAGCAAAATAACGACAATCAGGATGCGAAAAGTAAAAACCAGATACCGCAGCACCAGGCCACATGGCGTAACTTTCTGTAAGTTTCATGCCCGTGTTTTTCTCGGTATCAAGCAGATCCCATATCAATTGTTTTTCAGTATGTTCGGGACAAGCTGCATAACCAGGAGCTGGTCTTATACCTTGGTACTTTTCGCGGATCAGTTCTTCGTTAGATAATTTTTCATCTGGTACAAAGCCCCATATTTCTTTACGCACTTTTTCATGCAAATATTCAGCAAAGGCTTCTGCAAATCGGTCAGCGAGAGACTTAACCATAATAGAATTATAATCATCGCCATCATCTTCGTATTCTTTGGCTAAACCATCCTCCCAAGTTCCCGCAGTCACCGCAAATGCGCCAAGATAATCAGCTTTGCCAGAAGACTTAGGTGCAATAAAGTCACTAAGACAATTATTTGCTCCTTTGGGTTTTTCGGTTTGTTGGCGAAGATGGTGAGCAACATGAGTCACTTCATTCCGATTTTCGTCGGCATAGATTTGAATATCATCTTGCACGCGGTTAGCTGGGAATATCCCCATAACACCACTTGCTTTGAGCTTAGGATTGTCACACAAGGTTTTCAGCATAACTTGTGCATCATCAAATAGGTTTTGCGCTTCTTTGCCTACTACTTCATCTTGTAAAATGCGTGGATACTTGCCTGCTAAAGACCAGGTTAAGAAAAACGGCGTCCAATCAATATAATCCACCAACTCAGCTAAACCAACACTCACTGCGGTCACACCTAATTTGTTAGGTACCGGAGGCTGATAATTATCCCAATCAAACTTAAAGCCATTTTCTCTGGCTTGTTCTAAGGTAACGGGTCTTGTTCGTGGCTTTTTCTTGGCATGTTGCACTCGCACCTTTTCATAATCGAGTTTTAGTTCTTCTGCATAGATTGCACGATTTTCAGCAGTGATCAGTTTTTGACACACTCCTACTGCACGACTGGCATTTGGCACGTACACGACTGGATGTTGATAATTGTGCTCAATTTTTACTGCAGTATGGGCTTTTGAAGTCGTTGCTCCACCAATTAACAAAGGCAAATCGAAGTTTAAGCGCTGCATTTCTTTTGCAACATGCACCATTTCATCAAGAGATGGCGTAATCAATCCGGACAGACCAATCATGTCGACATTTTCATCTTTGGCCACTTGCAACAATTTTGCACAAGGCACCATCACGCCAAGGTCGATGATCTCAAAGTTATTACATTGCAGTACTACGCCAACAATATTTTTGCCAATGTCATGTACATCACCTTTTACCGTCGCCAACAATATTTTGCCGTTACTGCTGCCCTTATCTTTTTCAAGTTCAATATAAGGATTAAGATAAGACACGGCCTTTTTCATGACTCGGGCAGATTTGACCACCTGAGGAAGAAACATTTTACCCTCACCAAACAAATCGCCAACTACGTTCATGCCATCCATCAATGGCCCTTCGATAACATGTAGCGGTTTTTCTGCTGCAAGGCGAGCAGCTTCAGTGTCTTCTTCTATGAAATCCATGATGCCGCGCACTAGAGCGTGCTCTAAACGTTTGTTGACTGGTAAATCACGCCATTCAAGGTTTTCTTTAACCACGGCTTTGCCGTCGCCTTGATATTTAGGGGCTAACTCTAAAAGTTTATCTGTAGCTTGGTCATGACGATTTAAAATCACGTCCTCAACCGCTTCTTTTAGCTCTGCTGGAATTTGGTCATACACTTCCAGCTGCCCAGCATTAACAATGGCCATATCCATACCTGCTTTAATCGCATGATACAAAAACACCGAATGCATAGCCTCGCGTACTGGATTGTTACCTCGAAAAGAAAAAGAGACGTTGGATAAACCACCGGACACATGAGCATGGGGTAAATTTTGACGAATACGCCGAGTCGCATTAATAAAATCTACCGCATAATTGTTATGTTCTTCAATCCCCGTTGCAACAGCAAAGATATTTGGGTCAAAAATAATATCTTGGGCAGGGAATCCAATTTTTTCAGTGAGTAATTTATAACTACGTTCACATATTTCAAATTTTCGCTCTTCGGTATCTGCCTGTCCTTTCTCGTCAAATGCCATGACAACTGTTGCTGCACCATAACGTTTTAACAACTTAGCTTGGTGTAAAAAGTTTTCTTCACCTTCTTTCAAGCTAATAGAGTTAACAATAGCTTTACCTTGTACACATTTTAAACCTGCTTCGATGACAGTCCATTTAGATGAATCAATCATGATAGGCACGCGAGAAATATCAGGTTCAGATGCAATCAAATTTAGAAAACGGGTCATGGCTGCTTCAGAGTCCAACATGGCTTCATCCATGTTGATATCTATAATTTGCGCACCGTTTTCGACCTGTTGACGGGCCACGTCTAAAGCTTTTTCGTACTCATCATTCAGGATCAAACGCTTAAACATGGCTGAACCAGTCACGTTGGTCCGTTCACCTACATTGATAAAATTTGCGGAGGTCTTAGCTTCGACGAGAATAGCTTGCTCAATATCTAAATCATTAATACTCATCACTACCGCCTAATGGACAAAAGGTTCTAAACCAGACAGGCGCATTTTCACCTCTCGTTTTACAATTTTACGAGGCGTGTAATCTTTTACCGCATCGGCGATGGCCGCAATGTGTTTTGGCGTACTGCCGCAACACCCACCAACTATGTTTAATAAGCCAGACTCTGCCCACTCTTTAATGTGCGAAGCCATCTCATCACTCTCCATATCATATTCACCAAATTCATTTGGCAAACCTGCATTCGGGTGAGCAGACACAAAACATTCAGATACTTGAGATATTTCCTCTACATATTGACGCAATAGATCAGGACCTAACGCGCAATTTAAACCAAAGGAGAAAGGCTCTATATGATTCATCGAATAATAAAAAGCTTCAGCCGTCTGACCTGATAATGTGCGACCAGAGGCATCGGTGATGGTACCAGAAATCATCACGGGTAAATTATATCCAAGTTCATCAAAAACGGTCTGCACAGCAAACACTGCAGCTTTGGCATTTAAGGTATCAAAAATGGTTTCTACCATGATCAAATCTGCCCCGCCCTCAATCAATCCATGCGTCGCTTCAACATATGCTTCGACCAATTCATCAAAGGTAACGTTGCGTTTAGCCGGGTCGTTTACATCTGGAGAAATAGAAGCTGTGCGACTAGTAGGCCCTAACACACCAGCAACAAATCTAGGTTTATCGGGTGTTAACGCGGTAAATTTATCCGCCGCTTGTTTGGCTAATTTTGTCGCTTCAATGTTTATCTCTTTGGCCAACTCCTGCATATTATAATCGGCCATAGAGATAGTAGTGGCATTAAACGTATTGGTTTCAATAATATCAGCCCCCGCGTCGAGGTAAGCGCAGTGAATATCGTAGATTATTTTGGGCTGACTCAAGACTAATAAATCATTATTTCCCTTCACATCAGAATGCCAATCAGCAAAACGCTCACCGCGGTAATCCGCTTCTTCTAATTTATGTTCTTGGATCATGGTGCCCATTGCACCATCGAGCAACAAAATACGCTTATTTGCTGCTTCTATCAGTTGCTTCTCGGCAATGCTCTGACTCAATGTTTTTCCTCTCCACTCTTACCTATAAATTAACTATTTCTACTCAGAAAGCTTAGCCAAGTCATAAGGGGTATTTTGGTAAACGTAATAGTTCAGCCAATTGGTAAACAATAAACTGCCATGGGCTCGCCAATTAACTATCGGCTCATTATTTGGATCGTTATCAACGAAGTAGTTTACTGGGATTTGCGGCTGACCATTAGTCGATAAATCTCTTTGGTATTCTTGTTTTAAACTCTCAGGATCGTACTCAGGATGTCCAGTCAAAAATACTAAACGTTTATCCTCAGACGCAACAATATAAGCACCTCCCTCATCTGACTTGGCCAATACATTCAGTCCAGGTATAGAAGCATAATCTGACAGACTTATTTCACCGTAACGTGATTGCGGCGCGTAAAAAGTAGGATCAAACCCTCTAAGTAATTCATCGTGCTCATTTTGCACGAAATGCCGATAAACACCGCTTAACTTGTGCTCTCGTAACGCCCTATTTTTACCGAAAAAATGATAAATTGCGGCATGTGCAGCCCAACACGAAAATAAAGTAGACTGCACATGACGACGTGCCCAATCCATGATCACTGTCATTTTTTCCCAATACTTCACATCCCCATAAGCAAGATGCGCCAGAGGTGCACCAGTTACAATTAAGCCGTCATATTTTTTATTAGCGACATCATCAAACTCAACATAGAAATTATCCATATGAGCAGCGGGAGTGTTTTTAGGTGCTTGTTTATCAATACGAATTAGATCGATATTTACCTGCAAAGGCGTATTCGAGAGTAAACGTAAAAATTGCTCTTCAGTTTCCATCTTATTCGGCATCAAATTCAAAATGCCCACTTCCATAGGCCTAATATCTTGCGTCGCGGCGCGCTGAGTATCCATAACAAAGATATTTTCTTTGTTTAAGACATTTTGTGCTGGCAAATTACTTGGGATTCTAATTGGCATAAAGGATCTAAGGCTGAAAGTGATGCAAACAAATTTGGCTTAATACACTAAAAAAGTCAACATCTTTACGTCTAGACGTCTAAATGAAAAAGTATACAAATGTAAAATTTGGTCTTAGACAAGGAAAAGCCACTTCAAATATTTATATATAATTGATTTAACTGAGGTTGAATCAAACTTCTTTGCAGCTTTCAGTAAGGTACATAAAACAGAAAAAAGTGGAGACTATTTTTGATTATTATGAAGACTAAACAGTAACTCTGCTTCCGCCGCTGGCATGTCACATTCTCGCATTACATCCTCGAGGCTGGCACCCTGGCTGATAAGCTTCGCACCTTTGCTGTAGAAGCGACTTTGGGGATCTTGTTCGACTAGATTTTCGGCTAAGCTTTGTTGGCTGGTTTGTAAATTGTCGACTTGCTGCACAAGCTCTTTGAAACGGTTAATAACACCATAATTACCGCTACGAATTTCGTGTACTTCTTCTGTGAGGTTATTTACTTTTTTACTAAGTTCTATCTGCACTTGGTTTTGACTGGCATTGGTTTCAAGCTGAGTGTTATAACGCTTAAACAGCACGATCAAAAGTGTTAAACAGACAACAGAGACAATCAACGCTAGTAAGCTTAGTAATAATGGGAAACTCATAATTATCTCTAAAAGGACAACAAAACACGCCCCACTTTAACGTAAGCAGGAAAATTACGTATTAGTGAAACGTGCGGCCTAAGTTTTATACTCAGATATTGGTAATTTCGGTCCACTCTTCATCGCTGAGTAATTTATTTAAATCAACAAGAATGAGTAATTGTCCGTCTCTGTTACTTACGCCTTGAATAAACTTGGCGCTTTCTTCCGTTCCGACATTTGGCGCGCTGTCTATTTCTGAAGAACGTAGATAAACCACTTCAGCAACGCTGTCGACAAGAATACCTACCACTTGGTCATCAGATTCAATAATCACTATACGGGTATTGTCTGAAATATCAGACGAAGGCAAGCCAAAACGCGAACGGGTATCGATAACCGTAACAACATTGCCCCGTAAATTAATAATACCCAAGACATAATCTGGCGCTCCAGGGACAGGCGCTATTTCGGTATGACGCAAGACTTCTTGTACCTGCATAACATTAATGCCGTACGTTTCTTCGCCTAATTTGTAGGTAACCCACTGTAGGACTTCATCACCGTTTGCGGCTACTGTATTACTTGAATTTCTGTCGTCACTCATTCCCATTGCTCCGGCCCAAAATAGGCTAATCGTTACTGCTTAAACCTTGGTTTAACATGCTAATCAACTGCTGTACATTCACCAAGGCACACATTTTCTTTTTAACCATTCCAGATAACCATGGACGACTACCTTCAACATTTCGCCATTTCACATCATCTGGAATCAATGTTTCGGTGGCAACCAAACTTTCACAGCCTAATCCCCAACCACTTTCACCTAATACTATAAGATATTGATATTTTGTAGATTCTGCCAGTTTTTCAGCAGATTTTTCTGGCATTACCCACTTTGCAGTATCCACCACATTATACTTTTCGTCTCGATGTAGCAAAACACCTTTAAACCATTCAGGCTTACCAAATAGTGGGTTGATGGTCTCAACTTGGTGTATTCCACCTAATTCTGTTAATGGTACAGCCAATGTCATACCTGCTACTTCAAACAACAACACCTGAAACTCTCCTTCAGGTATAACAGGTTTGACAACTTTCGTCGGTGTTTTAACTGTTACTAACTTTTTTTCGACCTTAGCCTCAAGAACTTTAGCAATCACTGGTACAGTTTCAACAGTTTCTTCTATTGGTTGCTTAAATGGCTCAGTTCTTGGAATAGGTGCAGTCTTTAATAACTGCTCAACTGAATGCCGCGTGAGGTCCTCAATAATAGGCTCATCTGTCAATAAAGCTGACATGTAATCTTCCATCACATCTTCGTTAGCGAAGGGACTACCACTCATGTTTGTGTTTCCAATTTTTGTAAATAACTCAGTAATTTAGCATAGGCAAAAACCCCACGGGATTTCGGACAATACAAAGATGGTGGACTCTGTGCCTGACTCGCATCTCTAAAACGTGTATCAACAGGAATTAACCCTATCCACACCTTCTCTTTATAAGTGCGAGTTAATGTGCTGTATGCTTCTGTTGCTGCATTTACACGTTTATCGTACATAGTCGGCACTATTGTATAAGCAAAGGTTTTGGCTAATGATTTTTGCATGATTTCCATAGAATGCATCATTCGGTCTAAACCTTTTAACGCCAAAAACTCGGTCTGAACTGGGATAACAACTCTATCGCAGGCAGCTAAAGCGTTAATCATCAACACCCCTAAAACGGGCGGGCAATCTATAATCGCATAATCAAACTCATCCCGAATAAGATCCAAAGCTTGGCGCAAAATCAATCCCATTCCACTTTGGGTACCCAACTTGCGATCTAATGTGGCTAAAGCCATAGTTGCTGGTAAAATAAACAAAGAATCCAATTTTGTCGGACACAAACAGTCTAAGACATCTTCTTTAGTAACAGACTTTCCAGCCATAAATACGTTGTATAAACTAGCAGACAATTCTTCAGAATCGACACCAAAATAATAACTTAATGAGGCCTGTGGATCAGTATCAACCAATATGACTCGTTTTCCACTTTGCGCCAGCAAACCGCCAAGGGTAACCGTTGTGGTGGTTTTACCCACACCACCTTTATGATTTGCGACAGTCCATACTACCAAACCAATAACCACACTTTACGAGTAAGACTGAAAGGCAATACAGTGACAATTAGGTTACTGTTCTCTTTTTGAAAAAACACTCAAAGTGCTCCTTTAACCCTAATTTAAAATTTCGTTCTTTATATGACCTGCCATGTGGGCAATGTCAAAATTTGCTTCAGAAATATTGGCGACGGTAACAGCCTGAGGCATCCCATACACTACGCAACTTTGCTCATCTTGCGCCCAAATCTTGGCACCTTTAGATTTTAAAGTTTTACACCCATCTCGGCCATCCGCACCCATACCCGTCAAGATTACGGCAAGTACATTACCAGCATAAACTTTAGCCACAGAATCAAAAGTCACATCTACACTTGGCTTATAAGTGGAATTTGGAAAACGCTCTGGTTCTGATATAACAACTCTAGCGCTACCGGCTCTACCTTCAATTGTCATTTGTTTACCCCCTGGAGCGAGATAACACACTCCGGGTGTTAACAACTCACCGTTAGCAGCTTCTTTTACCTTCACATCACATAAATCATTAAGACGCCTAGCAAAAGCCTGAGTAAAAGAGCCGGGCATGTGTTGAACCATTAACACTGGCACAGAAAAATTAACGGGTAGTTCTGTTAAAATTTTCTGCAATGCTACCGGTCCTCCCGTAGAGGTGCCTATCGCTAAACATGAATAATCACGTGAAGCAGAAGTGCCAATATTGGACCTAGTGCCTAAAGTACTAGCGACTTTATTTATATTCTTCGTCGACAACGCCTTTGAGGAATTAAATGCAGAATAACGTGATCCTAACGAAGACTTGGGACCAAATAACTTTCTACCACACAGGGCTTTGACACGGTTTTGTAGCAACAGAATCGCTTCTTTTCTGTTTAGAGCAATGTCTTCGAATTTCTTAGGAAGAAAGTCTAGTGCACCTGCGTCCAATGCATCCAAGGTTGCTTGCGCACCTTCTTGAGTAAGTGATGAAAACATAATGATAGGAACAGGATTGCTCGCCATAATTTTCTTCACCGCCGTAATACCATCCATTACCGGCATTTCAATGTCCATAGTCACTACATCAGGCTTTAAAGAAGCAACTAACGCTAACGCTTCTTGGCCATTTTTAGCTTCACCTACCACCTGTAATTCAGTGTCTTCTTCAAGTATCTGTTTTATTCTACGGCGAAAAAAAGTTGAATCATCAACTATTAAAATCCTATGAGCCATCTTCGCCTATATTACCTATATCTATAACATTCAATTTCACGTTAGGCGTATCAACAGGACAAGCACCTATGCTTTTTTAGCCGCATACCTTTTCAGTAAACCGGGTACATCTAATATCAATGCGATTCCACCATCACTAGTTATAGTTGCACCCGCCATACCAGGCGTGCCTTGCAGTAATTCATCTAGGGGTTTGATAACGACTTCTTCTTGACCAATTAGAGCATCAACTACAAAACCAAGTTGCTGAGTACCAATTTGCACAACTACAACATGTCCTCTAGTTTTATCAATATTGACTTCCCCTCTCGCTAACCACTCTCCCAAATAAAACAATGGGATAGCTTTAGAGCGAACGATCATGGTCAGCTGGCCATCAACAGTATTGGTTTTTTGCATGTCAAGATTGATGATCTCATTTACAGATCCTAGCGGTAGTGCAAACGTTTGTTCACCTATGACTATCATTAGCGTTGGCAATATTGCTAAGGTCAATGGCACCTTGATTTCAAGTGTGGTTCCCACTCCCATTTTGGAGTCAATAGCCACGGTTCCATTCAGTTGGTTTATTTTGGTTTTAACCACATCCATACCGACACCACGGCCAGATACTTCAGATATTTCGGTTTTAGTTGAAAAACCAGGAGCAAAAATCAAACTAAAGGCTTCTACATCAGACATCCTAGCCGCTGTATCAGCATCCATAACGCCACGAGAAACAGCAATCTCCTTGAGTTTATCTGGATCCATGCCTTTACCATCGTCGATAATACTCAGTAGTATATGATCGCCCTCTTGAGATGCAGACAGTTTGACTGTGCCCATTGTGGGTTTACCTGCAGCTTTCCTATCTTCAGGCATTTCAATACCGTGATCGACAGAATTTCGGACCAAATGCACTAAGGGATCGGCTAGCGCTTCCACTAAATTTTTATCTAAATCTGTTTCTTCACCTTCAAGTTCAAGGGTGATCTCTTTTTTCAGCGTTCTTGCAAGATCTCGAACGACTCGAGGAAAACGCCCAAACACTTTCTTAATGGGTTGCATACGCGTTTTCATGACCGCGCCTTGCAAATCGCCTGTTACTACATCCAAATTTGCAATGGCTTTCGCCATACTTTCATCACTAACATTATTGCTAAGACTGAGTAGACGGTTTCTCACTAATACCAGTTCGCCGACCATATTCATTATTTGATCAAGACGTTTAGTATCGACTCTTACTGTGGTTTCAGCTTGAGGTGGAGGCGCTGTCTTTTTCTCTTCTTTTTTGGCAACAACGGGTTTAGCCGTTTCTACTTTTTTCACTGGTGCTGCGGTTTTCTTAACTTCAGCAGGTTTTGCTGGCGCAGGTTTAGTTTCTTTGGCCACTACAGGTGCTTCAGACGCATCCTCGACCGGCCCTTTACCTTTGCCGTGCAGTTGGTCTAAAAGCGCCTCAAATTCATCATCAGAAATGTCATCTCCAGAAGAGCTTGGTACAGGTGCAGTTGGACTTTCTTCAGCTGGAACATTTTCAGCTTTTTCTTCGCCCTGAAACTGACCTTTTCCATGTAACTGGTCAAGAAGTTTCTCGAATTCGTCATCACTAATATCTTGGTCATTTGCAGAGGATTCTTCTACCTTCGCGGGTTCTTTAGCGCCAGGAGCATCTGTGCCATGCAACTCATCTAACAAAGACTCAAATTCATCTTCGCTAAAATCACCTGAATCGGTTGCTACTTCACCACTCGTGGGAGTTGCTTCAACAACAGCTTCAGACTCTTCTGCAGAAGTGGCTTCGTCAGCTGATTCTGGTTTACTGAGTCTGGTAAGGGTATCGATAAGACTTTTTTCTGCTGCGACTAAGGGCTCCCCGGCTTTAACGTGGTCAAACATTTGCACCACTTCATCGGTTGCCTGCAGTATTACATCCATCAATTCAGGCGTAAGCGTACGTTGACCATTACGCATTACATCAAAGACGTTTTCTGCACCGTGGCAAATTTCAACTAACTCAGTCAGTGATAAAAACCCAGCTCCACCTTTTACGGTATGATATCCCCTAAAGATAGCGTTTAGCAGATCCGCGTCTTCTGGGTTATTTTCTAGATCGACGAGCTGTTCTTGTAATAACTCTAAGATCTCCCCGGCTTCAACCAGAAAGTCAGCTAGTATTTCCTCGTCAACATCAAAAGCCATTTTATAGCCCCCTTAAAATCCCAGACTCGAAAGCAAATCATCAACATCATCTTGATCTGACGCTACGTCTTCTCTACTGTCAGCGTCCAATATTGGACCCTCAGCCTTTATTATATCGGCTTCATTCTCAGAATGGTTAGGTTTTT
>Ga0209495_1000088_pt1 | contig 68947 bp, 60 predicted proteins | sample EN1Hudsemesocosm_FD_184629 | JGI IMG/M metagenome (GOLD analysis project Ga0209495, IMG submission 184629) | Methane-oxidizing microbial communities from mesocosms in the Hudson Canyon - EN1E Hudson Canyon (SPAdes) (version 2) | ecosystem: Environmental > Aquatic > Marine > Cold seeps | place...
AAATAAAGATCTGAGCCACCTTCATCCAGCTTTACAAAACCAAAGCCATCTCGATGCCCTATCACAACACCTTTCATCAAGTTTACCCGAGAAACAGGCAGGTACTGCCCCCTACGATTACAGACAAGCTGTCCATCACGCGACATAGCAATTAAACGCCTGCGTAATGCTTCAATATTATCAGGATCTGTTAAATTGAGTTCTGCAGCTAATTCCGGGTGCGTAGCAGGAGCATTGCGGCCATCTAAATGACTCGATAGAAACTCTCGACTTGGAATGGGGTTCGTGTAATTTGAGGCTTCACGAGCTTGATGAGGGTCAGAAGAAATCGCTTGTTTCTGACTTTTTTTAGGTTTTGATTTTGTCATTAATGACCGCGCTTGAGTTGACTTTCTATCGATAAATAAAAAGAGAAATAGAGTGCTTTGCATAACCCAAGCCTCTGTATTGCGGTAGTCTTTTGAGCCGGAATACAGTTCTTATATGGCTATTTTATATTAAAACAATGGATTCCGGCTGAAAAGCACACCGGAATGACAAAGTAGTTTAAGCAGCAGCTGTCATGCAAAGCTCTCAAATAAAAGTTCAAGCGCTAATTATAACGCCTAACGAACAATATGTAGAAATAAATTCACTCCGCTTGGATCTTTCACGACATGCATTTGTGAACGTTTCACCCCACAACAGGATGCTAGGTAATATAAATGAGCTTCACTTCTTGGATTAACATGCCACTTTAGAAAATCCATATAGTTTTGGCTTGGGTTGGCAGTACTTAAATTACCAATCACTAACTGCCCACCTTTTTGAGTTTGCGTCAGTAATTTTTCAAGCGTTTGTTTGAAAACAATATCATTCAAATAATCAAACAAGCCTTCCGACCAAACTAAATGATATTGGTCGGGTGTTTTTAAATCCGCCACGACACCATGCTGAAACTGGACTTGCTCAATATGCTCTCTACACAGCAAACGAGCATAATCTAGCGCTTTCCAATTATTATCCATACATAAAAATGAGGCATTACTCGCTGATGCTTTTAAGTAATTAGCTACTGAGCGCGAAGAACCCGATGCAACATTTAAAATATTTGCATTGCCTGCTGTGTGCTCTACTTCCTGCATCGTTCGTTTGAAGTAGTTCTGACTATTTTGAAAAGCTTGAACAAATGGTTGCTGATTCCAGAACTTGTCCCACTTCTTTAAACTTTGGTCTGACGTTTGGTAATCACCGCAAATTCGTTCTATTAACTCGAAATCTCCCGAATGACCATGTGGTTTTCTATAAGCAAAACCTTGCATAGTGTCGAAAGTCAGAGACTTACCCATTAAGTCTTCTTTAAAGTCGGGGCCATAACGGTCAAATTCACCACGGCGCTCAAGTAGGTTAAATTCCCCCAGAGTATGATTCAAGGTTGCATATTGTTCAGGCTCAGGCCCACCGGCTTGCACAAGATCATACATATAGTTCACTGGAGTCATCATACTTTTACCTTCATTTAGAATACTTATATAGTCTGAAGGACAAAATTAGAGTAATAAAACCAATTTCTTCATAAAATTGTAAAAAGAGCGTAAAAAATTCACTCAAATGCAACAAGAATGTAAAACATCATCATTCTGTTCACACTTTTCACCAGCAAAACTGTACAATAAATAACCAAACCGATAATATTTCCAGTTACATAACGATACATTCAATTGGATTGAGGTTCTTATCGTGTCATTAGATACTATTCCCAGCTTTGAAGAATTAGTCATACTCGCAAAAGAAGACCCTAAGGAGTTTGAGGCTCTACGCGCTCATTTATGCGATCAAATTTTAAGTCAGGCACCTGAACACATAGCCAGGCGTTTACAAGGTTTACAATTTAAAATCGATATGGAGCGAAGGCGTTCCAAAACGGCCATGGCATCCTGCCTTAAATTATCAAGTATGATGAATGATTCACTGATTGAATTAAAAGAAGTGCTTTCTAACCCTGAAGAGTTTTTACGTGCTCATCAAGCAAGTATTCAGATAACAAACAAGAAACGGTCAAGCGCTGAGATTATCCCGTTATTTCCTCAAAATCAAAAGATTGAATCCTCTTAATTTTTCCCTCAAACTAGCGCTTTAATTAAAGAGCTTTGCACGACTCATCTCTTCTGTCATTCCGGTCGTCTTTTTAGCTGGAATCCAGCTCTTTTCTAGCTATTTAGACATAAAAACAATGGGTTCCGGCTAAAAAGCACACAGGAATGATGAGGTTGTTTAGTCAAACGATTGTCGTGTAAAACACTCAAAAAAAACAAAGAGACTATATATGGGAAAAATTGCATGGGTCGCTGGCGCCACGGGCGCTATTGGAAACCAACTTGTTAAATTACTAAACCAAAGCCCCGAATACGATAAAGTCGTGGCTTTTGTCCGCAAACCGGTTACTAATAACTGGGAGACTTTTTCAAAAGTTAAACAATGGGTCGTTGATTACGAGCAACTTGAGGTTCCTCAGGGAGAAGCGGCTCAAGTAGATGATTTATTTTGTGCGCTCGGCTCAACTACAAAAAAAACGCCTGATAAAAAGGCTTATTACCAAATTGATGTCCAATACCCTTTAAATTTTGCAGCATTAGGTTCACAGCATAGTGCTAACTTCTATGGATTAGTTTCTTCTCATGGCGCCAGTCAAAAGGCCCTTTCTAACTATTTGAAAATGAAAGGGGGACTGGAGGCAAAACTCCAAGAACAACCCTACTCACACATCGCAATAGCTCGTCCAAGCTTGTTAATTGCTAAACGAAAAGAATACCGCTTAGTTGAGCACTTGAGTGGTTTTGTTATGAGTCAGTTACCTGGAAATTATAAAGCCATTAACACCGTGGATGTGGCGACCTCTCTAATCAAGTCTGCGAATAACGGTCACTCAGGTCTTGAAATACTTCAATCCAAAACTATGCACAGTAAATAATTTTTAGTCTGCTCCAAACATCGAAGCAGTGAAAATAGCGCCTTCTATAAAAGGTACATACTCTAAATGTCGAATGAAGTTCAACACGAAATTGATGCATTAATAAGCTCACTAAAGTCAGTGCAACTTGCCACACTCAATGCTGAACACCAAGCAAATATAAGCTATGCACCTTACTTAAAAAGAGGCGAGGCCTTTTATATTTTTATTAGTGAATTGGCCTCACACACTCAAAACCTGAAACTAAATCCAAAATTATCATTAATGTTTATTGAGGATGAAGTAAAAAGTAAAACAGTTTTTGCTAGACAGCGTTTGATTCTTGAATGCAATAGCCACGTGATTACAAAAGATGAAAAACAATGGGAGGTGATTTTAGCTGAGCTTGAAAATGCCCAAGGCCCCACCATTAAATTACTTAAATCGCTACCAGACTTCTGTTTGTTTCAACTAACACCAGAGAAAGGTAGTTTTGTTAAAGGCTTTGGACAGGCATTTAAGTTGTCTGGTGAGCAACTAACAAACATTGCACAGGTGAAGTAGCTTCGTCTTACCAAGCTACTTCATGTCCAACACCCTTTACTTACCAATTAGGCCTTTAATGGCATTTGGGAGATCTGCTGGTAAAACAATTGACTTGCTGTTTTCCGACGATGCTAAGTCGCCTAGAGCTGAAATATATTTTTCACCTAATAAATAGACGACAGCCATATCCTTATCATTCATGGGTTCAGCGACCATTTGAATCGCTTTTTGACGCGCATCTGCTAATGCAAGTTCAGCTTTAGCATCTTGTTCAGCCGCTTCTTTTCGACCTTGAGCTTCTAGAATTTGCGCCTGCTTCTGCCCGGTTGCCTCAAGAATTTGTGCTTCTTTGCTTCCTTCCGCTTTAGTTACCGTTGCTCGTCGCGCACGCTCTGCCGAAGCTTGCTCTTCCATCGCCTGCTGCATCGTTGGGGAAGGGTTAATGTCTTGAATCTCCACAGATCGCAAGCTTATTCCCCACTCCTCAATTTCTTCCGCAATCGTTTCTGTCAATTTACTCTTTATTTGGTCTCGTGAACTTAGAGCACTATCTAAATCCATTTCGCCAATAATTGAACGCAATGTCGTTTGCACTTTCGTCTGAATCGCAAAGCTGTAATTATCAACACCATAAACAGCCTTTTGAGGGTCTATAATCGATATATAACCCACCGCACTGGTAATAATGATCGCATTATCCTTGGTAATAACTTCTTGCGAAGGTATGTCTAAAACAATTTGTTTGGTTGTAAGTTTATAGGCGACCTGATCGAAGTACGGAACAATGATATTCAAACCTGGCATCAAGGTTTTCTGATACTTTCCAAACCGCTGAACAACCCACTGATAGCCTTGAGGTACTAACCTAACCCCCTGAGCAATAGTAATTAAAACAACGATTAAGACGGCTATCGCAATATATAAGCCTGCATTCATGACATGATTCCTTTTAGATTAGTTTTTACGCATGATTAATATGTTGTTTTTTACATCGACCACTTGAATCTGATCACCAATTTCAACCTCACCTTCTGTTTGAAACTCCCATTCATCCACCCCTAATAAAGGTGTAGAAAAACGAACCTTCCCACATCGGCTGGCCAGTGGTTTGATAATCACTAACCCCTTCTCACCCTCTACATCACTCAGCACGACTTGGCCGCCATGCTTTAAATCAGGCTTTAGAAACTTGAACCAAAGCGTGGTCAAAAATGCCGAAATTAGTGCCCACATCGTAATTTGGATGGTGAGCGTAAGTGAAGGCATCATGATGAGTATTAAACCAACAGACACCGCACCCAAACCAAACCATAAAGCAGTAAAGGATGGAATCATCAGCTCTAACAACACTAAGCCAATACCGAAAACAATCCAGTGCCAATAAAGAATTTCCATGTATCATTTCCTTTAATGATTGAAAATATAAATGGTTAACGCCCCCAGCGACCAACTAGTGATTGGTTTACACCAAGTTGGTCAAGTATTCGGGCAACAATAAATTTAATTATGTCATCAAGGTTTTGTGGTTGGTGATAAAACCCCGGGCTAGCAGGTAAGATCACGGCCCCCATACGGGTGAGCTTGAGCATATGCTCAAGATGAATTTCTGAGTATGGCGTTTCTCTTGGTACAAGAATAAGCTTTCGGCGCTCTTTTAAAGCAACGTCAGCAGCTCGTTCAATTAAGTTGTTGCTGGCACCACAGGCAATCGCTGACAGCGTGCCGGTACTGCATGGACAAACAACCATCTGGCTAGGTGCCCCTGACCCTGAAGCAACGGGTGCCATCCAGTCCTCTTTACCAAACACACGTATTTGCCCAGAGCTGGCATTAAATTTCTCGTTCAAAGCCTGTTCCATCTGAGCGGCTTGGCCTGGCAACTTCAAATCTGTTTCAGTTGTTATCACTATGTGAGCGGCTTTAGATACCATCAAATAAACACGTAAGCCTTCATTTACCAAACACTCAAGCAACTTAAGGCCGTACTGAACACCGGATGCCCCCGTTATGGCAACGGTAATAGTTTGAGAAAACTCGAGACTCTCACTCACTCAACGCCTCCAGAATATGTTGCAGTTTTATTAGCTGAGATATTATTAGTAATGGCATCAATTAGTTTTTGATGAATACCAGAAAAACCACCGTTGCTCATAATAACGATGTGCGTTTCACCGTTGATCGCTGAAATAGTTTGTTCAAGCAAAGTATCTGTCGTTTTACCTAACGCATGTTTACCATTTGCATCTTGTATTTGCTGTTCAAGCCAGTTCATTTCAGTTTGGTTCTTTTCAGATAGGTCAGCCCAGATTATCTGGTCTGCTTGCTCGGCACTCTTTAATAAGGTTTGGGCATGGATGCCCATTTTCATCGTGTTAGATCTAGGCTCAATGAGCGCAATAATCTTTGCTGCGCCTACTTGTCGCCTTAAACCATCCAAGGTTGTTTTAATTGCTGTCGGGTGGTGAGCAAAATCATCGTAGATCGTTACAGCGCCGAGCTTTGCTATCCGCTCCATGCGCCGCTTTACCCCTTTAAAACATGATAAGGCTTCAGCACTATGCGCCAAAGTGACGCCAACATGCCTTGCAGCCAACATAGCGGCAATCCCGTTTTCAATATTATGCTTGCCCGTTAAGGTCCAGCTAACAGATTGTTTTTCTTCACCAAGACTAATTTCAAATGAGCTTCCGGCTGTGTCTAATTGCTTCCAGGCAGGCTTTCCATTTTTATTACCTTCTTGAGAAAAAGATTGTTTTTCTGCCCAACAACCTTTTTCTAATACTTGATCAATCGCTTCAATGCCTTCAGGATAAATCACACGCCCATTGGTTGGAATGGTGCGAATCACATGATGAAATTGAGTTTGAATTGCCGCTAGATCTGCAAAAATATCAGCATGATCAAATTCAAGATTGTTCACAATAAACGTTCGTGGACGATAATGGACAAACTTGGAACGTTTATCGAAAAAGGCACTGTCATATTCATCCGCTTCAATAACGAAAAAAGGGGTTTCACCTAAACGGGCTGAATAGCCAAAATTACCAGGGACACCACCAATCAGGAACCCTGGTTTCATTCCCGCATACTCCAGAATCCAAGCGAGCATGCTACTGGTTGTTGTTTTCCCATGAGTACCTGAAACACCTAATACCCATTTCCCCGGTAGTATTTTATCTGCTAGCAATCCTGGACCAGAGGTATAAGGCAAGCCTTGGTTTAGAATTTCTTCTAACAAAGGGTTACCCCGACTAATCGCATTACCAATCACATAGAGGTCAGCACCAAGATCCAGCTGCTTCAGGTCATAGCCTGAAATAAGGCCAATCCCCTGCTCTTCAAGCTGCGTACTCATTGGTGGATAAACCGCCTGATCACAACCTGTGACTTTCAGACCCATTTCCTTTGCTAGTATTGCCAGACTCCCCATAAAGGTGCCGCAAATACCGAGAATATGAATATGCATAAGTGTTAAAGACTACTCGTTGAGTCAATCTCAATGGCTTTATCCATGTTTTCCAGATAAGCCTGACGCGCTTTGATTTTTGTGCCGTGGTGAGCACGCATGTTCAGCGTCTTCATTTGTGTAGCCACTTTTTCTGCTGTCGCCATTAACTGGTCGGCTTCAACGATTTGATCAAAAAAACCTGCCAGTACGGCATCTTCAGGGCCAAACATCTCAGCATTAAATACAGAGCGGTTAAAGTAATTAGCAGGCATTCTATTACGCGCCATTTCAATACCTGCATGATGCATGGTCATACCAATAGCGACTTCGTTTAAACCAACTTTAAATGGGCCTTCAATACCAATTCGATAATCAGCACTTAATAAAATGAATGCCCCTTTAGCAACCGCATGCCCTGTACATGCGACAATAATAGGAAAAGGAAACGACATCATACGACGAGTGAATTTTGAACCTTCAGTGACTAATGCCATCGCATCTTTCATGCTTTTCTGCATTGTTTTCAAATCATACCCGCCGGAAAGAATACCTTCTTTTCCGCTTAGAATAACAACCGCTTTTGCTTCTTCAGCTTGATCTAATGCTGCATTCAGCTCCTCAAGAACCTGATGAGAGATAGCATTGACTTTTCCGTTGTTCAGAGAGATTTTTGCAACTTTTTCTGCAATTTCAATTGTTACTAATTCCATTATTTCACCAATTTATATAGTTAGAGAGCTTTGCACGATAGCCGTTTCTTTAAACTTCTTTGTCATTCCGGTGCGTTTTTCAGCCGGTATCCATTGTTTTAATATCGAAATAGCTCTAAAGAACTGGATTCCGGCTAAAAAAACTACCGGAATGACAGCTGCTTGAGTAGTACAAAGCATTTAGTTAATTATTTAAGATCTAAAAAGTGCTCACGATAATAGCTTAATTCATCAATAGACTCTTTAATATCATCCAAAGCCAAGTGAATATTCTTTTTGGAGAAGCCACTTAAAATGCTAGGTTTCCAGCGTTTAACGAGTTCTTTTAAAGTACTTACATCCAGATTTCTATAGTGAAAGAATTCTTCTAATTCAGGCATATACTTGACCAAAAAACGCCGATCCTGCCCAATACTGTTACCACACATAGGCGAACAACCCGCATCGACATGCTCTTTCAAGAACTCAATAGTTGCTTGTTCAGCTGTTTGTTCAGTTACCGTACTTTCTTGAACTCGCTTCGTTAGCCCTGTTTTACCATGTGTTGTCGTACACCACTCGTCCATTGAATCGAGTAAGTCATCACTCTGATGAACAGCAATCACAGGGCCAATTGCAAGTATATTCAAATCAGCATCAGTCACAATTGATGCGATTTCAATAATCCGTTCTTCTTCAGGATTTAAACCCGTCATCTCGAGGTCTACCCAAATTAAGTTGTTTTTACGACTCATGATTTTTGCCTTGCAATCAAAATATTATATTTAACTTTAAACTTAACGAAACAAGATAATGACTAAATCATGTTTAAACAAGCGCTACCGATGGTATTTTACTGTTAGAATGCGTTTATTCTTCAATATTCAACCCATATTTTCACTACACAACAAGTCTGGCTATGAGCAAACGTAAATTAAATCGTCGCCAACAGTGGCGAATTGAAAAAATTCAAGCTGAAAAAGCCTCGCGCGCCGATCGAAAAGAGAAGCAAATCAGCAAACAACAATGTGCTGGTGATCTAAGTGACGAACAAAAAGGTTTGATAATTGCTCACTATGGGCAACGCCTTGATGTTGAAGCGCTTGAAGGTGAAGAAAAAGGCAAAATTTTTAGTTGCTATGTTCGCGCAAATATCGATTCACTCGTCACGGGTGATTTAGTAGTTTGGCGCTCAGGCAAAGACTTTAGCGGTATTATAGAGGCGCGCTTGGAGCGCTCGAGTTTACTGCAACGGCCTGACAATTATGGCCTGTTAAAGCCTGTTGCAGCCAACATTGATCGTATCATTATAGTTGTCGCAACCGAGCCAACACCGTATGCAAACCTCATAGATCGCTATTTAGTTGCCGCTGAAACCTTGAATATTCAACCAGCATTGTTATTCAACAAAAGCGATTTGATAACGGATGAAAATAGAGAAACCATCGATTCTTTATGCGATAGCTACGAATCGCTCGGTTATGAAGTTCTTAAAACTTCTGCTTTCGAACTCGAACAATGTGAATCAACCCTTCTCGAATGGTTAAAAAATTACACCAGTATTTTTGTTGGGCAATCCGGCGTCGGTAAATCCTCTCTGATTGGAAGTATTTTAGGCGATAAATCAATTCGGATTGGACCTTTATCTGAACTGTCGCGCAAAGGCATGCACACCACCACAACCGCAAAACTTTTTCATATTCCAGGCGGTGGTAAAATTGTTGATTCTCCAGGCATTCGGGAATTTGGCCTTTGGCATATCAATGAACAAGAGCTAATTGAAGGTTTTGTCGAACTGCGACCTTTTTTAGGTTATTGCCGTTTTCGAGATTGTCGACACAACAGTGAACCTAAATGTGCAATTTTAGGTGCTTTAGAAGAAGGTAAAATTAGCCAAACCCGAATGGACAGCTATCGCCGCATTAGAGACACACTTGGGGACAAGGAAACTTACCTCTAAATTTTAAAGTGAAGTCTTGGTAATAGACCTACACAATTAGCATTCACAGACTATAGTTAAACTATTCAGAGGCCCATACAACCTCTCTAACTTGTTAAAACTATTAAAACTTTATGTCCAATGAATCAATGCCGAACAATGCTCAGGACTGGGCACAGCATTTGGCCCAAAAACAGCTACCCACTCCTTTTCGGGTAGGTCAGCTAGTATTACGCCAGGTGGAGGGTGAAAATTTACCTTACGCCAAAATAGCTGCCACGATCAACAACGACCCGATCCTCGCTTATACTATAATGTCATTGGCCAACAAGGAACGCATACCAGGGAGTGAAAGTAATAAAACAGTCAGCCAAGCCATTAGCATGATAGGCGTTGATGACTTAAAAAACAGCATCAAAAACCTCCCCTTCCAAAGTGCATCATCTAAAGATATTAAAAGCTTTTACTATATTAGAGTCATGAGCACCAGTTTGTATGCCGCCCATCTAGGCAAGGCAATGAGCATCCATAAAACTAAAGGTAACCCTGAAGATATTTATTGGTCCAGTCTGTTTATGGGGGTCCCACTCTGGCACTTATGGCGATATGCGACGCCTGAAATGCGTTTAATTCGTTATGCTATTCGTTCAAATTTTAAATTACCGCAGGTCGCCGAAAAAGAAGTTTTAGGTGATTCCATCATAAATGTCACCGCAGCAATAGCAAAACATCTATCGTTACCCGATCTTGTTGGAGATTGTTTTAAAACCAGAAACCAATTAAGTAAAAAGCAGTGGATACAATTAGCGCACGCAACGCCAAGCAAAGGCATGCCGAACCGGATTGAAGATCGTGCTTTATTAATGGCAATGCAAGCACCGTACTTTCCAGTCATGCTAGCCAATTTAGTCGCTCATTTCGCAACCTATGATTGGTATTCAAAGGCGACCTTGCGCAGCCAGAAAATGCTGGCGACCTATTTACATATTCCATTAGATGATGCTATCAGAATGACTCACGAGGTCGCTGCGGAGATGTCCAGATCTCACCCATTGCCAACTGTAATGCTTCCTGCGGCTAAACTGCTTGTACCGCCAAGAAAGAGAACTAAAGCACAAGCATCACCCCCTCCACCCGAAAGAATGACTGATCAAGACGAACCAATTAAAACAATTGCTGAACAGTCTGCATTAACTAAAGAACAGTCTGACGCACTGGCCCAACAAGCAAATGAACCTCAAGCCAAGGCAACCAAGCAAGCACAACCCGCAGAACAAGCACAGAAAGAACCCTCTGACAATAACCCTTTGTTCGATGAACTAACTGAAATTATGATTCATCGCCCCGAAGAGTTCGTGGATTTACATGAATTAATGAATGCGGCCACACAAGGTATTGCCTACGGTATCAATTTAAAACGAGCCACTGTGTCGTTGATTAGTAAAGATGGCAGTCGTCTGAAGAGCTATTATTCCGTAGGCTGTCAGGATTTCGAAAGCTTAAAAGACTTTGGCACACAAATAGTCAAGAACACTATTTTTGAGAAGCTCTCTTCCCGGCCCGCGAGTATATGGGTCAAAGCTTCAAGTAGTAAGAAAATCACAGACCTTATTCCGATGAATTTTAGCCATGTAATTGATGAGAAAGACTTCTTTTTAATGTCTGTTTTTGTAGCTAAAAAACCCGTTGCTGTGTTTTATGCTGACAATCATAATGGTAAAGGCCTCACAGAAAAACAATATAAACAATTCAAATATTTATGCGGCGCTGTTAGTAATGCATTACAGCATCAAGCTAAAAAATAGAGTCCTTTTCCCTCATCTGATATAATTAGCGTTTTTCATAGTATTTTCATAAAAGAGACGCTAAACAATGCTTCCATTGCTTATTGAACCCAATGACCTTAAGAAAGCTTGCGAGAAAAAGCCTTCTGAGATGATCATCGTTGACCTAGGTAGCGAAGCACGTTTCCTTAACGAACATATCCTTGGTGCCGTTTTAGTTACACCAGCAGAAACTCAAGCTGGGCCGCCTGTTCCGGGCTTTATCCCCAGCAATGAATCATTAACAATATTGATGCGTAAAATTGGGCTCACTGAAAATACTCATGTCATTGTCTACGACGACGAGGGCGGCGGTTGGGCGGGTAGATTCATTTGGATGCTCGATGAAATTGGCCATAGGCACTATAGCTACTTAAATGGTGGTCTGATTGCGTGGAAAGGCGATGGATTTACGACAGAAAGTGGTATGCCGTCCATAATACCCTCTAAAGTATCCGTCAAAGCAAGCCACCTGCACACCATTAGTTGCGAAGCTCTCAGCAAAGCAATAAATAAAGAAAGCACTCAAGTTTGGGATGCACGTTCTCCCATGGAATACACTGGTGAAGCACGATATGCAGCTCGTGCAGGACATATCCCTGGCGCAGCTAACTATGAGTGGACACGTGCTATGGACCCACAGAACTATTACCGGCTCAAACCATTACCAAAACTCATATCTGAACTAGAAGCAATTGGCATTACACACGATAAAAATATCGTCACTCACTGCCAAAGCCATCACCGGTCGGGTTTAACTTATTTAATTGCTAAACTACTAGACTTCCCAAATATTTTGGCTTACTCCGGCTCTTGGGGCGAATGGGGAAACCGTCAGGATACTCCTATTGAATCTTAATCAGTTTTTAAATTTTTTACTTACAAGGAATTATCAGCTCAATGAACTTGAATGATCTTTTTGTCTATAGCCAGTACATCACACCTCAACACTTACTTTCCCGAACGGCTGGAAAAATCGCAGATTGTGAAATCCCAAGTTTTAAAAATCCGCTGATCAATTGGTTTATTAAACAATATGGCGTCAACATGTCTGAAGCTGCATTGGGATCCGCTGAAGACTTTAAAAGTTTTAATGATTTTTTTACTCGTCAATTAAAAGAGGATGCTCGTAGCATCGATCAGTCCCCGAGCTCTATCATTTCGCCAGTAGATGGCGCTATTAGTCAATTGGGAGGCATTCAGCAGGGTCAAATATTTCAAGCTAAGGGCCAAAGTTTTAGCGTCGTCGAACTCCTCGGTGGCAATACTGAACGTGCAGCACCATTTATGGGCGGAGACTTCGCAACCATTTACTTATCCCCGAAGGATTATCATCGTATTCATATGCCTTGTACGGGGACTTTACGTGAAATGGTTTATATTCCAGGTAAACTATTTTCTGTGAACCCGGTCACAGCTGAAAATGTACCCAGATTATTTGCACGAAATGAACGCGTTGCGGCAATATTCGATACTGAGTTTGGCCCAATGGCTATGGTTTTAGTCGGTGCAATGATTGTTGCAAGCATTGAAACAACTTGGTCTGGACTAGTCGCGCCTATCAAACGCAATGTTAAAACCACTTCTTATGGGCCTTCAAATGAAGAAATTAAAATAGAGAAAGGTGAAGAGATGGGCCGATTTAAGTTAGGTTCAACGGTTGTACTCGCTTTTCCACCTAATGCAACTGAGTTTGTAGAGTCTTTAAAGGCAGGTTCTGCTGTTCAAATGGGGCAAACTTTTGGCTCTATAAATAAGTAACACCGTAATGGGTTATCGTGCACACATAGAAGCGTCTAACGGCTAATCAGTGTGCACGAAATGATCCCTATGAATCTATTTTATCTTGTTGCGATTCAACTTTAGACCCCCTGCTTCCCATTAAGCTCATACGCCTGACTTCAATCGAATACATCCAAATTAGTGACACCCATGTTATCCCGTACATCAACATAAATGCTGACGAACGCACCGCAGTAAGGTCTAGTAAAACACCAAACATAATCGGCAGAATAAACCCGCCCAAGCCTCCAGCTAAACCAACAATCCCTGAGACGGCACCGATATTATCGGGGTACTCATCTGAAATATACTTATAGACAGAAGCCTTTCCGAAGGCCATTGCAACCCCCACAGTAAACAATAGTATGGTGAAAACAGTTGGGCTAAGATGAAGATTAAAAGATTGTGGGCCATTTACCGTTTTAATCGTGAACTCTGTTTCTGGGTAAGACATAATAAACAAACAAATCCAGCAAACCCACATCACCCACCAAGTAACTGAATGCGCACCATATTTATCTGAAAACCAACCACCAAGCGCTCTTAATATCCCTCCAGGCAAAGAAAAAGCCGCAGCAAATAAGGCGGCTGTTTTAAGGTCAAAACCATATTCGCCAACATAATACTTGGTCATCCATAACGCTAAAGCCACGTAACCACCAAACACAAACGAATAGTACTGACAATAGCGCCAAATATTCGGGTCTTTCAATACGCTTAACTGATCTCTAAAGCTTACTTCTGAGTGGATTCTATGCTCCTTATTATCGAAACTGAAAAACCAAAAGAGTATCGCTGCAACCAACATAATCAGTGCGTAAACTTTGGGAACCATCTGCCAGCCAAAAGCGACAACAATTGCGGGTGCTATTAGTTTTGTTAATGCCGCTCCCGCATTTCCGGCACCGAAAATCCCCATAGCAAGACCTTGATTTTTACGGTCAAACCATTTTGCAACATAGGCAATACCAACAGAGAAAGAACCACCTGCCAAACCTACAAATAAGCCGACAACTAAAAAGTGCCAAAATTCAGTGGCCATTGAGACTAAGTAAATGGGTAAAACAGTCGAAAGCATTAGGCAGAATAAAACAATGCGCCCACCAAAACGGTCCGTCATCATTCCCAAAGGAAGACGTGTTAATGACCCGGTCAAAACGGGCGTTGCAGCCAGCAAACCAAACTGGGTTTCATTTAAACCAAGTGATTCTTTGATCGGAATACCAATGACGGCAAACATCATCCAAATCATAAAACAGACTGTAAAAGAAATTGTACTTGAGGTGAGTACAAAACCTTTTTTCATACTTTCAGCAACCATCTTAATTCACCTTATTTTCTAGAAATGAACTGAAGTAGTTCACAAGCGATTACCGAAAAAAGTATAGGAAACAAAAGCCGGGTTTGCCATAAACGAAGTCCTAAAATGAAGGCATTTGAAATGCTCTAAATGTTAATTCCAGCGAATTGATAAGGTGATCAAATGAAATGAGAGCAAATAGAATAACTTAAAATACTAAGTTTAGGCTCGGGAAATGGGAAAGGTGAGCACTTCATCAATTGACTGAACACCTACTTTTAGCATTAGCACGCGATCTAATCCTACAGCAACTCCAGAACAAGCTGGCAAACCATGCGCCATGGCGGCAACAAGGTTTTCATCAGGCGGAATAGCAGGCAAGCCAGCTAAACATCGTTCCTGATTATCCTGATCGAAACGCTTAGACTGCTCTTGCGCATCAGTGAGTTCATAATAACCATTCGCCAGTTCCATGCCGTTAATATACAGTTCGAATCGTTGTGCAACTAGATGCCCTGCTGACGACAAACAAATTTGCGCTAAAGAAGCCTGGCTTGGTGGGTATTCACACAAAAAACAGGGGTTTTCTGCTCCTAAGAATGGCTCAATACAAATACTTAAAATAAGGTTTAAATTATCATCACGTGACAATTTCGGACCAGCATACTCGGCTAGCTCCCTTGCTTTAATCGCAAGCAGTTCATCAGTAATCTCAAACGGATCAATATCAACATAACGTAGAAAAGCATCCCTATAACTCAAATTTTCTGCAGAATTAGTACCTAAGGCATCACTCATGAGCAACTCAAGCTCTTGCATTAACTCAGATAAAGAAAAGCCAGGTCGGTACCACTCCAGCATAGAAAATTCAGGATTATGTTTCCGCCCACTTTCGCCATTTCGAAAAGTCTTACAGATTTGATAAATAGCACCACTTCCTGATGCAAGAAGTCGCTTCATCGGAAACTCTGGAGATGTATGCAAAAAATATGGCTCTGCCTCTGAGCCCATATTTTTACGAACTGAAGCGCTAATGCTTTCTAACTGGGGATCCGTTGCAGTGGAGGTGCTTAATATCGGCGTTTCAACTTCAAGCACCTTTCGTGCAACGAAAAAAGCCCGGATCAATGCATATAATTCTGCTCGGGCTTTTAAGTTGGATAGCGAACAACTCGCACGCCACATAGTCATACGTTTTACGACTTAGCGCGACTAACGTATTCATTAGTACGTGTATCAAGGCGTAGTACTTCACCAATATTCACAAACAGTGGGACGTTTACGGTTGCACCGGTTGAAAATGTAGCGGGTTTTGTGCCGCCTTGAGCTGTATCTCCTTTAAGACCAGGGTCAGTTTCAACAACTTCCAGTTCAATAAAATTAGGTGGTGTTACAGAAAGCGGAGCACCATTAAATAACGTTACCTCGTATACTTCCTGCTCTTTTAACCATTTCACGCTATCTGCTACCGCATTTTCATCCGCAGCATGCTGCTCGAAAGAACCATCAGTCATCATAAAGTGCCAGAATTCACCATCGGTATAAAGGTACTCCATGTCATAATCCATGACGTCTGCACCTTCAAGTGATTCATTAGACTTGAAGGTTCGCTCCCAAATACGACCTGATCGAAGATTCCGTAATTTGGTACGGCTAAATGCTTGACCCTTACCTGGTTTTACGAGTTCATTTGCGACCACAGCACAAGGGTCGCCATCCAACATTACTTTCAAACCTGAGCGCAATTCGCTGGTAGAATAATTTGCCATATTTCCTCACTGATAAGCATATATCGTGGTATTGCCTTAACTAGCATTGACAGTGTAAATTAGCCGTCCAGATAAGACTCATTTCAATAAAAGGCGCTCATGATACATCTATCCACCATTCCTGTCGAAGATAAGACTGTGATAACGCCTGACTGGAAAGAACTACTAAGCCAATCTAAACTCAGCACACAAGACCTGCTTAAGTTAGTCCGTTTGGAAAAACATCCATTAGCATCTGAGTCAGCTGAAAAGTTATTTGAACTACGCGTTCCAAAACCTTATCTGGATAAAATTGAGAAAGGGAAAGCTGATGACCCGCTATTATTACAAATATTACCTCAACTAGCAGAACACACTAATACGGCAGGGTTCACTAATGACCCTCTTGAGGAAGAGAAATACTCTCCAGTTAAAGGAGTAATCCACAAATATGAAAACCGTGTTTTACTGATTGCTAGCAGCACCTGTGTCATTAATTGTCGATACTGTTTTAGACGAAACTTCCCTTACTCTGAACACACGCAATCAAAGTCTGACTGGCAAGAGGCTTTGGATTATATTAGAAAAAATGACTCCATCACTGAAGTCATTCTCAGTGGTGGCGACCCCTTGATACACAGTAATAATTATTTATTCTGGCTTCTTGGCGAAATTGACCAGCTTACACATGTAAAACGAATTCGAATTCATTCACGCTTAATTGTCTCTTTACCTCAGCGAATTGATGCAGAGTTCATTAAAGCGCTTGGAGAGATTAACAAACCAATCATTATTGTTATGCACTGTAATCACCCCAACGAACTAGGAGATGAGCTCGCCCTGGCAACACAACAGCTCAGTGATCTGAACGTTACCTTGTTAAACCAGTCTGTACTATTACGTTCAATCAATGATCAGGCAGAAATACTCAAACAGCTAAGTGAAGGGCTTTTTGAAATCGGTGTATTGCCATACTATTTATTTATATTAGATAAAGTAACCGGTACTGCACACTTTGAAATTTCAATATCTGAAGCAAAAAAAATTCACCAAGCACTCCAAGCCTCATTACCGGGTTACTTAGTTCCAAGGTTAACAATTGAAGTTCCCGGACAGGAGTCAAAAACGTCGATAAGCCATAACACTAACCAAATCATTAACCTCTAATACAAACAGCCATTAATTACGCCACTAATTTTTTCTTAAGATTATTCCTCAACTTCAAGACTTTATTGTAATCCCTGCTATGCTAACTATAAGCGCTTTTGCGACTCATTTTTTTCTAACATATTTAGAGTGAAGAGTCGCAACATACTTACCAATATTTTGAACATGAGTCGGAACACTGAATGCTTGGCCCTGAAATAAAATTAAACATATCCGTACCAGAACAAACTCTAACGAGTTTATCTTTTACCGACCACACACCAACGGCAATGAAGCTGTGGGTAAAAAACTTGCCCATGGCAAATATCGGCGAAACTTCTCGCCAATTATATCAAGCAATTATAGAACTCAATAAGCTAATAATTTCACCAAATATCCGCTCTCAGCTATTGGAAATAATGCGTAAGCCCATCCATTATGTTTGCCAGGAACTTTCAAAACATTTTCTCAATCAATCAATTGTTTTATCAGACAAACAGCAAAAAGTTGCTAATTTAGCTCAAGCAATACAAATACATTTAGCGAGTGGCTATAAAATAGTCATGTTTGATTCAGCACCTCAAATAGCAAATGAAAAAACTCGAAGAAATTTCTCCTGCGCTGCTCACAGAATGATCTCTGAGTACGGAGTGGTATTACTGAGGGCTAATCAGCTGTATTCGCCTCCGCCAAAAGGTATTTGGCTTGATATGCATCTTGTTTTTAAATTTGCTGAAACCGTTAGCCTACTTAAATATATTATTACCGATGAAGAAAACAAGCACCTTCAAGAAACACGCATAGATCAGGCATATAAGCAAAATCTATTACTAAGCTGCTGTCGACCTAACCAACTCAGACAATCTGATATTCAATTAGTTTATGACGCATTTGAAATTTGGTCCGATTATGTTGAAGCAGGCGCTGAATACTCTGCGAACTCTGTCTTCGTTATTAATATGGAACAAGACTTACCACCACGATATCGTAGCTTGCTACACAATACCTTAACTGAGCATTACTATGGTTTTGACACAGCAGAGCTAGTTGATCGGTTAACAGAACACCTCAGTTCACTCCAGAAGAAACAAGGTGATGGCAGCTCTCATCTAACATCCCCTAAGGGCTTATCTGATGTGCTGATCAATCATCTGAATCAAGCATTCGGCATCCTTACCAAACGAACATTTAAACGCATTGCTAATCAGGGTTCGCTAAATTTATGTATTGGTTTAAGTGCGTCTCATTTTTATACTTCAGGAGAAGTCGAGTTTCATACTCAAATGCTGCATCGAAATGTTTCAAAAATTAATAGTGATGACAATATTTTTCTAACTCGAGCTAAACATCAAGGTGATGCCTGGTCAGGGGCTTATGATACTGGTGGGCACTCTGCAAGCCCAACAACACCTGTAGGTTCTGACATATCGTTTAACCGCCCTGTTGATAAAAGCAACGAAAGCTACCCTCATTATTCTATACCACTAATCAATACAAGCCCCGGCGGATACTGCCTTCAATGGTCAGGCGAAGTACCTAAAAATATTCAGGCTGGTGAAATCATATGTTTAAGAGAAACAGACAATCAGGCTTGGAGCATTGCTGTAGTCCGTTGGATTCGTCACATTAAGAAAAAAGGCACCCAAATTGGCATTGAATTATTAGCACCCAATGCACAACCTTGTGGGGTTCAGTTATTAAACCGAACTGGCGACCCTAGTGAATTTTTACGAGGCATGCTATTGCCTGAATTAAGTGGAATAGGCCAACCGGCGACATTAATCACGCCTCGACTTCCTTTTCAATCAGGTCATAAAGTGTCAATAAAATTAAGCGATACTGAAAACAAATGCCAGTTAGAAAAACGAGTTTCTGCTACGGGTAGCTTTAGCCAGTTTGAATTATCAGAAAGTGCTCAATTCAAAGGTGAAAATATGCTTAACAAAACTAATAGCCCTAAAGAGTCTGAAGATGATTTCGATTCTCTATGGCCAACACTATAAATTTCTGAATATCACCAACCGAACTTGAACAATACTGAGAATATTACTAAGCAATGAGCAGAACAAAAGAAACTATATTTTTATTAATTCTCGATAAATCAGAGAATGATGCCGAAAAAATGGTCAGCTTGCTACGCAACGCCGGGATACCGACGCGCGCAAAACGCATTGATGATGAAGAAGATTTAATCGCAGCACTTGAAGAACAATCTTGGGACTTATTTCTCGCAAGAGAAGAAGAAGCTGACTTCGATTTAGATCAGGCATTAATTTATATTCAGAAAAAAGATCGGGACATCCCTTTTATTGTCCTTAGCCAAAACTATGATCACGACAATACTGTTAATCATATAAAAGCGGGGGCAAAAGATGTCATCCCTTTCGAAAATGAAAAACATATTGTGGTTGCCATTCGACGAGAACTAGAAAATCGTATAATCCGCAAAAAATTACATTTGATGGAAGTCCAAATTCACGATGTAGAGCACCGCTGTGAATTATTGCTAGACAGTTCAAAAGATGCAATTGCCTATATTAGTGATGGCATGCACATTTACGCGAATACATCATATATGGATTTTTTGGGTTATGACGATATCGATGAAATGATCTGCGTACCTGTTCTGGATACCTTGTCATCTGATGCTCAAAAAAGCTTTAAAGATTTCTCCAAACTATTTACCGAAAGTAATACTTTTGAACCAATCGCTGAAATTAATAGCACCACAGTTAGAGAAGATGGTACCGAAATTAATGTAACGATGAGTTTATCGGAAGCAAGCTATGATGGAGAACGTTGCTTACAGGTTATTATCAGGCCAGAGCAAGATAGCGTTGAGTTACAAGAAAAAATAAAAGAAATGAGCCAGCAAGACTTATTAACCGGTCTGCACAATCGCCAGTATTTTATGGAGCACCTACACACAGCCAAAGAAATAGCGGTACATAATCATACACCTGCAGCCGTGCTGTATTTATCTATTGATAAGTTCCAAAAGATCAAAACAGATTTGGGTATGGCAGATGCGGATTTAATGCTTCGAGACCTAGCTCATACTTTAGATGAGCATACGAATGAAACTTACTCATTAGCACGATTAAGTGATGACGTATTTGGTGTTATTGCATCAACAAAAAACAGTAATGACATGCTGGAATTAGCTGAAATTTACCGAAAAACAATCGAAGACCACCTATTCGAAATTGAAGGAAAAACCTTACAGATTACACTGAGTATTGGTGCCACCTTAATTACTGAGAATGCCCCTGACAGCAATGATATTCTTGGCCGGGCACAAACTGCGGCACAAGAAGTTAAAGAACAGGAAGGCCATGAAAATGGCAATGGCGTACGTCTTTATACACCAAAGAAAGATTCATTCTCAGATGATCATGACATTGCCACAAGCCTAATTCAGGACGCTTTGGATAGTAATAAATTTAAACTACTTTTTCAGCCTATTATTAGCCTCCGAGGCCAAGGAGATGAGCATTACGAGGCATTCATCAGAATGCTTAATAGTGAAGGAGAAGAGATATCACCTTATGATTTCTTGCCGCCAACAGGTCCAAGCATGATGGCCAACAAAGTTGATAAATGGGTAATATTACAAACTATCAAGCACCTTAGCGAGCATAGATCCAAAGGTCATGAAACAAAGCTATTTATTAACCTGACCTCAGAAACACTACAAGACAAAACCTTTACATCATGGCTGAATGTGGCCTTGAAAGCAGCGAGACTCCCTGGAGACTCACTAATCTTCCAGGTCTCAGAAGCCAGTGCTATCAGCTATATGAAACAAGCAAAAGAATTTGCAAAAGGCATTAATACTTTGCACTGTAAAATGTCAATCAACCAATTCGGGCACGCTTTAAAACCCTTTAATTTACTTAAGCACATTGAGCCTGAATACATTAAACTGGAAGGTTCTTTTACTAAAGATATGCAAAAAGGTGATGAAGAAAAAGAACACGCTAAAGAAATGATTCAAACGCTACAATCAATGGGTAAAATAACCATTGTTCCTTTAGTTGAAAGCGCATCATTGTTATCAACTTTATGGCAGGCAGGAGTAAACTATATTCAAGGGTATTACTTACAAGCACCCGCTGCTGAAATGAATTATGATTTTAGCGAAGGCGACTAGAAACTCTCTGATAGTAACCTGAGTGCAATACCTGCTGCAGCGGTTCTGTTTTCGACACCTAGTTTAGGGAAAATCATTTCAAGATGTTTATTTACTGTACGAGGACTCATAGCAAGTATTTCAGCAGTATCACGATTTGTTTTCCCATTCGCAATCCAGAATAGTACTTCTGCTTCACGTTCAGTTAAGTCCAGTTTAGCCCTGAGCAACGCTGCTTCAATAGGCCGATTACCATCTATCAATTTTATCAAACGATCCCCACTACTATGCTGGCCGACAAAACGAATTGAAAGAGGGTAATCCAAGCCCTTTAATATCAATATGTCACCCGGCTTAAGAGTGCCGAACATCCATGCCGCTAATTGCGAAACAAAAGTGCCACTTAAGTCATACCCGTCAACTTTAGCCTTTGCAAACAAAGCATAGGTTTGAGGAGTTGCCCACCGGACCTCCCCCTCATTTGTGGCAGTAAATAAGTGTTGACCAGTACTATCCAATGCTGACTGTGCACTTTTGGTCAGCCTCGCATTTTTTAAATGAACCTTCATCCTTGCGATAAGTTCTGCCGGGTTGATAGGTTTTATTAAATAATCAACACCACCCACTTCTAAACCTTTTACAATATCATCTGTGTCAGATAAACCGGTCATAAAAATAACAGGAATATCCGCAAGGTCTGAATTTAATTTCAACTGTTTACAGGTTTCAAAGCCATCCATAACGGGCATGACAGCATCAAGCAATATGACATCAGGGCGAATTCGTTTAGCGATTGTTAAAGCTTGACGCCCCTCTAGTGCGACAAGTACATCCAAACCTTCAACTTCTAATGCATCATTAATTAAACTAAGCGCATCTGGCGAATCGTCCACCACAAGTACAATATCTGTATGTGTCAATGTGTTCATTTTTTATCCGGTTCCAAACAAGCAGCAAGCTGTTCAAATTGAAAGTTAGCACTTAGGTCTGCTAGGTGTTTATGCAATTCAGAGTTAATTATATCTTCTTCCAGCACTTGTATTAACGTTTGCACTACACCTTTACGATAGCCCATCTCTGCGTAAGCTTTAAGCTCACGAACTAAAGCATGATCAGGTATCACAAAAGCTTTTTTATTCTTCTTCTGATCATCAATATCAGAAAAATCAGATTCCAAATCACTATGATGCCCCTGTGTGATCCAATTCAGTTTTAGATATTCTGCTAATTTATCTAGCAATGCAGTATTGCTAATGGGCTTCACCAAATAGTCACTATAAGCTACACAATTATTAGACTTCTGGTCAGGCGCCCTTTGATTAGGTAAGTGGGCATTCGCCGATAGCATCAAAATAGGCGCTTGAACCCCTCGCTCACGAAGCATTTTTGCCAATTCAAAACCATTTTTGCCAGGCATGGAAACATCCATCAAAAACAAATCAGGTTTGGCCTGATCAAGCAAGTTCAAACAAGATTCAGCATCAAATGCTTCTAAAGTTGTAAATCCTAATGGTATGAGTAAATCTGATAGGAAACCTCGTAAAACAGGGTCATCGTCAACTAAGCAAATTATTCGCTGATAGCCCTCATACCCCACAACTTTAGCTTTCACAGACTCTTCTTTTTCTTTCGTATTGATCCAAGGTAACATCAAAGATACTTTAAAAACACTCCCCTCACCTAGCTTAGAATCTACCCGTAATTCTCCCCCCATAATCTCAGTCAATAGTTTAACAATAGTAAGACCCAAACCCGTTCCTTGTACATTGGGCGTTTGCAGATTTCTAACACGCTCAAAGGGGTCAAAAATTCTAGACAGATATTCTTCGTCAATACCGGCACCAGTATCCTTGATCGTAAACTCAGCAACTTGTGAGCGATAACTAACTTCAAAACTAACTTCACCTTCCTGAGTATATTTAACAGCATTTGAAAGTAGGTTAATCAATATCTGGCGAAGCCGTTTCTCATCCGCCATCACCACGCTAGGTAATCGGTCATGAATGATGAAGTTGAGTTGAACACCTTTATTTGTTGCCTGCATTTTGAACATATTGGCAAGTTGCTCTAATAGCTCTGGAAGCTGCACTCGATTACGATACAGGTCCAAACGCCCTGCTTCTATTTTAGAGATATCTAATAAGCCTTCGATTAAGTCAGCTAAATGCTGCCCACTCCGATGAATAATGTTTAAGCCTCGGGTTTGAGATTCGGTCAGATCGGACTTATCTGACAGTAACTGTGCATAACCTAGAATAGACTGCAAAGGGGTTCTTAATTCGTGGCTGATACCTGATAAATACCGGCTCTTTGCATCGTTTGCTTTTTCAGCTGACTCTTTTGCGTCCTGTAGCTCCATATCAGTCTGTTGATGAGCATCAATTTCACGCATAAGTTTTCTTGTTTGTCGGTTTGATTCCATCTGGGCAATCACACGACTCTCATGTGCAAGTAAAAACAACCATGAAATGACGCCACTTACGATCAGGAAAATAAAAAACAAGGTCACTAAACTTTCTTGTAGCACCACTTGTTCTGACAAAATAGCAGGCCTCATATGCTCATATACTAAAGCAAGTAATGCGGCATTGATCAGGTTCGTAATGAACAACAAGCCCATAAAACGTCCTAACCTGGAATTTACAAAACGAACCGCTTTACCTGAAATAAACCGCCTTAAGAAGTTCGCAAACTGACGAGACAAACGAGCGTGTGGTTTACAGCCATCTAAACAGCGGACATCAAGCGAACAACATAAAGAACAGATTGGTTGAGCATAAACGCCACAATAGCTCATATCTTCTAATTCGAAGGTATTTTCACAAATACCACAGGTTATCGACTGATGAGTTTTTAATAAGCCCGGACTCTGGTTTTCAACGGGGTGTTTTTCAATCAGAGAAATGAGTTCAGGTGATTGTCTAGCTAGGTAGTATTTACCTTTCGTTAACCAGGCAATGCCTGGCACAGCAATAAAACAAACCAACAGACTAACAAAATGACTTAAATTACGTGTTAACTCACCAAAAACACCCAGATAACTGATCATACCTAACGATGTCGCTAGAAACATTGAGCCAACCCCTACGGGGTTAATGTCATACAAATGGCCTCGTTTAAACTCGACAAAAGAAGGGCTTAAACCCAAAGGTTTATTGATAAGTAAGTCGGCAGAGAGTGAACCTAACCAGCTAACCGCAACAATCGCAAAGACACCTAAGATAGCTTCCAAGGCCTCATGAATTCCTAGCTCCATCAAAATTAACGCGATAGTCACATTAAATACCAGCCAAACAACTCGCCCAGGATGACTATGCGTTGCTCTGGAGAAGAAATTTGACCATGCAATAGAGCCCGCATAGGCATTCGTCACATTAATTTTCATCTGCGAAATAATCACCATAATGGCAGCTAAAACCAAGGCAAGCGTTGGCGATTGCGTTAAGTAATTAAACACCCGTTCATACATATAAGTAGGATCACTCGCGGTGAAATACCCTGCACCTTCGGTAATCGCTAGATAGGCAACAAATGAGCCGAATAGCATTTTTATCACACCAATAAAAATCCAGCCCGGCCCAGCAAGGGTCAACCAGAACCACCACTCACGCTTATTTTTTTCAGTCTTTGGAGGTAAGAAACGTAAATAATCAACTTGCTCGCCAATTTGAGCGACTAAAGCAAAAAAAACGGATGCCGCAGCACCAAATAGCAACCAACTGAATTCATTTGCTGCGGGAAGCACTTGGGGTGTATACGCTGTCCAGCCTTCTAAGCGTTCGAACTCATAAAACACAACTATAAAGATGGCGCTTATTTGAAGAACCAGCCACAGTGTTTGTGTACCAACCTGAAAGCGGCTAATCGTGGTGATGCCTTTCATCACAATAGGAATTACTGCAACAGCACAGAGAAAGTAACCAACGAATAGAGGAATACCAAGCAGTGCATTTAAGGCTGACGCCAGAATGGCGGCCTCAATAGCGAAGAAAATAAAGGTAAACGAAGCATAAATAAGCGAGGTAATCGTTGAGCCCAAATAGCCAAACCCTGCTCCACGAGTAAGTAAATCAATATCCAAACCATGTTTAGCTGAATGGTAAGCAATGGGAAAACCTGTGATAAAGAAGACAGCCGCAACCACCAACATTGCCACAATGGTATTTACGAAACCGTAGCTTAATGTCACAGCGGCAGCGATACTTTCAAGCGCTAAAAATGCCGTCGCTCCAAGAGCCGTTTTACCGACACGACTAATGCTCATCGTGCGTGCTTTTCGAGCAGTAAACCTAAGCGCGTAATCCTCCATCGTTTGGTTCGCCACCCACTGATTATAGTGACGTCGAACCTTTAATATTTTCTGTCTAGCTGTCATAGAGGTTTAAGCAAAGTTTGATAATCACACCCTTAGAATCCCTTAAGGGCAAATTTTTAAATAACAGATTTAGCCGGTGGTAAGGTTTTCACCTCAAGCATCCCTTCTGTCAGAATAAATTGGATAATATCATCCAATCCTTGAGCTTTCTTCAAATTTGAAAACACAAAAGGTCGATCCCCTCGCATTTTCTTTGCATCTTGATCCATCACCTCTAAAGAGGCGCCCACCAAAGGAGCTAGGTCTATTTTATTGATAATCAGTAAATCAGATTTGGTAATACCCGGCCCGCCTTTACGGGGTATTTTGTCGCCTGCTGAAACATCAATGACATAAATGGTCAGATCAGACAGCTCCGGACTAAAGGTGGCACTGAGGTTATCTCCCCCCGACTCTACAAACACGACATCCAGTTCACCGTGTCGGGCCATTAACTGATCAATGGCAGCCAAATTCATTGAGGCATCTTCACGAATAGCGGTGTGTGGGCACCCTCCCGTTTCAACACCAATAATACGGTCGGCTTCCAAGGCTTTATGCTTGGTTAAAAACAAGGCATCTTCTTGGGTGTAAATATCATTTGTTACCACTGCAATATTGTAATGGTCCTTCATTGTGGCACAAAGAGAACGTAACAAAGCTGTTTTACCTGAGCCAACCGGGCCACCGACACCTATTCGTAAAGTTTGTTTTTTTGACATAGTTATTCCTAATAATAAACTTCTTTTATTTGTAAAATGTAGAATGCACTAAATTTCTTTCTCACCCTATCGGCCCCCAATTAAAATACCTCGGGAATGACTATAAGGGGTTGTCATTCCGGTAGACTTTTTAGCCAGCATCCATTTTTACGATCGAAATAACCGACTGTACTGTGCTTCATGCAAAGCACTCGCAATTGCCAAAGCGGGTAAGCCTCCGCCAATATTATCTTCTAAAGTACGTTCGGCCTGCTCAATCGTCTGAGCGATTGCAGGCTGAAAGAGGGTCAGTAACTGCTGAGCCTGAGTTTGCCCTAATGGGACCAACTTAGTTGCTGCTGCAACCTGATTCTCTAGCCATGACCAAGTAAAACCCGTAGCGGTTTCTTCATATGGAATATCCCAACATTGGGCCGCATAGGCAAATAAGCTAACAAAACTCAATTCATTCTTCACAATACCTGCACCTTCGCTTTCAAAAGGAAAAGTGAAATCTAAACTCTTTAACAGCCGATATAGGGCTTCACCCATCGCAGTATCGGTCAAGCGCAGCTCTTTAGTTTCACGTGAGGCGATGGCTAAATCATTCAAATAACGAAAACGTGACCAATCCAACGCTTGGCAACTTTCCATCACGCCTCTAAGTATCGGTAAATCAACACGCGCTAGATTTTCTTTTAATTGTAGCTTGATCCACTCCTCAACATCCTCGTATTTTTTAATCCAAGCACATTCAATGGCATACTCCAACCCTTGCGAAAAAGCATAACCACCCACAGGTAAGCTAACGCTGCTTAGTTGTAGTAACCGCGCTAAAGCCAAAGAATTACTCATTTTTTATCCCTTCATGCCTGACATAAGTGATCATGATTCATTAATGGTCACCGTTAATTGTGGTTGTGACCACCTACATGTCGACCAAGATTATAAGCACCTGACTCGGGTGCAAATACCGCCTCTTCATGCGAGACTACCAAGCCTAATAAATGCACCATTTCTTCTAAAACATGATCCGGTTTAATACGTAACCATCGATCACCGATCTCTATCTTTGAATGTCGATTACCTAGGTGATAACAAGCACGCGAAAAGTTATGCCAATCGTCACAGCTTGCATGGGCGACTGCTTCGACAGCACCTTCAACTTGTACAACTTTTCCACATTCAGTTTTTAGAAATTCGCCAACAAGCAATGGATTACCACGCTCCAAAAAGATACGAACTTCAGTACCTGATAAACTCATTGCCTTTATTCGACCCTTATTTCGCTGATCATGATTTAAGGTTATCGTTTCAGCAACAGGGTCATGACAATGCATGCCGAGACGTTCATAGACTTCTAACATCTGTTTTTTCTACCTCTCGTTGTTTCTCATTCACTGTCATTTAAAAGCTTTACCCTATCATTTCAAAGTTCCACCCGATCATTCCCAAAGTATCTATTCGGGGACCCATTCTTTTGCCCTATGGATGCCGGTTCAAAACACTAGGCATGACAAAACATCATTAAAACAAGGTATAGAGCTGAGATAATGGTAACTCTGTTGCTGGTTCACATGTAAGTAATTCACCGTCTGCACGTACTTCATACGTTTGTGGATCAACCGTTATTTCTGGCATCCAATCATTCAATACCATATCGGTTTTACGAATATTTCGGGTATTTTTACAAGAGCTCAAATTTCGTGAGAGTTCCAGTTTTTCACCAATACCATTTTTCATAGCGGCTTCAGAGACGAAAGTCACCGAGGTTTTAGCGGCCGCTAAACCTTGAGCACCAAACATCGGTCGATAATGCACTGGCTGAGGCGTAGGTATTGAGGCATTAGGGTCGCCCATCGGCGCTGCGGCAATCATGCCGCCTTTTATAATGGCGGACGGTTTAATACCAAAGAAAGCAGGTTTCCATAACACTAAATCGGCCAGTTTACCTTTTTCAATCGAGCCAACTTCATGAGAAATACCATGAGCAATCGCAGGGTTAATGGTGTACTTAGAAATATAACGGCGGGCACGGAAGTTATCAGCCCCGGTTGCTTTATCTTCTTCCAATAAGCCAAACTGTTGTTTCATTTTATGTGCTGTTTGCCAAGTACGTGTGATCACTTCACCTACTCGCCCCATGGCTTGAGAGTCTGAAGAAATCATACTGAAAGCACCACGGTCATGAAATATATCTTCGGCGGCAATGGTTTCTTTACGAATACGTGAATCAGCAAACGCCACATCTTCTGGAATACTGCTATCCAAGTGATGACATACCATCAGCATATCTAAATGTTCATCAACGGTATTACGGGTAAAAGGGCGCGTTGGGTTCGTTGAAGACGGTAATACATTTGGATGTGAACACGCTCGAATAATATCCGGTGCATGACCACCGCCCGCACCTTCAGTATGGTAGGTATGTATGACGCGATCTTTAAATGCACCAATTGTGTCGTCAACAAAACCTGACTCATTCAGTGTATCGGTATGAATCGCTACCTGCACATCGTATTCTTCAGCGACAGATAAACAACAATCAATTGAAGCGGGTGTCGTGCCCCAATCTTCATGTAATTTTAAGCCGCAAGCACCTGCTTCTAACTGCTCACGTAAACCTTCCGGTAAACTAGCATTTCCTTTTCCTAAGAAGCCAAAGTTCATCGGCATGCAATCTGTCGACTGCAGCATTTTTCCGATATACCACGGGCCTGGCGTACAGGTTGTGGCATTAGTCCCCGTTGCTGGGCCTGTTCCGCCACCAATCATGGTGGTGACCCCTGACATCAGCGCTTCTTCGACTTGCTGCGGACAAATAAAATGAATATGGGCATCAATGCCACCTGCGGTCAGAATAGAGCCTTCACCGGCGATCACTTCGGTTCCAGGGCCAATAATAATGTCGATATTATCCTGGATATCCGGATTACCCGCTTTGCCTATACCGTCAATACGGCCTTCTTTGATACCAACATCGGCTTTAACGATACCCCAATGATCTAAAATCAAGGCATTAGTGATGACTAAGTCAGCAGTTTCTGCACTAGGTCGCTGACTTTGCCCCATGCCGTCACGTATTACTTTACCACCGCCAAATTTCACTTCATCGCCGTAAGTGGTGTAATCTTTTTCGACTTGAATCCAAAGGTCTGTATCCGCTAAGCGTACTTTGTCACCCGTGGTTGGGCCAAACATTTGTGCATAACTAGCTCTATCCATTTTAGCCATCAGACAGCTCCTCCATTTTGATCCGTACCAGTATTACTGTTAATAGAAGAATCATCCAAAAAGCCCATCACATCGCCTCGAAAACCATATACCTGACGATCCCCCGCATAAGCTACTAACTCAACTTCACGGCCTTGCCCTGGTTCGAACCTTACGGCTGTACCTGAAATAATATTAAGCCGAAAGCCTTTGGTTTTTTCACGGTCAAACTGAAGACCAAGATTGGTTTCATAAAAATGATAATGCGACCCGACCTGAATAGGTCTATCGCCAATATTTTCAACACGTAAAGAGAGCGTTTCTCGGCCAACATTTAATTCAATATCGCCTGCAGCAGTTTGTATTTCACCTGGAATCATCAGAATATCTCCTTAGCAGATTGGGTCGTGAACAGTGACCAGTTTAGTACCATCAGGAAACGTGGCTTCGACCTGCACTTCATGTATTAGGCTTGATACCCCTTCCATGACCTGCTCTTCAGTTAGCAAAGTTTTACCGTAACTCATTAATTCAGCGACAGTTCTACCATCTCGAGCACCTTCGATTATTTCCATCGTCAGATAGGCCATGGCTTCTGGATAATTCAACTTCAGCCCACGATTCAAACGTCTTTCAGCTAGCAAGGCGGCAGTAAACACTAGCAGCTTATCTTTTTCTCTTGGTAAAAGTTCCATCCTAGCCTCGGTATTATTTTGATATAAATTTGTTCATAAGGTGCGCTTGCACACCCTATAGCATTTTTAAGTCGCCCAAATTCTGGGCGCTACTACTTGTTTTTCAATTAACTCAGGACGAATTAAAACCCAAGCCTGAGTAAATAGTTTACGTGCTTTTTCAGTGCAGCTTCCCAGATAACGAACTGTCATAAATTCACCGCTCTGACTGGTGGCAAAAAATTCATTGGTATCCGTTTGTGCTTGAAGCAAGCGTAGGGCATCAATCAAACCTAGTCGATTGTCTTTGAAGGGCCCCGCAATCATCAAACCATGAACAGGTAAAGAGCGCAGCCCAGCATTGGCGTTTAATAAAGCGCTATCACCTTGATCTATCACCAAATTTTCATTTAAGAGAATACGACCATCTCGCCAAATCTGCATATTCTGTGACACGGAGCCCGAATCAAAAGTAATATTGTTAGCCGGTAAACCAAAACAAGTCACCTCCCAACCAATAAAATTCGCATTATCACTTAAATCAACGCGAGTTTTCATGCGTGCTTGTGCAGAGGGAAAAAGAATGGTTTCTAAGGGAAACCACTCAACGGTGGCATTTTTTTGTACGCTAATCTGTAAGTTTTGTGCCTGAACACCTTCTTCCTCACGAGCCTTATAAACGCGCCCTGCCCCTGGCGTTGTTAATAAGGCATGACTACCCGCTTGAGCTTCAACAGAAATCGTTAATGTATCACCCGTGACAAGTCCGCCTGGCGGGTGTAGAAGGTAAACATGAGCACAATCAGGTCCTTCAGGGTAGAAAGCTTTTTGCACATACAAAGGCCCTTCATGTTCACATTTCACCAAGCGCACGCCACGACTGCGTTGAGCGAATGACAAGTCCAATCGAGCTTGCCAGCTTGAACTTTCTACCGGGCATTTATTATTTACAACAGCGGCAGTATCGATTAACTTGGGATCTAACGGGATATTCATTTTATTATGATTATTACCATTTATCGTTATTAGCGTTAATTCATCTGGGTTATGAATACCGGCTCAAAACACTACCGGTATGACATAGAACTCACCTTCCTGATGACAGAGTACTCACCTTCCAGCATGACAGAGTATTAGTCTACCGAGATGACAAAATACAAGGCCATCTATACTGCCAGATATTTACTAATCAAGTCATCGCTTAATTTATCCATACTGTCTTGAGCAACTATTTTTCCACGTTCCATCAGTCGAAATGATTGACCGATTCGTCTGGCAAAGCCTAATTTTTGTTCAACTAATATGACAGTCATGCCCTCTTCTTCGTTTAGTTTCAGAATAACATCACCAATTTGTTTAACAATATTGGGCTGAATACCTTCATTTGGTTCGTCCAAAATCAATACTTTAGGCTCAATCACTAAGGCTCGACCAATCGCTAACTGCTGCTGCTGACCACCCGATAAATCACCTCCACGGCGATGCATCATTTCGCCTAATACGGGAAACAAATCAAATATTTTTTTCGGAATTTCTTTCGCTTCATCCTTGCCTAAGCGCTGAGCACGAATCGGTAAACCCAGTCTCAGGTTTTCTTCTACTGTCAACAATGGAAAAATTTCACGCCCTTGCGGAACATAACCAATACCTGCAGGCGCACGCGCTTCGGCAGATTTAGTATGCATGGGTGAGCCATCCATTAAAATTTCACCACTCGTGATTGGCCGTAAACCCATCATGCACTGTAATAACGTCGATTTACCGACTCCATTACGACCCATAATACAAGTACGTGAACCAGGTTCGATATCAAGATCTAAATCCCAAAGGATCTGCGTGCCGCCGTAATGTTGATTAACTTTTTTAATTGAAATCATGCTTCACCCTATTCCTCTTCACCAAGGTACACTTCACGTACATCTTTATTATTTTGCACTTCATCCATCGTGCCTTCAGCCAATACTGCGCCTTGGTGCAAAACCGTTACTGTTTTAGCAATAGAGCGTACAAATTCCATATCATGCTCAACTACAACCACGGTGTGCTCACCCGCTAGCGAGTTCAGTAGTTCGGCAGTCCGCTCAGTCTCTTGAGCCGTCATACCTGCAACGGGTTCATCGACCAACAACAAACGCGGTTCTGCGACTAACAACATGCCAATTTCTAACCATTGTTTTTGGCCATGAGATAAAGATCCCGCTAATAACATACGGTTTTCTTTCAAACCAATCGTTTTCAAAACATGGTCAATACGGTCTATATCGGTCGAACTTAGCTTGCCAAATAATGTAGGGATAACCGATTTATTCGTTTTTAGTGCTAATTCTAAATTATCTAAAACCGTATGCGCTTCAAAAACTGTTGGCTTCTGGAATTTTCGCCCAATCCCCAGTTGCGATATTTCGGCCTCATCTTTTTCTAACAAGTTATGCGTCTGTCCAAAGTAAACAGAACCTTCGTCACACTGTGTTTTACCGGTAATCACATCCATTAAGGTTGTTTTTCCCGCGCCATTCGCGCCAATTAAGCAGCGTAACTCACCGTCATTGATATATAAGTTCATATCATTTAATGCTTTAAAGCCATCAAAGCTGACCGATAATCCTTCGATATACAGAATGACGTTTTTTGAAACATCAACCATCGGTTCATGTGGCTGCATGAACGACCAAACTTTATCACGTCGAAATAGCTCTCGGGTGTCATCCAATAGATGACTATCTAAAATACTCATGATGCTTTCTCCTGAGAACTTTCTTGTGCAGATAGACTGCTCGCTAGCTGCTCACGCTTGGTTTTACGGTCTTGCAGCTGCGCCCTTAAACCCATTAGTCCGTTTGGTAAATATAAAGTCACTAATACGAATAAAGCACCTAGAGCAAATAACCAAGCTTCAGGCATAATTGCAGTAAAACGAGTCTTCGCATAATTCACCAATAGAGCTCCTACAACGGCACCAATTAATGTGGCACGACCACCCACAGCAACCCAGATAACAATTTCAATCGAGTTGATTGGTGAGAACTCACCAGGGTTAATAATCCCTACTTGCGGTACATATAAAGCACCCGCCACACCCGCAATAACCGCTGAATAGACAAACAGCCATACTTTATAACGTTCAGCACGGTAACCGATAAAGCGTGCTCGATTTTCACCATCCCGAATGGCGATAATCACCTTACCGAAACGTGATTTGAAAATAAAATGACTTAATACCAGTGCAACTGAGAGCAAAGTTGAGGTCGCGATAAATAGCCCAATACGCGTACTGTCTTCTTGCAGACTAAAACCAAGAATTTCTTTAAAATCTGTTAGCCCATTGGTACCACCAAAGCCCATTTCATTTCGGAAGAATGACAACATTAAAGCGTAAGTGAGAGCCTGCGTAATGATCGATAGATATACGCCCGTGACACGTGAACGGAACGCTAACCAGCCAAAGACAAAAGCTAATAAGCCCGGCACTACCGCAACCATAATCATCGCAAACCAAAATTGATCCATTCCCTGCCAAAACCAAGGTAATTCTGTCCAGTTCAAAAACACCATAAAGTCAGGTAAATCAGGGTTACCATATACGCCACGATCGCCAATTTGGCGCATTAGATACATACCCATGACATAACCACCCAAGGCAAAGAAAGCACCATGTCCCAGACTCAAAATGCCACAATAGCCCCAGATAATATCGACAGCTAACGCTAACATGGCATAACACAGGTATTTACCTAATAAACTTATGGTGTAAGTGCTGACATAAAACATTGAGTCAGCAGGCATTGCTAAGTTACCAATAGACGCCAATACAGTGACAGCTAATAGCAGCACAACAAACGGTAAAGTACGACTACCCGCTTGGCCTTCTCGCCCCATCGCTCCACTATTGAACATTGAACTAAGCTGATTAAGAACGTTGCTCATTCTGCTGCTCTCCCTTTTTGAGGAAACAGCCCTTTAGGACGTTTCTGAATAAATAGAATGATAAAGACTAAAACTAAGATACTTGCCAAGACAGCACCGGTAATCGGTTCGATAAATTTGTTAGCGACACCTAAACTGAAACCAGCGACCAATGTACCCCACAAATTACCAACACCGCCGAATACCACTACCATGAAAGAGTCGATGATGTATGCTTGTCCTAGATTCGGCCCAACGTTTGTTAACTGACTTAAAGCAACACCCGCCATACCGGCAATACCTGAACCCAAACCAAAGGTCATCGCATCAACCCGGTCGGTTTTAATACCCATTGCTTTCGCCATATTACGATTTTGAGATACAGCTCGAACATTCAAACCCAGCGAGGTTTTATTCAAAATTAATAGTAATAACCCGAACACTAACAAAGCAAATGCAAGTATGTATAAGCGATTCATTGTTAGGGATAACACAGGGTTGATATCTAAAGATCCACTCATCCAGCTAGGCGCTTGGACCTGGCGATTTAGTGGTGAAAACACGGTACGAACCAATTGTTGAAGGATCAAACTGATTCCGAAAGTCGCCAATAAAGTTTCCAAAGGGCGCCCATGAAGGTGACGAATCACGCCACGTTCAATTAATACGCCCACCGAACCTGAAACAATAAATGCCAAAGGAATGGCAACCCAAAGTGAATAGTCAATCGCATTAGGCATCATTAACTGAACAACATACGTTGTATAAGCGCCTAGCATAATCATTTCGCCATGCGCCATATTGATCACACCCATCACCCCAAAGGTGATCGCTAGACCAATCGCTGCCAATAATAAAACAGAGCCTAAGCTCAAGCCAAAAAATAACTTGTCGACAAACTGAAATTTTTCAATACGCTGCTCAATTGAAGCTAGCGCTCTTTCTGCTGCCACTTTTATCTTGGCATCTCGCTCTTGTTCAACCACCTTAACAAACAAATTACGCACTTCATTTTCAAGTCTCCCAGATAGGGTATACACAGCGGAAAGCCGTTCTTTTGAGTCACTACTGTTAGATAAAGTAAACATCGCAATCGCAACATCCATTAACGCTAGAACTTCTTCATCTGTTTCTTGTATTTTTAGCGTTTTGATCGTTTGAATGATACCGGCATCTAATTTCGACAGTAAGGAACTTAAAGCTTTTAACCGCGCTTCAGCATCTGTAGCTGACAATTGTGTACGTGCAATAGACTCGCGTAAAAAACGTCTTACTTTATTATTCACACGTATTTTTTTAACGCTTGATTTAGACATTGACTCTAAGATGTTGCCAGAAAATATATCTGAATAAACTTTTTCACCATCAACCTTATTAACCGCAACCAATGCTTTGGTTTTTTTAATGTAATATAGCTGCCCTTTAAGCATCGTTTTAAATAGCGGCAAAATTCCTTCACCACCCTGTTTTTCCAATGCTTTTAAAACTGGAATCGCTTTATTTAACTTCACCTTGGTTAACTTTGTTAGAAGCTCGGGAACTGATGGTTCAGTGGCCAGTTGCGCAGGTGAAGCATGAACTGACAAGCTGAGTAAAAAACTTATCAGGCAGGCGAGAAGGATCGGAAGAGTTCTCACGATAGTGCTCCATTAAAGGGTTAATAAATGTTGAATATTTCAGGGATATAAAATTGAGATAAATTCCGACTCACATGCATGCGCTGTCAGTCGGAATTTTTTGCTTAGCTAATTAAGGTCTTCTTAGAAGTTCTGACCTGAACACTTAGCTGTTTTAGTATTGAAGTTGCCACAGCTTACTGGTGCAGTCCAATCAGCAATTAAGTCTTTTGAACCTGGTAGGTAGTTCGACCATGCGTCACCAATTACAGTACCGTTAGTTTCCCATACTACTTCTAACTGACCGTCATCCTGAATTTCACCAATTAGTACTGGCTTGCTCAAATGATGGTTTTTATTCATCACAGCAGTACCACCAGTCAAGTTAGGTACAGTAATACCGATCAGTGCTTGTTCAACAGTATCCACATCAGTAGTCCCTGCTTTCTCAACAGCCTTTGCCCACATATTAAAGCCAATGTACGTTGCTTCCATAGGGTCGTTCGTTACACGCTTGTCGTCTTTAATGTACGTTTTCCAGTTTGCTATAAATGCTTCGTTTGCTTCACTTTCAACACTTTGGAAGTAGTTCCAAGCCGCTAAGTGACCTACTAAAGGCTTAGTATCTAAACCTGAAAGTTCTTCTTCACCAACCGAAAATGCAACCACTGGAATATCTTCAGCAGAAATACCCTGATTACCTAACTCTTTATAGAAAGGTACGTTTGCATCACCATTAATGGTTGAAACAACCGCTGTTTTCTTACCTTCACCACCAAACTTTTTGATATCTGAAACAATTGACTGCCAATCAGAGTGACCAAAAGGCGTGTAGTTGATCATGATATCTTTTTTATCAACACCTTTAGAAACCAAGTAAGCTTCAAGTACTTTATTGGTTGTACGTGGGTAAACATAATCAGTACCCGCAAGTACCCAACGCTCCACTTCAAGATCGTTCATTAGGTAATCAACCGCAGGAACAGCCTGTTGGTTTGGCGCAGCGCCAGTATAAAAAACATTTTTAGAAGATTCTTCACCTTCGTACTGAACAGGGTAAAACAGTAAACCGTTTAATTCTTCAATGACAGGTAAAACCGCTTTTCGCGATGAAGATGTCCAGCAACCGAAAAGAACATCTACTTTATCTTTTGAAATTAGTTCACGTGTTTTCTCAGCAAATAGCGGCCAGTTTGACGCAGGATCAACGACAACAGGCTCTAATTTCTTACCAAGTAAACCACCTTTTTTGTTTTGTTCTTCAATCATCATCAAGACAGTATCTTTCAAGGTTGTCTCACTGATTGCCATCGTACCCGACAAAGAGTGCAGTACGCCTACTTTGATCGTGTCATCAGCGGCAATTGCGCCCATTGCAAACATAGATGCACTGGCACCTAGCACAACGCTTTTTAGAATTTTCTTCAATTTCATGAGTCTACCCTTCCTTAATCTTTATATTTTATGGATACAACATTGATTGAGAGCCACATAGATATTGGCTAGTTCGTAGCTGATTATTAAAAATTAAAGAATAAAAAGGTATTCGCTGATTAACGAAAGCGTATGCGTCATTTGACGTATATGGTAAAAGTTATGAAGATTTAAACCTGAAAAGCTGGTCGCCGGAATATAGGCAGATAGGTATTCGAACTCTATAAAGACTTACTCAAACTAAATTTCAATACGATGAAACTTCTTCATTTCCTCATTCACGCGCAACTTAGGGCTTGGGTCAGTTTTTATGGGTATTTTCATGATAGGTATTTTATGAATGAGAACATCCACGACAGAGTCAGCTAACATCTCGCCTAATTTATAATCGTCGGGAACCAAACCAAACAAGGCGCCATCATCAATCGGTTTCCTAGAAAAACTCACCACAGGAACTTTGCCAGCAAACTTGACCAGTTCTTTAACATTGTCAAATATTAAGGCTTGGGAGCCGACTATGAATAAATCGACTTCATTCTTGAGTTTTTTGGTTTCATTTAATAACTCATCCTTTGATGTAAAAAAATAAGTTTGTAAGGCCACTCCTCTCGCATCCGCCTGTTCTTTCGTACCCTGAGCATCAATAGCCGATCCGGGATGCCCCTTTTCTAATAAAAGAGCTATCGTTTTCAAATCTGGAAACGCCCTATCAATCGCACTGAAATGTTGATCATAAGGAAGATAATAGCTAACACCAGTAATGCCTTTATCAGGAGAATCCAGTGACGAAGTTACGCCCAGCAATACCGGGTTATTACAGCCACCAATAAATGCGGGGATAGTCAGAGGATTCTGGGCAAGAAATTTTGCACCCGATGATCGCAAAAAGACAATGGCATCTTTTTGCTTTTCATACCGTTCAACAACAAAAGCAGCTTCTTCAAAATCTTTTAACCGGGGTTTAGCTTCAACATGTATAGAGGGGGCCGACTCTCTAATTTTTTGCATAAACCCTTTTAATACACGATCTTGCATACTGGACTTACCAACCCATAAGAGACCAACATTTTGTGATGTCTCGGCATGAACTGGAAAGCAAAAAAAGGCGAACAACACCATGAATAAAGTTAGCGAAATAGATGCGTGTTTCATCGATACCTATCTTATATTAAGGAATCAAATAATTATGGCTTGTATAGAACTAGTCTAGTTGAGGTTTTTATTCTTTTCTAATAAAAAACTGCTTATAAGCCTTTAGATTTTGCTTGATCCCAAGCTGCATCCAATTCTTCAAGAGAAGCATTTTCAAGAGTCAGCCCTGTATCAAACAGCTGCTTTTCAATATATTGAAAACGGCGTATAAACTTTTCATTGGTACTTCGCAGAGCTTGCTCCGGTTTTACTTTCAAAAAACGCGATAAGTTAACACAACAGAAAAGCACATCTCCCATTTCATCTTGTAAGCGCTGATGAACTCGTTCATCGTCAAGCGGCTTACCTTTGGCTTGTGCTAGTTCATGCTTGAGCTCTGCCAGTTCTTCTTCGAGCTTTGCAATGACTGGTTTAATATCTGGCCAGTCAAAGCCATGCTGAGCAGCCCGCTTCTGAAGCTTTTCAGCATAGTTTAATACTGGCAAATTAGAAGGTAAGTCACTTAAAATACTATCCTTTTCAAGCTGAAATTCATCCGACTGAAATTCAGGCATTTCTGTACATTGCTGCTTTAATTGACGCTCTTCTTGCTTTATTTTTTCCCATTGGGATTTGATTTCATCATCGCTAAACTGAGTGCCTTTGGGAAAGTATGCTCGTAATTGCCCTTCAGGAAAAACATGGGGGTGACGGCGTACCAACTTCTTAACAATGTTATCGATGACATCATCAAAAACAAAACTTTGCTCTTCTTTGCCTAGTTGTGAGTAAAAGATAACCTGGAACAATAAGTCGCCTAGTTCATCTTTGATATCATTCCGATCACCACGCTGAATCGCATCAGCGACTTCATAAGCCTCTTCAAGCGTATGTGGTACGATTGATTTGAAATTTTGTTTCAGGTCCCATGGACATCCATATTCAGGGTCTCTCAAGCGCGCCATCAAATAAAGCAAGTCATCCATTTGATACATAAACTAAACATCCCTTATGCGTTTCTTTTCCGGCGAACATCAATAATATTAGGCAACTGTTTAATTTTAGCTAGGACCCTGCCTAAAATTTCTAAATTAGTCACCTCCATAACAATGGTAATCGTTGCAACATTCTCTTGTTGATCAGAGTATGAATTTATCCCGGTCACATTAGTTTGTTCATTCGCTAGTACAATAGTGATATCACGAAGTAACCCTTCACGATCATAAGCCTGAATTTCAATATTGACACTATAGGCCGTATCTTCAGTCCCACCCCACGAAACTTCAATGATACGGTTTGGCTCCATATCTTCGAGTTGCAATAAATTCATACAATCTTGACGATGGATTGATACACCACGACCAACCGTAATATAACCCGTGATAGGATCTCCTGGAACAGGCTGACAACAGTTGGCGATATTAGTTAATAAGCGACCAACCCCTTTAATATGAATATCATCTTTTTTACCTGTATTAGCCTGCCCTTCTTTGGGTTCATGAAGCCTTAAACTTAGTTGCTGCTCTTTTGGCTGCAAGAGTTTCTGGGCAACATGGGCAATATGGGTCGGTTTCGAATCACCGGCCCCAATCGCAGCAAACATATCATCAGGTTCATTAAAATGCGTTTGCTCAGTTAACTCTTTATAGCTTACATCACCAATAGATAAGCGCTTAAGCTCATCATCCAATAAAGCACGACCATCAATAATATTCTGCGAGCGATCTTGTGCTTTAAACCAGTGAATTACTTTAGCCCGTGATCTTGATGTTTGAAGATAACCCAAGCTAGGGTTTAGCCAATCACGGCTAGGCGCTGGATTATTTGAGGTAAGAATTTGAACTTGCTCACCCGTTCGAAGTGAGTAGGTTAATGGTACGATACGCCCATTTACTTTTGCTCCTCGACAAGCGTGGCCTACTTCAGTATGTACCCGGTATGCAAAATCAACTGATGTTGCACCCGTGGGTAAATCTACAACGTGCCCGTTTGGGGTAAACACATAAATCCGGTCAGCACCAACATCAGCACTTAGCTGATCAGCTATTTCAGATGCATCACCGACTTCTTCTTGCCACTCTAACACTTGACGTAACCAGCTGATTTTATCCTCGTAACCTGAAGAACGACTTTTTACATCAGTACCTTTATAACGCCAATGTGCACAGACACCTAGCTCAGCCTCTTCATGCATTTCCTTGGTACGAATTTGTACCTCCATGACTTTGCCTTCAGGACCAATAACAGCAGTATGCAATGAGCGGTAACCATTTTCTTTCGGGTTCGCGATATAATCATCAAATTCATATGGAATATGCCGCCACAAGGAATGCACAACCCCTAATACTGCATAACAATCCTGATCACTTGGCACTAAAATTCTAAAAGCCCGGATATCATAGATTTCAGAGAAGTCGAGATGCTTACGACGCATTTTTCGCCAAATACTATAAATATGCTTGCTGCGACCTTCTACCGAACCATGAATATGGGCATTTTCAAGTTCCAGCTCAAGCTTTGAAGTCACACGCTTTACAAAAGATTCACGGTCAATGCGTCGTTCATCTAATAATTTAGCAATTTTCATGTAGGCGGAAGTGTGCAAGTATCGAAAAGATAAGTCTTCCAGCTCCCACTTGATGTAACCAATACCCAATCGATGCGCCAAGGGTGCATAGATATCAAACACCTCCCTTGCAACGCGCTGACGCTTCTCGGTGCTTGCATCTTTAACGGCTCGGATTGCACACGTTCTTTCTGCCAGTTTGATCAATACTACTCGTACATCATCAATCATGGTGACTAGCATTTTACGTACGTTATCAATCTGGCCTTGAGTTTGACCTAGCACTGAGCCCTTTAAAGGACTATGTTTTGATGAAATCGCCGCCATACGCGCGACACCTTCAATTAATTTGGCAATTTCAGAACCAAAATCCTGACGAATCACATCAATAGACACTTTGCCTTCTCGGACAGCCCGGTACAAAATGGCAGCAATAATGGCATTTTGATCCAATTCTAATTCAACTAGAATCTGAGCCATTTCCAAGCCAATTTTAAAACTATTATGCTCCAGCGCCCAGACCAGATCTTTTTCAACTGCCTTGGCTTTGATGTCCATGCTCGTTAAGCAGGCACGACGTACTTTTTCAATATCATCAAAGTTTGTGATTGCAGTAATTTTGGCCAGCCATTGTTCAATAGCATTTTCATCACCAGCATTTTCTATGTAGTCTTCACGAACCTTAACCATTCGTACCCCGTTTTTTATTCTCTCTTACAAATAGAGCAACTGACTCTACATGAGATGTATGTGGAAACATATCCATCACACCGGCTTTAGACAACGTATAACCTTTATCAACCAATATTCCCGCATCCCTTGCAAGGGTAGCAGGGTTACAGGAAACATACACAATCCGTTGAGCTTTGAACTTACTAATATGATTAACAATATCCAGAGCACCTGAGCGTGGCGGGTCGATTAGAATTTTATCGAAGCCCTTTTTAACCCAAGCTGCTTTCGTGAAATCTGCCTGCAAGTTCGCTGACTCAAATGAGACATTATTTAACGCATTAAGTTCAGCATTTTCACGCCCACGCTCAACCATTGTCTCGCTGCCTTCAATGCCAATAACTTCTAGCGCTAAACATGCCATCGGAATGGTAAAATTCCCAAGACCACAAAACAGATCAAGCACTCTATCTGTTCTTTGAATGTCCAGCCACTCAAGTGCCCGAGTAACCATCTGTCGGTTTACGCCGGTATTAACTTGTGTAAAGTCTGTAGGGTGGAAAGCCAAAGCAAGCTTTCTATTTGTATGTTCACTTTCTGTTGTAGACAAAGCGTAATGTAGTCGGTCAGATGATTTTTCAGGCCAAACTTTATGAACAGAGTTGGCGTCTCCTGGCTGAAGATAAACATCAAAACTAAGCTTTTTGGCAAAGGTGGTTATTTTACTCAAATCATCTTCTGTAAGTGGGCTCATATGACGAATCACAAGTGCCACGGAGTCATCGCCCATTGCCACTTCAATTTGAGGTATATCCTGTCGAATAGATAAAGAGGCGATTAAATTTCGAAGGTTTGATAATTGATGTCCAACACGGGAGTCAAGCACCTCACAGCGTTCAATATTAGTGATCAGTTTATTGCGTTTTTCACGAAAACCAATAATAACCTCATCTCGCTTCCCCACATAAACGACACCTAAACGAGCTTTACTTCGATACCCTTCAGTGGCACCAATAAGCGGTTCAATCCATTGCTCCGGAGACAAGCTACCAAAGTGTTTAAATTGTTCGCTTAATACACGCTGTTTATAAGAAATTTGAGCGGAAACAGACATATATTGCAAACTACAACCACCACAAATTTCAGCGTGCTGGCACGGAGGGTCAACTCTTTCTGGTGATATATTTAGAATTTCTACCGTATTAAGCTCATCAAATTTTGAACGTTGGGATATATATTTAGCTTTAACGATTTCACCGGGCAAGGCACCTTCAACAAATTGAGTTTTACCTTCTTTTTTGGCAATACCCCGGCCATCGTGACCTAAACGAAGAATTTCGCATTCGATAAGTTCTTTAGGTATCTTGGTGTTTTGACGTCGCCTTTTTGCCATATGTTATGAAGAGCCTGTACGATTGAATAGAAAACAGCTATGAAAACACCCCAGTTGAAAGGTAACGGTCTCCACGATCACAAATAATGGCGACAATTACCGCATTTTCAAGCTCTTTAGATAAACGTAATGCACCCGCAACTGCTCCGCCTGATGACACACCACAAAAAATCCCTTCCTGTTTTGCTAACGCTCTCATCGTTTGTTCTGCTTCGTCTTGCCCCATTCCAATAACTCGGTCAACACGTGTTTCATCAAAAATTTCTGGCAAGTACTCTTTTGGCCAGCGGCGTATACCAGGAATTGAAGCATCTTCTTCAGGCTGAAGGCCAATAATTTGAATCGCTTCATTCTGTTCTTTTAAGTAACGAGATGTCCCCATAATGGTGCCAGTTGTGCCCATTGCACTAACAAAATGAGTAATTTTACCTTTTGATTGGCTCCAAATTTCAGGACCTGTACCCAGATAATGAGCTAAAGGATTGTCTTGATTTCCAAACTGATCCAATACAATTCCTTTACCTGCTTTTTCCATACTTTGAGCTAAATCTCGCGCGCCTTCCATCCCCTCATCTTTGGTCACATAAATCATCTCGGCACCATAAGCCCCCATTGATGTTTTACGCTCAAGACTAACATTTTCAGGCATGATCAAAATCATTTTGTAACCTTTGATCGCCGCTGCCATCGCAAGTGCAATACCTGTATTGCCACTAGTAGCCTCGATAAGGGTATCACCAGATTTTATTATGCCTTGGCTTTCTGCCTGTTGAATCATACTTAATGCTGGACGATCTTTTACTGAACCAGCAGGGTTATTTCCTTCTAACTTCACTAAAATAGTATTACTTGTTTCGCCCACCAAGCGCTGCAAGCGAACGAGAGGCGTATTGCCGATATAGTCTTCAATTGTAGGAAAAGCCATGAATAACCTTTTTAATAAATGCGATAATCTGACGAAATGATACACTGCAAGTTCATTTTACGAAATGACTGCTCTAGTAATTCACTTAATGAATCTAAAATAACGCAATCAATATGAAGTCTTTTAGTCTCCAAACACGTATTCTGATCATTGTTACTTTACCTATATTAATAATGGCGATTAGTCTTGCCTGGTATTTAATAGAGCATCGACTTACTGATTTAGAACAATCTTACCTTAAGCAATTAGCTCAGCTGACGTATAGCACAACAAACCTGTTAAGCCATTCAAGCCCTGACGACATTGAGCAATCAAGTATTTACACTAAAAGCTTACTGAGCTCTGAGTTTGTTGAATCGGTGACTTTAGTAAATAGCGCCCACAAAGTCATTATACATCAAGGTTTACCATTAGCGGCTCGATTGAACCCAGGCACCTTCCCTAAAACGTCACCAAAATTGATTCAGTTTGAAGGTGAGTCAATTTTTGTCGCCCCCATTATAAGCTCTACGCGTACGCCTAATACCAGCATTGATAAATCAGTCGCTTCAGAAACCAGCGGATGGTTACTTGTCAAAGTAAGTCAAAATCAAGTAATGGCTCAATTTGGAGGTATTGTAAAACAAGCAATTTGGTATTTACTTGTGGTATTAACCGCCAGTTTTTTTGCAGCGCGCTATTTAAGCAAGCAAGTCATCAAGCCCATTAATACTATTGCTTCCGAGCTTAAAAATTTGGTAAAAGACCAAAACAACATCACTATTCGCAGCCATCGTGCGAAAGAAGTGAACCAGCTTGTATCGGGTATTAATACTCTGGCAAAACGTTTGAGCCAAACTCAAACAGATATGACGCTTGAAATAGAACAAACAACGGAAGACTTAAGAGAGACACTTGAAACCATTGAGATACAGAATGTCGAATTAGATATTGCGCGCAAACAAGCGGTACTAGCCAATAGAACAAAATCTGAATTTCTTGCTAACATGAGTCATGAAATACGAACCCCGTTAAATGGCATACTTGGCTTCACAAATTTATTACTCAAAAGTCCGTTAAATAGTCGACAACAAGACCATTTATCTACCATAAAAAAATCCTCCGACATTCTTCTTTTAATTATCAATGATATTTTAGATTTTTCTAAAATTGAAGCAGGCAAACTACTACTTGAAAAGAGCCCTATTTTATTCAGGGAGTTAATTGAAGATGTGGTAACCATGCTTGCACCGACCGCTCATGCCAAGAATCTAGAATTAGTTCACCTTCATTATCAAGATGTTCCTAATGAAATTATTGGCGACCCTTTACGCATTAAGCAAATCATCACCAACCTTATTAACAATGCCATAAAATTCACTCAGTCAGGAGATGTCATCGTTAGAGTGATGTTAGCTGAAGAAACGCCAGGCATTACAAGGGAGTTCATTAAAATTTCTGTTGATGATACCGGTGTAGGGTTATCTCGCGCGCAGCAACACTCAATATTTAGTGCTTTTTCACAAGCGGATGCAACAACAGCCCGAAATTTTGGTGGCACAGGGCTTGGCTTGGCCATTTCTAAAAATTTAATAGAACAGATGGATGGCAATATCAGTTTTGACAGTGAACTGGGTAAAGGCTCATGCTTTTGGTTCACTCTCCCTATTGAACTGCCCGAACAGGAGCGTAGAAAAGAAACCTTAGATCAATTAACGCATAGAAAAATACTTTGCCTCGAAGCAAGAGAAGCACCACGTTTAGCTATTGAGCATTTATTCCGGTCATGGGACCTGGATTTTCAATTTGCAGATTCAAATACACACCTCCTTTCATTAGCAGACCAAGCGAACAAAGAAAATGAAACTAACTGCATCAGTGTATTATGCCTTGACCGCAATGAGCTGAACCAAATAGAAAGCAGTAAAATCATTCAACAGCTCAATGAGCTTGACCAAAAGGTTCTTCTAGTCACCCCTACTTTGGAGCACTACGAACGAAACACGCTCCAATATGCTAGCTCGCACTTAGTAAAACCACTCACCCGAACTCGTTTTTATCACGCACTCCTAGAGCTTTATTCAAATACATACAAGCACCAGTTTGAACAAATCATTGAGCCTAATACAACAACATTAGTACCGACCTATACCCAGCCACCACTACAACCATCACATTCGATACTGGTCGTAGATGATAACGACATTAACCTTTCATTAGTGATATCGATACTTGAAAGCTTTGGAATTCAGGCCGATTCAGCGCGAGATGGGTTTGAAGCGATCGAACAATGCAAAAAACATGTCTACCCACTCATATTCATGGACATCCAGATGCCTGGAATGGATGGTAGCGAAGCAATGAAAAAAATCCGTAAGCTTGATGATCAGTTCTTACAAACAACGATAATCGCACTCACGGCTTACGCCCTCCCCGAAGAAAAAGAGACTTTTCTACGACAAGGATTTCAGCGCCTAATAACGAAACCTATCGATGAAACAAAATTGCAATCAGCGATCACTGAATTTATTCCTTCGCTGTGTAAACCAGACGAATCACTTCCCGACGTTCAAACGCACAAAGAGAACCCAGCAAGCGAAACGTCATCAAACCAGATAAAATCAAACACTGAGGATGACGAAAAAAATATTGATAATAATATTGTCGATTTTGCTGAAGGATTGAAACTAAGTAATGGCAACCCAGAACTAGCCAGCACCTTTCTAGAAAAATTCTTGGTATCATTACCTGATGAACACACAAAGATCGAACATTTACTCGCTGAAAATGACCTTAAAACAATGGAAGATGTCGTCCATAAGTTACATGGAGCTTGTCATTACTGTGGTGTACCAAAGCTTAGAACGGTCGTTCAAAACACTGAACATAAATTAAAGACCCTTCACAAAAGCACCAGCGACGTCACTATTGATCACGATATAAGAGCATTGCTCAGTGAATTAGAAAAGCTTATACAATGGAGTGAAGCAAGAGGAAACACATGGAAAACACAGTTTATTTCTTCTTGAAAAAACAGATGCACGCAAAGTCCAGCTCAAAGTACCAGAATTACAGTAATATCACAGAATCCAGAGTATAAAGGTGTATAGTAACTTCCTTGCTCATTTTTTTGTCAAACCATCAGGGTTATATTAACTTTTTTAAACAGCAGGCACATTCACGTTATGCTAACAAAATCAATTCAGCTCATTCATATTCTATTCTTCAGCATTCTGCTTCTTGCATGCGGTAACGCAGGTATAGGAGGTGGCGAATCAAGTGCTGACGGGTCTGATGGCAGCAGCGGGACAGTTCCTGATGATGGTACTGATGTGAACAGAAAATCAGTAATTGGCCTTCGAATTGAAGTAAATGATGAAATGCTTGCTAGCTGGAAAAGCGATGTATTCAATGCCTTAACCCCTAAAAAAGCATATGCCTTAGAAGGCGTCACGGAACGAAACAATCTATCAATTCATCGAATTTCAGTTGTATCACTAGACCATAACTTTGAAGAGCGTCCGAGTAGCGCAACGCCAAGCCCTAAAGTAGAGAAACGGGATGAAGGCGGTTATAAACTACGCTTTAATGAGTTATATGTTGAACAAATCGATTTAGTCATCAAGGTAAAATTCGCAAATGACGCGGTAATTTATGCCCCCTTGTACCCACTAGCCAGTGAGAGTGAGTCAATCACAGTCAATGTTGCATCACACTACGTACTTAAGAAGTTATTCGACACCCTTGATACGCCGGAGGACTTGGACGCTTTGCTGCCATGCGCCGCGAGTGACTGCCCAAACCAGTTTCTTGCAAAAGCGAAATTATTACAACAAATAAGCAAAACAGCACAAGAATATGAAATCACAATTCCTAGTACCTCTGATATTGATGATGCACTAACCCTGCTTGATAAAAAGGTAGATTTTAGAACTCATATAGAAGCGGCAGTGGCTGAAATTTCTCGAGATACCTCCCCCATAAGTAAAGGCACACCAAGAGCATTCGCTATTACCGACGGCAGCACGCTTAGCCGCTTAACGACAAGCACCCAATATAATAGCCTTTGGTTTGCTATCTCACTCAATAACCTTCTGCCTGAAAATGAAAATCATGAAGTGCTGATTGCCACTGAAACGTCTATTATTGTGCCAGAAAGTAAATTGGGAAATACCCTTCCAATTTACCCTAACTACAACCAAACAACCTATTTGTTTGATACCCGAACAGAGCTACTGACATCCGACATTCCTTTTACTCGAACAAATCTATCAATCGCTCAAAATACTGCATTTACGCTTAAAGAGCCTAATAATGATCCTGACCTGATTAATAGTTTTAGCTCGTTACTTTCTGATTCTTACACCTCCACAGAGGGGTTCATTCTTAATGAGCGCATCGTCGAGCAAGCAATCCCCCAAGCAGAAACGGTGGGTTGGCAGTTTAACCCTTTATTCAGCAACCTTTATCATGCAAATGAATATGAACCTGATGACACTACTGGCACCCCTGACACAGAAACACCTGACTATGGTGTCAGCCCAACTTGGTTGTTAGGATCCAACTACAATACAGGGGGCAGTTTTGAGCTCACAAAAAATAATGATAAGTTTGAACGCGGTAGCCAAATCGAAGACTTAAATATATTTTCCTGGGAAATACATGGGCAGGAAACAGACACCAGCTTTTCAATTAACCAACTTAATGATAAAACATATGGTGTTATTAACTATTCCTTAAATTTAGAAGACGGTAGCTTTATAAATAAAGAGAAGATACTAGAGCTTTTTGCTGAAACCGAACAATGGAATATAAATGGCGGGACAGTCAGCATAAGTCAGCCTTCGACACATTATCGTAGTTACACACTTAAGCGAGATAAAGATAACGCTGTACAAGGTGTGAATGAAGTAAATAATATTTCAGCGACCAGTCATAGCATTTCTACAGTCAAAACGAATGAGTCATCTCAAGAAGCTCCAAGTGGAAAAGAAGAAATACAAGGTTTGTTGACTTTAGATGGAGGAGCTTTTGCCCCAATTGGGCATTCAACTCAAGATGGCAAGCATCTGGCTTTCGTATTTCAGAGAGGGTTTGGAAAAGATAATGAGGATCGAGGAAGGGGCATTACTATCGCAACTGAGCTTAGATCCCAAACAGCGACCCCCAGATTTTCTGAAGAAGGCGATCACTATAAATTACTGGGAAATAGTTTTGGCATCACTACGGCTGAAAATAGTTTAAAAAACTTGAATAATTCCATATTAATCTTAACTGACGAAAACTCAGGCTCAAATGAATGCCATGCAACACTGCAAGAATCATCAAGTTCGCTGACTCATACGGTCGGCGATGAAATTGGTGAAAACACATTATCAGCACCAGCATCCAACTCCTTGGCAAGTATTACTAGTACAACGTGTAATTTATCGGGCGGAGAGATTGAGATGATATTTACAGACAATAATAGTAAACAGCTAACGCTCAAAGGTTTTGTTTCTCCGCAAGATAAGAACGAAGTAACAAGTAGCTCTACTGTGCCAGGTAATGTTATTACATTATTATGGGTTCAAGATGATAACCTAGGCCTTGTTTTTGCTAATCGAGACCAACAGCTAAGCCCAACATTTGACTAGGTTATTCAGATGATAATGACTCCTGAAAAAAATGACTCAACAGTCACCGAAAAGGGGCTCATCAAAAAGATAAAGACCTCTCTCCGACTTGTCGGCAAAGAGGCAGTGTCACATGCTTTTATTTTATACTATACCTTACGCGCACCAGACACCCCTATTTGGTGTCGTACTGTCATTATCGGTAGCCTAAGTTATTTTATCAGTATGATTGACGGTATTCCTGACTTAACACCATTTCTTGGTTATACCGATGATATTGCAGTAATGGCTGCTGCCGTTGCAACCTTATCTCAATACATCACCCCGGAAATAAAATCTAAAGCAGATGAAAAAACAGGCCAACTGTTAGGAGAATAACTCTACATTCACCTAAAAAATACGCACGTGCGCTCAACTTCTTGAATTTGTATGAACCGACAGTTAGAATCTGAAAAAAATTCAGGGTCTGATCATGCTTAGTTTTCTTCCGGAACGCCTTAAAGGCACCATCATTTTATTATTGGTTATTTTTAATACTATTTTCTGGATGCCCATATTAATCGTCGGCGCATTTTTGAAATTATTAATTCCACTCCCCTTCATAAAAAAAACAGCAACGAGAGTTCTAATTGCCAGCGCTACCAATTGGGTATCTCTAAATAGTTTCTTCATGACTATTTTCCTTAAAATAGAATGGGATATTACAGATATAGACGATTTAAGTAGACACGATTGGTATTTTGTAAACTGTAACCATCAGTCATGGTCTGATATTCCAATCACACAGAAAATTCTAAATCGTCGTATCCCTATGCTTAAGTTTTTTCTAAAAAAAGAGCTAATTTGGGTACCGATTATTGGTGTTTGTTGGTGGGCATTAGATTTCCCTTTTATGAAACGCTACTCTCTTGAACAAGTACGTAAAAATCCTCAACTAGCAGGTAAAGATTTAGCTACCACACGTAAAGCGTGCGAAAAATTTAAAGAAACGCCGGTCTCTGTCTTTAATTTTTTAGAAGGCACACGATTCACTCAAGAAAAACATGACAAGCAACAGTCGCCTTTTACAAATCTTCTTAAACCTAAAGCCGGTGGTGCTGCTTTCGTACTAGGTAGTATGGGAGAGCAAATGCACACGATGCTCGATATCACGATTATTTATCCCGATAAAGATATTGGCCCCTGGGACTTATTTTGTGGTCGAATAAAAAAAGTGGTCATCCATTTTAATAAAATTGAAATCCCAAAAGAATTTTTGGGTAAAGATTATTCAACAGACCCTACATTTAAAGCGAACTTCCAAGTCTGGTTAAATAAAGTCTGGTCAGATAAAGATGCATTAATCACTAAACTTAAAAAACAACATAATGTTTCATAGTTCAACAAGTAGGTGATGTCTCACTATAGAGACACCACCTGCCTGATAAGTCATTCATGCTGTTTTCTGTAAACTATCCATTATTAACTGCTCATATTCGGGCTGGCCTTTTGTTTGATGAATCAATGAAACCCTTTCAATGATTTCTTTTAAGCCATCATCCATAGTCGCATTTTGTTCAAACAAGTCACATACAGAGTTTCGTCCTTGCTCAAGATGATTTTTTAATATTCCTTCTTGTTCTTCCGTTAATAGCAAGGTCATAATTGAATCTTCAATCGACACAGCCATATGGTCCACCACATTAGCAATGTTCTTGGTAAGCTCTTTATAGTCAACCCCCAGCTCGTAAATCGCTTCCTGCATCTTAGACAATAGGTCTTCTTGCATCTCTCTTTCTTGAAGCAAGCTGGCTTGAGTATCCAAAGCTTCAATTCTAGCCTCCACCCCCTGAAGCAAAGCAAAAATATTATCTTTAATCACGCCGTATTTAACTTCATCATCTAAAGGCATATTCTTGATTAACAGTGAAGTCCCGCCATAATTCACCACAGTACGATAACCAAAATCGTAGAAACGGCCTTTATCTTTTAACTCATCCAGAAGCTGTGATTCCATTGCTCGCTCCATGCCGTTTGCTTCCATATTTTTTATTACGAAACGACCACGCATTTGTAAACTACCATTCAGCCCATAATGATTTAGACTTTGAAAAAATAACTGACCTAGCTGATCAAAATTCTCACACTGATGGCTATCTAGTAAGAATTGAATGTTAACGCCAAGATCACTGGTATTACACATCGCAGCCATTGCAACATCGGTAGCTGCTTTAAGCTGGTCTTTAAGCTGTCTATTGGCAATACCATTATAAATAAGGCTTTCCAGGCGCTTCTCAGCGACATCAAAAGATTCTTGAGTTGAAATACAGTCATCTGCACCTAATTCATAAGTAGCTAGCTGTGTATCGAGCTCTGTCTTCTGTGTAAAAACTACGATGGGAATATCTTGTAATGCAGGCTCATCTGATTCTTTAAGTTGCTTTAATACCGGGAATTCCCCTGCAGTACCCGAAACACTCTCAATACATAAAATCTGGAAATTATTCTCTGATAACATCGATAATAATTGCTCAAATTCATAGCAGTGTGTAACGTCAAAATGAGCTTCGAATTTTTGATGAAAAATACTTGTTTCTACTGATTTTCTTGCAGGATTGTATGTAATCACTTCATACTTATTATCCACGGCAAACTCCCTTCATCCGTCCATAATTGGAAATTTACAACCTACATAAATATCAAAACAGCTGCATAAAGAGGTCGTATATCTAAATTAATATAGGAAGGAATTGACTATTTTACAAACAATCAGACATAAAAAAACCGGGCTAGTGACCTAGCCCGGCTTTTAGTTTTCTAAGCAATCAACTCTAGGCTAACGCTTTCCTGAACGACGTAATGCCGCTGGGGTAAAGTCTTTCGCTTTAAACCGCTTTGTGAAGTCATAACGAACAGCTTCTTCATTCGCTAACCCTGATGATATATACCGCTTTGACAGTAAATCATGAACAGTTTCAATAGTTGTAAAAGGAGCGCCTACATCGTAAAAGAACTTACTAAGAGCTTCCTGATAGCGCCATAATTCTCCACGCCCATCATAATAATCTGATGCAATAATTGCCCATGAGTCTTCTTCGATATAGAACACACGCTTAGAATAGATATGTCGTTTATCTGACTTCAAAGTACCCGTCACTTTCCAAACACGACGTAACTCAGAACGGATATAGTCAGTATTAAGGTGCCCTGCCAATACAACATCTTTATACTTCAAGTTTTTGTCATCAAACTTATAAGTATTGTAAGGTATATATAACTCTTGCTTTCCATCTAAAGTCCAATTATAGCGATCTGGTGCACCATTATAGCCATCAAAGTTATCAGCCGTTCTCAAGCCATCTGATGCAGTACCCGGTCCATCATATCCGACCTGAGGTGCACGACGAACACGTCGCTGACCAGAATTATAGATCCAAGCTCTACGAGGTTCTCTAACCTGATCAATTGTTTCATGAACCAAAAGCACATTACCGGCTAATCGAGCTGGCGCTGTCACCATTTGCTTAAAATAAAAGAATACATTTTCATCTTTACTTTTTGCAAAGTCTTTTAATTCAAAACGGCGTGAGAATTCCTCATAAAACCTAACGGGAGCAAAGCTACCATTTTCTGTTGGAGTTACTTGAACTGAGACGCGATTAAAGTGCCCCCCACGATTTCGCATAATATGATTCCACAACAATTCAATTGGTTGTTTTGGAATAGCAAAAGGCACTAGACCTTTCACATTTTTTAAGCCATTTCCATTGTCTATCATTTCAGCATTTAAGGCATTTTCTTTTGCAAACGCCGCAATTTTGTCAGAATAAGATACTGAACGCCGAGTTGGATATACATTAATCTGATAATCACTATAAAGCGTTAGCATCCTCTTTTGGCCATCAGTCAGCTTGTCAGCATACTGAGCCATATTGTCTTTGCTAATCACAAATTTTACTTTATCTTCTGGGTAAGGGTCAGGGTAAGGCTGACCAACAACATAGCTTGCTGGGGCTTTTATAATTCCACCCGTCCATTCAGGAATAGTTCCCTCTGCATTGCCTGCTTTTTCAGCACCAACAGGAGTAAGTTCTTTACCAAGTTTTGCTGCTTCTTCAGGTGATACTTTCGCCATCACATTGCCAGCATTTACACTCGCTGCAACAACCCCGATGGCACATAATGTTTTTATTAATTTCATTTAGACTACCTCGTCAAACCGAGCCAATGGGTTGTTAGAATGAATATGACACGCTAAGTGCAGCATTATCTCTATCAGAAATCGCATTAAGCTTTCCACCACCAAAGTAATTAGTGTAAGCAAAAGTAGCGCTATACTGGTTCAAATAATCTGCCCTTAATGAAAGCCCTACAGATTTTCGGCCTTCTATAAAGTTAGCACCAGGACCTGGAGCATGGCCTTTTACATCATGACTCCATGCCAATTGTGGTGTTAAGTTTACGCCAGCAAATACATCGTTGTAGAGTAATGACGTTCGCATTCTATAACCCCATGAGAAGCTGGTGACATAACCATCATTGTGACAGCCGCCCACTTTGTTTGTTTCTTGACAAACTGCCAAGCCTTGATCGGTTAAACCAAAATTGAGTTGATCAAAGCGACCATATCGAATGTCGCTGGTATCAGGTAAGTCATGAACAAATGTTCCGCCAACTTCACCCACAAATGTTAACCGGCTAGCCCCCATCACTTGGTCAACAAACTTGATTGCCGTCATTTGTAACTGAGAAACATCATACAGGTCAAAACCTTGCTGCGTGGCACCGAAGAGAGGTGCAGCTTCAGACAAATCAATTTGACCATCACCGTTTACATCATTACCCCGATTCTGAACAATAGGAGAAATAGGTATCGTTGGGTTCACCGTAGAGGTTTTTGCCAACGCTGCAGTCACCAAGTCAGGCGAGTTCAACTGGATAGGGAAGTTATGTTTGAAACTATACTCTCCCCCCAAAGAAATTCCACCAGGCCCTGTCGTGTTAAAACTCGTACCGAACATCTGAATTTTTTCAGGGTATTCAATAAAGTATTTTGCGCCAGTAACTGGATCTAATGACTCGGCAGTGGAAACGGAACCATCTCCATTAGCATCTTCTGCGACCTTACCGCTAACTAAAGGTGCACGGCTGTGATATTGAAGAAAGTAAAAACCAAACTCTGTTTCATTTAATTCTGCGGCATACCATCTTAATGCGACACCAAACTGGTCAGCATCGTCAGCCTCCTTATCGTTTATCCTTGGTAGCTGTGTTGGAAGGTTACCTGTACCATCTAAACCTAATCGGTTTGTTTGTTCAGAGACATGCCCCAGGGCATTCACCGGGCCACACCCATCGGCGACATAGTCAACCGTTGAGAAGAATGTTCCGCAATCATCAATTCGGGTCTTCTCATATTCTAACTGTACAAATGCTTCAAGGGTAATGTCATCCGTTAAACCTAATGAACCATAAAGCATATTAACCGGTATTAATGCATCTTTAATCTCTGCCCCTGGTGCTCTAATTGCGCCAATATCAACCGGGTTAATGACGTTAATACCATTGAAGATAAACGTACTCTCCCCCCAGCTGACAACCTGCTTACCTAATCGAATATTTAAAGGCGTGTCACCAAACCAATAATCTGCCCATACGTAGGCATCCATAATTTCAGCGCCCGAGGCATTTGCCTTACCGTCAGCACTTAAGTTTCTGGTTGGATTAATTCCATCATTCGCCCGACCTTCGTCTTTAAGCTCAAAGTCATACCAATATCTTGCACGAGCAAAGAAACCATAGTCTTCATAGGTTATGAGAAAATCCGTATTTCCTTTAACTATTTTGGAGTAGGTGTCACTTTTATCGAAATTTAAATTTCCATCATCACTATTGATGGAACCACCGTCACCACCATTACCTTGACCGACTAAATTACCACTTTGTTTCTCTAGTCGCCAGCTTGCACCCGCACTTAATGTGGTGTCCAAGCTTGCCTCCAAATCATTAACATAGAATTGAAAGGCGCTAGCAGGTGTTGACATCGAGGCAGCAATAGCCAAAGCCAAAGGCAGCTTGGCAAACTGTTGCAACCGCTGTGTGTTTTTCGTCATCGAACGCTACTCCGTTACATTGAAATTTTGCTGGTAAACTTTCATCAAGCTTACATATGCTATCTGTTCTTGTTTTATGCAAAGTAACGCTTTATCACTTTGCAAAAAAATACCTCGTAGCATTTGCTAAAGGCATTAATAAAACTAAGACCTATTTTTGTTTAATCACAAACAAGCTCTCACTACTCAAAAGTGAAAAGAGTGTTATTCCGCTTAAAAGAAAGCATAGACGCTATTTTGAGAATCAACCAACTTAAAATTAATTTTTTTCAATGAGATAGCGGAAGTACGAGCCAAAAGATAAAGCAGTACATTAAGTGTGAAGTGTTATATTCAGACGGGAACGAAAAAGTGCAACAACCCCTGCCGCAAGCAGGGCCATTACTGCACTAGCCATAAATGTAATTTCATAATTAGATTTCACCACAATCAGGCCACTCAAAAAAGCCCCGACAGCACCACCCAGACCAAAACTCAAACTACTATATAAAGCTTGAGCCCGACCTTGACTTTGCCCATTAAAATTAAGATGAACAAATTTAATTGCTGCCGCATGCATTGAACCAAAAGAAAGCGCATGCAAACATTGAGAACTTATTAGCACCCAAACAAAGTCAGCATAATACGCAGTCAAACACCAGCGAATACCTGTTAGCAATAATGAGATTAGCATAATCGTTTTAATCGAATGCCGTGCAAACCAGCGATGCATAAACACAAACAACACCACTTCCGCAATAACACCCAACCCCCACAACCAACCAATCTGGTTTTTTTCATACCCGATTGATTCTAAAAATATACTAAAGTAAGTGTAGTAAGCCCCATGCGATGCCTGTAATAAAAAACAGGCCAGGAAAAATAATTGCGCGTCTCTCTTCCTTAGCTGCTGCCATAATCCAGAAACATTTTCATGCTCAAATATAGTTGCCTTAGGTTCGTAAAACTTAAACCAGCTCGCCAAAAAAATTGCAGCAATAATCATGAGCAAGGACACTGGAAATAGAAATATACCAATTAGGTCAAACAGCCACCCCATAATGACCACACTCAAAATAAAACCGATCGAGCCCCACAAACGAATACGACTATAACGATCTCTTTTTCGGCCAAGTGTAAATAAGGTAATCACCTCAAATTGAGGCAAAATGGCATTCCAGAAAAAACTGAAAAGCACAATAATCACTGCATAATGCCAAAATTTCTCAGCAGAAAAAAAGCCCAAATAGCATAACATCGTCATTATCGCGCCCAAACGAACTAGAAATATTCTATTCTGATAGCGATCAGCCAACGCCCCCCACAACATCGGGGCTATGATTTTTGTCAGCATTAACAATGACGAAAGCTGAGCGATTTCAAATAAACCAAAGCCCTGCTCTTTAAGATACAAACCAAGATAAGGTGCCATCACCCCCAACAACGCAAAGTAAACAAAGTAAAAAATGGACAACTTGCTATACGGCATCATAAGAATAATCTGGTTTTAGTCATTTAAAGACCCCATAACCCTAATTACCTATTGAATTTAGGTCATAATTTGATTAGTTTAATTCCGGCTCAAAGTCAGCGTTATGAGCTATAGAAAAAATAATAATATTACCGCACTTGTTGTTAAATATCGAAAAACTAACTTTCTGCGACATACAGGAAAATACATGAAACTTATTACAGCTATCATCAAGCCGTTCAAGCTTGATGATGTACGGGCGGCCTTGACCGATATCGGGCTTCAAGGGATGACCATCGAAGACGTAAAAGGCTTTGGTCGCCAAAAAGGACACACTGAGCTCTATCGTGGTGCTGAATACATTATTGATTTTGTACCTAAACTAAAACTCCAAGTCGTTGTCTCCGATGACATACTGGATAAAGCAACAGAAACCATCATCAGCGCTGCAAATAGTGGTAAAATCGGCGACGGAAAAATTTTCATCTCCAATATAGAACAATCTATCCGCATCAGAACTAGCGAGATAGGCGACGAAGCACTTTAAATTTAATGACGATCTGGAATGACCTATGAAAAAGATATCACTACTAGCATTATCACTGCTAGTTCCTTCTCTTGCATTCGCAGAAGATGCCCTTAACGGTGCTGACACTGCCTGGATTCTGACAGCAACTGCCTTGGTTTTGTTTATGACCATACCCGGCCTGTCACTTTTTTATGGCGGCTTGGTTCGCAGTAAAAACGTACTCTCTATTTTAATGCAGTGCTTTACCTTAACCGCCCTTATGTCGGTGCTATGGTATATCGCTGGCTATTCGCTAGCATTTGGCGAAGGCAATCAATGGATAGGCGACTTTAACAACTTATTTATGGCAAATATCAGCAAAGACTCCATCCTATCAGGCGGTACGATCCCTGAGTCACTTTTTGCTGCATTCCAAATGACTTTTGCGGTAATCACTCCTGCATTAATAGTCGGTGCTTTCGCTGAACGCATGAAGTTTTCAGCCATACTGCTTTTCAGCAGCATTTGGTTGTTTGCTGTCTACATCCCTGTTTGTCACTGGGTTTGGGGCGGAGGCTGGTTAAGCGAGCTAGGCGTACTTGATTTTGCTGGTGGTATCGTTGTACACATCACCGCTGGCGTCGCTGCATTAGTCACAGCTCTAGTCATCGGTAACCGTAGAAGCTGGCCTAAAACGGCAATGCCTCCACACAACATGACTATGACCGTAACAGGCGCAGGAATGTTATGGGTTGGCTGGTTTGGCTTTAACGCTGGTAGCGCACTAGCCGCTGACGGAAACGCAGCCATGGCACTCGTTGCAACACACCTATCAGCTTCAATGGGCGCACTCACCTGGATGGCTTTAGAATGGAAAAAGTTTGGTAAGCCTTCGGTATTAGGTGTTGTCACAGGCATGGTCGCAGGTCTCGGTACAATTACCCCAGCATCTGGCTCAGTTAGCCCGGGCGCCGCTATTATTATCGGCCTTTGCGCTGGTTTTGTTTGTTTCTACGCAACCCTATACATCAAGCAGAAACTCAAAATTGATGACTCTCTAGATGTTTTCCCAGTACACGGCGTAGGCGGCATTCTGGGTTCATTTATGGTTGGTATTTTATGCGCTTCCGACCTAGGACCATTCAGTGGTTTTGGTTTTGGCGGTGATAACACATCTATTGGTGAACAACTAAGCGCACAAATGATCGGTATTGTGAGTGTTGTTGTTTATACCGCTGTAATAACGTGGGTCATTCTGAAAGCAGTAGATGCTATTACCGGCTTACGTGTTGATGCCGACGATGAGTCAATAGGACTTGATATATCAATGCACGAAGAGAAAGGTTACGACATCCGTTAAACCATTAAATTCAAGGGCGCTACTCATGCGCCCTTTCTTTTTATTTCCTACCAAAGCACGATTTTATATCCACTAAACATAAATAACTAAAACTGAAGCTTTGAGGCACTCGCTTCTCGGACTGCAAAAATCACATAAAGACTTACGATTTATAGAGTGTGCCGCGCGCACCACGAAAACAACATTTCAATGAAAACGCTCTAAAGCAAACTAACAGGATCATATATTTGTTTTTGTTTATTTAATCAAGAAGTGAAAGCGGTGCGCATGGCACACCCTATGATTGGAGTTTACTTATTTTAGGAGCTAGCTTTAAAGACAAAAAAAATGGGCGCTGCTTTCGCAACCCCCACCTTTAAAGCTTGTAACTAATTAAAGCGCAGCATCCAATTCAGGAACCGCTTCAAATAAATCTGCAACTAAGCCGTAATCAGCAACAGAGAAGATTGGAGCATCTTCATCTTTATTGATTGCTACAATAACTTTACTTCCTGACATTCCCGCTAAGTGCTGAATCGCACCAGAGATACCGACAGCAATATAAAGGTCTGGAGCAACAATCTTACCTGTTTGACCAACCTGCATATCATTCGGTACAAAACCTGCATCAACAGCAGCACGTGAAGCACCAACGCCAGCACCAAGTTTGTCAGCAACAGATTCAAGAATCTTGAAGTTGTCGCCATTCTGCATACCACGACCACCAGAAATGATGATTTTAGCAGCGGTCAATTCAGGCCGATCAGATTTGGCCATTTCTTCTCCAACGAATGAAGAAATACCCGCGTCTTGTACATTATCAATCGCTTCAACTGGCGCAGAACCACCTTCACCTGAAACAGGATCAAACCCTGTTCCACGAACAGTAATTACTTTAATACCATCTGAAGACTGTACCGTCGCAACTGCATTACCTGCATAAATTGGACGAACAAATGTGTCAGCTGATTCCACTTTGATGATGTCAGAAATCTGAGCAACATCTAATAAAGCAGCAACGCGAGGTAAAAAGTCTTTACCTGTTGTACCCGCTGAAGTAAGTATGTGTGAATAGCCTTTGCCTAAATCAGCAACCAGAAGAGAAAGATTCTCAGCTAGTGAGTGACCATAAACAGCATTATCTGTAACTAAAACCTTAGCAACACCTTCAGCTTTTGCAGCCGCTTCTGCTGCCGCGCCACATCCGTCACCTGCAATTAAAACATCGATATCGCCACCGATTGCTTTTGCTGCAGCTAAAACATTTAAAGTTACTGGCTTAATGCTAGCATTATCATGATCTGCAATTACTAGAATACTCATATTAGATCACCTTCGCTTCGTTCTTAAGTTTCTCAACTAGCTCAGCAACATCGGCAACTTTAATACCGGCTGAACGCGTTGCAGGCTCTTCTACTTTAACAATCTTCAAGCTAGCAGCAACATCAACACCTAAGTCAGCAGGTGTTGTCATTTCAAGTGGCTTCTTTTTAGCTTTCATGATGTTTGGAAGAGATGCATAACGAGGTTCATTCAAACGTAAATCAGTGGTAACCACTGCTGGTAAGTTAAGTGCAACAGTCATTAAACCGCCATCAACTTCACGCGTTACGTTCACTTTATCGCCTTCAACAACCACCTCAGAAGCAAAAGTACCTTGCCCCATACCCGCCAATGCCGCTAGCATTTGGCCAGTTTGGTTGTTGTCAGAATCGATTGCCTGCTTACCAAGAATAACCAATTGCGGCTGTTCTTTATCAACAACAGCTTTAAATAATTTAGCCGCCTGTAATGACTGAACTTCTTCATCAGTTTCAATCAAAATACCGCGGTCAGCACCTAGTGCCAAAGCTGTACGTATTTGCTCTTGAGCAACCTTAGGACCAATAGAAACGACAATAATTTCGCTTGCTACGCCCTTTTCTTTTAAACGTACCGCTTCTTCTACGGCAATTTCACAAAATGGGTTCATTGCCATTTTGATATTTGTAAGATCAACACCTGAATTATCAGGTTTCACTCGTACTTTGACGTTATAGTCAATAACTCGTTTAACAGCTACCAGAACCTTCATAGATTCCCCGTTAATTAACAATGAATGAAATTTAGAGGCCTTTCTCAACCTAAGAACAAGCTAAAGCACTAAACTTATAACGGTTTAAGCTCTAGTTTCCCCCCTAGGGACAGACCTAGACACTAACGAAAAGCTAATAAAACTTAATAAATTCAATCTGTTATAACAAACTTCATGCTATTAAGGCCTTTCGAGACGCGCATTATATTGCCCAAAAAACGCTTTTAGGTCAATACCTACTAGGTTATACCACTAGGTTGCCGGGTGATTTTCAGCGTTATTCAGTACAAGCGTACACTTAAAGCTATCATTTTTTCGCTCAAGACAGCATAATAGGGCCGGAATTCAAACAGGTGTTTGAATTCTAAAATTTGAAGATGCGCAAGTCACATAATGACTGTATAATCTGCGCGCTTAAAACTAATGTAGTTAAAAATAAGCGGATAGAATTAGCGGATCAAGAACCACTACTCTTATCTATCTGCAACAACATATATGCACGAGGAGACTTATTGTGGAACGTGAATCGATGGAGTTTGACGTACTCATTGTTGGTGGAGGCCCTGCGGGACTATCTGCTGCTTGCCGTATACGCCAGTTAGCTGAAGAAAATGGCAGTGAAATCAGCGTATGTGTTGTTGAAAAAGGTTCGGAAATTGGCGCCCATACACTATCAGGTGCCGTAATAGAGGACCGGGCTTTAGCTGAATTATTTCCAAACTATAAAGAAATGGGCGCCCCACTTAATACACCAGTGAAAGCAGATGAAGTTTTTTTCTTAACGAACAACCAAAAAAGCTTCAAAACTCCAAATTGGATGATTCCCAAACCAATGCATAACAACGGCAACTACATTGTTAGCCTTGGTAATGTTGTACGCTGGTTAGGTGAGCAAGCTGAAGCTCTAGGTGTTGAAGTCTACCCTGGCTTCCCAGCAGCAGAAAATCTTATTGAAGATGGTGTAATCAAAGGCGTTATTACCGGTGATATGGGGCTTGATGAAGAAGGCGGACAGACTGATGCCTACATGCCTGGCATGGAATTACGCGCTAAATACACTATTTTTGCAGAAGGCTGTCGTGGCCATTTAGGCAAACAGTTAATCGAGCAATTCAAATTAGATAAGGATAGCGACGCTCAGCATTACGGCATCGGTATTAAAGAGCTTTGGGATATCCCGCCAGAACAACATCAAGAAGGTTTAGTGATACACGGTGCTGGCTGGCCTCTTAATGAATCAAGTTCATCTGGTGGATTCTTCCTTTATCACGCCGAGAATAATCAGGTTGTTGTAGGCTTAATCACTGATCTAGCATACTCAAATGCACATGTTAGCCCATTTGATGAATTCCAAAGACTTAAACACCATCCAGTAATTGAAAAACACTTAAAAGGCGGAAAACGAGCTTCATATGGTGCTCGTGCAATCACCAAAGGAGGCCTGAACAGCCTTCCAAAAATGACCTTCCCCGGTGGATTAATTGTAGGCTGTGACGCAGGAACTTTAGACTTTTCTAAAATCAAAGGAACTCACACAGCAATGAAGAGCGGTATGATTGCTGCGGAAGAAGTCGTTAAAGCACTCAAATCTGACCGCGCTAACGATGAAATTACAGAGTTTGTCAAAGCATTTGAAAACTCATGGGTATATAAAGACCTTCATAATAGCCGTAACTTTGGCCCAGCAATGCATAAATTCGGAATGTGGGTTGGTGCTGCATTTAATTATATTCACCACAACATTTTCCCACTTCCTGTTACCCTGCATGATACAACCCCAGATCACGCAACTATGAAACCTGCAAGTGAGTGTAAGAAGATCAACTACCTTAAACCAGACGGAGTTATTAGTTTCTCTAAGCTCGACTCAGTGTTTATCGGTAACGTTAATCATGCGGAAAATCAGCCTTGCCACCTTAAACTTAAGGATGCATCAATTCCACTAGGACACAATCTTGCAAAATGGGATGAGCCAGCACAACGCTACTGCCCAGCTGGCGTGTATGAGATTGTTGAAGACGAAAGTGGCGAGAAACGCTTCCAAATCAATTCTCAGAACTGCGTTCATTGTAAGACCTGTGATATTAAAGACCCTGCACAAAACATTACCTGGGTAACACCAGAAGGTGGTGGCGGTCCGAATTACCCAAATATGTAGGTAATACAAAAAAAGGGCAGAGTTTCTGCCCTTTTTTTATGCACTCGAAATGAACTAAAGACAACACCTCAACCATATATCCACTATAACTTTAATTCGACAAAACAAAAAACTCACCCTCACTCCAAACACCAAATTTATCCACACTTTCTTCATCAGGATTAACAACCAACTCAGCTAACTCGTAGTAAACTTTACGGCTAATCAAGGCCTTTAACCCGCCTCTAACGATCACATAAGGCATAGGTTCATTCTTCTGATTATATTGAACATCCAGAGAATGCTTACTTGATAAAGTAATTACGTCACCGGTATTCGTTGAAAAATGTATTTTCTGATTTTCACCTACTCCCTCTACATCCACCATGCAAACAACAAAAGGCGCGTCATCAACACTGATTTTCATTTTCTCAACCGGTGTCACCAAGAAATAATCATCACCATCCTTTCTTAAAATACCAGAAAACAAAGTAACAATTGATTGCCGCTCCATTTTATCGCCGCGATAAAACCAAGAACCATCTTTGGCAATACGAATATCAATCTCACCCTCCCTTTCAGGATGCCACTCATTCACCGGTGGCAGTTTTTTATCTTTACCGACCAGGGCACGAATTTCAGAAGCAAAATTGGGTAAATCACGCCCTGCGGTATCTAATTTTTCATTCATATTAAAGACCTCGCTGCCACTCCTGCCTTAATGGAATTGCACCCGGTTTATTCAAAGCCAGATCAATCTTATCCAGCATTGCCTGCTTGTCAGCCCCAAGATCACCTTTTAGGACCAAGTAATTAGATGCATGATCTGATCTAAAGACTGTATTAGTTAGCTCAAGATTGCCTATAAAGGTACGAATTTCATGAAATAAATCGCTCTGCTCCAAAGGCTCATACTCACCATTAAACCCTGCACGAAATCGCTCCTCCCCTACAGGAAAAGAAACAACCAAAGTCGAGACAAATTCAGGCTGAGTTTCATTCATTAACCTAGCGGTGTTAATGGCATGTTGTTCAGAAAACTTACGCCCCCCCAAACCATTCAGAATCATAACCGATGATTTTATTCCTGCAGCCTTTAGTTTAACAAGCGCATCTTTAGAGGATTCAAATGTTTCACCTTTCTGGACGCATTCAAGAACTTTGTCGTCACCGGACTCACAACCTACATAGACCATACTAAGGCCAAGTTCTTTTAACTCCGCCAACTCCTCAACTGTCTTGTTCTTAATATTTCTTGGTAAGCAGTAAGCTGTCACCCGCTCTCGACCTGGAAAATATCTATTTATACACTCCAATATTTCCTTTAATCGCCTGAATGAAAGGGTCATTGCATCACCGTCAGCAAGAAAGAAACGACGCATATCAGGCATTTTAGAAGCAACAATCTTTAGCTCTTCCTCAACCTCAGAGATTGCTTTCGGTTTAAATTTTTTCTGGGGGGAAGTATACATTTCGCAGAAAGTACAACGATTATATGAGCAGCCGTTACTCACTTGAAGTATCAATGATCGAGCCTCTGAAGGAGGTCTAAAAACAGGTTCAATATAATCAATAGGTAAATAATTCATAGGCATTCAAATAGTCAGCTTAAGTAATAAGTAGTTAGTGAATGATATTATACGCTCATGAAGTCACGTACGGAAACAGCGCATAGCGCACAGATAAAGTCCGGACTAATACAAATTAAGAAAGGCGCGCACCAAGTTTATATTTCATTTAGACAAGAAAATTCAAACGCAATATAGCAATTTCTTTGTTCTCCATAACAGCTGAAGAATTTCATTCTTATCAGGAAAAATTTGATATATTGAAGCTAATGCCACTCCGGAGTGTTTTGATATCCCCCTCATACTGACTCAAGGGTCTGGTCACATATCTCACGACTACGTGGTTGTGAAGGAACGCTTCTTTCTATTGGCATTCAGCCGCACAAGGAACTGTTAAACATTGTTTGGATAGCCCTGAATTAAATAAGTAAACAAATCATAACCTTAAATGGTTAATTCCTTCTTATCTTTAAATATATTGATAGTTTGTATACTTCCCTGATTTACAAATTGGATCATTTAGAATATAAACTTAAAGATCTTACAAAAGGAGCTAACGTGCAAAACTTTAACAAACACTTCCCACAAGACCCTTCAATTTGCTATCTGAATCATGCCGCTGTTAGCCCCTGGCCTTTATGTACAGCACAAGCACTAAGCACTTTTGCTCAAGAAAACTTAACATTTGGCGCAACTAATTATCTGAAATGGCTAGAAATAGAACAACAACTACGCACCCGACTAGCCAAGCTACTCAACCTAAATAACACAGATGAAATCTCACTTGCTAAAAGCACCTCAGAAGCCTTATCTATAATTGCTTATGGCATTGATTGGCAAGAAGGCGATGAGGTCATTATCAGCAACCATGAATTCCCTTCCAACAGAATTGTATGGGAATCATTAGCACAGTTTGGAGTACGGACAATCATTGCTGACTTTTCATCACACATAGACCCTATCGATGAAATAGAAAGCCATATAAACAAACGAACACGACTGATCTCGATCAGCTCCGTTCAATACGCATCCGGTTTACGAATAGACCTTGAAGCGCTAAGTCATACCTGCAAAAAACACCAATTACTTTTATGTGTAGATGCAATTCAAAGCTTGGGAGCTATTCCTTTTGACCAAAATAAAATTAATGCGGACTTCATTGTTGCTGACGGCCACAAATGGATGATGGCCGCTGAAGGTCTCGCTTTACTTTACATAAAAAAAGAACAGCAAAGCCAATTAAAGCTGAATCAATATGGCTGGCACATGATCAAAAACAGGGGCGATTATGCCGCCAGTGAATGGCAACCCGCTGAAGATGAGACTCGTTTTGAGTGCGGCAGCCCTAACATGCTTGGAATTCACACACTGAATGCAAGTCTTGGCTTCATCCATGACATTGGCATGAATACTATTGCAGATGAATTGAACAAACGCATGAATTATTTAACTGGGCAATTAAGTAAAATCCCGAATCTATCGATAATTTCACCCATTGAAGAGAAGCTACGAGGAGGGATTATTACTTTCCACATCAATAAGATTGATTCAAATTCACTATATTCGGCACTGATGAAGAAAGGTGTTATTTGCGCTAATCGAGGTGGAGGCGTTCGTTTTTCACCTCATTTTTATACTTCGCAGGTAGTAATGGACTCAGCAATCAAACAACTCAAAGAGCTCCTATGAAGATGATTCATTCAACTTAAGCAGGTACAAAGTCACCACTAATCAGCCCCATACCTCGCTCGGCCATTTCACATTCAACAACTACAATTTCACTTGTAGTATAAGGGTGAGCAAGGTAGATATTACCTTCACACAGAAGGCTAACTAGCTCACCAACAAGAGGCTGGTGAGAAACAATCAACACACATGCACTTGATTCAAGCTCTTGCAGCTTTACTAATACTCTATCTGCTTCGCAATCAGGCGATAGAAAATTTTTTGTTTCAACCTTAATATCCAGCTTTTGAGCATAAATGGCAGCCGTTTCATTTGCGCGTTTTAAGCCACTCGACCAAATTTCCTGCACCTGTGTTAGCTCTGGTAAATGTTCATCTCTAAGTCTTTCTGTTGCCGAGATACCATCAAGCGTTAATGGTCGCGCTCGATCACTCTCAGCATCAAAAGAAGCCTGCCCGTGACGCCCAATAAATAACTTCACTTTATCTCCTTATTTAGAAAATATAAGTCTCTAGTAAAATTCAGAAAGAAAAATATTATGATTTCGGCCAATCCGAAAATGGAAAGGGCTTTTCATCATGCGAATAACTTACATATTCCGCTATTTGCTTGACATACAAGCCTAAACTAACACCAAATTCTTGTAAGTTTTGATTAGGACTGCCTGTAAACAAATTTAAAAAAGTTTGCACTATTGCAATAAAAATAAGTACAAAGTCCGTCAAACTATAGATGAAATAAAAGAATATTACGTAAATTGCCTTTATAACTTTATGCTCTTCAATATTTGCCATTGCTACATTTTATCCCTGGATAAGGTAAATTCAACATCAGTATTTTGCTCACCTGCCATAAGATGCTTAATCACTTCTGACAAAGGTACTTGTTTATAAATCATTTGATACAAACCCTGAACCAAAGGCATATATATATCATTTTCATCTGAGAAACGTTTTACCTGCACAAGGGTATTTACCCCCTCAGCAACTTCTCCAAGTTCCTCAACCGCTTCTTCAAGTGTTTTACCTGAACCAAAAGCATAACCAACACGGTAGTTCCTACTCAGCGGAGAACTACAAGTCGCTATTAAATCACCAACTCCTGACAAACCTAAGAAAGTCAGAGGGTTCGCACCCTGCTTTTCAGCAAAACGTCCCATTTCAGCCAAGCTACGGGTTAATAACATCGCCGTAGTGTTTTCACCCAGTTTTTTAGCTGCCACAATACCCGCCATGATGGCATAAATATTTTTTAACGCACCACCCAATTCAACACCGTATATGTCAGCACTAGCATAAACACGAAAATATGAGCAACCCAAAGTATCCTGAACGGCTTGTCGTAAAGCAGGGGTTTCACTCGCAATGACAGTTGCAGTTAATTCATGCCGAGCAATTTCTTTCGCTAGATTCGGCCCACCCATAACGCCACAAGCACACTCTGGCAGCTCACTCTTTAGGATGTCACTCATTAAATTCAATGTACCCGGCTCGATCCCTTTTGTTGTGCTGATTACATATTGATTTGACTTAATAATACCTTTAACGCTTTTAACAACTTCACGAAAAGATTTACTAGGAACAGCAAAGAATACTAAGGAAGCACCTTCCAAAGCTTTAGATAGGTCGGTGGTCGGTATCAGGTTTTCATGTAGAATTAAGTCAGGTAAGTATTTTTTGTTTTTACGGCCGGTACGTATTTCTTCTACTGCTTGCTCATTACGCATCCATAGGTGTGTCTTTACACCATACTCAGCAGCAATATTAGCGATAGCAGTACCAAAACTCCCCCCACCTAAAACAGCAAGACGTTTGCTATCAGACATTCATTTATCTCTTATGTAGTCTTTGTTATTCAGGTTTTAAAACTAAATAACATTAGCCAACACTTGAAGATGCATGTTCAGCGGTATCACACTCCAAAGCAACCACAAGGTCTTTGAATTGTTCTCTGTTATGCTCATTCAAGTTCATTAATATTTTATGTGCACATAAAACATTTGTTCGTAAAACTTCTTCACTCATTTCCTGAGGAGCCAATTCGATCAACGTTTGATCATTTAATGCAGGCTCATCGAGAATTAAATATACACTTTCAAACCCCATTGTCACGATAATCCGAGTGATATCCGGATTAGTCGAAATAATTGACGGCAGAAAATGACTTTTCTCTTTTGCCCGTAACGCAAGCTTTGCAAGTAAGCCCAAAGTAGTACTATCAATCAGCGTTGTTTCGCTAAGATCAACGACTACTGTTGCAAAATTAGGGTCAAGAGTCATCGCTTCAATAGAAGCATCTATCGTCGAACAAAGGTTTAGACGAACCTCACCCACTAATTTTAGAACGTAAACACCACTGCACTCAGCTTGTAATATTTTACATCTGGACATCATAATTCAACTCTTCGGTTATGCTATACACCTATTGATTCACTT
>Ga0209495_1000089_pt1 | contig 68918 bp, 63 predicted proteins | sample EN1Hudsemesocosm_FD_184629 | JGI IMG/M metagenome (GOLD analysis project Ga0209495, IMG submission 184629) | Methane-oxidizing microbial communities from mesocosms in the Hudson Canyon - EN1E Hudson Canyon (SPAdes) (version 2) | ecosystem: Environmental > Aquatic > Marine > Cold seeps | place...
TGGCCTTAGAGAGTGACAACAACATGTGGGGTATGTTCTTTTTTGGTTTTGCAGGCATTTTTATAATCACTCAAATGCATGGTTTAAACTTTACCAAACTCCATAAGTGGGGGTTCACCCTGTTATACCTCGTTGGCGCAACCCTAGTAGCGATAAAACAGGGGCCGATGTTTTATACCGTATTACCCCGCATCCCGGTAGTCGATTATATAGGCGTCTTTATTTTAGCAGGGATTTTATGGGGAATAGCTAAACTTGTCCCTAGGGCGGTAAATAAAGAAGAATAACCAGCTTAATTCTTGTACCCACTTAAATTCACTAACGTTGATTTTAATGAAAAAGATATTCTCAAGGGTCTAATAAGGATCTGCTTAAGGCGCATCTTATTTTAGTAGACTTTACCTATAACCCTCGTTGTTAACCAGATCGATCGGTGACCCGTAAGGAATCAAACTACCTAATTATTAACAGTTTCATTGCTTTTAGAGTGCAATGCCCGGCGTTAAAGGCAAGGTATTAATGCAACTTGTCCATCTTTGCGTGTCTTTACATATATTTGCATTTATGTGCATGTATTTGTATGCATAATAGAGGGGTATGTTAGCGTTTTATGCTTCGCTTTCCAGTCTGCCTAAAGCAAGGTGACTTTGATGATTGTTGATGACTTTATTTGGGTTATATTGGCGGCTGGTAATTCCACCCGTCTTGGCCAACCAAAGCAACTGTTGCAGTTGGGCAGCCAAAGCCTGATTCAACACCAAGTCCAAACATTATTAGCCACTGGATTACCAGTATGTGTTGTCAGTGGAGCCGTGGATTTAAATGACGATATAACACCCCACGCCAATCTGAACATATTGCACAACCGAGATTGGCACAAAGGTATGGGCACTAGCGTCATATTAGCCCAAAAAGCTCACAATCAGAAAAGTATTGGCTGGGTATTAGTAGACCAATACGCTATTACCACCGAGAAAGCGTTCGAGTTTTATCAGTATTGGAAACATCGACCCACGCAAGTTTTAGTAAGCCAATACCAACACCAGGATATCAATTCGTGGGGCGTTCCAGTCATCATCCCACACAAGATTATGGCCACGGTCAATGCTCCTGAACGTGGTTTGAAACCTTGGCTTCTAGCTAACCAGCATCGTGTGCCTATACATTATTTTATCTGGCCACACGCCGAAGTGGATCTTGATACGAAGTCCCAATGGCAAACAATACAACACCAGGAGAGCTGGCATGTTAACACTCAACATTAACGGCAAAGACGTCGAAATAAAAGTCGATACAGACACTCCATTGTTATGGGCTATACGGGAAGAAGTTGGCTTAACTGGAACCAAATTTGGCTGTGGAATAGGTCAATGTGGCGCATGCACGGTGCTAGTCAATGGCAAACCATTGCGTTCATGCAGTGCGCCAGCAACCGCCATGTCCGGAACACAAATTGAAACCATAGAGTCTCTTGCCGCTGATGGACATTTCAATACAATTCAGCAAGCTTGGCTGGAGTTAGATGTACCCCAATGTGGGTATTGTCAGTCTGGACAAATCATGGTTGCCACTGCCATTGTTAACCAAGCACTCGCAGGCCAGCGCCCAAGCCCCGAAAAAATTAAGCAACAAATGAATAACATATGCCGCTGTGGCACGTACAACCGCATTCGTCCAGCCATGGAGCGCGCGTTGGACTTAGCTTATGACACCAATAAGGAGGCTTAGGATGAAAGCGACACTTTTAACACGTCGTCATTTTTTAAAAAATAGTGCAGCCTTTGGCGTCAGTGGTTTACTAATAGGTTGTAGCAATATTAATACAGAAGTGGAATTACTGCACAGCAATACGCCACCAACCGATGAAATGCATAACTGGCTATTCATCGGTACAGATAACCGCATCATTGTTACTGTACCCTGCGCTGAAATGGGCCAAGGGGTGAATACCAGTTTGGCTCAACTGGTTGCTGATGAATTGGATGCCGACTGGCATACATTAGAAATACGCCAAGCCCCTTTAAATAGCAAGTTCAACAACGCAATGGGAATGCAATTAACTAATGGATCAACGGCCGTTAGAGACTATTACTTAACGATGCGCAAAGTGGGAGCTGGTGCTCGCAGCATTATCATTAAAGCCGCTGCTGCTCAATTAGGTACCACTGTAGCCAACTTAAGCACGCAAGACTCACATGTCATCTACCAAGGCAAAGCTTTCCCCTACGGGCAATTTGCCTCCGATGCGGCTACCTGGCCGGTGCCTGATGATGTGCCCTTAAAATTCAACGATCAACTCAACTTAATAGGCAAATCGTTGCCACAAATCGACACTCATAATCGCATCACTGGCAAAGCAATCTACGGCATTGATGTACAAGTGCCCAACATGCTTAATGCTGCAATTGTGCAAGCTCCGATTTTTGGCTCAAAAGTTAAAACTTATAACGAAACAGCAGCTTTGCAAGTTACCGGTGTTAAAAGAGTCCTTCCCATTGAGGGGGCTCTAGTAGTGGTCGCAGAAAAATACTGGCAAGCCAAAAAAGGTGCTGCCGCTTTGCAAGCTAGCTTTAGTGATTACGATAAATCAATTGCAGGTTTCAATACAAAAGAAGTACACAAAGCCTATAGTGACGCACTCGACGAACAGGGCAAAGCCACGCCTAATACGCCCTACGTGTTAGATGTAGAATATAGTGTCCCTTGGTTGGCTCATGCAACAATGGAGCCGATGAACTGTACTGCCTGGGTACAAGACGACCGCGTAGATTTATGGCTACCAACCCAAAGCCAAACTGCAACTGCAAAAACGGCGGCGGATATTACGGGCCTCGAAACGCAACAAATTCACGTCCACAATCAGCTCTTAGGTGGAGGTTTCGGACGTCGAGGAGAAACGGACTTTGTGGCACAAGCTGTGCAGATATCAATGATGATGAAACAACCTATTAAATTAATTTGGAGTCGTGAAGAAGACATGCAACACGATTTCTACCGTCCGATGGTCATTAGCCGCTTTCAAATTGGTTTAGATGCACAATTCAAACCCATAGCTTGGCATAACCAGTTTGCTAGCAGCTCAGTATTTGAGCGCGTGATCTCGGGCACCCTGCCCTCAGCACTAAAATGGATACCGGTAACCGCATTCATTGGTGATCCAATAATTGCCCAAGGTGCTACGGAGATCCCCTACCTGCCAGAAGGTATAGAAGCCGATACACATTTAAGTCTAGTTGAAAGCAATATACCCGTTGGCTTTTGGCGCTCAGTAGGCCACTCTTCAAATGCATTCTTTACTGAAAGTGTGATTGATGAAGCCGCACAGTTGGCCCAGCAAGATAGCTATGAGTACCGCCGCAATTTACTCACGTCTTCACCGCGTGAAAGGGCTGTACTAAATAAAGCTGCTAAGTTAGGCAAATGGGACAAGGCCAAAACCGGCCACTTCCAAGGCATCGCAGTAGAATATGGTTTTGAGTCCTATGCCGCGATGGTGGTGGAACTAAGTGTCGACAACAACATAGTCACCGTGCATAAAGTCACTTGTGCCGTGGATTGTGGCAAAATAGTCAACCCGAATGGCGCCATAGCGCAAATTGAAGGGGGGATTAACTTCGCCATTTCTGCGGCTATGTATGGTGAAATAAGTATTGAGAAAGGGCGTGTAAAACAAAGCAACTTCCATGACTATCTAATCATGCGTTTAAACAATGCGCCAGTCATTGAAGTACATCTAATACCATCGGATGAAGCCCCAACTGGGGTTGGTGAAGTAGGCGTTCCTCCACTAGCCCCTGCGATGGCTAATGCTTTGGTCGCTGCTGGTCAGCCGCGTATTCGCCATCTGCCATTTGGTAAATCTGGCTTGAGGCTGGCCTAAATTAATTATCGACAGCTAGGCCTATAATTGAGGAGACTATAGCAAATCGCTAATCGTGAATGCCTTGAGCTTTTATTGCTAAACTTTGTGCACTCATGTTTTCATACTGGGCTTGGATCTGCGCCACAATAGAGAGTGCAATAGCATGAGCGCCATCACCACCTAAATCAAGGCCAGCTGGTGCAACTAGGTTTTTTGGAGCAGGTGCCAGCATCTGATCTACCACCCTCTGAGCTCTCTCTTTAGGTCCTAGTAACCCCACATAGGAGAGTTCAGCAAGGCTAGCTTGGCTTAAATAATCAGCATCAAGTTGTTGATTATGGGTTTTTACTAATGCAAAATCTTGTGGATTTTGGTTAATGAAAGCGTCCAAGTTGTTGCTACTCACTTCTATCGCTGAAACATTTTGTGTGAAATTATAGCGTTGTAGAATCTGGCTTCGCTGGTCAATGACTTGCACCAAAAAACCAAGCTGTTGGGCAAGGTTAAATAGTGGTGGAGTATCTAGCCCGGCACCTATCAGCAACAACCGTGGGGCCGGCCTAATATATTCTGTTACATCATTGTTATTCGTTTCAGGAACTTGAGTGCATAGCTGGCTTTGCCCCGTAGCAAGATCAGTAATCAACCAGCTAGGGGAAGTCGCCTGCTTAGCCTTGATATAATAGGTCAAGCTACCGTAGTTATTTTCCAAGCATAATTTTTCTAACAATAACTTAATCCGACCTCGGCAGCCCACTCCTAAAAGCCATGCAGGAGAATCAGGGTCACCAAAATCATACTCAATCACCTTGGGCTGGCCTTGCTGTATTACCTGTATGGCGTGATGGCCTAAATGAGTTTCTAAACACCCGCCACTGATCAAGTCAAACTGCTGACCTTGCTCATCGATCAACATACGCGCACCTATTTTACGGTAGGTCGAACCTTCAGTTGCTAAAACCCTAACCAGCACTATTGCTTGTTGTTTTTCCTGAGCTAGTTTAAGTTGCTTACTGAGTTGATCAAGCATAGTTAGAGTTGCTCTAATGGTAGGGTGACCTAGTGTAATGAAATTTTCTTTTCATATCCTCACTGATTAGGGAAATGAAGTTATCTAGGAATAAAAATTTAACTACGTTAATGGAGTATTCTAGCAAATGCCTGCAACATCAATTACGCTAGAACCACCTTAATCTACATACTCATGCGTAACACTGACGTTAACTGCAATGAATACTAAAATTCCTTTGTAATACTATAAGACTCTAATGCTTTTTGTCGAGATTGTTTAATATCTACCATTGGAAGTGGGTAGGTTTGGCCCAGCGTGATGTTTGCTTTTTTTAATACTTCTGGCCGAGCTTCCCAAGGCCGAAATAGATATTTATTGGGTAACTCTTGTAGTTCTGGCAGATAACGTTTGGTGTAATCTCCCGGCGGGTCAAACTTTTCGCCTTGGATAATAGGGTTGAATACTCTGAAATAGGGTGAGGCATCTGTGCCGCATCCTGCAACCCATTGCCAGCTGGCGCTGTTGCTTGCCAAGTCTGCATCCACCAGACAGTCCCAAAACCATCGTGCTCCTAAGCGCCAGTCAATGAGTAAATTCTTGATCAAAAAAGAGGCAGTAACCATGCGCACACGGTTATGTATATGTCCTGTTTGCCAAAGCTCACGCATACCTGCATCAACCAGTGGATAGCCGGTTAGCCCTTGTTGCCATTTCATTAACCAGGCTGCGTTGTTCTCCCATGGGAAATAATCAAACTTAGTTTTTAAGTTTGTGTCAGGCAAACTAGGGGAATGAAACAGTAAATAATAAGAAAATGTCCGCCAGCGTACTTCTCGTTTAAAGTGCTCACAGTTTTGATCATCAGCTATGGCGAGTAATGCATTGATGATTTGTTGAGGTGATATATCACCAAAATGAAGGTGAGCAGATAGTCTGGAAGTCGCTTTTAAGGCAGGTTTGTTACGACCATCTTTGTAATCGTTTATGCCGTTATATAAAAAGGTGTTTAGCGCCGATGATGCGCCGGTTTCACTGGGCGTCCAACACTCATAAAAGCCAGTATCCCAGCTAATGATAGGGCCTGTAGGCTGGTACTTTGAGGATCAATTGTTAACGGTGCCGGCAACTTAGGTGCTGGCAGCAGAGTGATAGGGCGCTCGATTTTACTCGCCTCACGGTGATACGGAGTGAATACTTTATAAGGACTGCTATCCTTCTTAAGTACTGACCATGGTTCGTTCAGTAATGCGCCGTTTATACTTTGGGCCTTAATGCCTTGTGATGATAATTGTTGTTTTATGCATTTGCTTTGCGCTATATGCCTGGGCTCGTAACATCGATTCCAGTAGACCGCATCAACTGTAAAGCGCTGGCACAAATCGGCAATCACTGTGGCTGCGTCACCGCAATAGACACTTAAGGCGTTGCCTAGGGATGAATCCAAAGCGTTTAATGAATGATGAAGCCACCACCGGCTGGCTCCCCCCAGCCGATACTTGCCTGCATTTTCATCATCGAGTATATAGATGGAGAGAACATTAGCTGCTTTACATGCAGCAGTTAGGGCTGGGTTGTGGCGCAGACGTAAGTCTTGGCGAAACCATATGATTGATACATTTTTAATCATCAGTAACTAATCTAGTTTTTCTATGATGAGTGTTATTTGGCCTACATTAAAACCCCATTTGGTCATTTCAGTTTGGTTGATCAAGCGAGATTCATCTAGTTGATAGATCCAATCATTCAAGTCAATATCCCACGTTGTACCATCAACGTCTATGGCTAAGGTATAGCGCCAATTAAAGGCAAAACCTTGGCTTTGACCTGTTGCTTCACCCACTGTGTCAGACGCAACGCCGCTGTAATTATTGTCGCCATGCTTCATCAGATTCCATACTCTACGCTGTGTTTCGCCATCATCATAAAAAAAGTCTTCTTCTAGTAGGCCTTTGTTACCCTCCCAAGAGCCGATTAAATCGGCACGAAAACGCCTGATGACTTTGCCATCTCTATTTTGTACCATACCGTAGGCGGCTAACTTCCCGTCAAAAAATGTTTTCATATTGAATGCAGGTGTGGTGGATTGGTAATCAGAAATGTTGGCACTGCAACCTACCAATAAGAAGCTTACAAAAATGGCCCCAAATAAACGTGAACAATGGTGAATGAAATGGTTAAAAATAGTCATGGGTTTAGTCCTATTAATTGATTACGTAGTGCTGGTCTCAAGGTTTTTTTGGATAGCCAAATAGCCGTAAAAGTCTTTGAGAATAACGGGTCGCGTAAGGAGCCAATGAATCTATTGTTATAGAAAAAATGGCTAATTCTATCGTCATCTACATACAATATAAGCTGATCTTGTGGTGCAATATCTGGCCAAATATCACGTAATTTCGATACCCACTCAACAGGATAATCTATGTCTTGGCGTTCCCACGCATGCATCGTTGATTGAATTAGTTGTTCAGCAGTGATGCTTCTCCTATAAAGTAAATCTAGCGCCAGAGGCCATTGGTTAGGTTTATATGTTCCCGTTGGCGTGAGTAATTTGGCTTGGTAGATTTCAAACCATAGCCATTTCATTTCGGCTATGCCTACTAGCTTAAGGGTTGGTAAAGGGGTTACCTCAACTGAAGTCTGTGCATTAAACCGCGTATGGTTTAATGCTTGTTCGCCATAAGTATAGTGACTTGGCATTAATAACATGCAGATATAGGTAAGCGCTGTGGTGTGTTTATTAAGGCTACCCATTGCGAGGTTTCCTTATTAAAGCATCCGTCTTGACACATAATGGTAAGAAGATGCCCCAGGTGATGGCAACTATTGATAACGTTATAAGGGGCCCATGAGGCAAGTCTACTGCGCCAAACTTCCAGCTAGCCCAATAAGCATAAGCGCCACCTGCTGCACCAAAGTTGATGAGGTATAGCGGTTTGAACTTGCGTAAAAACCGCATGCTATGGCCTAAATTAAGAATAAAGGCCACCCATAAAACCCACAACCACATTGGCCATAGAGCAAAGCTAAAGAAGCCCAACTGGGTCATGCATAAGTCGATAACAAATCCACCACAGGCAAGCGGTACCACTTTGGCATCGTCGAGGCGGCTTGGACTTAAAACAAAATGCATGACTAAAATAGCGATGGAGACAGGCAGCCATGCGTTGCCACCCCATATTAGGGTAACCCACATGATCTGAAAACTCACTGGTTGAAACAATTGCCACATGGTCATTACGGACACCTTAATATTCGTTTTTGATCAGTTCTATATGGGCTAAACCAATAGCAGACTCACGAAAACCACCTTCGCAATAGCTAAAATAATATTCCCACAAACGAATAAAATCATCGTTAAAACCGAGCGATTGAATGGCTTCACGATTGTCTAAGAAGCTTGCTCTCCAAGCGCTAAGTGTTTTAGCGTAATCAATGCGGTAGTCTGATAACTGTTTCATATACATGTTGGTGTTGTTTTTAAGTAGATCGCACATCACACTGACAGAAGGTAAGTGGCCACCAGGGAATATGTTGCGCTGAATAAAATCTACATTATTGACGTAGTTATCGTAGCGCTGATCGTTCATGGTGATGGCCTGGATAAATGATTTTCCACCCGGCTTTAATAATTGATCTAACATTTCAAAGTAGGTAGACATAAATTTATGCCCTACGGCTTCAATCATTTCAATAGATACAATTTTCGAGTATTGACCAGTTAAATCCCGATAGTCTTTTTTTAGCAAGGTGATTTTATGGCTTAGATTTTCGTCATTAATACGTTGTTGCGCAAGGTCAAACTGTGCGTCTGAGATGGTGGTAGTAGTAACGTGGCAGCCATAATTTTTTGCTGCATAACATGCAAGCCCACCCCACCCAGTGCCTATTTCTAGCAGTTGATCGTCTTCGGTGAGGTTTAACGCTTCACAAATGGTTTTAAGCTTATGCTGCTGGGCTTCTTCAAGTGTTGTGGTTTCATGAGGGAAGATACCTGATGAATATTGCATCGCCTCATCTAGAAAGAACCGATACATCTCATTGCTCAGGTCGTAATGTGCCGCTATGTTTGTTCTGCTGCCTGCTTTGCTATTCCGATTTAAGCGATGCTTTACCATATTAATGATGTTCAATAAGAAACCGAAACGTTGTTCGTGTTTCTCTAGTGCAGCAAGATTTCGAGAGAATAATCGAATCACATCGACTAGGTTTTCGCTGCTCCACAAGCCTTCTACATAGGCTTCGCCTGCACCGATGCTACCACCCCATAAAATACGTGAGTAGGCTTTTTGGTCGTGAATGGTAATAGTTGCTTTAATGTCTGCATGACTATCTCCAAACAACGCTTCGTTACCATTCTCAATTAATCGAATATGGCCGGCAGTTAGTTTTTTAAGTAATGAAAACACTATTCTTTTACTAAAAGAGGCGCTCTTCGTTGTTTCAATGGCTTTTGTACTGGGCATATTCATGTTTATGGTTTCCTCTTTGTAGTGGGCTTTCTAGTTGGCAAAGTGGATGATACGGATGTTTTTATTTGATAAGGCACGTAACGAACGCGTTTTAAATACAGCCTAAATGCCTGCCAATAAATAGCCCTGACAATACTTAAAGACACAATGGGCCAGCGCAGGAATACTGCCGATATTTTTTTTGCGCTTATGTCATAACGTGTTGCGGAAAACGAGGCTGTAAATAGTAGGCGCTGGCGCCAGTTTTCTATGTTAATTTCTGTGCTTGACGTAGGTTCCTCCACACGCCATCGGTACTCCATGTCTAAATCCATAAAAGGTGAAACATGAAATGCTTTTTCGGTCGGTGTAGGTGACATCAAATCGATCAAGTAACAATGGCTTTTATTCCAAGGAGTGTTTCTAACTTCTGCAATGAGGTATTTGGCAGTATCATCCTCATACAAAAAGAAAAAATTTATAGGGCTAAAATAAATGCCAAAGCAGCGTAATTGAGCTAACACACATACACGGTTGATAGTGTTAACGTCTGCACCCAAGGAGTTTGCTACAGCAATGGCATGGGTTTTTAGGAAGTTTCCAGCGTTAGTTGTTAATACGCTTGTGTGGATGGGTTCATTGCTAAAATAATCTGATGTTTTTAGTTGTAAAGGCGCCCAACGCTGGGAGGAGAACCACCAGTATTTGGTGTTGAGTAATTCCACCTCATCAAGGTCTATAAAATTCATATACAGTGGATAGGTAAATGCATGTTCTTTTGGAAAGAAGCGCTTATGAAATACATGGCCGATATAAAAAGCACTCTTCATCGCTAGTTTTATAGTTCTACCATCAGCAGTTTGGCTATCTATCTGAGCATTAGGCATTTGCGGAGCCTTGCTGTGTGTTAGATGTGGCGGTATCCGCTGTATTCACCGTGTCAAGAGTGATGCCAAAGCGTTGGCATACATCTAAGGCACTTCTCACTCCATCTTCATGAAACCCGTTGTACCAATACGCACCACAGAAGTGCGTTAAATTGTTGCCGCAAATGGTGTAGCGTTGATTCTGTGCAGCAATAGACTCAAGTGAAAAAACCGGGTGAGCGTAAGTAAAGCGGCGTAAAATGTGCTGTGGATCAATGCGTTTAGTTTGATTAAGAGTGACACAAAGATCTTGCTCAGTTTTGAGGCCCTGCAAAATATTCATATTATAAGTTAGCGTTGGTAACTCATCCGCTTGTGGGTCTATGCAGTAGTTCCAGCTTGCATACGTTTTGTTGTGTGTAGGTAACAACCTATTATCGGTATGAAGTACAACATCATTGTTGCGGTATTTTATGGCGCCAAGCACCTGCGATTCGGTGGTGCTTGCATCATTTAATAACGCTAGTGCTTGGTTAGAGTGGCAGGCAAAAATAACCTCATCAAACGATTCGGTTTTTTTGTCACTAGTAATGTCTACGTGTCCGTCATGGCGTGTGACTGATGACACGGCTGAGTTAAGGCGAATGTCTTGAATCGACTGCGTTAATTTGGGTATATAGCTGCGTGAGCCACCCTTGATAACATACCACTGGGGCCTGTTAGCAATATCGAGTAAGCCGTGATTGCTTAAAAAACGTAGAAAAAATTGTAACGGGAAATCTCTGCAACTGGTGATAGAAGCAGACCAAATGGCTGCAGTCATTGCGAGTACATAGTGGGTAGCAAAATAATCGCTAAAACCATGCTGGTTGAGAAATTCGCCTAGCGTGCCTTGCGAATCTCTTTCGTCTTGGTTGTCGTGGATGACTGCATTTGCTTTTTTAGACAATCGATTAAAGCGCAGAATTTCTACAATAAAGTAGTAAAACCGTGGGTTCAATAAATTACGCCGCTGTGCAAAAAGGGTATCTAAGTTATGTCCGTTGTACTCAAGGCCACTGGCTTTATTGTGTACACTAAAACTCATTTCAGTGGGTTTACTGGCGATCTCAACTTGCTTCATCAGTTTGATGAAATTAGGGTAGGTACGGTCATTAAAGACAATAAAACCGGTATCTACCGCCAGAGTTTTATTATCTATATCAATGTCGATAGTTGCTGTGTGTCCACCCAAATAGCCGTTAGCTTCAAACAAAGTCACCTGGTGCTGTTGGCTTAGCAAGTAGCCACAGGTTTGGCCTGAAATACCGCTGCCAATAATGGCGATACGTTTTTTTTTGGAATCCGTCTGTGCTTGTTTCATTCGGCGCCCCTGATCATTTTAATGGCGAGTCGACGCCATAGTGTGTTGGGTAATAACGCTAATATTTTCATGGTAAAAAAGAATTTTCTTGGAAAGTTAATCTCCAATTTCTGTTCTTCAAGGCCGTGCATAATGTACCTGCAGGCTTTTTCAGCAGAGATAAGACCTGGCATAGAAAAGGTGTTTTTTTGTGTTAATGCGGTGTCTACAAATCCTGGGCGAATGAGTGAAACAGCGATGTTCTTAGGGCTAAGGTCAATGGCCAGAGTACGTGTTAAGTAATCTAAAGCGGCCTTAGAGGCGCCATAAGCTTCAGAACGCGTGAGTGGCAACAAGGTGACAGAGGAGCTAACTATAGCCAGTTGGCCGCCTTGTTTGACATTGCCTAATACGCCCTCTAAACAATACCCTGTGCCAATGACATTGGTCTCTATTACCCGTTTAAACAACTCGCTATCAAATGGAAGTGGGTCATCCATGTATTCGCATGTCCCTGCATTGAGGATCACTAGATCAAGCGCTTCTATTTGTTTGAGTTTTGTTATTACTTCAGTGCGCTGATTAATATCAAAAGTGCATAGGGTGAGTGCTGGGTGCGCTGATGGAACAGCAGCTTGCAGTTTACTTAATAACCTACCACAGGCAATAACGTGCCAGCCCATTGATAAGTAGAGGTAAGTGAGGTGCTTACCAATACCCGAACTCGCACCCGTAATTAAGATACGTTTCACGATGCCAGCCTTTTTTTAAGCAACCCGATCACGTTTTTGAGTATAGGCACATGCTCATAAAACATACTACCTACATCAAAGTAATCTCTGTGGTATGTGATGCGCTCATTAAACACGATCTGGCTAACGCCACAGACGTCGATTGCTTGATGATTATTTAGCTTTGGATGAGCAAACGTCATAGTCCAGGTAATAAAGGCTTGGGCATCGCTGTTGACCACATCAGTGATGTCAAATCGGCAATAGGTGACATTAGACATCATTTTGCTAAAATGATTTTTAAGGTGGCTAAGTCCCTCAACTTTCCCCATTGGGTCTACAAAAACCACGCGCTGGTGATAAAACTCATCAAGCTCAGGGATACTTTCTTGGCTAAATTCTTTGTAGTAGCGGCAAAACTGTTCAACGATTGTGCTCATAATATAGGTGCTCAGTGGTTATCTTATTAAAGGTATCGAATCACTGGATTGATTTTTTCAGGATATGGTTCCAAGTAACGCTGGTGTTGGATATAAGTAGAGCCGTGTTGCATTAAATGATGTTTAAGCAAGGTTAAAGGTGTGGTCAGTGGGGTTAAACCTTTGTTGTAATTGTGAATTATTTCAATGATGTGTTCTCGTGCTACTGATGTGAGGTTGCCTTTTAAGTACCCTAAAATATGGAACAACGCATTAGTATGGCTCTTTCTACAGGCAGGCTTGGAAAGTGCCTCAATAAAATCACAAAGATATGAGTTAATAAGTGTTGCAAGCGGTACACTGTTTTTGCTACCTAACAGCCTACCTAGTGCGCGGTATTTGTCTTGATTATGTGCCATTAAGAGGTATTTGTAGCGGCTGTGAAATATAATTAGGTTGTGTAAACTAGGCAGTTCTAAGACTTCTTTACGAAAATTGCTATAGGCATAAACACGCAGTACAAAATTGTCAAATAGCTTGTCGTCGTGCAACCGTCCTTCTTCTTCGATTGGCATTAGCGGGTATTGTCCTTTTAAGGCTTTGGCAAATACACCTGTAGTTCGTATTTGGTGTGGGTGCCCATTTGGCTGGAACACCTTTATTCTCTCAAGCCCACAGCTTGGAGAGTTTTTCATCAAAATGTACCCGTCAAGGTGACTCATTTCTGCAAGGCAGGACTTTACAATTAACCTAGCTATATCATCCAACTCACCTATATGTGGCAAGAGGGTGGTGCTTTTACCTGGCCAAGCCCTCATCACGTGATTAATCTCCCTTGGGACGTCCTTGGTAACATGAGTGCCGGCGGTTAAAAAGTAAGGTAGCACCAAGATTTTTTCTGCGCCCTTTTGAAAGCTAAGGTTAATCGCATCTTTAATGGTTGGTGTAGCAAACTCTAAAAAGGCTACGTGCACTTGATTGATATGGATTGGCAACAATAGAGTTACTTTTTCTGCTAGTCCGGTTACTGCTTGGTTAGATAAACAACGACGACTGCCGTGAGCGATAATAAGTAAATCAGTCATAATGTACTCACTTTTTAGTTGGTTTATGTTGCTCGTGTTTTAGGGGTTGATTACTTAATCTCAAACATAATTTCGTTGCGCCTAAGGGGGGGGAGGGTCCACGGGGAATCGTAAAATGCGTATTGGGCTTCGCCCACCGTAGCCAAGCCTCGCTTTTGTATGTAAGCCACTAATTGTTGTTTGTGTTTGTTTACATTGTTGTTGGAGTTCCAGCCAGAAAATCGAATTACCGCGTGTTTCTTGGTGTCTATCTGGCGGATCGTTACTTGCTGGTTGTTGGGTGTGGGTAATGCTGCCTTGGTGTATTCGGCAGGCATAACAAAGCTAACTTTCCAGTTTTCTTCAGTTGTGGCTGTTGGCGATTGCTGTACAGGTGCCGTCATGGCGATTTTTCTACTGGCCTGTTGTGTTACGGGTGCTGTCATAGATACATTTTCAGAGATGGTGTTGTTGCCAAATATGTAATCTGCCAAGAGTTTAAAGCCTTTTAATGCCGCCCGTTTACGCGTCCCTGTTACTTCTACTTCCGCTATGATCATGGGTGCATACTGCCTAATTTCGATATTAGATTCAGAGCTAACAATACGGTAGTTAGGCACCTCTATGTTTGTACTGGCCGTGGCTGGCAATGCCAGCATTACCGCTAAGCAGGCATTGGTTGAAATCCTATTCATTTTCTTATGAAGCATGTTTATTCACCTCTTGGTTAAAGCTAAAAAACGCAACAATTTTGCTCTTTATTAGACAAAACTATCATAATGCACAATAAATTGCAAAATATAATACAATATAATATAATTAATCTTATGCATATAATTATGCAAAATACAGAAGACAAATAATTGAGGTGCAATATGCGGGTATTTCTAGTGATGTTCATAATGGTTTTAGCGGGGTGCACAGATACGCCTCAAGGCATAACACCTGTGCAGTCATTCGATTTAACTCGATACTTGGGAGCCTGGTATGAGATATACCGTTTAGATCATGCTTACGAGCGAGATATGCAGGCCGTCACCGCTACGTACGGGGTGAATGAAAATGGCTCGATTAAAGTGCTAAATGCTGTCTATGACGAAGTTAAAGGGGAATACAGAGCTTCCGGAGGCAGGGCTTTGTTTGTAGGTGCAGAAGATGAGGGACATCTAAAGGTGTCTTTTTTTCCTTTTGTTTATGGTGCGTACGTTATTTTGGAGCTTGGTGAGAACTACGATTATGCCATGGTAACCAGCTACAATCATGATTTCTTTTAGGCATGATTCTTAGGCAGTTGATTGATGGTATTCGGTAACTATAGAGACTAAACTTAGCTTATGAATTCAGACACCTTTCCAATTCGCATCCTATCAGGGAAAACCGGTGTGCCCAGTGCCACAATTCGGGCTTGGGAGCGCCGCTATAATATTCTGCCAGCCCATCGTACGGCCTCTGGCCATCGCTATTATAACGATGATGACGCACTCTACGTTCAGCAGTTGCTTGCCCGTATGGAGCAAGGTAAGACTATCAGCAAAGCCATTCGTGAAGTGGATGCTTGGTTGGCTCAGGGGCAAGTGCTGAAGGCACGGGTGGAATCAACTCATAACCAGCAATGGCAGCATATTATCGATGCCATGCTGGAGGCAGTTTCTCAGTTTGATAGTTTCGCTTTGGATCAGGTTTATCAACAGGCCTTAGCCTTGTACAATATTGAAGTGGTTACGGATAATATGCTACGACCAACCCTAGTTACCTTAGGTGAACGCTGGCAACAACGCCCGGCAGGGATTGCCGAAGAGCATTTCTTTAGTATCTATCTACGTAATAAAGTGGGGGCTAGACTGCATCATCAGGTAGATCAGACCGGTCCTTTGTTGGTGATTGCCTGTTTACCCGGTGAGCGGCATGAACTAGGTAGTCTTATATTTGCATTGTGTGCGCAATCAAAGGGTTATCGGGTGGTATGCTTAGGTGCCGATCTTCCTTTGTCGCAGTTGTCTCCAGTAGTTGCAAGCACTGATGCTGCAGGCGTGGTGTTATCGGCTACCAGTGTCGACATAAATCAGCAGCTTATTGATGAGCTACAATTACTTGCATCGCAAATAGATATACCTGTGATGCTGGGTGGTAATATTGACGCTTCGCTGGAATTGAATCAAACGTACGATCTAGGAGTTGGTTTTACAGAGGCCTTGGTGCGCCTGCAGCAAATTATATAGAGTTTGTCTACAGGTATGCGTTTTTATTTGTGGCCAGTTTTACTTAGCCATTACACTATAGGCTAGTTGAGTTATTAATAGATTACAGGTTGCTCAGTTGGTAGACTGGCCTTAATAATAAGCAAGCCTGCTTTAGGCAGGGGTCATCAGACTTTTCCGGGGCAAGCATGGCACCTGACTACATCGTGGACTATGTGGTGGTACACGAACTGTGTCACATGATACATCACAATCAATCACCGGCCTTTTGGCAGCATGTGGAGAAAGCCTTACCGTGATTGGTTGAAGGTTAATGGAGAAGCGCTATGAATACGGCGGTTTTCTTGTTTCCATTCTATATCTGCAAGATAAAGGAAAGTTCCAATCGCTTTGTGAATTTCTTGGCAAATTTCTTTCGGGTAAGTTTCTATTTCTGTGCACGCGTCAGCTGTGTTAGTAATCAATAAGCTGATTGTTAAACATGTAATAAATTTCATAATTTTACCAACGGTTTGACCATCAATGATGATGGCTGCGCCAATATGGGGTTTTGCTGCACAAAGGACACCGATTAAGCGCGTTTTTTTAGGTGCATTTTTAAGCGCTGTCTGACCTATAAACTCACCTTTTTCTTGATCCACAAACATGCCTAGCCCAACGTCGTAAGGTGTGGTTGAATGATCAAAATCTGAACCAGCATTCAGAATACCAGCTTCAATTCTGCGTATATGCATTGAGTCTAGTCCAAAGATGTCTAAACCATAGGGCTCACCAGCCTGCTTTAAATGCTGCCACAAAGCATCTGCATCATGGTGAGGCTCAGTGTAGAACTCCCAGCCTAACTCATTGGTATAGCCTGTACGAGTAATTACTAACTCCTGCCCCCAAACTTAACCCGAGTCATGGCAAAGTAGCCAAATGGATCAGGCATGCCATGGTCGCTTGCTGCCGCTAGCGCTTTCATAGCGTAGGGGCCTTGGACCTGAGATATGAATATTTTAGGATCAGTTATTTGAACGTCTAACCCTACTGCGTGGGATCTGGCCCAACTGTAAAAGTCATCATCGGCCTGACCATACCAGAAACAGTCCTCAGCGAGCCTCAATAAAATACCATCGACCAACAACCCTCCGTCTTCATAACAGGCCATTAAACGGCGGTTATACACACAATAATGAGGTCCCAGTGGACGCTCAATTTCATGAAATCAGTGGCGTGTTAAACCAAAATCCCAACCTGCACCGGCTATAGTAGTGACTAAATCTCGTGAATTACCGTCGCAGTTGTGATTAGCGGGTTTCTATAGACATTTCAACGGGAACAGCATTTGTTAGATTAGGTATACCCAAACAGATTCTTGGTTTTCTTATTCAGATAAGTGCTGTATCTGACTGACACAAAGATGCAAATCCGTGAGCAGTAACACTTTACTCATCACCTCACCCTCAGTTAAAGCGGTGGACGCATAGGTATGCCGCATTTGCCCAGGTGGGCGATAACGCCCCCCGGCTTTTCTTAATGCCGTTTCCCAGCGATTGCGAATATTATCAGTTCGGTAGAATGGTTGCTGGTCATGGGGATTCACAAAGATAAATCCATTAGCCATGCATGTATAAGCCTTGATTTGCTTTACTTACCATCAGAGAGTAGCCTTTGTCGATGTACATACAACATAGGAGGAAAACCTGATGCCCAGTATGTTAGTCACAGTAAAAATTTCCAAAGGCTTTAAAACTTGGACGGAAATGGCTAAGTCATTTGAGGCTGAAGTTGGTGACCAAGGAGCCAAAATAGTTTGGGCCGCTGCTAACCCAGACGAAACCTCAGTCTATGTAATGATGGACGTACCAAACCCAGAATTTATGAAAACATTTGGTGAACGACCTGATATTGCAAAAAGGCGAGAAGAAGCTGGGGCTGATGTTTCAACCACCACTGTAATAACACCGATTGGCGATTACTGGCTGGGATAAATGGCTGAAGTGTGAGTATATAAGGGATACATAACTGTCTGATAGATATGTGATATCCGCAGCCTTTTCACGAGCAACTAAAATGTCGTCTTTAGCTGGCACATGATGGCTAAATTTCGGGTTGCCTGAGGCAGTGCGTAAGCCAGGAGTAACACGCTAAAATGTTACCGGCCTCAGTTACCTGTGGCTCGAGCGAGTAGATCAACGCCTTGCTGATTCCAAAAATGCAGTAGGTCGATAAACACCCAGTTTTCGGCCAATTTATCACCATCGCGACGGTAGATGTCAATCACTCGCATGTCTCCGCGTATGCCGGTGGCAGGCATGCCCATAAAGCCGCCTGTAGGCTCTAAACTAAGGTTAGGCCAGCCAAAGAAGCCTCCAAATTCGCCTTCTGCCATGCGGCATATATGGCCGTTAAAAACGCGGTCTTTAAAGCCGGCCCTAAAAGGCCCGGAATGTTGTTGCGCATACCGCTCTATAGTGTAGCTGGCGCCAATACCTGTGGGCCCCCACCAAAGCATATCTTCATGCCAACTCAAACGCAGCTCGTCTTCTAGAGACAGATCATGGTCCCAATCACCCAGCGCATTGATCATATGATTTATAGCGGCTAAGGTCTTTTTTCCAGCAGCGGGATCTTGCTTTTGGTGCATTAAGCCGGTGTGGGTCATGGGGCCAGGCTGAACAAGCTCAGCGGCAGTTTGTGGTGGGAAAGGGTGCAACCCAGCTTGTACCATAAGGTGTGGAATGTCGAAATACATGGCAGTTTCACAAATTTTGCCATTAACCACACGGCTAAATTCACAGTATCTGAGCATGGCAATTTTGCCGGTGGCAGGAATGCCTAACCAAGGTTCGTCAAACAACCCCATGAGGTGGCCCATGGACACGACCCAAATCGACTCAAAATTGTCGATTTCATTGTAGCCAGCCATAAACACATCTTGCCTACGCTGCATGTGTTTGAGGGACGCACGCAGAGGCTGCCAAAAGGCGGATGCAACTTGTTTGGCACAGGTTTTTTGGTGGAAAGGGTGATACCCGCGCCAAATATAATTGTTACTTGTATGTTGGGACATTATAGCGGTAATGCCCTCCACATCACTGCCATCCAATTGGTGATAAAAGTTGCTAACACACCCTTTGGCTGCTTGTATTTGGTCGAGTTTTTCCATTGAATATTCCAACTCGTTATCCTTTTACGGCGCCAGCAGTAAGTCCAGAAACGATTTGGCGCTGAAAAAACATCACTAAGAAAAACAGCGGTACCATAGCCGAAACCACTGCCGCAACAGCAAACATCACATTGCCTTCAACTTGTGTGGTACCTAGGAAACTTGCGATTTTAGGGATCATGGTTTGGTTTTCTTGGCTTAATAACGACGCTGTTACGGCGAAATCATTGTAGGCCAATAAAAAACTAAATAACCCGGTGGTAATAACGCCCGGCCACATAACCGGAATAATGACATGCCTAAATGCCTGGAAACGAGTGCATCCATCGACCATTGCGCTCTCGTCCATGTCTTTAGGAATGTTTAGAAAAAACGAATGTAACATCCACAATGTAAAAGGCTGATTAATGGCCACTAATACAATAATAGAGGTGGGCAAGTAGCCCCAAATGTTCCACTCAAAAAAGGGTAGTAAATAACCAGATACTAAGGTGATGTGGGGCATAGCGCGAAATACCAAGGCCACCATAAGTATCCAAAAAGAGTATTTGAATCCAGATCGGGCCAAAGCATAGCCACCTAACGTGCCTAAAGTTAACGAAATAATGACTGTAGAAAACACCACGATAAAGGTGTTAACGACAGATTTACCAAATCCTTGTTCCATCCATGCACCAAAATATCCACTGGTCGTAAACGCACTGCCGGTTTCTGCCATGGTGCGCACACCTGTTAGGGCATGGGTCCAATCGGCTTTGGAGAAAAAGTCGCCTTGAACTTTAAACGAACCCCATAAGGTCCAAAGGAATGGCATGGCTGCAATCATTATCCATAAAACAATGAATCCAGTGGAAGTGATGGCCAGCATAGAAGAGCGGCGTTGAGCTTGGCTAGACATAGTCGTTTCCTTAATGAGACTTGCGGTTAAAGTCGCGCCATGTGCGCACTAAAACAGGCAACAATAAAATGGCTACACCGACAATGGTGAGTACCGAAGTGGCTCCAGCCGAGCCAAATAGCTGCGTATCTTGAGTTAAGTCGTTGTAGATGATCCAGCTTAAAGACGTGGCACTGGCTTCCGAAGAAAAGCCCACGATGGGTTCAAATACCCGAAAGTTATCCATCAGCTGCATTAAGGTAATAAACACCACTAGGGGCATCATGTAGGGCACCACCACGTAGCGAATACGTTGCCATCGGTTTGCACCATCGATGGTTGCAGCTTCCAACGTGTCTTCAGGAACTGTTTGTAAACCTGCATAAAACACAATGAAGGAAAACGGTGCTGAATGCCAAATGCCATAAACAAACAGCATGATCCAGGTTAATGTAGGTGATGCTTTTAGGGAAAGGTTGGGGTCATCGAATAAATATTTTAACGTGGCGCCAATGACGCCGTCGCCGTCTATCATCCAAAATAAAATCAGTGAACCAATTAACGGGGTCACTATCATGGGCAATAGCGATACAAAAATGGTGGGACCTTTGGCAAGTTTAGGCAAACCGTTTACACCTAAAGCAATGGCTAAACCCAAAACAATAACAAACGGGGTAACTACAAAGGTATAAGACAAGGTAAACAGTAACGCTTTGTAAAAAGGCAAGTTAAGTAACGCGCTAAAAAACGCACCAACGCTTTCGCTAGAGTGCCATGCTTTGCTCACTTCTTTAAAGGCGAGGTGGTTACGGTTGGTGTAGTTGTCAAGGCCGCTAAACTGGCCTAGGGGCTGATCGGCTTTTAATAGCGCCGTAGCTTCGGCATCTATGGCGGTAATTTGTTTGCAGCCAAACGGGCCGCAGTTTTCTACGGAAATAAGTACTTGCTCATGCTCAACATGTATTGATTGGATGATTACCGAAATAATGGGAAAAGCGATGAACAACACCATGGCGGCCAATGAAGGCAATATAAACCAAAAAAACGTGCGATGCGGCATAGGGCCAGTCCTTTAGATAGGCAGAGAAATAGTTTACTAGAAGGTAAGTGATTTAAAGCGCAAAAAAAAGGGCAAATGAGCAAACATTTGCCCTTTCAGTAGTGGTTTTCTATAGGAAACCTTTCTCTTTTGCAGCAGTGGTGTAAGCAGCTTCCATGTCTGAAAGGGCTTGCTCGGCAGACTCGTTACCTTGCAGGAAGTCAGCCAGCTCAGCACCAGCAGCACCATGTAATGCGCCCATAAATGGCAACATTGGGTATGGAGACGCACCGTTCATGGCGGTAGCAGCTACGCCCGAAGCGGCCTTGCTCGGCTTGTAGCCGTTAATTAACCAAGTCGCTGCGTCATTGTTAGCTTGCACCATTTCTGTAGAAATACCATTCATCATGGCTACAAAACTGGCTTCAGCATCGGCATCGGAAACGTTTTTAGAAATTACAAAACCGTCCCACCATAGCGAAGAGGCTGGAGTGCTGCCACCGTTAAAGCTTGGTGCAGCAGCGAAGTTAGTGCCGTTGACCACTTCAGGTGTTGAGCCTTCGTCATCCAATACGCCAGCAGTACGTGATCCCCACATGGTAGCTAGGGCAAGCTTGCCGCCTTCCCACATGGCTTGAGTGGTGTTGGAGTCGAATGTTAAGAAGTCTGGATGCGAATAGCTGGACAGCTGCTTAAGCATATTAAGAGTCGCTACACCGTCGGCATTATTAATGCTAACTTCAGCGGTGCCCGCCTTAAACATGTCGGAGCCTGTACCAAGGTACATGTTGACGAATTCTTCACCTAGGTTCCAGCCTGCTTTGGTGTTAAGCGCTACTGGGTATTCCATGATGCCAGCATCACGAATGCGCTGCGCTGCATCTAAAACTTGCTCGTAGGTTTGAACGTCGTTGGCAGTTAAACCCACCTGCTCCAAAATGTCGGAACGGTAGAATAAGTGTTGTGCGTTAGCCATAAATGCAATGGCCATTATCTTGCCATCTACACTTACCAGCTGTGTCTTATTAAGGCCTGCACCGTGTTTTTCTACCAGGTCGTTCAATGGGCGCACAAGATCATTGTTCATCAAGGTAACCAAGGTGCCGTTGGCAACGGTTACTGCTGAATACTCTGCAGGGCTCGAGCTTAACGCGGGCACCATCAGGTTTTTAAAGTCTTTGTTGTGGTTTTTGATTATGGTGACGCCATCGCCAGCACATTGCTCAGCAGCTGAAAATACTGCATGTAGTGCAGGGAAATCGTTGCCAAGAATGCTAACGTTAGCGTTGCCGTTAATGCCGCAACCTGCGTTAGCTGCAGAGCTGACTAACATAGCGGCTGCCGTAGCAGTGAACGCAAAAGTTTTGAATTTACTCATAATAATGTGCCCTTAAGTAGTTTTGTTATTTTGCAGCGTTTAGCGCTGTATTTTTATACGTATGCCAACCATATTAACCGAAGACGCTTTGATAATGTTTACATGCGTATGCAAAAGTCTACTCCTTTTGTAATGTGTTGCGCAAGTATTTATTCGGGTCGTTCCAGAATCGATTGCCAGCATTAATTATAACTAATTGAAATTATTCATTAAATTAATAATAAAATTAATTAAAATGGGTATTTTTTGCTCCATTTTTAGGCTTTATTATGGTTTTATTTATCATTCTTAGAATTTAATCGCCTACATTAATAGGTGTTAGCCCTTGCAAGTTTGCATATAATCTGATAATTTTTGAATACGTATCTATTTAGTTTTTTGGAATGTAAGGTTATGGCTGAGATAGCGCTTAGGAATATAAGTAAACGGTGGGGCAGCTTTGTTGGCGTAAACAATGTGGACCTGACCATTGCGGACAAAGAGTTTTTGGTGTTGTTGGGACCGTCGGGCTGCGGCAAGACTACAACCATGCGTATGGTTGCGGGTTTGGAAGACGTGAGCGAAGGGCAAATTATTATAGGTGATCAAGTAGTTAATGATCTTGACCCTAAAGACCGTGATGTAGCCATGGTGTTTCAAAGTTATGCGCTGTATCCAAACCTAGACGTTTACGAAAACATCCGTTTTCCACTAAAAGTGAGAAAAATCCCACAAGCGGAGCATCACGAAAGAGTGATGAAAGCCGCAGCAATGGTGGAGCTCGAAGAGTTTTTGCATCGCAAACCAGCCGAACTGTCGGGTGGGCAAAGACAGCGGGTTGCTCTTGCACGGGCCATAGTGCGAAAGCCTAAGGTGTTCTTAATGGACGAGCCTTTGTCTAATTTGGATGCAAAACTACGGGTGTCTACACGTGCGCAAATCAAAAATCTGTCCCATGAGCTTCAAGTGACCACCATATACGTTACTCACGACCAAGTTGAAGCCATGACATTGGCGGACAGGGTGGTGGTTATGAACAAAGGTATAGTGCAACAAGTGGGCACGCCTATGGATATATACGACAACCCAGCCAACACTTTTGTGGCAAGTTTTATTGGTTCTCCTGCTATGAATTTAGTGAAAGGCGTTATTGCTGATGGTGTGTTTTCCGCAGGCGAAATGAGTATCACTGGTTTCGATAACTATGAGGATGCTCCGGTAACTTTGGGATTTAGAGCCGAAGACGCGAGTGTTGACGCTGCCGCTGCAACTAATTGTTTAACGGTGTATTCCCTTGAGTTGTTAGGTGATTCGACCATGGTTACAGCTAAGTTGGGAGACGGTTTGGTGTCGATAAAAGCGAGTAAAGATTATCGCACCAAAATTGGTGATCAATTTAAAGTCACCATTGATGCTGCAACGTGTCATTTGTTTCATGCCGAAACGGGTGAGCGGATGACTAAAGCCAGTATAACGTTGGAGGGATTGTAACGTGAAAGGAAGTAGACCGATTCAAGCCGCACTAACCAAAGACACAGATTTGTCTAAAACAGCGGCCACCAAAGCCGTAATAGAAAGCATGGTAGACGGCTTAAACGACCACCGTATCTCCGACATTGGCGACTTTTTTAGCGCCACCTTTAGATGGATGGGTAATCAAGGTTGTGGCACTAAAAGTGGTTTAAAAGAATTCCAAAATAATTGGCAGCAGCCTTTTCAAGCTGCATTTTCAGACAAGGTATGTATCGATGAAGCCCGCTTGTACATGGGCGAATGGGCAGCTGCGTTTGGTCGCCAAGAAGCGCTACATAGTGGCGAGTTTATGGGAGTGCCAGCCAGCGGTAAAAAAGTAGAAATTCGTTACATGGATTTTTGGAAAGTGGTAGATGGAAAAATTCGTGACAACTGGGTCATGGTCGACTTCCCCCATGTTTTGGCACAACTTGGCGTAGACGTATTTAATGGCAAAGGCTGGGAAGCCTTTGACCGGGGCGAACAACACGCCCCAAAAGCACAATAAAAGAGGCAGCAGCATGGCATTTACTTACCTTAAAAACAGTATCGCAGAAGCAGACAAAGCCCAAGACGACGCCAATACAAGAGCGGTGGTTGAAGCGACTTTAGCAGACATAGATGCGCGTGGCGACGTGGCTGTACGTGAATTAGCACTAAAATTTGATAACTACACACCACCTTCATTTCGCCTATCTGATGAAGAAATTCAAGCCATTATCGCCAAAGTATCACCAAGGGACATGGATGATATTAAGTTTGCACAAAAGCAGGTGCGAGACTTTGCCCAAGCGCAGCGCGACTCGATGCTAGATATCGAAATTGAAACAATGCCCGGTGTTATTTTAGGGCATAAAAACATTCCCGTGCAATCTGTAGGTTGTTATGTGCCTGCTGGCAAGTTCCCTATGGTCGCCTCGGCCCACATGTCTGTGGCCACGGCAAGTGTGGCAGGTGTGCCGCGCATTATTGCCTGCACGCCCCCATTTAACGGCGAACCTAACCCAGCTGTGATTGCCGCCATGCATTTAGGTGGCGCTCATGAAATCTATGTGATTGGCGGCATACAAGCTGTTGGCGCTATGGCATTGGGTACTGAGACTATTGACCCAGTGCATCTACTAGTGGGGCCGGGTAACGCATTTGTTGCCGAAGCAAAGCGCCAATTGTTTGGGCGAGTAGGTATCGACCTTTTTGCTGGCCCAACCGAAACCATGGTGATAGCAGACACCACCGTAGATGCGGAAATGTGTGCCACCGATTTATTGGGCCAGGCCGAGCATGGTTATAACTCACCAGCGGCTTTAGTCACTAATAGTCATACGTTGGCGCAGGAGACGATGGCCGAGATAGACCGTATTCTAACAATACTGCCAACGGCAGATACCGCATCGGTGAGCTGGCGCGATTATGGCGAAGTTATTGTCTGTGACACCTACGAAGAAATGTTAGCCGTGTCAGAAGACAAAGCCTACGAACACGTACAAGTAATGACAGATCGAGATGACTGGTTCTTAGAAAACATGACTTGCTACGGCGGTTTGTTCCTTGGGCCGCGCACCAATGTGTCTAATGGCGATAAGGTTATTGGCACCAACCATACCTTGCCCACCAAAAAAGCAGGCCGTTATACCGGCGGTTTATGGGTGGGGAAATATTTAAAAACCCATAGCTACCAAAAAATCACCACCGATGAAGCCGCCACCATGATTGGTGAATATGGTTCTCGTTTATGTATGTTAGAAGGTTTTGTGGGCCATGCAGAGCAGTGCAATTTACGCGTGCGACGCTACGGCAAGAAACATGTGCCTTATGGTACTGGTGCTCAATAATGCCGCTTCAAAACAAGGCTAAAGCTCGGCTTGAACCCTTATTTAACGCCATGCACAATTTTGATGAAAACACAGTCAAAATGGCATTGGCTCAAGTATTAAATGAAGATGCCACGGTTCACATGTGTCATCCCATGGGTGATATGCACGGCGCTGACGTTTATCGAAAATGTTATCAGCCTTTGTTACGGGCCATACCCGACTTAGAGCGGCGAGATTGGATTGTTTTGGCGGGTGAAACCGACGCTGGCCAACAATGGGTAGGCTGCGCGGGGCATTATGTTGGCACTTTTGTAGCGCCGTGGTTAGAAATTCCGCCCACGGGGCATTTTGCACATATCCGTTTTCACGAATTTTATCGCCTTGAGAATAACAAAATAGTAGAAATTCAGGCCATTTGGGATATTCCGGAATTGATGATGCAGGCTAATGCTTGGCCCATGGCGCCTTCATTAGGTCGTGAAGGGTTAGTGCCCGGGCCAGCATCACAAGATGGCTTGACTATTCATAACCAAAACCCAGAGCAACCCGCACAAAGCGCTGGTTTAGTTGTAGACATGTTAAACCACCTGAGTTTGCATCCGCAAAAAGGTGGCCCAGAAGTTATGCAACTGTCACGCTTTTGGCACCCTCGTATGAATTGGTATGGGCCAGCGGGTATCGGCACATGTAGGGGTATTGCAGGTTTTCGTAATTGGCACCAAATGCCTTTTTTAAGTGCCATGCCTGATCGAGGTCAGCAAACCGATGGGATTGAGATGCATTTGTTTGCGCAGGGTCAGTATGTTGCCGTAACAGGTTGGCCCAATATGAAACAAAGTCTGCAACATGATGGCTGGATGGGTATAGCCGCTAGCGGGCAAAACATCAATTTACGCAGTTTGGATTTTTGGCGTATTGATGGTGACGTTATCCGCGAGAACTGGGTATTAGTGGATTTGTTGGATTTATACCACCAAATTGGAGTAGATGTGTTTACACGCTTGCGAGAATTTAATAAAGCCCGCAATATGGGCAACCTTAATTACCCTGTTGGAGCAATTTAACCATGGCATTACCTTCATCCCCCAGTTTTAACCTACAGGGCAAGCGTGCGCTTGTGGCAGGCGCGTCTTCTGGTATTGGTGCCGCTTGTGCTGTGGCTTTATCTCGAGCGGGAGCCCATGTTGTATTGGCAGCGCGCAGGCAATCTCAATTGGATGAGTTGGTGAAAGAAATACGGCAAGAAGGCTTTGCAGCTGAGGCGTTGGTGATGGATGTGGCCCAGGTTGCCTCCATGCAAATCCTAGTTGAACAAAACGGCCCCTTTGATGTACTGGTTAATTCAGCAGGTTTAGCGCGTCACTCCACGGCATTAGAAACGCAAGAAGAGGACTTTAATGCGGTCATGGACATAAACGTGAAGGGCGCTTATTTCCTCACACAGGCGGTGGCCAAAGGTTTGATTGCTGCTAAAAAGGCAGGCAGCCTAATTAATATTTCTAGCCAAATGGCACACATTGGCGGCCAAGACCGCGCGGTGTATTGTGCGTCTAAACATGCGGTAGAAGGTTTTACCAAAGCTATGGCCATTGAATGGGGCCAATACAATATCCGGGTTAATACTGTGTGCCCAACATTTATATTAACCGATTTAACAGCAGCCACCTTTGCCGACCCACAAAAACGAGCTTGGATTGAAAGTAAAATAAAGTTGGGTAGGGTTGGCGCCGTGCAAGACATCATGGGCGCAGTGGTTTACTTAGCCACCGAGGCGTCTGCTATGGTAACGGGCAGTGCCATGAAGGTTGATGGCGGATGGACGGCAGGCTAATGAACCCAGAAAAAGTTACTTCACAGCAAGTCGCCAAACTCGCAGGCGTTAGTCAATCTGCCGTGAGTCGGGTGTACACCCCTGGCGCGTCAGCATCTAAAAAGACCATGCTCAAAGTTCACAAGGCCGCAGAAACGTTAGGTTATCGCCCCAACAGTTTAGCGAGGGCGATGGTGTCTGGAAAAAGTCGAATTATTGGCCTTATTGTGGCTTACCTCGACAACCAATTTTATCCAGATGCCATCGAAAAACTGTCTAATAGCCTGCAAGCAAATGGCTACCATGTGCTTATATTTATGGCGTCAAAAACTGCCGAAGGCTTAGATTCGGTGATTGAAGAAATTATGGATTATCAAGTGGATGGCATCATTGCGGCCTCTGTTGCTCTGTCTTCTAGCTTAGCTCAGCGATGCAGTAGCATGGGGGTGCCTATTGTGCTGTTTAACCGAGCTCAACAGGACGACGGTTTTTCGTCTGTTACTTCCGACAACGTGTCGGGTGGCGCCAAAGCAGCGCGATTTTTAATGGAGGGCGGTCACACCAAAATTGGCTATATTGCCGGTTGGGAAGGAGCCTCTACACAAAGAGATCGAGAATTTGGATTTGTGGCGGCGCTACAACAAGCCGGTTTGAAGTTACACGCTAGAGAAGTGGGTCAGTTTGAAATGGAACAAGCTAGCAGTGCCACCCGACGTATGTTTGCCACCGATGCGCCAGATGCTGTGTTTGTGGCCAATGACCACATGGCTTTCGCCGTAATGGATACCTTGCGCTTCGAATTAGGTTTGCGCATACCAGAAGATGTTTCGGTGGTGGGTTATGACGATGTTCCCGCGGCTTCGTGGTTAGCGTACAACCTAACCACAGTGCGCCAACGGGCCAATCAAATGGTGCAAGAAACAGTACGCATTTTATTAGATCAAGTTGAAGGCAATGGTGACCAAGACCAACATATCGCTATCGGTTCACCTCTTATTGTGCGGGGCTCAGCCCGCAAACCAAAAGGATATTAAACGTGAAAGGCTTTGATAATAAATTTGTAGATTTTCCAGATTACATTCTGGGCATCACAAAAGAGATTTGGGAGCAACGCGGCTTAGCCACGTTACACGACTACTATACGGCGGATATTCCTGTGCGGTCGCCGGGTTCATTGGTGGTAGGCAATCAAACGGTGATCAGCGCTACTATGGCCACCTTGTCTGAATTTCCAGACCGGCAGATGTTGGGCGAAGATGTGATTTGGTCGGGCACCCCCGAAACCGGAATGCTTTCGTCTCACCGTATTTATTCTATGGCCACCCACTTAGGTGATGGGGTGTACGGCAAAGCCACAGGCAAAGCATTAAGGTATCGCGTAATCGCAGACTGCCATGCTATCAACAACCAAATCAATGATGAGTGGTTAATTCGCGACCAAGGTGCCGTAGTGCGCCAGTTAGGTTGGGATCCAAAAGACTATGCCCATGACCTTATTGAGCGCGAAGGTGGCCCAGAACAATGTGTGAAACCTTTTACTCCAGCTCAAGATCAAGTAGGGCCCTACACGGGCAAGGGTAACGAAGACGAATTTGGGCAACGCTATGCCGACTTATTACAGCGCATCATGTCTGCCCAACTCAATTGTATAACGACAGAATATGATCGTGCTTGCCAGCTGGAATACCCAGGTGGTGTGAGTGCACACTCATGGGGAGAAGCCGAAAAGTTTTGGATTGGCCTTAGGTCTAGCTTCCCTAACGCCCAGTTTACCATTGAACATCAAATTGGCCGACAAGACCCGATGATGCCACCCCGGGTGGCCATCCGGTTTGGCTTGCATGGAAAACATGAAGGCTGGGGCAGTTTTGGCAAACCCACCGGCGCCGAGGTTTATATCATGGGGGCAGCCCACGCGGAATATGGCCCATGGGGCCTGCGACGCGAATTTGTGGTGATTGATGAAACCGCCATCTGGAAACAAATAGCGCTACATACAGGTTAACGCTGTAAGTTAGTGTCATCCTTTTTAGCTAGGTATTTAAATTGATAGGATATCAATAATGTTACAACCACAAATCGTAGGCTACGGTGAACTTATACCGTGTCGCAGTGCATTTATTGACGCCCATACACCGGGGTCAGACCAAAAAGAAAACTTTACCATTATTGGTGCAGGCGTTGCCGAAAGCCCAGACCAGCACGTACATATAGCGGCTACACCGGGTTTTAATATTGGTGCCGCAGGCCAGCCACCAGGCTGTATAAATTCGTTACATTACCACAACACAGCAGAAGTTTTTTTTGTATTAAAAGGCCGGTGGCGCTTTTTTTGGGGACGTAACGGCGATGCCGGCGAGGTGATTCTTGAAGAAGGGGACCTATTTAACATACCAACACGCATCTTTCGGGGTTTCGAAAATGTGGGCACCGACTACGGCATGATTATGGCCATGTTGGGCGGCGATGATTCGGGCGGAGGTGTTATTTGGGCGCCACAAGTGCTCGATGAAGCGGAAAAACATGGATTAGTGCTTGGTGAGTCTGGTGTGCTTTACGACACCAAAAAAGGCCAGCAATTACCCGCAGGTGAGTGCGCTGTTGAAAAAATCACCGCCGCAGAACTGGCCTCCATCGCCGAAGTCCCGGTAGAAAATATAGTGCCAGATTACTTGGCGCGTTACTGGGATATGATGGCTTTGGCTAAACATAAACCCTGTGCCGTGCTAGGTGAAAACGGTTTAATAAAAGACAAACCCGGGTTTGAAGTTGAGTTGCTTAATCGCAACTCAATCTCCACTGCGCCTTATGTAAACGCCCAGCACGAAGTGTTAATCGTTATGAAAGGGCATTGGCAATTAATATGGCAAGACGAGAGCCAAGAACAAAGCCAAAGTGTGGTTCTTAACCCCGGTGATACTTGTTGGGTACCACCGGGCTTAAGCCATAGCTTAAGCGCTACTATGTCGGGCGAATCGAGTATCTACCGTATTTGTAATACGCTAGATACTGCTGGCCTTACGTGGCAAGGGTAAGATGAATAAAATCCCACTACTCTTGTTGCCGGGCATGATGTGTGACCAACGCATGTTCGAGCCACAAATTGCAGCGTTGGCAGAAGTCGCCGATATTCATGTAGGGGACATCACCAATGCCAACAGTATGGCTGAAATTGCACAACAAGTTTTAGCAACTGTACCGCCACAATTTGCGCTAGCGGGTTTGTCTATGGGTGGCATTGTGGCCATGGAAATTGTGCGTCAAGCACCTGATCGTGTGTTGAAATTGGCGTTATTAGATACTAACCCATGGGCCGAACTTGAAGAGGTTAAGTTAGGGCGTGGGCCGCAAATGAACGCCGTAATGGCCCATAATGATGGCTTAACCCAAGTTGTGTCGGAGCAAATGATCCGACGGTACTTTTATAGCCAAAAGGCCTATGACCAATTTGCACCAGTGTGCTTAGCCATGGCGCAAGACTTAGGTGCACAGGTGTTTGTACGCCAGTCGCAAGCGTTGCGTGACCGCATTGATCAGCAACAAACCTTGGCAGCCTTTACTAAGCCGTGTTTGATTATAATGGGTATAGAAGACCAACTTTGCCCATTAGATCGGCATGAACGGATGCATGAACTCATGCGCCAATCAACGTTTATAGGTATTCCGCGAGCGGGCCACATTCCTACAATAGAACAACCCGAGGCAACTAATGCCGCCCTAATGCAATGGCTAAGCCAAGCTATCGATACACTGGAGGAGTAATAACAATGAACAACGAGTTATTAAAAAAATTACGCCAGGTAGACACACCTACCGTATGCAACGCCATCGAAGTGGCCCAAGGCCAGCGCGGATTTAACCAGTTTACCAAAGGCACCATGTTGTGTTCGGCTCCGGAAGAAGGTGCCATAGTGGGTTATGCACGAACGGCTCAAATTGCAGCCATCGAGCCCGCACGCGAAGCCGCAGACGTGATTAAACAACATCGCATGAATTATTATCGTTACATGTCCGAAGGTACACGCCCAGCCATTGCTGTGGTTGAAGACATGGATTACCCCCACGCCATTGGCGCGTATTGGGGTGAAATTAATACCAGCGTACACAAAGGGTTTGGCTTAAACGGCGCTCTCACCAACGGTGTCATGCGCGACTTAGGCGACATGCCAGAAGGATTTCCTGTGGTGGCAGGATCCATAGGCCCAAGCCATGGTTTTGTGCATGTGCGCAGCATAGGCCAGCCGGTCAATGTGTTTGGCATGACCGTATACGAAGGTGATCTTATCCATGCAGATCGCCATGGCGCTTTGGTTATACCACCTACAGTGATGCGCGTTTTAGAGGCTGCTATTGATAAACTCTTAGCCACCGAAAAGTTGGTGCTTGAGCCTGCAAATGCAGCAGGCTTTAACTTTGAAAAGTTTGAAGCTGCATGGCAAGCCTTTGAAAAAGCAAGAACTTAGTTCATTGCACCAATTGAACCAACATCCCTAGTACGAAATCGCTACATCGGTAATGGGTTTAGAGCAACACGCCAAAATATACCCCCTCTCATAACGAAAAGGTACTAGGACGCCATTCCCAGTAAGTGTGCTTCAGGAGTGCTCGGGTTCCCTAGTTAATAATTTTCCATGAGGGGGCTGCAGCTATATAGATAATTAGAAGTGACGCAGCACAACAGTTATTCACAATATGCCCCACACTAGAGAGCTACCATATTGATGAACTAGACTACTAAGCCGTAAGGTCGGCAAAGGTAAATGATGCCATAGATAGGGTCATATAAAACATGCCGGTGAAGTTGTCGAAAGTGCTGGTCATAGGGCCAGGGCTGGTAACCAAAGAGGTGGCCCACTATATCGCTTACACTACGCAAACCGAGTGCGATTTAAGTAGCTGCTGCACCTCTCCTAGGCACGATCCGCAACCGGTACCGCAACCTAACGTTTTTTTGAGAGACGTTATATCTTGGTTACCCTGGTCAATGGCTCCAGAGATGTCTGATGCAGACACGCGCATGCAGGCACAAATGAGTTTTTCTAGCTTCCCATCGTGGTTGCTTAAGCCTGTAGAAAGCACTTGCAGGCGTTGTTGAGGTGTCAATTTCTGTTGCTGCATTAAAATGTTAACCATGGCGGTATTTACCAGGGGTAGGGTGGGTGCAATCACCAACACGGCTTGTAGCGCATCGTTTAAGTAGGTTGCCAGGCGGTAGCTACTTTGATCACAGACTTTTAGCTGCAATAGGTCGTTGTATGGCGGTAGCCATTCATGGGCCCACTTTAACCAGTCACTGGGCCGGCTGGTGCCGGCCAATTCATAGTGGTAGCCAGCTTCGGTGTGGCGCTTAAACCAGAGTATGCTGTTATCAAAGGTGAGTTCCTCACGACTTATTAAACTGGCGCGCCAAAGTGTTGCAATGGGACTTACGTTGACGGGTGTATGTTTGTAATCGGGCTGCCCAGAGGCGGCATCGGTGCGGGCTGCTATGAGTTGGCCTATGCGGCCGCGGCTGGCAAACTGCTTGCCCCAGTGCATAGGCATAAACACATGCCCCTGCAGTTGGTTGGGGTTGATGTTGGCCTGTGCATGCACTTGACCTAAGGCGCTGCTAATGGCGGCCCATTCAGACTGCCTGAGGCCAAATGCCTTGGCATCAAACGGGTGTAAGTCCACCTGGAGTACCGGCTGATGTTGAATAAGCTGTGCGACTTGGCCCGTGCGGCTCATACTGTGCCATTGGTCACGCGCTCTGCCAGTATTAAGCCATAGGGGAAATTGAGGTGCAGTGGCTGTGCTTAACCCGCTGGGTGTCACGGGGTGAAGTCTAGCCCGGCCGTTGGCTGTTGCATATCTGCCGTTGGTAAAAAGGCGCTGTTGACCGCTCAACGCACCTTGGGATCGGGTAATAGGCCATTGTATGGGTTTCAGGTCGCGATACTCATCGTCATTGAGGTGCGCTAGTTCGGAGATATTAAATAGGCGTTGCTGGTTATTTTCAAAACCGGATAAGGCCGCATGCTCACGAAAAATATCGGCACTAGACTGATAATCAAAGGCATTTTCATAACCTAACCTGTGGGCGAGGTCGACCACCATTTGCCAATCATGGCGGCACTCGGGTGGCTGTTTGATAATGCTGCGTTGGCGGCTGATCATACGTTCAGAGTTGGTGACTGTGCCGTCTTTTTCTCCCCAGCCAGACGCTGGTAGTTGCACGTGAGCAAAAGCTGTTGTGTCGGTATTAGCCACACTGTCAGACACCACCACGAGTTCGCATTGTTGTAATGCTTTTTCGACTTGATGGCTGTCCGGTAGACTGAATACAGGGTTAGTGGCCATAATCCAAACTGCTTTTATGCGGCCATCGCCCATGGCCGAGAATAAATCGACTGCCTTTAGGCCGGCACCGTTGACTATGTTTGGTGCTTGCCAAAAACGCCGCACTCGGTCAATATCTTGGGGCTTTTCGTAGTCCATGTGGGCGGCTAACTGGTTGGCTAGCCCGCCTACTTCTCGGCCACCCATAGCATTAGGTTGACCGGTAATAGAAAACGGAGTGGCGCCAGGTTTGCCAATTTTACCGCTGGCTAAATGGCAATTAATAATGGCACTGACCTTGTCGCTGCCGCTGGTCGACTGATTAACCCCTTGCGAAAATACGCTGACAACCTTTGATGTTTGGCAAAACCAATCAAATACTTGAGTTATTTGTGCAATGGGTAAATTGCAGGCCTTGGCGACGCTGGCAATATCCGGGCAACTACTTTGAGCTACGCTAATGCTGTCATCAAAACCCTGGCAATGATCTGTAATATAGCCATGGTCTAAACCATTGTTGCTAGCCATGTATGCAAGCAGCCCAACGAAGAAAGAGGTATCGCTATCTGGGGCAATAGGTAAATGCACATCGGATAGTTGAGCCGTAGCGGTGCTCCGTGGGTCAAGCACCACGATTTTTAATGAGGGATTCGACTCTCTGGCCTTGAGCAGCCGCTGGTGCAAAATAGGGTGAGTCCACGCCATATTGGAACCAACCAATAATACCAAATCAGCGTGTTCTAAATCGTCATAACAGCCGGGCACAATGTCTTCGCCAAACGCACGTTGATGGCCGATCACCGATGAAGACATACATAGACGTGAATTAGTATCTACGTTGGGGCTGCCAATAAAACCTTTCATGAGTTTGTTGGCAACGTAGTAATCTTCGGTCAATAATTGGCCAGAAAGGTAAAAGGCCACAGATTGCGGCCCATAGGTGTTAATAATACGTTGAAATTGGGTTGCCACATGGTCCATTGCGTGGTCCCAGGTCACAGGTTGGCCTGCTAGCATAGGTTGTTGGAGGCGCTTGCCTGCGCTAAGTGTGGCGCCTAAGGTGGCGCCTTTAAGGCACAGACGGCCACGGTTGGCTGGGTGTTTTACATCACCCCCTACGCTAATGAGTTCGCCAGAGTTGATGTCGTGTTTGCTGGTGATGCCACAACCCACACCACAGTATGCACAGGTGCTGTTGATATCCATTACATTGGCAATATCATCCATAGCTAGCCTCGGTGGTGCTTCCTGGAGAATATAATACTTCTACGACAGAGCTTAAAATACGCGCCGGCCAGCAACTTAAGTGCCGATCGCCTCCGTCCAAAGAAAGGCCTGTTGCTAGCTCGTAGCGGTGCTTAAGTAATGGTGTGGCAACGTAAGTTTGGTCTGATGAGCCTCCCATCAGCCCCCTCGAAACTGACTCTACATGTTGCATCGGATCAAGATTGCTCACCGCATACACTTGCGCCTTTATAGGTTCAAAGAAGAGGGCAATTTGTTGTTGGTCTATTAACACGCAGACACCGGCGCCTGCAATTAAATCATCGGCGTTGCACACGGGTAACCATGTTGACTGTCTCATAACTGATTTCCTTATTATATTTGCTCTAGGTTGATAAGGTTGTCTCGCCCAGCAAGGGGGAGTGGGCTGGTTTGGCCTCGAAGCAGATGCATCTGAATACTTGTATCCTTAGCATCGCTGTTAACAAAAGGCTTAAATCTGGCGCTCGCTTCAGGGTCTTGTAACGTCGCCTTCCATTCGCACTGATAGCTGTCGACTATGTGTTGCATTTGTTGCTCAAACTCGGCTGAAAGGTCTAAATAATCATCAATTACCACTTGTTTTAGGTAGTCCAAACCGCCATCTAACTGACCAAGCCAAGTCGATGTGCGCTGTAATCGATCGGCCGTCTTGATATAAAACATGAGTAACCGGTCCACATACTTAATTAATGTTTTAGAAGATAAGTCTGTAGCAAATAGGTCGGCGTGACGGGGCTGAATGCCGCCATTACCACACACATACAGATTCCAACCCTTGTCGGTGGCGATGACGCCGATGTCTTTGCTGCGAGCTTCGGCACATTCGCGAATACAGCCAGAAACGGCAAATTTTAGCTTATGGGGCGAACGCAGACCTTTGTAACGATTTTCCAAGGCAATGGCTAAACCCATGCTGTCGCCGGTACCGTATCGACACCAATTATCGCCAACGCACGATTTAACGGTACGTACAGACTTGCCATAGGCCTGGCCCGTTTCAAACCCAGCATCAATCAACTGATGCCAAATGTCGGGCAGCTGCTCCTGTTGCGCTCCCAATAAGTCGATGCGCTGGCCACCAGTGATTTTGCAATACAGATTAAACTCTTGCGCCACCTCACCTAATACGATCAATTGCTCGGGTTTAATTTCACCGGCGGCAACTCTAGGCACTACAGAATAGGTGCCATTTTTTTGAATGTTGGCTAAAAAACGATCGTTGCTGTCTTGCTGTGATACGTGTTCACGAGCAAGCACATAGTGATTCCAACAGGACGCTAGTATAGAAGCGATGGCTGGCTTGCATATTTCACAGCCGATGCCGCTACCGTATTGGACCAGCGCTTGATCAAAGGTTGTTAATTGTTTAATACGTATTAGGTCATACAGTGCTTGGCGACTATAGGAAAAGTGGTCGCACAAATTGTGATTAACTTCACCGCCATGCGCCAATACGGCTATTTTAACTATGTCTGCAACCATGGGGCTGCAACCACCACAGCCGGTGCCTGCTTTGGTTTGGGATTTCACCTGCGCAAGGTTGGAGTGGCCTGCCTGTACCGAGTTACATAAATCACCTTTGGTCACATTATGGCAAGCACATATGGTGGCACTGTCTGGTAGCTCCGGCTTTTGGGCGGACTCACCGGCGCTTGGCAATAACAATGTCTCAGGGTGTTCAGGCAGCGCTAGTCCATTAAGGCAATATTGCAATAACTCGCCGTAGAGGCTGGCGTCGCCCACTAAGATTGCGCCGAGTAGTGTATTCCCGCCGCTATTAACCACTAACTTTTGGTAGGTGCCATTGCGTTCATCGATTAGGCGGTAACTTCTAGAGCCGTCTGTGGTGCCTTGAGCATCACCAATACTGGCTACATCAACACCCATGAGTTTTAGTTTGGTGCTCATGTCAGCGCCGCTAAATGGCTGGCATGCGTGTTGTAAGTGGCCGATCACCACTTTAGCCATTTGATACCCCGGTGCCACCAAACCAAAGATGCGCCCCTGCCAAAGCGCACATTCTCCAATGGCATAGACATCTGGATCTGAGGTTTGGCAATTGTCATCAATGGTGATGCCGCCGCGTTCACCAACATCAAGCCCTGCGTCTCGTGCAAGTTGATCTCTGGGGCGAATGCCGGCAGAGAATACCAACAGGTCGGTGTTGAGCGTGCTGCCATCAGCAAAGGCCATGCTCAAGCTGCCGTCATTATTGAGGTTAATACTCTGGGTATTTTTGCTCGTGTGAATTTGAACTCCGAGCGAGGTTATTTTTTGGCGCAATAAGGCGCCACCATCAGCGTCGAGCTGTTGCATCATAAGGCGGTCAGAAAACTCAACCACATGGGTTGTTAGGCCCAGATCAACAAGTGCTTTTGCGGCTTCTAAACCTAATAAGCCCCCACCCACCACAACACCTATTTGGGCGCTTTTTGCGGCCGCTTCTATAGCGTCTAAGTCGGCCAGTGTGCGATACACAAAACAAGGCTTTAAATCGTGTCCTGGTACAGGGGGCACGAACGGGTATGAACCGGTGGCTAGGATTAATTTGTGGTATTGCGTGTGGCTGCCATCACTGGCTGAAACACAGTGTGACTGCAAGTCAATGTTTGTTACGGTTACACCCAGTTTGACGTCTAGCCCCCAGCGTTCATAGTCACCTATGTTGCCTAAGGATAAGTCGTCAGAACTGCTGCCGCTGAGGTATTTAGTTAGGTTGACCCGATCATAAGCCAGCTGTGGCTCCTCGCAAAATAAGGTAATGGCGTACTGGTCGATAATATCCTGATCTGCCAAGGATTGAATGAGGTGGTGGCCAACCATACCGTTGCCAACTATGGCCAAGCGGGTTAATAACATTGTTTTGCTCCAATGCCTACTCTGCCCGCGCACGTCTACTGACAACCCTGGCAGGTGGTAGACGTCTTTGTCGATAATAATTTAGGGTGATGGCGTGGCATCAGCATTAATGTGTGTCTTATCTGAGAACAGATACCACAAAAATGCCGGCCTACGAAACTGTTAATGCATTAATCAGGCCAACTCTGTGTAATTCATAGTAATTTGCTATAGCCTTTTCTATTAAAGGTTTTGCGCGGCGGGGTTAGGTTAAGTTGGTAGCTCGAGGTGAGTCGGCGCACTAAGAGTGTGCGTTTATAACCACCAATATATGTTTTGCACCAGTAGCATTAAAACCAATATAAGGCACAGACTTTGCCAAACAGTCACGGGGTAACGCTCTACTAAGGGGATGTCGTCGGCCCGCACTAAGTGGTTGGAGGGCGTGGTGAAATCTTGCCAAAATTCAGACATGGCAGGGTAACGGTGTCTGGGATCTGGGCTTAAAGCTTTGTCAAAGCAGGCGTTAAGCCAGTGTGGTAGGTCACTTCTTGAAGTATAAATCGGCCGGTAGCGAAACTCACTTAAGCGACGATAACGCTGCCAGTGATTAGGTGTTTGGGCAAAAGGCGAGTGCCCGGTGAGTAATTCATAGGCAATGACCACTATGGAGTAATGGTCAGGTTGTTGGCATGGAGCACCTAATATAAGCTCGGGTGCGGCATATTCTAAGGCCCCAACGCGCTCCTCTACATGGGTGTTTAAGCCGGCGACCGCCACGCTCCCATAGTCTATGAGTACTAACTTTTGATCTGCCTGTATGATGATATTCTCTGGCCTTAAGTCCCTATGCTGCACACCGAGACGATGCAGTGAGCGTACGGCTCGAATTAGTTGTTTAATGATATCTCGAACACTGTCTAAACTGGCGTTTGGATGGTCGTACATCCATTGGCGCAGGCTGGTGCCTGGCACATACTCCAACAATATATAATTGGCACTAGGCGTGTTGGGCTTTTCATGACCATGCATTAACTGCGGGTGCTTAACGTTGTTGGCCACCCAAGCTTCTCGAACAAGGGCAGACATCGCCAAGGGGTCATCACGTAACCCAATAGAAAGCGCCTTGAGTACTAGGGTGCTGCCAGAATGCAGGCACAGTACTTTGTATACCATACTGCGAGGCGTGGCGGAGATCACGTCCAGTACTTTGAAACCATCAAGGCTCTGGCCCAGCGAGAGTGCTGGAGCGATAGGTAAGTGAGCAGGGTCTTGCAATTGATCATTCACGCTAACCGGTGGTAATTCATCTAGGCGTAACAACACCGCGGTCATGTTGTCTTTACTACCTTGTTCTGCAGACCACTCTACTAATTCTTGGGCGCGCGCATCTAAATCAACTTCAGATAAGCTTGCGTTGTAATAGGATAGTTGTGCAGGAGTGACCGATTGGTGTACCCCGTCAGTGGTTAGTAAAATGCCATCACCTTGGCGTAATTGATGACTTGAAAAATCAATCTGAATATTGGGCCCCGCGCCCATAGCGCGATTCAAAACCTGATTGCTGCCCACCCAGGTACAATGATCGTGGGTTAATTGTTGAAGCTGGCCATCGCGGTATAGGTATGCGCGGCTGTCTCCAACATGAAATATATGTAGCCAGGTGTTTTGTATGATTGCTGCAGTAAAGGTAGTTAAACGTTGTTGTTCTATTCGTTGATCGGTTTTGTCTGGCCGATACAGCCAACGGTTGAGACCGGTTAGCACTTGACCTACCGATTGTTCCGTTCTCCATGTTTTAGGTGTATTAAAATAGTCTTGCATAAACCCGGCAACGCAAGCTTGGCTAGCTAGTTGGCCATCCTTGCAGTGGCTTACACCATCGGCGACAACGGCCACCATACCTTTATGGCCAGCGGCATTGAGATTATCTCCGCGCACCGCAAAGGCATCCTGATTAATGGGCTGTTGGCCGCGGTGGCTATAACTGCCAATACTTATTCTGAGTTGCTGTGACACGCTGTCCGCCTTTTAACTAATTTTTATCATCACTACGCTACCGTCATCGGCTGCTTCCATCATGTGGCCTTGAGGTTCGCGTAAAAGCAGCAGCGTAACTAACCCCAGAACTGCGGTACTGCTCATTAACATAAAAAATTCAGCGTAAGTTAAGCTGGTGAGCATAGTGAGGTAAAAGACAGCCCCTACATTACCATAAGCGCCAGTTAAGCCGGCGATTTGCCCTGTGAGTCGACGTTTGATAAGTGGTACAATGGAAAATACAGCACCCTCTCCGGCTTGCACAAAAAAGGAACATAACATGGTGCAAATAACGGCTAAGTAGAGTGGCCATTGAGAATTGATTGTCGACATGGCGGCATAGCCGATAGCCAACCCAGTGGTAAGTAGTAATAGCGTTCTTTTGCGCCCATATCGATCACTCAACCAGCCACCTCCGGGCCGAGACATAAGGTTCATGAAGGCATAAGTTGAAGCCACTAAACCTGCTACAATAAGGTCTAAGGAAAAGGTCTCTGCAAAAAATATAGGTAGCATGGATACTACTGCTAATTCCGAGCCAAAGGTAGCGAAATAGAGTACGTTGAGTACAGCTACTTGTTTGAACTCATAATGATCATGTACTTCTATTTGGTTGTTGAAAAGTCGGTGATTTGCTCGGTATGTAGACCAAATGTCGTACCCTAAAATCGACACCAATATAATGTATACCAGCATTGCGCTGGATGGGGACAAAAGGCCTACAGTGGCGGAAGATAACTTCCAAGTTAGCATGGACAGGGCCAGATATAAGGGTATTTTCATAACCAGCAAAAGGTAGTAATCACTTCGAGTAGACACTTCTAGCCCACCCAAATTGCGGGCCTTAAAATAAGTGCTGCCCTTTGGCGTGTCGGTTACCTGGGTCCACCAGATAGCACTGAAGCCTAGGCTTAAGATGCCCGTCATAGTAATGGCCCAGCGCCAGCCGTTGTCACCGCCCAACCACAAAGCCAAGGCGGGTAAGCTCATGGCCGCAGCGGCAGAACCGAAATTACCCCAGCCACCATAGATACCTTCTGCGATGCCTAACTCATGGGCAGGAAACCATTCGCTCACCATACGAATGCCCACTACAAAGCCCGCTCCTACAAAACCTAGCGCCAAACGTGACCAGGCCAAGGTGGTAAAGTCATTACTCCAGGCAAATATAAAGCAGGGTAGGCTTATGACGGCCAGCAACGCGCTGTAAGTGATACGCGGTCCGTAGCGGTCCGTAAGCATACCAATTACAATGCGCGCAGGTATGGTGAGAGCCACGTTAAGCACAAGTAAGGTGCTAACCTGGGATTTGGTTAAGCTTAAGGATGCGCTAATCATACCCATCAGAGGCGCATGGTTGAACCACACCACAAACGAGAGAAAGAAGGCCATCCAGCTCATGTGCAAAATTTTAGTTTTACCTTGGAAAGACAATAACTTGAGTGTCTTTGCTGCCATTTAAACTACCTCGGTGATAACTCATAAAAAAAGGCGCCAACACCCGTTAGAGTGTTAAAGCGCCTTTGCTTTAAAAAATAAGACTATTGAGCCAGTGGCTCAATAGTGGGTTTAACTTGTCAATATCGCTTGTGCTAGTTCTCCTAAGGTTTGACCACGAGCCATGGCTAATTTTTGCATTGTGGCATGGGCTTGCTTTTCACTAATGCCTTGTTGCTGCATGAGTTTGCCTTTAGCGCGGTTGACAAGTTTCAAATCGTGCAACTTTGACTGCAGCTGCTTCACATGCTGCTGTTTTCGTAGGCTTGACGTATGCCTAGCCATAGCAACCTTGAGTAATGAGGGTATCCTCTCATGAGATAGGGGCCCAACATGGAGCAGTGAAACATCAGCATTGACCAAGCTTTCGATGGTGGCATCATCGCCCCGTGTAAGCATGATTAACGTGGCATGGTTGGTACAATCGATATGATGGGTAATATATTCGAGCTGCTGCACAGACATCTCTAACTGGGCTATAACTAGTGTATCGGACAAGTGCGCTGTGGAGCTCATTAGTTGACCCCATTGGGTGGTTTTACACTGGTAACCACAGGACTCAATGGCCAATGCAATTGGCGTGCTGGGTGTGTGTTGGTCTAGCACAAGCCTCACCGTTTTACTATTTGGTTTCACATATGTCCCTAGCTTAGTTACTAAAGAAGGAATTAATGCAGGTTCTGTGCCAAATAATAAAAACCACGGAATAGCGAGCTTATAGCTAAGGTTTATGAGATTTTTGAATTTTTATAGCGCGGTTTAGTTTAATGTTTTTTGCTTTTGCACCGTTGTTGTGCGAGCACGGTAGCCCCTGCCATGAATTTAGAGCTTGCCGTGTGTCAGAGGGGTCGTTTCCTGCATATTCTTTGTTTGATCGAGGATGTGTCAAACTTTCAATAGTTTAAATTGATAATTGTGTCGGTCGCGGCGTTTGAGGCTGATTGTTAATAAATTCGGCCTGAAGTAGACCATAGGTAGACCAATAAAAAAGAGTTAGTAGGCGCTAACCTACTAACTCTCTGGATATGGTGGGCCTGGTCAGATTTGAACTGACGACCAAAGGATTATGAGTCCTATTATATATTGTGTTCATGAATGTTCATTTCACTTCATATTAATCATAAGACTATGTAATAAAAGCATATTATATTTTAATAGTGTGCCATGTGTGTTCATATGTGTTCAGTGAAATGCTATACTTAGTTGCACCATTAGTTGCACTAAAATAAGGATAGCATGATGACAAAGATGAACACAGAGCTTTCTTATTTAACGGTCAAAAATCTCAAGCCTAAGGAATCTCCATATGAGATGGTAGAGGGGACGTCTGACTTTATCAAGCGGGGATCTGGACGCCTGTTAATTCGAGTAAGGCCCACCGGTACGAAAGAATGGTACTTCCGCTACAAGCATGTGGGTAAGATTGTGTACATCAAAGTTGGGACTTTCCCATCATGTACTGTGAGTGAGGCTCGTGCTCAATATAAAGAGTTCAGCGGTTACTACCAGCTTGATTCCGACGTAAAAGGCAGGCTTGTAAGGCAAGAGCGTGAGCGGAAGCGTCAACTTGATGACCAAGAACATCAACATAAAATTGATCTTCGCCGTGGCAGTTTAAAGCAATTAACTGATGCTTACGTGTCAAGTTTGCGAGTGGCCAAGAAGCGATCTGCTGATGAAGCGGAAAGTATTTTTGAGCGGTATGTTTATCGCCATCAACCCGAAATAGAAAACTTAAAAGCTAACTTGGTTACTAAAGACGATATCAGAGATCTGTTGGCTCGAATGATTCAACACGGGATAACGACTCAGGCTAATCGTACGCGCAGCTATCTGCATGCGGCTTTCCAGCATGGGCTTAAGCAGGATAATGACCCACTAACCTTTACTAAAGAGTCAGTTCAGTTCCACCTTGAAGTAAATCCAGTCTCAGCGATTCCACGTCAGAAAAGCTTTGAGACACCGGGTGAGCGTGTGTTATCAGGCATAGAAATCAGAGATTTATGGTATGCGTTTTCATGTCAGCAAAATGGATCCAGCCAAATCACATTTATCATGAATTCATTTGTTCGCTTTGTGATCGCTGTTGGCGGCCAGAGAATACTAGAGCTGCTTAGAACTGAATGGGCTCACCTAGCTGACGATAGGCAAGCTATAGTTATTCCTAAAGCCAACAGTAAAACAGGCAGGGTACACGCAGTGCCTTTATCTAGCTACGCTATCGATATTTTGGCTGAACTAAAAAACGTGACGGGTGGTGGAAAATATATATTCCAAGGTCGCGGATTAGGCAATAATGTTGAAAACGAACAATACATCCGATCTGATAGTGTTAGTAGAACAATAGCTCGTTACCGACTGCAGCACCCTAAAGTTAAGCCATTTAACCTACAAGACCTCCGCCGAACTGTTAAGACTGTGCTGGGTGAGCAAGGCGTAGACAAGCTGATCAGGGACCGCCTCCAAAACCATGCATTTTTAGATGTGTCTAGCGTTCACTATGATCGCTATGATTACTTTGAAGAGAAAAAGTATGCCGTGAGTGTTTGGGACAGTTATCTCAGAAAAACCTTTAATGCCAGCATAAACATATTAGGAATCGATGAAAATGATGATTGATATTGAACGATGGTATCGTCGGTGCCTTGAACGATTAGACTGTGAATTAATTGGCGATCGGGCTGATCAAATCAAAAATGCACTGTATTTATTTGTGGAGGAGCCTGATTGGCTGCAATATGTACTCCAAGAATCAGGCTGGTTCGAGCAAAAAGCTATGGTTGCTGCTCTTAGTAAGATGGGCAATGCCGATATTTCACTAACAATCAATAATCCGGTGTGGGTATCTGAAAACTTGTTTTTAGACCGTACAGGTTCCGCAAACAAAGATGTAATTTTGTTTGTTTACGGGGAGCAATTAAGTGAGGATGCCTGCCAGTTCCTAGAGTTTTTAGGTTGGAGCGATCGTGCGGAAGTGTCGGATGTTCAGTTCGGCTTAACTGCATTTGAGTCGACTTTGTTTACGATCCAGCGCGGAGATTGGAAAGGCGTAACGAACATAACTGAGCTGATGCTTTATAAAAGGGCTAGTAAAGTCAAAGCTGGCATTCTGACTGGTAGCCAAGATTTCACTGTTAACGGTGAGCATGGAAAGATGAGTGCTGAGCAAGTTTCCTTCATAATACGCCCGTACTTGGGCCATAAAGCTATGAACCCTGCTTCTTCAGCATTGGAGTTGCGTATATTACACCAGATTATTGCTGACCCGAAGGTTACAAACTTAGACCTCTATAATAAGGTAGCTAATGCTATCGAAGAAGCTGATGACACTGGAAACTTTGACGGAGAGCTTAAGGTTGTTGCAAATAAAAAAGCTGATGATAAGGGTCGACCTAAAGTTATTCTGCGATATGCGAAGCGAGGTCACCCTTGTTGGTCTGAAGTGACGGCTAAGGGGTTTGAGACCCAGGTCTTGCATATAAAGAATGCGTTAAAAAAGCGTAATCTAAATCTATAAAATAGAGTAATTAGGCAAGAAGTTATTCATGCACGCTCAGGTTGCGTTTATAAAGCCCCCATTGTGTAGTCAATAAAGCCCCCATTGTGTAATGTTCGCCCCCATTACGTCCCTTGCCCTAATCTCGTAAATCATTGTTTTTAATAAAGTTAAAATTTTGGTTCTTTAAATGAATCAAGGCGACAGTATATGTCTAACCATATAGTAAGACCAAAAGATCTAGTCCAAAAAACTGGCCTATCCCGCTCCACTCTCCGCCGTATGGAGATTGCTGGAACACTACCTCCAAGAGTAAAACTGGGTGCCTATTGCGTAGGCTGGCATTCAACTGATGTTGATGCGTGGATGAATTCCTTGCCTCGCGCACATCAAGTGGGAGATCAACCATGAGTATTATTACTGACGCACATGCTCCTTTAAAATCTAACGAATTACGTGGCGAATGCTTACCTCTAATGATGAAAATCATGTACGAAGCTTGTTCGTTCAAACAGCGCCATGATATTTCTCAGCGTCCACTACGAAGACTGTTTGGTGATTTTGAAAGTGAAGACCTAACATGTGCAATTAGTACTGCTGGCTTTAAAAAAGGGTACATGAAGCTAACATCGCTGGGCAAAATAATTGAAGAGGTTTTAGTTGGAAACCAGCGAGGTTGGCAGACTATTGGGCTCCGCACGCGTGATGCAGTCTATCGGCATGAGTACAAACTAATGCTGAAAAATGACGTTTTAATGAGAGATATTGCGCGCTTTAACGAACTGTTAACGCAGCAAAATCTCTCTTTTCCAATCATTGATGATTTACTCGGGTTGTCTACAACCTGGTGGCTATCACCTCACTTAGTTCATATTAACTTTCAAGGAAAGCAAGGTCATCGGGAGAAGCTGCTTTCTCTTCTGCATGATGGACCAACCAGTTTTTGGGTAACCATCAGTAACCGAATAGAGAATCTGGCACACCATATTGTACAGTTGCAGTCACTAGGCTATGGAATCAAAACAAGTTTTGGAGTCAATGGTCAGACGACGTTTGAGATTACTAAAGTCCCCGTGACTTACGTTGAACTTGATACTGACGACCGTGCATATTGGGAGCAGTGGGTATGACTAATCCAAAAGACGCAGAGAATTTCGTGAATTACCTTTGTGGTGGCGTAGATGGAGAGCGTAATTACACTACGATACACCCAAGGACCAAAAAGGTTTTGTCGTTTCACGGTTCCTTGAGCAGTTTAGAGGTTCAGTTAGCTGCTGCTAATGACAATGGCGCAGGTGTTTTTACCACGGTCAATCCACTACTTGGGGCCAAACGTCTAGCGACAGAAGTAGTATCTGTACATGGGCTATTCTTGGATCTTGATGGAGCGGCGTTGGACCCGGTGTTAAAAGTTATGCCTGCACCACATATAATTGTGGAGACAAGCCCAGGGAAATTCCATGTCCATTGGAAGGTCTATGACTGCCACCTTGATCAATTTAAAACGTGCCAGGTTGAACTTGCTAGTCGTTTTGATGGAGACCCTGCTGTATGTGACCTCCCGCGACTAACGAGAGTGCCTGGGTATAAACACCAAAAGCTGGACAAGATGACTGGGAAGCTATCTGAACCATTTCTTTCACATATTATTGCGCAACATCATGGCCCAGCTTACTCCCTTACCAAGCTATTGAAGCCGATGGGTAGTTCGCCAAGGAGTGCTCCAAAGCAGGCTGCTAACAGCCGCTTTGATGCCCAGCAAGATGTTGGCGAGGGTGGGCGAAATACTGCTCTTACAAAGCATTGTGGTCGGTTAATAAGCCAAGGTGCCTCACAGAGTGAGTCTATGGCCATGTTAACTAAATGGAACAATACTCATTGTGAACCGCCATTACCTGATGATGAAATAGAGCGGACCTATACCAGTATACTCAAGAGGGACGCGCTGAATCAGGAGCCTGTTCAAACCGTTGTTCAGCAGTTGAATCAACAGCATGCAATTGTCTCCGTTGAAGGCAAGCTACGTGTCCTAAAGGAAGGCCCAATGGGTGTCAGCTACTCAAGTGTCGGCGACTTTCACAGTTTCTATCTCAATCGCCCCAAAGTGGAGGGAAACTCAGCTACCAAAGTATGGATGTCTCACCCTGACAGGCGCACCTATGAAGGTCTGGTATTTGACCCAGCGTACCGTAGTGAATATGCGAATCACTATAACCTCTGGCAAGGTTTTGCTGTGGAGCCAGCTGAAGGTGACTGTAGCTTATACCTCGAGCTAATTCTTACAGTAATTTGTTGTGGTAATGAGCAGCATTATAACTACCTCATGCGCTGGATGGGCCATGCTGTTCAATGCCCTGGAGAGCTTCCTGGGGTGGCTGTTGTATTGATGGGGGGACGAGGAGCTGGAAAGGGTTGTTCAATCCAACCTTTTGGTCGGTTATTTGGGCGCCACTTTGCCTCGTTAAATACACGTGAATCTTTTATGGGTCGGTTTAACGCCCATATGCAGGACAAGATGGTTATGTTTGCAGATGAGGTTTTTTGGTCTGGCGATAAATCACAGGAAGGTGCACTAAAAACGATGATTACGGAGCACCGACGCCCCTATGAAGCTAAAGGTCTGCCTCTAGTTGAACTAGACAACTTTGCCCGCGTGGTGATGGCCACAAATGACACCTGGGCTGTTCCAGCTGGCCATGATGAGCGGAGGTACTTGGTGCTCGAAGTTAGCGATATTCGTAAGCAAGACACCGCTTACTTTGGTGCGATGGACAGGCAAATGCGGGCAGGCGGCGATAGTGCTCTATTACATATGCTTCTTCACCGTGATTTAACGGACTTTAACGTAAGGGATGTACCACAGACCAATGCATTGGCAAGCCAAAAGCTGAAAAGCCTTGATCCGCTGGAGACGTGGTGGCACGATTGTTTAGACGAAGGTTCCATAGGCTTTTGTGATGATGAAGGCCGATTGCTGGGCTTTCATCGAACATTCATGGGTAAATCTGACGCAGGGTGCTGGCCCCGTTTTGCAGCGACACAGGCCCTTTATGATGCCTACACTGCCCACAGTAAGAGTATGGGCCGCAGATACCCACTACCCAGTAGTGAATTCGGCAAGCAGTTCAGCAGGTTAGCTAAAGTTAGTCGTACACGACCCAATGTGCATGGTTCACGGGTGACAGGGTACGACCTTCCGTCGCTCAGCGGTGCCAGGCAGGAATTCTGCAAATTCCTTGGACATGAGCTCGTGTGGGAATGATCATCGGTCAGGGCTCGCCACGGGCTCTGGCATCATATAACCCTTTGATAACCGTGCTGGCGCTGCGCGCGTCAGTGCGGTCAGGGGTGTCAGTGTATAAGTGACACATTTCTCCCACAATCAAAAACACGGACACACACTACTACAACCTTTATATTTAAATATTCAATTTACCTATGACACCCCTGACTGCACTGACCGCCGTAGGTATATTAGGCTTTCCCAAATGCATTTCTGCTTTAGTCGCGCGGTAGTCTTTCAACCAAAAATACGCGCACTTCGTTTCGGAATTGCTATTCTTTTGCCGTGTCAAAAGAGATGATTAAATTAATAGAGAATCTGCGACAGCCGACCTAATAACGAACCGTTTTCACAATCTGTGTAGTTGCTTTTGAAGCAACGGATAGACATTTCTTGTGCCGTATCAATTTGAGCAGGAGACATTATCTTAGCAATTTTCAATTTACTACCAATGCTGCTGCTGTTCCCATTAAGGCCGGCTACAGTGAACCACATATATGCCCGCAATTTGTCTGTAAAAAACCCGTATCCGTCATAGTACATAAAACCAAGAAAATATTGAGCATTTGCATGTCCCTGCGTGGCAGCTTTAGTGTGCCACCTAAAAGCTGTCTTATCGTCCTTTTGGACGCCATGCCCTTCAGTATAGATACGTCCTAGATTATATTGAGCATCAGCAACCCCTTGCTCAGCAGCTAGGGTGAACCACTTCCTAGCTGTTTTATAGTTTTGTGGAACGCCATCACCATTAAGGTACAGATACGCCAGATGATATTGAGCGTTAGCATGTCCCAGCTCAGCCAATGGGGCCCACTCTGTCAGAGCAGTTTTAAAATTTCCTGATTGCGCAGCCTTAACTCCATTATCAAAATCCGCAGCAACAGCCACTCCGCTTCCAATTAGCAATGAAAGCGCTAAGCCAAAAAGTAGTTTTCCTACATTCATGATTCTGCCCCAGAAATTTTACTTGGCGACTGGATATATGTAACCATATAACTAACTATGGTGTCTATTAGCGTAGGTTTACATCAAAATTTGTTAGTTTTGGTAGTTATTTCGGATTTTTATTTTTAGTTTTTGAATTGGTTATTAATTATTTATGGGAAGGGCCTATCTCGCGAAAAATGTTAACTGTATTAGCCATATTTGGCTCAGTCCCAGTGGCAGTGGGATTTTACTGAATTGGCTACCAACAATGCGGAATCGCCAGTTAATTACCGTATTTCTGTATACCCTGTTTTCAAAATCATGGAGCGCCTGTCGCTCTTTTTTTGTAACTGAGTGTGCAATGCAGAAATAAACACCTATACTTTTCCGAGTGTTATGAGAAAGGAATGAGAACAGAAATAATTAGAAGTGCTGCTCTCTAATAATTATTATGGGGTCATCTGCCCTCATAAATGGACTATTATGCATCAACAGGTAATCATTTTATGGGGGATTTTGACCAGTGGCTTTGAATTATATCGAAATAAACGCTCGCGCACTCAATCTACTCCTTTCTGTCAAGAAGCATATCCATTCGATTGACGATAGATTAAAGGCTTTGGTTGAGCTTCGTGTTTCTCAAATTAATGGTTGTGCTTACTGTATAAACTTACATTCAAATGAAGCCAGGAAAGCAGGCGAATCACAACAAAGGCTAGATTGTGTATCCGTTTGGAAGGAAAGCCTACTATTTTCAGATTCCGAGATGGCGGCATTAACTTGGGCCGAAAGCGTAACCAATATTTCCAAGGAAACAGGTATAGAGGAAAAATTAATCATGATCCTTGAACACTTTAGTGAAGTAGAGGTGGTAGATCTTACTTTAATAATTTCATTGATGAACTGCATGAATAGAATGGCAATAAGCTTTCGTCGAGAGTAAATACTCGGCGACGAAATGGTTAGCCCAATGGGGTCGCACGTCCAATTATATCCTTCCAATCATTGCCGATACGCACTATCATCGGTTTTTAAGGGTTAGGGGGTATGTATAGGGTCATATTGTAAATGGTTTTTAATCAATTGTTTTATATATCAATATCTTACTGTACAGGTTCAACTCCCCTCCCTGGTACCAAATTGATGTCTATTGCCAATCATAAATGTCCTAAAAGCCCCTAGCCATGGGCTTTTTTTGCCTGTCATATAAGTATTGGCCACTGCTGTCTATTGATTGACATTACGGAAAATTTGCCAGCTCTAAGTTGCTGGCTGAGTGGCCTGTTGCAAGGAGTAAACCATGACTGCCATGGGTAGGGTGATACAACTATGGCGATTTTTGTGGTCTTTTGCTGGTTCGAATATAGCAAATTGTTGCCATGCTGGAGGTAAGTTGGCACTTGTTTGGTCCAAATATTCCTCAAGGTGTTTCTGGCCTCGTTCTAGTTCAATGAGGTTACACCCAATGGCGAGATCGCCTAACAAGTGAGCTGCAGCATTACATAATAAACATCCCCGTACCTGTTGATCGACTTGGCTGATATGGCCCTGAGCCAAAGTTAGCTGAACCGTAACACGGTCTCCACATAGGGGATTGTCGAGCGTGGCTTTAGCATCTACCTGTGTTAGTGGAGATTGCGGTGTATCTCTTCGCTGTAGCTTGGCAAGCTTCTTAATAGCATCTGAATAGAGTTGATCACTCATTAGGTGTCCAAGGCGGCTACGGCCTGTTGTAAGCCACGGATCAAGTGGTCAATATCGGCCATGGTATTGAATATTCCCAAACTCACACGAGTGCTGGCTATCACGTCAAAGTGCTCCATCAACGGCTGAGCACAATGATGCCCAGCCCGAGTGGCAATGTTTTGTTGATCTAATAGGTGGCCAATATCATGTGCGTGGTGCTGATCATGAGCAAAGGTAATAATTGGTAGCCGACTCTGAGTGTCCGATGGACCAAGTATCCTGAACTGGTCTTGTTGAGAGAGGTACTCAATTAAGCGTCGGCACATCAAGGTTTGTTCATGTTTAACAGCGTTCCAAGGCAGCTGGCTTAACCATTGCAATGCGGTGCCAAGTCCCACCGCTTGCGAGATGGGCGGTGTGCCAGCTTCAAAACGATCTGTGCCTTTAGTTAGGGTCATGGTCTGACCCGCTAAATCGAGTCGCTGCACCATGCCACCACCGCTAAAAAATGGGGTCAGCTTATTGAGGGCCTTCTGCTTGCCCCATATCACTCCAATGCCGGTTGGGCCATAGCATTTATGACCAGAAAAAAGATAATAGTCCGCCTTCAACTGACCTACGTTGATAGGCCCGTGGGCAATGGCTTGGGCACCGTCCACTAGTACTTCGGCTCCGTGTTCGTGAGCTAACGCTGCAATGCGTGGAATGTCACTTAAGGCACCCGTGACGTTAGATGCGTGGGTCACTGCAATTAAGCGACATTTTGGCGTCAGCAAGGCAGATAATTGGTTCAAATCTAAGCGCCCATCGGCTTGTAGCGGAATGATTTTAAGAGTCAGCAGGTGACGTTGAGCTAAGGTCAGCCATGGCAAGCTATTACTGTGATGTTCGGCTTGAGATATTATGATTTCATCACCTGCTTGCCAATCTAGGGCCAAACTGTTGGAGAGTAGATTGACGCCCATCGTTGTGCCTGAAGTGAAGATGATTTCATCCACTGAGCTGGCGTTCAGGTAGTCGGCAACTTGCTGGCGTGCGAGGCTATAGGCTTGATCTGCAAGGCAAGCAAGCCGATGACTGCCGCGGCCAACGTTACTCCGGCTGTGGGTTTCGAACCTCTGCATGGAGTCTATTACTATTTGTGGCATAGGTGTGGTGGCACTAGAGTCCAAATAGCACAAGGGTGAATGGTCAAAATGTTGCTCCAATAAAGGGAATTGCCTGCGAATGAGTTCCATGTGCGGTGCTTGAAGCAAGCTTTCGGGGGTGTCAAAATCAGTACTGATCGCGGATGGTACTGTTAGTCCGGGCATAACCATAGGAACTGCTTTTATGTCGGATACAAACTCGTTTAACAAGTGTTTGCCGCCTTGATCTCCTGCAAGAGATTGCAAATCAGCAAAGTGGCTGCGACCCCAAAGCACTGGATTGCCCCTCCGCTCACCGTCATAGGGTGCAACAATAGAATGATCGGGCAGAGTGCTAAAGCGTTCAATAAGGTGGTTTAAGTGCTGGCTTTGTATCAATGGCATGTCTGCTAACATGATGATTACCCCGCGGGTTCGTGGGTCGAGCGCTCTAATACCAGTGCTGATAGAACTAGCCATGCCGCTGCAATACGCAGCGTTGTGGGCCATATCCACAGGCAGTGAGGTAAGGTGTTGTTCTATTCGGTGGTGATCATGCCCAGTCACCACCACCACCTGCTCTGCTTGAGATCTTAAAGCAGCTTGGGATACTTGTTCCAACATGCAGCTAGCACCAAAGGGTAATAACAGTTTGTTGTCAGTTCCCATGCGCGTTGATTGGCCTGCAGCCAAAATTATTATGGCAATCATGAGCGTGGCCTGACAATGGAGTTGCTATGACGTTGGCTTATGATATGTGCCAAAATCGACACAGCAATCTCTGTGGGGCGGCGTGCCCCTTTACCTAAATCGAGACCTACTGGGCCGTGAATGCGATCGCACAAGTGGCCTAGCCCCAGTTCTGTGAGACGAGTGACTCGTTTGCCGTGGGTTTTGCGACTACCAAGACTACCAATATAAAAAGCATCACTTTGTAACGCCACTTCAAGAGCAGGGTCATCTAGCTTGGGATCGTGGGTGAGGGTGACCACAGCCGTATTTTGATCTAAGTCATTTGCAAGAAGAGCCTCGTCGGGCCAATCATGATTTAGATCGGTATTTGGAAAACGATCGGTGCTTGCAAACGCTGAGCGAGGGTCAATTACTGTTACAGCAAAACCTGCAAGGGTGGCCATGGGAGCTAACACTTGGGCTATATGTACGGCGCCAATCAGCATTAACCTTGGCTGGCTCGCATGGGCGTGGACAAAGTAGCGCCCATGTTGGGTTTCTATTACGCCACTTTGGCCATCTAAGAGCATGGTGTTGGCTGAGGATGTCGTGTCATTGTCTAGGGCTAACGCGCCACGATGTCCTGTTACCGTTAAGTGACAAAAGTCGTGTGTAGGTAGGCTATCTAACTGGGTGACCTGGGTATAATTTGGATTTTGTGTATAGCTTTCTAGGTGCTGGTCTAAGTAAGCGCTATCTACTGGTAGAAGCAGTAAGCTAATGCGGCCTCCACAACTAAGACCCACTTGCCATGCTTCTTCATCAGCGACATCAAACATAATGATCTTCGCTTGTTGTTTCCGCATCACGTCTAACGCTTCGGTGATGACTGCGCCTTCGATACAACCACCAGAAACGGAACCAACAAAGCCACCTTGGGCGTTAATACCCAGCTGACTACCCGCTGGTCGCGGACAAGAACCATAGGTTTGAATCACTGTGGCCAGCGCCGTATCGATCCCCTGAGATTGCCATTCGCGTAGCTGAAAGTATATATGTTGTGTGTGATAACTCATATGGGTTTTATGTCGCAGCCCTTCATTATTTATTCCTCAGAACCGATGATACTAGCAGTCTTTTTCAGCCAACAGAAGTTGACGCAGAATGATTTAGTTTTTGGGCTAGCTTCCTTGGGTAGCTAGAGCAAGAATGTCTTGTGGGCGGCTTTGGTTTGGTTTTAATTAACCCTCCTACACCCATGCGTCTAATCACATTCTGATTTAAACCGGAGCGACTAAGGTACCTCTGCAATACCCAATCAAAACCATTGAGCTTAGGTGAGCGGCTGCAACCGGGTAAGATGATGACCGTGGTGGAGTCTATGTAGCCGAGTAACAACATATTACCTGGTTCAACCGGCATGCCGAAGTGTTCGATGCTCCCCCCTAAAGCCACTATAGCTGCCGGAATAATATCGGCTTGGTCTACGGTAACGCTGGCACCGCAAATTAGTATCAAATCACAGTGCTGGTTTAGCATGGTTTGGAAAGCTTGACTGATTTCTGGTTGACGGTGAGAACAACGAGTGTGATGGTCAACCCTATTGCCTAAGTTCACTAAGCGCTGCTGCGTAACCCCCCAAGTTGCATCGAGTACAGTGTCTTTGGTGGCCTCAGTGTAGGTTAGAACTAGGCCGATCTGGTGCTGACGAAAAGGGTTAAGATTAATAGACTTGGTGCCCGTTTTACTGCCGAGGTTAGGGTGGTTCACTAGGCTAATACATTGGGTTACTATTTCTGTGTTAACGGCGAATGGGATGACCTTAATAGTGGCCACCACTTGCAGCTCTTGAACACTTTCAAATTCTGCTAATGTGGCAATAGTTACAGCAGTCTGGCTTAGATTAATTGAATCAATAGTGGTCTTATTAATGGTTACAATGCCGTGTTTTTTTGCCAAGAGGTTTACCCGCCCTCGATTAGCAATGTCCACAATAAGGTGGTCGCCACATAAGGCCTGAGCCACGGCTAATGCAGCATCGTTTTCGTGTATGTCGTCTCGGTTAAGCCGTGCGCCCATCACAGATGTAATGTCAGCCCGTTGTAATAACTGAAGCTCTCTGGCGGCCAAGCTAGTGCCTTTTGTTAACTTTGTACCCTTTACCCGCATTGAGTGGGCCAGTATCACCCCCTGTGCTTCACTCACCTTAAAATGGCTGAATTCCATGACTGCTTACTCCAACTTAGTCGTTATCCGACGTTCCAGCTCCAGCACCTCTGACGCGTGAGGCCTCCGTAGCGGGTGCGTAGGTTAACGCTGCCAATTTTTCTAACGTTGCTATAGCGGGTAAGCTTTTATCTGGTACCCGTGTGGTAAGCGGCAACAACGTGGTTGCACTAATGTAGTCTAGCGGTGCTAAGGTTAGTGTGACTTCAGCTTGGACGACGAGAAGAGTCTTTTTAGCTGTCACGGTCAGTCCGCTATTGGTACAGAGCACCTGTTGCTCGGACCAGGCTAATGTTGCTTCGTTTTTGCCTCTAATGGCGGCCAAAAAAGGCACTATTAGTAGAGGTTGGTAAACTAAAATAGAGGCTGCTGGCAATAGGTGACTGTCGGAAATGGCCGCACCTAATGCAATAGGGCATACAACGCCTGAGCTTACTAGTTGATTTTGACTCAATCGTGGTCGAGAGAGCTCATGATATGGTTGTTTGAATTGAGTGATGCAGCTTAGATACTGTGCCAAGGCAATGATGCCTGGCGCGCCTCGACCTTCGAGCCAATACACCGCATAACCTACCTCCTCTGCTAGCCCCCAACTCATGCCTGCACCACGAGCAGCTTTTACCGCTAATGCTCTGCTTTCTCCCAATGACCAGCTCATTGCTGTACCCCGTGTGTATAGATAAGTTTATCCGGGTCGAGATGTAGTAACTCTTGAGGAAAAGGCGCTCCTTGGAACATAGTAATGCGTACCCACCGATCAGAACGAGGGTCAAATTTGGTCGCCCCAAAAAAAGCCAACTTACAACGTAGTAAATTAATTGGTAGCATATCTGCGCTAATGGTATTGCTGCACACTTCTGCATATGGCAGCTGAGCCACGAGTTGCACACGCCTAACACTATGGCGATATTCAGGGTTGTCTGTTAAAAAAACAGCTAAGGTTGAGTTGCCGTTAGTTTTATTTAAAGCTGCTAATAAGACCATAGCATCTCGCATAGGGGCCAAGGGTTGTTCATAGCTATCAAGATCTTCTTGCTGTCGTAATCCTATGCGTGGTTCTAGTTTTTCTTCCGATACGTACCAAATTTGAGCTATTTCTTCTAACTTTGTAAAATCAACCCCTAGCGCCCACGCGTAAGTACGAGTCAATTTTTTTATCAGCTGTGAGACAGACATTTTGCCATCAATGTGAAACCAGAGTTCCTCGTTTGCTGACATAGTTGCTGCAAGGTCGTCAACTAGTGTTCCATAAGGTTCAATAATCAAAGATACAAGTTGTTCTTGGCCTTCTAAGCTAAGGTTCTCTTGGCTCCACAGGTAGAGTTGATCCCAGGGTTTTTGGCCATCTAAAACACCCATCGTTAGGTATTGTTGCAAAGCCTCAAAATCATTTCGTAACAAACATATTTTGGCGGCTTGTAATGGGTGGTCAACCTTCCACAGGTGGCTATTTAATTGGCTTTGGGTCACCAAATTTCTAAACAGATTCTGAACTTCTGGTATGGCATCAGGTAAAGACCTTACTCGTGCTAGAGCGGTTTCGCGAGCATTGATCCACGTATGGACGAGGGACGGGTGGGTGAGTAAAAACGGTGCCATGCCCAAGCCGGTGGAATTGCCCACGCCAAATTGGCGGCGCAATTCCGGTTTGATGCAAGTGGCTGTAGTTGGCGCCTTGGCGGCTGCGAGATGTTCAACCAGATCTAACGTGAAGCTGCGAATCAGCCAAACGCCTAGTAATTCAGGTTGAAAAGACCCGTTAAACTCTTCTCGTTGAGCCCATATACTGCGATCGGCGGCACCAAATTTTCCAGAACCATAGACCGCTGTGGTACGCATAAGGTAACCCACTTCTCCAATTATTTTAGCGTCTGGTTGTTGGCCTTTGGATAGCTGTTCAATAACATAATCAAATAGCCGTACGGAGCGGTTGGCCCGCGACAGAATAAATTCACTGTCACTAATGCGGCCAGCTTCTTGTAATGGCACATTATGGCTTAGGCGCTCTATGTCTGATTCATCAGGCACTCCATCAAAAAGTGTAAAAGTAGCATCCCAGGCTTCCGCAATGACTCGATCAGAACGTAGGTTTGGAGGCAAATCATGGGCGAAGGCCACTAAAGTGTAGGTGCGTTTTGGACCAATAGCGCTGTATGTTGCAACACCTACCCCGCTACTATTTATACGCCAGATAGGGCGTTCAAAGCGCCAGGCTTGAGTTTTTAAATTGCGCAGTAATACGCGCATGAAACTTAAGCGGCTTTGGTGGAACGACCCCATTCGTTCAAGCGTCATCACCTGATGGGCGGGACGCAAAGGCACACCCGGCAAAGGAATGTGGGATAAGGATGGGTTAGGAGTTTGCATGATTTATTGTGTACCTACGCCAGGTTCGCGTGACAAATACTGTAATTTATTGTCGACTTCGCTCCAACTATCGGCATCATCTGGGGCGTCAATTTGTTCTGTGATTACTGGCCACAAAGGAACTAATTCTGCATTTAATTCCAGCCAAGGCTCTACTCCAGGAACTGTGTCAGCACGAATTGCGTCTACAGGGCATTCTGGTTCACATAATGCACAATCGATACACTCATCTGGGTCGATCACCAGCATGTTTTCGCCTTCATAAAAACAATCTACCGGGCATACGGAAACACAATCGGTGTGTTTGCATTTAATACAGCTTTCAGTGACAACGAAAGTCATTTAGATTCTCCAGTTTGTTCGGACACAGTCCAAGATTCACTGCCTACAAGTAGCTCAGCAATACGCTGATGACGCCTCGGTTGGGTTGGGTTTTCATCAGGCATTAGTTCGTTGTGGGTTGGGTGGTTCACTGCTCTAAATACGCCCACCGCTTCTGGCATATGCGGGTAACTCATGGCCGCAAGCATTTGAGCAATGATAGGAGAGTCCGCCTGTTCATCATGAATTAACAAATCGGCCTCATTATATTTATCGCCCAGCTGAACCACTTCTAAATTCACGCCATTTAGGTGAATTCCCTTGTCTGCATGGGTGCCGAATATCATTGGCTCACCATGCTTTAGTTCGATGAGGTGGTCAGCTTTGGTTTTACTATTTTTTGCATGCTCGAAGGCTCCATCATTGAAAATGTGGCAATTTTGATATATTTCTACCAACACAGATCCTCTATGTCGGGCAGCTCTGCTAAGAGTTTCTGCAAGCTGTTTGGCATTAGTGTCTACCGCTCGAGCCACAAAGGTTGAGTTTGCAGCTAGGGCCAGATTCAATGGGTGTAATGGTTCGTGAGCGGTGCCTTTAGGTGTAGAGCCAGTGATTAAGCCGGGCAATGAAGTAGGTGAAAATTGGCCTTTGGTGAGGCCATAAATACGATTATTAAACAGTAATATTTTAATATCGGTATTACGCTTTAAGGCGTGCAAGAGGTGGCCACAGCCAATACTAAGGGCGTCGCCATCTCCTGTTGCAACCCACACCTGTAACTCTGGTCTCATACGCTTTAAGCCGGTGGCTATGGCAGGTGCACGGCCATGAATGCTATGCATACCATAGGTTTCTAAGTAATAAGGGAAGCGGCTGGAACACCCTATGCCAGAAATGAAGGCAATGTTTTCAGGCGCAATGCCCTGGCCCGACAAAAACTTCTTCATTTGAGCTAAAATGGCAAAATCGCCACAACCAGGGCACCAGCGAATTTCTTGGTTACTGGCAAAGTCTACTTTTTGTGAAATAACCTGATTCATACACATTCCTCTACCAGTATGGCATTTATTGCATTGCTAATATCGGCAATGGAGAAGGGTTGGCCTCGGACTTTATTTAGCCCTTTTGCATCGACTAGATACTGAGCTCTAAGCAAGTGTTTTAGTTGACCCTGATTTAGCTCAGCAACCAAAATTTGATCAAATGAATGCAGTATGTCTACTAGCTCTTTTGGTAGTGGGTTGATTAGGCGCAAATGTAAGTGGGATACCCTCAAGCCTTCACTTTGGGCGTGGCTAATAGCCTCTTGGCACGCCCCTTTGGTACTGCCCCAACTCACCACTAATAAATCGCCGGAATTTTCACCGTATATTTCTAAAGCTGGCATAAGGTCAGCAGCTTTACACACTTTTTGTTGCCGTAAATTTACCATGGTTTGATGGTTATCTGGGTCATAACTAATAGCACCGGAACCGTTGGCTTTTTCAATACCACCAATTCTATGGGTGAGACCAGGGGTGCCTGGAATGGCCCAAGGCCGTGCTAACCACTCATCACGGCTGTATGGTTGAAAAGCTTTGTCAGTATTCTCATCAAACGATCCGGAGCTGATTTGTGCATGAGGATGTTTGATAATAATAGGCTCAAGCTGGTCAAGATCCGGCACTAGCCACGGCTCTGCCCCATTAGCTGTGTGGGCGTCACTTAATATCATCACAGGTGTCATCAATTTGGTGGCGATACGCCAGGCATCGATAACAGTGTTAAAGCAATCACTTGGCCCGCTAGCCGCTAATACTGGCATAGGCGCCTCACCGTTGCGGCCTAATACAGCCTGTAATAAGTCAGCCTGTTCGACTTTTGTGGGTAACCCTGTGCTTGGGCCGCCTCGTTGAACGTTAATAATCAGTAACGGCAGCTCTAACATAATGGCCAATCCCATTGCTTCAGTTTTTAAAGCAATACCTGGACCACTAGACCCTGTTGCAGCTAAGGAGCCACCAAAAGCAGCGCCGATGGCAGCGCCGATGGCAGCGATTTCATCTTCCGCCTGAAACGTGCGCGCACCACAATCACTAAAGTGACTGAGCCGATGCAGAATATCCGTTGCAGGCGTAATGGGGTAGGCGCTGTAAAACAAGTTTTTGTCACTGAGGTGAGCTGCAGTAACCAGGCCAATAGAGAGTGCTTCATTACCGGTAATATTCCGGTAAAGGCCGGCCAACACTCGGTTTGGTGCAACGGTGTAACTGCGGGAAAAAGCTTCTGTGGTTTCACCATAATTCCAACCAGAAGCCAAAGCTAAGCTGTTGGCATGGGCAATGGCACCGTCATATTTCTTGTCAATAAAACGCTGGGATGAATCTAAGTTGCGGCCGTAGAGCCAATAAACAATACCCATGGCGTAGAAGTTACGGCACCTGGTTGCACTTTTATGGTTGATTTCCGTGGAGGCAACAGCGGCTCTGGTTTGTGACGTGATGGGCACGTTAATGACTTGAAATTCTTTAAGGCTATCGTCTTTAAGGGGGTCTGTTTCATAGCCTGCCAAACGTAAGGCGTTGCTAGTGAAGGCGTCCATGTCAACAATAATAGTACCGTGGGCAATAACACTCGAAAGGTTTTCTTTGAGTGCCGCAGGGTTCATGGCCACTAAGACGTTTACATGGTCGCCTGGAGTGTTAACGTTATGGGACGCAAAATGAACCTGAAAGCCACTGACACCCATAAGCGATCCCTTAGGGGCACGAATTTCTGCTGGATAATCTGGGAAAGTGGATATGTCATTGCCACTTAAGGCTGAGGTAAGTGCTAGTTGAGCACCAGCGAGTTGCATGCCGTCACCAGAATCTCCCACAAATCGCACTACAACCGATTCCACTGCAGAACTAGGTTTGCTATCTGTTGCAAGCAATATTGGTTTGTGACCCATGTCATTCTCCGAGTTAAAATAATCTACATGTGCCTTTTTTGGGCTCGCTGACTATTATTTTTTTTGTAAGTAAGTATTATATTATAAATAAATATTTCGTCAATAGCGCTATTTTAAATAAATTCACATCTATAGTTGTTTATAAAGTGTTATTAATCAACAGTTTATAATTTATTGCTCTAAATGCTTGCAGATATTAAGTAATTATTTTATTATTTATTTAGTTAGATTAATTTAGAAGAGGCCGCGCTGATGTCGTTAAACAAAGAGCAGCAATCCCTTATGAAGGTAAATGGAATAGAAATGCAGGTGGACATTGCTGGTGAGTCAGGAGACTTTACCCTGCTGCATGTTTTGCGCGAGCAGCTTCACCTCACAGGCGCCAAGCAAGCATGCGACAATGGCGAGTGTGGTAGTTGTATCGTCACCATGAATGGAAAACCGGTTAAGTCTTGTTTGTTAGCAGCAAAAAGGGTGAAAAAGAAGGCCTTGATAACAGTTGAGGGGCTGGCCGAAGGTGTGGAAAATATTCAAGCAGGCGACGACTACACGGCACTACACCCGATTCAGCAGGCCTTTTTAGAAAAAGGCGCCACCCAATGTGGTTTTTGTATCCCTGGTATGATCATGAAAACCAAAACCTTACTTGATGTGAAACCCAATCCTAACCGCGAAGAAATAGTTAAAAGTTTGTCGAAGAATTTGTGTCGGTGTACGGGCTACACCAAAATTATCGACGCTGTGGAATACGCTGCCGAGCTTATTAACGAAGGCCGTAATAGTGTAGTACCTGAGGTGGAAACTGGTAATGCGGTGGGCAATAGCGTCTCCCGCTTGGATAGCCCTGGTACTGTCATAGGCCGCTCTGTTTATGCCGCAGACATGAAAATGCCTAATATGCTTCATGCCCGACTGTTGCGCTCAGAACACCACCATGCACGAATCATCTCTATTGACGTGAGTGCTGCACGGGCATTGCCTGGTGTGGTCGAGGTGATTACTGCCGAGGATATTCCGGGAACCCCTTATCTACCTAATTGTCAGCCACAGATTTTTGTTTTCCCGACCGATCGAATTCGCTTTAAAGGCGAAGCCTTGGCCGCGGTGGCCGCAGAGTCTGAGGCTATTGCTTTAGCTGCTTTGGCATTGATTAAGGTCAAAGTCGAAGTGCTACCTCATGCAATAGAAATAAATGACGCTTTAGCGGATGACGTTATGCCATTATTCGACCACAGCGGCCGAATTTCGCCGTCAGAAGAGGTGGGTTGTGGCGACATTGAGGCTGGCTTTGCAAAAGCAGACATCATTGTAGAACACGATTATTCTGTTCCCGTGCGTGAACATGCGGCCATGGAACCTGAATCTGCTTTAGCCTACCAAGATGAAGAGTCTGGCCAGTTGGTAATTCATACTGGCCTATACCACGCCTATGTACAAGGTACCAAATCCATAGCTAATAACCTTGCTATTAATGAACACGACGTACGTATCATTTGCCCCAATATGGGAGGCAACTTCGGTACCCGTGGTGATACCTTAATTGCTGTTGCGGTAGGCATGCTCACTCGTAAAGCTGGTAGGCCAGTGAGAATGGTCTTTAGCCGGGCAGAATCTATATTAGGTTCTTGTAAAGCGCCATCAGTTAATATTCGGTATCGCACAGGTGCTACCAAAGATGGCCGTATTGTTGCTGTTGATGTTGACGTCATGCATGGTGCTGGCAGTTGGGCACCATTTTTGGTTGATAAAACAACCCGCGGCCTTGAGCTCTGCTATTTTGAAACTCTAAATGCATTATTATCCCATGCCACAGGGCCCTACAGTGTCGAAAATGTGCGTTGCCAGGCTAGAGATGTGTTAACCAACGGTCCACGTTATGTGCCTTTAAGAGGAACCAATGCTAACTATTTGCCATTAGCTTATGAATCACAAATCGACCTCATTGCCGAGGCATTGGATATGGACCCATTGAAGGTCCGTCAATTGAATGCCATTCGTACGGGTGATAAAACCCATTTTGGGCAAAAATTAACGGAACACGTGACTATTGCCAAAGAATTGGATTTGCTTGAGCCCCATTACCAAGCAGCCCAAGCGCGCTTACTTGAACGGCGCGCAGCAGCCGAGGCACCGTGGCAGCCAGGTCTAGGCATGGGCTGTGGTTGGCGCAACATCGGTTATTTAAATACCACCATTTCTGCTGGTTGTGAATTACTGATCAATGGGCAAATTCATGTAATGGCGGGTACTGTAGAACAAGGCCAAGGACCAACCACACAATTTTCCCAGATCGCTGCGGATGCCATTGGTGTAGCCATGGCTCAAGTGTGCATCACCCTTGGAGACACTACGGCAGCACCTTACCCAGTTCCCACCTTCAGCTCAGTGTCTACAGTAGGCACAGGCCAGGCGGTATTGATGGCCGCTGAAGGTTTGAAAGATCAAATGCTTTCTGCCGCCGCTAGCTACTTGGCCACAGAAGAAAGTGAACTAAACATTGTAGGTCACACTATTCAGATAGCCAATGCACCCGATAATTCTGTGGCTTTTGTTGATCTGTTTATTTATATGAAAGCCGAGGGACTCACTACCTTAAGTGAGTCTCAACTAAAATGGTCGGGAGAAGCTCCAAATATTTTATACGGTTATAACACCGGGTTTATGGAACTGGATGTGAACACCGAGACAGGTAAGGTGCGCTTGCTCAATCATGTCAACGTGTGTGATCCAGGGACACGTATTAATCCCCAAGCTGTTGATGGTCAAATCGACGGTGCAATAGCTTTTGGTATTGGGTTTGCCCTTACCGAACGCTTTCATCCTGATAATGAACCAAGCCTAACAGGTTATGGCATTCCTGCTACGACAGATATTATGCCGCAAGTGACGCGCTTGTATGTAGAAGAGCCGTTGGCAAGAGGGCCGTTTGGGGCTAAGAGTATGGCGGAACACCCGGGCATATCGCCCATTCCTGCCATTATTAATGGCATCGCTAATGCCACTGGTGCTCGGGTGCGCCAAATTCCTGCTACGCCTGAAGTGGTGAGTAAGGCTCTAAACAATCTTACAGCTACTAGTGCAGGTTATCAGTAAGATCAGTGTTTTTGAGTAGTTCTACTCCTTTTTTCAATATAAAAATAAATGAGGTAATGAAAATGAATAAAACAGAAAATAAAGCAGATATCACAACGGAAAAAAAAGGTATTACACGCCGACAAATACTCACCGGAGCCGGCATGGCTGCAGGTGCAGCATTTTTAGGCGGTCAAGCACCAGCCTTTGGCTCAGGCAAACGTAAGCTACGCTATATTGCGTTTATCAACCGCAATACGGTATGGGGTAAGCCCTATGATTTTTTAGCCCAAGAAGTGGACCGTTTGTCTGGTGGTGAGCTGGAGATTGAATACGCAGGTGGATCTGACGTTATTGGAGGTTTTGATGCGCCAGAAGCGGTTGCTAATGGTGTGTTTGATATGTGCCATTCCGCCAACTCCTATTTTGCTGGTGCAATGCCTTCTTCTATTGCTTTAGCCAGTGGTTCTGCTTCAGTGTCAGAATTGCATGATTCTGGTGCCATTGCCGCTTATTCGGAAATATTGATGCAGCAGCGCGGCGTGAAGATGTTAGGTGTGCCTTTAAGCGGCGTGGGCTATGTTTTCCAAGTACGTGGCGAACCTTCAGATTTATCTTACTTTAAAGGTAAAAAAATTCGCTCCATCCCATTGTACGATCCAATTTTACAAGCCCTTGGTGCAACCCCAGTCACTACGTCTCCTGCAGAAGCGTATACAGCTATGGAGCGCGGTGTAGTGGAAGGTCTAGGTTGGCCAGACATTGGGTTATTGGATTTTAAGTTCTATGAACAAGCCAAATTTATCATGCTACCAACGTTTTATCAACTGCGAACAGCAACGCTAATGAACCCGAATTCTTTTAACGGTTTACCTAAGCCACTGCAAGACGTACTGCTTGAAGCGTCACGTTCTGCCGATGCAATTGGCGCTCAGTGGGCCAAAGGTAAGCGCGATGCTGAACACGCGGAAATGGCTAAAGCGGGAGTTGAATTTATTAGCTTGCCAGATGCGCAAGCTGCTCAGTTCTTGGATCTCACGGAAGAAAAACTGTGGGCGAAAATCAGCGAATTAGCACCTGGGGATAGTGCAAGACTTAGACCTTTGTTTGATTCAGCAAGCTAGTCGATAACGTTAGGAAACGGGTTTGTATGTTATGGTGCAAGCTCGTTTTCATTTATTGTGAACGTATATGCTCAAGAATGTTGCCTATGTTATTCGATACAATTTATAAAAAATACGAACAGTTTACGGCTTTACTAGCGTCCGTAGCGGCGTTGCTAATTTTGGCTATGAGCTTTTGGGTTACTTATGATGTGCTCGCGCGCCAATTATTTTCTATCTCTTCGCCCTGGTCATTTGACTTGTCTGAATACGCCCTCGTCTGGGTGACCTTTTTAGCTGCCCCGTGGGTGTTGTTGCAAGATCGTCATGTACGTATTGAAATTTTTGTCGACGTGTTGCCAGCGCCTGTTAAGCGCCTTTTAGGTATAGCCGTGTGTGTGGTGGCCTTTTCGGCTTGCTTAGTGCTAGCTTGGCGCACAGGTATAGCTGGTTACCAGTATTTTGATCGTGAAGTAATGATGCCCCGTATTTGGCGTATTCCGAGAATATACCCTTATAGCATTTTGCCTATAGGCAGTGTTTTGTTGGCGATTGCTTTTTTATTGCGTCTAGGTCTGTATGTCCGTAACGAAGACGCTGAAACACTGCTACGTAAGAAAGCCTCAGCAGGGCAAGAAAGTGGCTTATCAACAACTGAATCAGAGTAATCATCTAATGGAATATATTTGGTTGTGGAATTTAGCATTCTTCTTTGGCTTACTCGTCATTTTGATGTTAAGCGGGATGCCTGTTGTGTTTAGTTTCATCACTCTCAATATTGTGGGTTTGTATTTCTTCCTCGGTGGCAGTGGTTCCTTATCCTTGCTAGCTACCAGTTCTTTTTCTTCCATAGGACAATTTACTTTAATACCTATCCCTTTGTTTATTCTCATGGGGGAATTATTGATGCGTACAGGATTGGCTGGTAAAACTGTGGAAGCGGTAGATCATTGGATTGGCCGGATTCCCGGGCGCTTGTCTTTGTCAGCCGTTGGGGGTGGTACGTTGTTTGGTGCTCTTAGCGGCGCCAGCATGGCATCGGTGGCTATGCTTGGGTCTACGTTAGTTCCAGAAATGACAAAGCGAGGCTACAAACCGGCCATGTCTGTGAGCTCTATTCTTGCTGGAGGAGGATTAGCGGTTCTGATCCCCCCGAGCGCTTTAGGTGTTTTATTGGGAGCGTTAGCACAGGTATCTATCGCGAAGCTTTTATTGGCTGGGATTTTACCAGGTATTATACTTGCCACAATGTACTTTATATATTTTTCTTCCCGAGCGGCCCTGCAGCCGCACTTAGCGCCCCCTTATGAGGCAAAATCAACTAGCCTAGGTGAAAAATTATACGCATTACTGACGGTAGCACCGCTCCTCAGTTTGATTGTTGTGGTAACGGGGCTTATATTCCTTGGCATTGCCACGCCCTCAGAATCTGCAGCAATGGGTGTGGTGGCAACGATGGCCTTAGCTGCTTGCTATGGACGTCTAACTTGGACCGCAATGCGTACTGCACTGCTTTCCGCCGTGACTACAACGGCGATGATGTTATTGGTGATTGTTGGTTCAACTGGATTTAGTCAGCTATTGGCTGCGACAGGGTCCACTTCAATGCTGGTATCTGCAGTCGGTGATTTAGCCCTTGGCCCGATAGCTACAATCCTTCTTATGCAGTTGATCGTATTGGTGCTGGGCTGCTTTATTGATACCATTTCCATCATGTTGGTGGCTATTCCAGTGTTTATGCCAATTGTCCTGGTCATGGGTATAGATCCAATCTGGTTCTGTATATTAATTTTAGTGCAACTGGAGCTAGCGGGTATCACACCGCCATTTGGCGTGCTGTTGTTTGTAATGAAAGGGGTGCAACAGCATTTAAAAATAGGCGAAATTTATCGTGCGGCTATCCCCATTGTGTTTATTCAGATACTACTGATTGCATTATTGATGATCTTCCCAGAAATAGTCAGCATTCTGCCCCACATGGCCATGAGTTAGGCCAGTGCAAAAGATAGGTATGAGGGAGTAGAATAAAAACATTGCCAAGTGGCTTTGTTGATTGTTAATTAAAAACTCGTCATCATTAACAAACTGGCTTAAATTTACGCTATATAATGGATACTCGTTCAAATGGTAGCGACAATAAAAAAAATACCCATTAAAAGAAACCCTGCTGAGACCAGAGAGCGGTTATTAAAAGCAGGTATGGCTGAATTTGGCTCCAAAGGTTACGGCGGCTCTCGAGCAGCCTCTATATGTATCAGCGCTAAGTGTAATATACGTATGCTATATCATTACTATGGGGGCAAAAAAAACCTTTATTTAGCTTGTTTAGATCGCGTTTATACTCGTATTAGGCTTGAAGAGCGTAAAATAAATCTTCACTCTCTAGAACCTCAGGAAGCGCTAGAAAAGTTGGTTCATTTTACCTTTAAGCACATGGCGAATAATCCAGATTTTGTGCGCATGGCAGGTGTTGAAAATACTCAGCAGGGAAAGTTTATCAAACAACTCCCTTTAGTCTCCAACGCTGCCAATGAACTCATTGACACTGTAGATGACATTTTGCTTCGGGGCGTTAAAGCTAAACTGTTTAAAGAGCATATCGACCCATTTCAGCTTTACTTATCCATCTTATCTATGAGTTATATGCATCTTTCCAACCGCCATACTATTTCTATTACATATGGTCGTGATATTACTGACAAGGTGTGGCAAGCAGAGCGACATAAGCACGTCATCGACATGGTATTAGCCTATGTAAAGGTAGCCACTTAAAACAATATTTCTTTCCTAACGAACTTCTTATTAAATCAAACTACTATTGAGATAGTGGTTGCGCAGGCATAATAAAGGAGATAATCCACCTAGAGCACGGCACAATAAAACCATCAGGCGAGATTTTCAGATTAAACTTACTTGAGCTGGGTAGTCTCACCGGATGACTTCGTGCATGAATAAGCCCCTTCCGCTACTTTAAAACTAAGTATCAACGGCCCCCTCATTTTTTCACTTAATTTTCCTGCCAGTTTTGCACGAGCCTGTCCCATGGGTGGCCCGCCACGAAGGGAGATTAAAATGAGAAATAATGTTTGGGCTAATCACTACACATTATTTTTTTTCAAAATGTCCAGCTCTCGTAACAAGTGCTCTTATGCCCTGTCAAAAGTTATTTAACTCGCCCTGAATAAAAACGAGTAATATTTTTTGAAATTATTTTTAGTTCGATCTACCTGTCGAATAGGTAGGTACCCTTCCTTGAAAAGTGGGGCTTCCCCCGATTCGACATTACAGATTTAGGATTTAGATTTCAGGGTTTTGGAACCTTGTTTTGAGGGGGCCCTTTATTCGTCTGCGCAGTAGTCTGTGTTTGCATCTTAAGGGCGCTAACGCGCCCCTCGTCGCTTCGCTTCACACTCCGCTAAAGCGGTGCGCTGCGCTATACTCCAAGCGGCGCATCCGCGCTTTGCGAGTCCGTAGACAGGCTAAATCATTGGTTAATAAAAAAGACCGAGGGTGTGAACACCGAAAACAGACCGGCAAGCCGATCAATTTTAGGCGTTGTCGTTTGAAATAAGGGTTTCTAACTCCTTATCCGTCATACCCTGCAAGCCTAATGACGTTGTGCTTTTGCTGCTAGCTGGTGGCTTGTTATATAGGCCAAACATCCGGCATAACATATCTATGGCTCTGAGCATTTCAGCCGCATTGGTTTCAGGGTTGTCAATAATTGATCGAAGCTCAAAATAGATACTTTCACGGCTAACGTTAAACTCACGACGCAAGCGTTCTTGTTGTCGATCTAGCGCTTCTTGTACCTTGGGGTGTTTGAGCAGTTTACATGCACTGATTTTAGCGCTCTTGGGAGCTCCACCAGCTGTTATGTACGCTTGTGTAGCGTTAGCAGGGCGAGATATGTATTCATCTATAAATCGTTCTTGGAGAGTGGTTAGCGCCAATTTGACGTAGCCTACATGTGTTGCTTATCGATAGGCTAATTATACCACTAACCTAATCAGTTAGTGGCACTATTAGTTGCACCAAATAGCATATTTGACAGGCATACTGGATTGCAAACTTGTCAAATACATCCCAAGTTATTGAAAACGTTGGGTTTCATATGGTGGGCCTGGTCAGATTTGAACTGACGACCAAAGGATTATGAGTCCTCTGCGCTAACCGCTGCGCCACAGGCCCGTATGGGAGCACGCATGATACCCGTGCTGGTGGTTTAGGGCAAGATTC